>Ga0335072_10000677_pt1 | contig 61855 bp, 64 predicted proteins | sample Lox_Sample_21_FD_206725 | JGI IMG/M metagenome (GOLD analysis project Ga0335072, IMG submission 206725) | Soil microbial communities from Loxahatchee National Wildlife Refuge, Florida, United States - Lox_Sample_2.1 | ecosystem: Environmental > Terrestrial > Soil > Wetlands | place: USA...
CACAAGTTCGACATACTAGCTATACAAGAACCCTAGCGGTACCCCTACAATACGACAAGTTATAATCCGCAGGACGCACCGTTCCACCTTGCGTATCCACCAAAGGCCCTCTCCAAGATATGCGTCTACATCAACAAGAGGATCCACCCAAAACACCTGGACGGTCACACACCGCAGCGAGGACGCACGGACTGTTGCGATCCGGTACAGACCGGACAAACATCAGAGAACGCTCCAGGTGCACGATATCTACAACCCAAGCCCAAGCTCATACTCCCTCCAGGACCAGAGGGACGCTCGAAACCCTTCGCAACTGCCTACAAGTACCCGCAGACGACCACATAGTAGTAGGGGACTTCAACCTCCACCACCCACTCTGGTCCGGCCTAACTCGACCGGCGCAACACGCTGCCGCCGATATTCTACTAGATATCGCTCGCAACGCGTCGCTAGAGCTGGTAATCAAATGCGCAACAGAGACATGGAGAGCTAGAGGCGGCAGCGAGGTTGACAGCGGCGAGATTGGTTGATTGAGACGTTGAGGGGACAGGGTAGGTCGACAAGGTACCATTTTGTGTATGTGTGGGGCTAACAAAATCTACCTAGGTGCTCTACCCAAAGCCCTACCCGCCTAAAGTTGCCTGTGGGTGCAATTTGCCTGCCTAAAGCACTCCCTTCGTCTTGCCCCTTCTCCCTGCACCCGTTTGACACATGAGGATTTGCATCCGAGGTATTGTGCGCAGCTAACAGAAAGGTGATATGTGCATATGTAAACCAGCGCTCTCAACACGCCGGCCACACTGGCCGTAGGGGAGCGCTGAATGTAAACAATCGTTGGTGGTTCTGGCTTGGCCAATTCCAATGACCTTTGCCATCATTGCCTCTTGTCCATATATCGCCCACACATGAAACAAAACGAAGCGTCTGAAGCTCGAGAAGCGAGTCTGACAGAGCTGCGCCACTTGAGTATTGTACCTTTCAAAGCGCCCGTGCGCTGGGCCTCGTTAATGTCTCATGGTCGGATGGTGGCGCAGCCTTTTTTTTTCGGACCCCTGCATATTGGCACTCAACTCAGCCACAGCAGCAATCCGATCCGTGCGCCAGAGTCTCCACTTCAACATCCAATGCTAGACGAACCTTTTCGCCACTCTCACTAACGTCTTCTTCACCCCAAAATTCCCTTTTACTTGCAAGAATATCGTGCGCATGTCCTCGTTGCAACCACGATGCCTCATCACGATGCTGCCATGGCCGCGGTTTTCAAGGAGGCTTCCGATCGCTTTCAGGCAACTTTGTCTGACGAGGATAAGGTTCGGTTTACGAAATATGCTTCTGCAGAGGAGATGCTCGAAGAGATTCAACAGTGGCCGGTCATTAGCAAGCAGAGACGTCGCGGCGCCCGGTTCCTAAAACAGATCAAAGCTTTAAGCGATCAGCTATCACCTTACTTTGATGTGATTGGCATCATTGTGCAAGCAGATTCTACACATGCTGGGGTCGTGTGGGGGGCCTTTCGCTTGGTATTACAGGTATAAGACTTTACTAATCTTCTTTGCGAGGATATTCTAATTGATCACAGCTTGCGTCGAACTTTTTCATCTTCTTTGAAAAGCTAGGAAGCTTCCTGGAACGACTTGCAGCAGCTCTGCCTTACTATGGAGAGGTTGCTCAACTTTGCGGACAAGCTGTGTCTGCACCTTTGAAGAGCTCGCTCTGCGATGTATACGTCGAAATAATGCGATTCTTTGAAGGCGTCGCAGGGGTTTTCACGAGATCCAATGGCAGTAAGCAGACATGCTAGCTTTGATAGACAAGCAGTACTAAAGGTGGCAGAACTCCAAAGATCACCTCTTGTGATTGGCTCTCTGATGTGGAAACCTTTTGACACCCGCTTCCAACACATCATCGACCGTTTGACGTTTTATCAGCAACTGCTAAAAGACGAAATAAACCTCGCCAACTTGCAAGAAACTTACAAGAACAGTGCGGCAATCTCCGCTGAATGCTTGAAGGCAGACTGCGAAAGGCAGCATGCAGCCGATGACCGCAGCCGCGCGACTCACACCCTAGACAAGCTGAACTCTCTGAGTGACAGTTCGGACGAGACTGTGCGTCTTCTGGAGCAACAGATGCGGAGTAAGCGCCAGTGAAATTACCTTGAACTGGATTAGAACTATCTGCTGACGTTCAACAGATGACAAGATATGTCAAATGAAATTATGGCTCCATCCACCAGACTTCATGGACGCTTTGGAAGAGGCTCAGGCATTGAGAGAAGAGGGAACAAGCTTGCATCTCTTCGAAGAGGTCTTGTTCAAGAGGTGGAGAGCATGTTCGACAGCCTCGCTATCGTCCATAAAGAAAAGAAAATTTGGTGAAGAAACTCTTTGGATCCATGGTAGGATTTCCCCAATCCAATCTGATATGACGTTAGCGATAGGTAAAAACTCTGACAATAAGCAGGAGCTCCCGGTGTTGGCAAAACTGTGCTCGCATCTTGCGTTGTAGAAGAGATGAAGCTTGCCTCGGTTGAGAAAGGTGTTCCACAGCCCGAAATTTGCTATTTCTTCTTCAGGTCTGAACAAAAAGCCATGGCATCTACTCACGCAGCCGCCTACAGGTCGATTCTGGCACAAATACTGCACATGCGTCAACATGATGATCACCTTCTCGACAAAATTGCTTTCGCCATGGGCCAAGGTGATGGGCAACTACATGCGTCGCCGTCAGAGCTCATTGAACTGCTCCAGCTTTGCCTGCAAGGTTGTGATAATATGGTGCTCATCTTGGACGGCGTCGACGAGTGCCAAAATGCAGAAGACTTGGTGTCAGATCTTTTGCGAATCATAGCAGCAGGCTCGGGCTCTCTCAAGCTAATTTTTTTTAGTCGTCCCAACGTCTCGAAACTGTCTTCCTCGGTGCCAGAAGAATATCGTGTCACAATGAACAAAACAGCCGTCTCGAAGGATATCGAAACATATCTGCTAAGGCGAATCGAGGAGCTCTCAGAAGACGGTTTGCTGCCCCGGAACTCTGATTGTGCCAGGCTGGTTCGCCATCTTACATGTGGCGCGGATGGGATGTTTCTCTGGGCCCATCTGATGATCACATACCTCCACAGCGCGGTATTGACACCTATGTCGAGGACCAAAACAATCTTGTCAGTGACCATGCCGGAAGGGCTCGACAAGATGTATTGCAGAATTCTAGGATTCATCCAGCGAAGCACCAAAGCCCAGCGAGATCTCGCTAAGCGGGTGTTTACTTGGCTGCTTTTTGCTCGTCGCAATCTTCAATGTCGAGAGCTTCAGCAGGCAATTATCGCTGATGAATCGAGGAGCCTTTATGACGATCGGGATGAGATCTGCGAATTCCGAAAAGCCGTCCTGATGGCATGTGCCGGCTTGGTAGAAAGCTCTACAGCCAAGGAAGCGGGCCCAGAAAACTGCACCCTCCAATTTGTTCATCTCACAGTCAAAGAGTTCTTAACAACTCCTTCTATGAATGCCCAGAATTCCCCTACCATGCCAACGGACTCTCAGGCTTTGATCCCTTCACCATTCATTGGGCAAATCCAGCTAGCAAAGTGTTGTCTACACTTTCTGAACGTCTCTATGCCCGCGAAACCATTATCTGGCCGACTTGATCAGCGAACCACCACGCCATCTCTAGATTGGTCCTTTCCATTCTTGACGTATGCGGCGGTCTCTTGGATAGGTCATTTGCGCGAGACCATGGAAATGAATGTCGTCGAGGAATATTCAATGCACAAACACGAAGCGGATCAAAGCTTGTCCGAGCTCTGCATAGTTCTGACACAATTTATTTCCCAAAATCTTGTGGTCATGGCATGGATCGAGACGCTTTATACCACTAGGGAGAATGGATGGTCAGACTTCTCAGATCTCAAGGATTGGGCTAGTTGGGCTACGGGAACCTTACTTCCCAAATCCGACTTGAAGATTCTGCAGCTATTGAATGACTTGCAAGACCTGGCCAAGGACTTGTCGTCTCTGGATGATCAATGGCAAGACAAACTCAAGCTGCGACCTAACGCGATTTGGTCGGAGACCACGGTTTTCACACCTAGTCGGTTTTGGACTACAAGCACTGCAATGACCTTGACATCACTAGTGCCTACGCATGCGAACGAAGCTAGTCTCAGCTCTCGGTTCCTTCGCATGATATCTTGCACAAGTCTTGATGGTACCACCGTCGGTGTCTTGTCTGTCTGGTCTTCAAGGTACAGTGACACAAGCTAGATGGCAAACTTCCGCTGACCTGGATATGTGTTTTGAGCAGAGATTATGAAAACCATTGGAACAGCCTGCTGCCTTCGCATACTTGTGAAGACCTAGAGCCACTTTGCGCGGGGTGGATCGCAAAGTTCACCATTTGGACACTCGAATCGCCGCCCACCCCTCTGAGAACTACCACGATACCCTTAGATACAGCAGAGATTTGGCTACAGGTCAGGCAGTCGCTTCGTCAGGAAATACTCAATATTTGGAAGATGCAATTTCCATTGTCAATCAGACCAGATATGAAGGCTATTACCATCTTACGAACTATATATCGCTTTGACAGCTCGCATGATAAATCTGGGCCCACTGTGCGATCTTGTCGGATCCCAATGGACTTCGATGAAAGGCTCGAATTTAATTGGTCTGATCGGAGAAAAGGCTTCCGACCCTGTTTCGCACCTGCCGGTCGCCCGATAACTTTACAGCTCGTCCAACAAGAGGTCTATTCTTATGAACTTATTCAAAGTTTGGACGGGAAATACCTTTTCTTCCGTGATAATACGAACCTTGGCTTGTTCAGTGTTTGCGCCGTTTTCGAAATTGACGACTCTCATCCGATAAGAGTGATTTGCGTCAACACCATCAAATACAGGAGCTCTGCTCCTTTTCAAGGAAATAACTGGCACTTTCATCCATTTTTACCACTCCTGTTCGCAGTCACAGAGACGGGTGCTAGCGGACCACAAATCTTTTTCTGGAATTTTCTCAAAGGTATGTCTACGCTGTTGAGTAACGTACGTTCTGTATTAATCCCTTTTTTCTCCCAGAAGGAATCTGGCATGGCATTCATCATTCGCCAAAACCATGGAATCCAACAACACGTTTAGGGAAGATAGAACACTCATTTTCAAAATGCGGTACTTACATCATCCTGAGCTGGTCTGGGTCAGCAGGTGCACCCGAGATAGTGCCGATCCCTTCCCATCTAATCCATGCCTACACCAACAAACCAGATGTGCAAGACGTCCAGCCGTTCGGAGAATCCACGAAAGCATTGCATACTCAAAGACCTGCCGCGGCATTGGTGCTGCAAAAAGGCCAAACTTTGCAAGGGAGCTTGACTGACATCTCTGAGGGCAAAGTCAAAAGCCATATTAGCGTGGCGGCAGACTCGACCGGGGCGTCTCTGCGGCACTGGGTCAATGGCGTGGAAGAAAGTCTTGAGCTTACAGGCCTTCCTCGTAAGGCTGGCATTGAAGAGGTACGCGCCGCAGTCAAGTGGCCTGACTATGGTGAACAGGCTGTGAAAATTGTCCTTAGTCAAGCTCCGAAAGCGTGGCACAGCTTTTCAGACCCTGTCGACAGGCAATTGAACGCTGTTCTAGAGCGCGACCAACGGACCTTGACCTCGTCCTATCAGAGATCGAAAATGTTCCCAATCCGACTATTGCGCGGCGAAGATGAGGCCAGGCCATATTCATTAGGAACTCCGCCGACGGATGTCGAAGAAGAGAGATCTCAGCCTGGAAATATCTTTACTTCTGCTTTTCCAGCGTCGATTCAGAAAAGTGAGAGCATTGCTAAGCCGATTTTCTCAGTCCAGCTCAACCGCCCTGAGTTTGACGGTGGTTCTCAAAGAACCATCGAAGAACCCTTCTACCCTGCAGCCAAGCGGAGAAGAGTCGTCATAAATGGCAAGCCATGCTAAGTGTGAAGAATATAGATATAAGCACCTGCCCAGCAAGGGCCCGCAGAACACCCGGTGTGCGGAAACCTGTGTGCACTGTTGTGGCGCGGTCCCGAGCGTGGTTGCGAGCTTAGCGCCTAGCACAGTGCAAGCGGGATCCGACGATGCAACCGCCTTCGCCGCAGGCTAGTAGGATCCAAGAGTGGCGAATCTGGCCGGGAGGGTTGAAGGTGAAAGATGAGAGCAGCGGCAGCTGGGATGAGAAAGCGGAGGGAAAGGGAAGGAGACGTGAAGCGATCCGGATAGAGCGACTGCGCTAGAAGCAATGTAGCAGATTGCCATCCAGCCCAACCTGACGTAGACAGAACTAAAAGAGGGAGAAGAGCAACCTGAGAAAAACCGTGATATTGACCATGAGATAGCAGCTGCCTGTCAGTCCAGGCCGGGCTGTAATTCTGATTTTGCGACGATCGACCGATTAGTAGCCATCGGCGAGGAGACAGGAGTAGTAAAACGACGGCGCACATCGGCTGACGCGGCAGTCATCCAGGGCGGGGAGGTTGCGATCGGCGATCGTGATGAGAGAAACTGAGGGAGGTTGGAGGGAAGTTGGAAGGGAGAATGGCAACGGGCGAAGGGGGGGACTTCTATATAGTCGTTCAGGCGGCGAGGGGCCCCAATACCCGAAAGATACGCGCTAAACCACAAGGCGTAATTCACAAGTCCCCAGTTTACTGTGTAGAAGCCTGGAAAATGCCTAGATTCGGCACTCGCGAGCGTACAATACCTCCTCCTTCCAGATAAAGCCCTGCCTCGACTGCCAGCGCCAGCGATCAAGAGCTATCGTCTGTGCGCACGATTTACGACCGTCTAAAGTTTAGGGGCCTAGTCCCCGATAAGATGCCTTCCCGGGTAACAACCGCTTAAAAGCTTCATCATACTTACAAACCAGCAAGGGCTGGCTTAGTGCACATGCCTAGCTCCTCAGTTTTCCTCCCACACACTCCATGCCGTAGATCCCAAAGGCATAAACAGTTTGCCATGGACCTGAGGAATCAATGTCAGTCTACAAAGCCATCACGTCGATCTTATCGACAATCATCCATCTCTTTCAACTCGTACTCTTTCCAAACACGGCCTCTGTAACTGCAAATCTAAAGGCTGCTTCAGCTAATGCGAAGACGTATGAAGAGTGGCTTCTGTGTCAAGAGGAACTCGATGCACTTTCGGGCCGGAATATTTGGTCCGCAACCCCCTTCCCTCTTCCTATGCCTGGCTGACCGCAGTACAGGCGTGCTATTGATGAGAGCAAAGACTATGACTGGTCCGATCTGAGTCATCAGATGGGCGAGATTGCACGATACCAAGCGAATGAAGACATCCTCTCACTATGTGGCTTATTACGATCCCATCCTGTTCGGAACATATGTAGGATCTTGACGCCATCGTTGTATAGCAGTGCTCGAGCAGGAACGAAATACTTGATAGAAGATTGGGTTCATTGCGTTCGGAACGCCATACGCAGTCTTGCCGCTCTAGGCAGCTCGCACACGCCTTTCCCGAAAGGCGGCTTCGATTCTCAAACAAAGACGGAGCTCTTCCACGACACACGTCAAGCACTTGGGCGATCAACGCTGGTCCTACAAGGTGGTTCCGCTTTCAGCATGTGCCATATTGGGGTGGTCAAGGGCCTCTATTTGAGAGGCCTTCTGCCAAAGATCATTACCGGAACAGCAACGGGTGCATTGATAGCTGCTCTGGTAAGCGTTCATCCAGACAGCAGTCTACTAGATGTGCTCAAGGGTGATGGCATCAATCTGAGCGCGTTTGAACGAGCCAAGGCGCGCATGAGAAAGAGGCGACAGTCTCCGCCAGATTGGCTGCCTACTCTGCGCCGAAGAGTGAAGAGGTTTGTGCAAACCGGCCACTTCTTCGACATCGCTGTTGTGGAGGAATGCGCCAGGGAGAATCTAGGTAACATTACTTTTGAGGAAGCACACATCAAGACCGGTCGCATTTTGAACATCACTGTCGCTATTCCTGATGATATTGGGGTTCCGCAATTGCTGAACTATGTCACCGCTCCAGATGTTCTCATCTGGTCTGCAGTAGTTGCATCTACCGCTACTTCCAAGACACTGTACGCTCCTGTTCGCCTGCTTTGCAAAGAGCACAGCGGAAGAGTGCGACCGTATTTTGCTTGCGATTCTCGAAGTGACGATGGTACACTTTCACGTCGACAGGGACGGGCTCAGCTGCGGGAGGCGCCGCTGAAGAGGATTGGCGAGCTGTTCAACGTCAACCATTTCATCATCTCTCAAGCACGGCCGTACATGATCCCGTTTGTCAAAGCCCGGCGTTTCCGTACTGGCGTTTTGGGTCTTCTTGCCGGCTTGTTTCAGGGAGTGTTGGATGAAGTTTTTCATTGGTTCAAGCTGATCAATATTATGGGCTATTTACCAACGCCACTTGGTCGCTTACTGATGGACGAGACAATTCTGAGTTCATCGGAGTGGGCGAAGATCTCTCTAACTCCGGCTTTGTCCTTCAAGGATATCTTTCGACTGTTCGACCTTCCAACGCAGGCTTCGCTCGACCAATGGATTTTGCGAGGCGAACGCAGCGTCTGGCCCGCTGTGTGTGAACTGACTGTGCGGTGTGGGATTGAATATGAGCTGGACGCTGCTTATGAAAGCGTTCGAAGAAGATTTCCAGATCGTGGGCAGAGAGTTTCTTGAAGGACAATATTCAACGGACACCACTTTTCCCGTCTTCGATTTGCTGAGAGAACCATTACGTGCGTCTCATGGGTATGCATCTCATAGGCGTGTATCTCATAGGCTTGCATCTTATCGGCGCGTACCTCACGGGCTTGCATCTCATAGGCGTATATCTTATGGACGAATCGGGCCAAAGGAGGCGTTGGCCCGAGTTGTCAGAACGTGCCACCGCACTATATCTCGCCGTAGACCAGGGCTGTGACCTTGGCGGCAAGTCCTTCACCTATCGCCGTTGGACCGAGTAGCCCGACAGCAAAGTTACGGGGTGGAGTGATTTTAGGGAACTTATCGCTACCTCTCTCTCGCATGACCCGTCGCGAATAGTTGACACGGGCCTGCTCAGCTAGAATAGGGGACGCAGCTTCTGAAATATCGTAGCGACTCAACAAAAGTAGCTCCTAGATACCGTGCAGGTCCTGCCAGTGTGTACCGGATTACTAAGTATTCAATTCATGATTCGTACCATCATTATCTGGATGTGGTACCAAAAATAAGAACAAGCCAGGCGGTGCGCGAGATGGCAGGACGATATGAAAGTGTGGTGTTACACGAGTTCTGCCCGTTTCTCTTACTATAGCCCTATCGCAATCGCCCACGTAATTCATATGGAAAGTCCAGCGTCAGCCTTAAATGAGAGGAACGTCATCCTACCAGAGTCACTTCCTAGCACAACTATGTTATCTCGGACCGCGGAAACGCCAGGTCGACGGTCAGGCGGAATCCAGAGAATTTTCGTGGCTGCTGATAACACCCACTCGCCTGTATCGTCGAGAGAGTATAAGGAATTCGTCCGCAATTGCTCAGCGGACGATAGGTTCGAGGGCGGAAATCGAGTACTGACTTGTTCTGAGCCTACGTTGAGGTGTAGGCCGTCCGGTGTGAAAGACACCTTGTCATACGGTCCTCTTTTAACAACGCGAGGGCTTTTTGTCTTAATATCCCACAAGCGCACCGTGTTATCGTCCGACCCGGACGCCACCAGCTGCCCGTCGGGCGAGAAGATCACGATCTTGACCGAGCCTGAGTGGCCTGAGTGGCCTTGGAGCGTGCCGCAGGCCTCGCCGGTCCTCACGTCCCACAATCGCACCGTCTTGTCCCCCGATCCGGACGCCACTAGCTGCCCGTCCGGCGAGAAGACCACGGTGTTGACACAATTCGAGTGGCCTTGGAGCCTGCCGCGGGCCTTGCCCGTCCTCACGTCCCACAGTCGCACCGTCTTGTCGTCCGACCCGGACGCCACCAGCTGCCCGTCAGGCGAGAAGGCCACGGTGTTGACTCTATCCGAGCCTTGGAACGTGTCATGCGCCTCACCCGTCCTCGTGTCCCATAGCCGTACCGTTCTGTCCGACGACCCAGACGCCACCAGCTGCCCGTCAGGCGAGAAAACCACGGCGTTAACCCAATCCAAGTGGCCTCGGAGCGTGCCGTAGGCCTCACCCGTTCTCGCATTCCATAATCGCACCGTCTTGTCGTTCGATCCGGACGCCACTAGCTGTCCGTCAGGCGAGAAGACCACGGTCTTAACCCGGTCCGAGTGGCCTTGGAGCGCGCCATAGATCTCACCTGTCCTCACGTTCCACAGTCGCACTGTTTCGTCCCTCGATCCGGACGCCACCAGCTGCCCGTCAGGCGAGAAAACCACGGCCCTGACCAACCTTGAGTGGCCTCGGAGTATGCTGCGGGCCTTGCCCGTCCTCGCGCCCCACAGTCGCACCGTCTTGTCCCCCGATCCGGACGCCACTAGTTGCCCGTCGGGCGAAAAGACCACGGTATTGACCCAGTCCGAGTGGCCTCGGAGCGTATCGCGGGCTCTGCCCGTCCTCGCGTCCCATAGCCGTACCGTCTTATCGTTTGACCCGGACGCTATCAGCTGCCCGTCGGACGAGAAAATCACGATGTTAACCCAGCCCGAGTGGCCTTGAAGCGTGCCGCGGCCTTCACCTGTTCTCGCGTCCCACAGTCGCACTGTCTTATCGTTCGACCCAGACGCCACCAGCTGCCCGTCGGATGAGAAAGCCACAGTGTTAACCCAATCCACATGACCTCGGAGCGTGCCACGGGCCTCACCCGTTCTCGTGTTCCACAGTCGTACCGTCATGTCGTTTGATCCGGACGCCATCAACTGCCCATCGGGCGAAAAGACAACGGTGCTAACCAAGTCCGAGTGGCCTTCGAATGTGCCACGGGCTTTGCCCGTCTTCGCGCTCCATAGCCGCACCGTCTTATCATCCGACGCGGACGCCACCAGCTGCCCGTCGGGTGAAAAGACCACGGTGTTAACCCAGTGCGAGTGGCCTTGGAGCGTGCCGCGGGCCTCACCCGTTCTCGCGTCCCATAGTCGCACCGTCTTGTCGCCCGACCCGGACGCCACCAGCTGCCCGTCAGGCGAAAAGGCCGCGGTGTTGACTCTATCTGAGTGGCCTTTAAGCGTGCCGCGGGCCTCACCAGTCCTCGCGTCCCATAATCGCACCGTTTCGTCGTACGATCCGGACGCCACTAGCTGCCCGTCGGGCGAGAAGACCACGGCCTTGACCGTGTCTGAGTGGCCTTGAAGCGTGCCATAGATCTCGCCCGGCCTCGCGTCCCACTCCCATAGTCGCACCGTCTCGTCGTTCGATCCGGACGCCATCAGCTGCCCGTCGGGTGAGAAAGCCACGGCCTTAACTGAGCCCGAGTGGCCCTGAAGCGTGCCGCGGGCCTTACCCGTCCTCGCGTCCCACAGTCGCACCGTCTTATCACCCGACGCGGACGCTACCAGCTGCCCGTCGGGCGAGAAGGCTACGGTGTTAACCCAGTCCGAGTGGCCTTGGAGCGTGCCGCGGGCTCTGCCCGTCCACGCGTCCCACAGTCGCACCGTCTTATCGTTCGACCCGGACGCCACTAACCGCCCATCGAATGAAAAAACCACAGTGTTAATCCAATCCGAGTGGCCTCGGAGCCTGTCGCGAGCTTTACCCGTCTTTGTGTCCCACAGTCGTACTGTTATGTCGTTCGATCCGGATGCTATTAACTGCCCGTCGGGCGAAAAGGCCACGGTGTTAACCCAATCCGAATGGCCTCGGAGCGTGCCGCGAGCCTTACCCGTTCTTATGTCCCACAGTCGTACCGTCTTGTCTCCTGATCCGGACGCCACCAGCTGGCCATCGGGTGAGAAGACAACGGTGTTAACCCAGTCCAAGTGGCCTTCGAACGTGCCGCGGGCCTTACCCGTCACGTCCCACAGTCGCACCGTCCCATCACCCGACCCGGACGCCACCAGCTGCCCGTCGGGCGAGAAGACCACGGTGTTGACCGAGCCCGAGTGGCCTTGGAGCGTGCCGCGGGCCTCACCTGTCCCCGCGTTCCACAGTCGTACCGTCTTGTCGTTCGACCCGGACGCCACCAGCTGCCCGTCGGGCGAGAAGACCACGGTCTTGACGTTATCCGAGTGGCCTTGGAGCGTGCCGCGGGCCTCACCCGTCCTCGCGTCCCACAGTCGTACCGTCCCATCACTCGACGCGGACGCCACCAAATGCCCGTCGGGCGAGAAGACTACAGTGTTGACCCTATCCGAGTGGCCTTCGAGCGTTAACAGATGCGGACCCCATTGGTCCTCCACGAGAGGTGGGAATTCAAGCCACCTAGGAATTTGGTCGAGGAACAATTCCTTTATAAGACTTCTTGAAGGGCTGAACACGATGGCAGAGCTGTATACCTGCAGTGGAGCTGCCTCGAGGATGTACCTATAGCGTAGGATAAATCGTCGTGCGTCGTATGTAAACGTTTGCAGTGCGAACTCATTTTCTGACTAAATCCTGTAGCGTCAATCCCCTTGTACCAGTTTAGTTGAGATACACTCACACTGACCATTGACTCTAATTCCGTGACCATGGAAAGCCCCTCTGCAGTTCGTCCTATGATGCTCAGAGCTTCGAGCCAATGAAGGAAATGCTCCCGGCAAAACCTGTAAACAGCACCATCGTCATGTAGAATGAACTCACCTCTTTTTACATGATCGACCCAGTACTTACAGGCATCTTGAAGCTCAGCAGGTAGATAATATGCAAGTTCATTGTCCTCGATTTCGGAAGCCCAGGAACCTGGTGTTGGAAGATGACAAATGTTCTTCCGTAGATCTTGCATCATGACTCGTAAATAACGTGCGGCTAGCGTATGATGTACCTGCATTGCCTCTTTAAGAATGCGTATTCTTCTTTCAGGGGAACCCAGCAGAAAATCCACCTGCGTGTTATCATCAACGCCTGTTTTGGGTTTAGAGACTGGCTCGCGTTTAAGATTATCTCGAAAGCCGCTGTTAGCTGTGACTTTGCCGCGCGGCGGTTGGGCTGTCATGCCCTCACTATCGTCTCTCGAATTGTATGGTGCATGAGGCTTGTTCAAAGTTGCGATCGAAGCCTCTGGCAACGATGCAGTATCCTCGCCTTGTACGTAAGGCTCAATGACCAAGACAAATTCATCAAGCTTTTGGTGGACGAATCCCGTCTGAGGGAGAAGAGAAACGCGATTCTGCACCTCTGTCGCCAGATGTCCAATAGTTTCAGTTTCGGTGCGCAGAGCAGATCTAGGCAACTGCACCACCGTCGAGGAAAATTCTTCGATGCATTGGACTTGTGCTTCATCAGACACAGATTTCATGTTAGCAACGACCTGCCCGAGTGGGCTGTCAGCCTTCAGGCTTTGAGAAGTGAGCTTGTTCTGTCTCCTCAAAACCTTATTCAGGCGCAAGGCAGCGACACAGCATAGAGAGCTTTGAGTTGTCCCGGAGATATCGTGAAGGATGTTTTCCAGTTCCTCTTGTGCCCGTTCGTAGTTAGCTTGGCCAATGTATGTGTCCGCTACAGCGATTCTAAGACACAAGATATCATGTCGGCTGTCGCGATAACTGGCTCGTGCGAGCGCTTCTAGAACAGGCAATGCAGTTTCCTGGGCACGGCTTTCCTGCCCGAGCGCATTGTAGCATTTGATCAACTCGGTTGTAGTGATGACAGCAAGTGGTGTCGCCAGCTTTCCACAAGACTGCAGGTATGCCCTGCCGTACTCCAACCCCTTAGTTGCAGCATCAAAATCATGTCGCCTGCTCAGCGCAAAGGACACACCTAATATGAGGTTAATGTTCCTTATTCTCTCCTCGTCCAACCGGGTGTTCCGGAAATCAGGCTTGCCGGTGAGGCGATTCAGCATACGGTTGGCCCTATCTGCGCGGGTGGTGTTGCACATCTCCAGGAGGAGATTGTCTAGTGTTGATAACATTGGAGCTTTGGTAAGAATCCTTCTGGCCTCCGATTCCAGTGTTAGACGTATGTCGCCTGAAGCGCCGCGCTGGTGCAGATGTTCTGCGCCCTGGGAAATACTAATAAGAGCAAGGTGGCCGTACGGCGCGCAGAGATATATCATCCGTTCCAGAAGCTCAGAAAGTAGCGTCAATGGAGGGCCATCAAGCGCCGCATTAGATTGTATTTCAAAGATGGCTGAGAGGAGTTTTGGTAGGGTGTTGATGAATCGGTGGACAAATTCGGCTTGTCTCACACTAACAAAATGCATGAATATGCGGCTGAGCGGCAACTCATAAGCTGGCCTAAATCCTCTGGAGGCGAAGTAGGCGGCAAGTCCTCTAAATCCGTGGAAAGAGTCATCAGCAGGGGTAGGGAACCTATCAATTAGTCAGTCTTCAATTGCTCACATCAGGGACATGATAAGGAAAAAAGGAGAACTTACATCGTTTGCAAAAGCCCGTGGTCCTCGTTGTCGTCGCTAAGGACCGAGAGGAATGGGACGACATCATTTTCCAGCACCTGCGTCAGTACGCGGTTGTATCCTTGCCAGAAAGCCTCCGCGTAGGGATCAGGTACGGAAATGAGCACCAGGTTCCATCCTTGAGCGACAATAGCAGTGGTGTCGATCGTCCTGAACAACGCTTGGATCTCTGCTTTGTATTGCTCTTTCATAGAGATTACCAGGTGAGAGTCTTTCATGTATACCTGTAGAACATTCTCGTCCTGGAGCATATCAAGATCATGACATAATGATATACCTGCAAGCGACGGGTTGAGGATGGAATCGATGGCGAACGCCGCCGGGTGGTGTAGATTGGAATACCCTTCTTCGAATCCTAAAGGCTCGAAGACATGTTGAAAGATTTGCATCGGCCAGGTTGGTAGACCTTGTCGAGACCGACGCGTCTCAACATCTCCAGAGAATGCCCAGCTTAATGACACAAAGTAGGGCCGAACAAATGCAAGACAGGGAAAGGCTTCGCAATTGCTACTAGCAAGAATAATGCAGAGTCGAACAATGCTTTCCGGCAGGGCGCGACCATGGAGCCTGATGTTTCTTTCATGCCAATCAGCGTCAATAGTAGCAAGGAGGACATACTGAGATGCAAGAGATTCGAAAGAAGGGGTAGATTATGTGAGTAGAAGGCCATACATTTCTGATCCTTCTGCCTCAATAGTTGTGACCTCTTGTGGTCTTTCTTCGCACATTCTTGCTGAACACGGATGCGGGAGTGATACCGGATCTTGTGATGAATAGGGTGTAGGCACAGGGCAATTCTATCCAAAGGTACACTACTCACCACGGCTTGGCGCCTTCGGTGTTGTCGTTTCAAAAACTCCGTGGACAACGTCGATCGCACCAGCTGAAATCGTGCCAACGTACCAGTTCTCGTATTTTAGCCTTGATCTTGCTTGTAGAATACTATGTGAGTGATCAGTGTTAGTAAGGTGGGATGTAACCTAAAACCCAAATCTGAAAGGCTCCAAGACACACACCCATGAGACGCACGCCTGCGAGATACCTAAGAGATGCACGCCTATAAGATGTACGTCTATGAGATGCATGTTTTATGGGATACACGCCCGCGAGAAAGGCCGGTGAAAGAGGTACGTCGTTCCTGAGATGCACGCTTACGAGATATACGCCCATAAGATGCATACTCTATGAAATACACGTCTCTATCCCTTGCACTACCGACACCTGTAGCCTTGGAGAAATACCTAAGTTTTAAGCGAGCTACGCGAATCGGAAGGGTTGGGAGAACTGGCCGATACCGAACGAACTTCTGTTCGGAATCATGCCAAAATGTAGAAACGGGGTGTGGAACTATACGTATGCTCTAGGAAAGCTAATTGAAGTACCGATATAGTAAACCGGATCGACACTACGCTCATGCTCATTGGTTATTTCAAAGTCTGAGATCCAGCCGGATCTCCCACGACTCCATGCCCACTATACAGAAAGGTTCCCCCAATTCAAGACAAACTAGCCATTTTCTCCTCCTAAGACGACTTTGATTTCCAAAAGAGCACATCTGACCCTCGATCCACGGCAATGATAGTGAGAAGAGGCCGACTCAAACATTTATCCTGTTGCGTGCAAATCGTCAAAGGTAGCTCGTGAGCTAGGTCTAAGGCGAAGACGTTCTGCGGTCCTTCGGCGGCCCTCGATCGTTGAAATGGCGCCGACCATACCATCTCCAAATTCGGGCTATCACGCAAAATCCCCAGTTCAGGAAGTAGTCTGCTTTGAATTGGAGTGGCTAGTGTCGCTGCTCTCAGAGGCTGAGGTACCATGCATCCCAGTCTCCGAAAAGCCTTTCTTGAAGTGTCGACCTCAAGTGCCTTCCAGCAGATCATCAAGATCATCATCGTCCCACCCACCTCTTCTCACTACTTTCATATTCTCCAAGCCTCCTTTTGTCTCCCTTTCATGCTCGGTGAGACTGCCAAGCATTTGTTTGAGCTGGTCTTCCGTGACTTTTTGCTGCAGCTGGCCTGACCTCGCCAGCATGATCAGTCTGTTCTCGACATCTATGGCGCGTGATTCTTTAACCATGCGGATTCGCCCTAGCCTGTCTGCAGCTGCTGGTTCCAGAATTTGAGATAACATTAAGGCGCGGGCTTCCGATTCTTGTTGTCTGTAACTAAGCATTAGCCCCCAGAGAACCGAAAGCGAAGAGATGGAAATACCTTCGTTGTTCTTCATCTCCACCGCTATCTCCACCACCACCAACACCAGACCCTCCGCCCTGCTGTTTGAGCTGTGCCAGTCGTGCAGCTCTAATCTGTCATTGGTAAGCTAGTGGATGACAAGAAGTAGACGCTATGTACTTGTGCTAGCTCATCGTCGGCCATTGTCGAATATAACGTTTGGGGTGCCTGCGGATGTAAGTTGCCACTGCAGTATTCCGGCTCTGGGTCATGCGTGAATCCCGCAAATGCAGAGGAGATGACCGGTTTAGCTATGCACGTAATTTTCGCCGAACCACAGCGCGCTCGCCACGCCTGAAAAGTGCGGAGAGGGATCTGACCAGTGGTGGGTAAGAGAGGTGCTGATTGGGCACCGCGACCTTTACCGGACGTAAATTATTGGAGAAAGCGGCTGCAGGTTTGGCGCCCTGCTGAAAGTTTCCCAAGGCATCACTTGTCAGCGGGTCCCCGGCATTCATCCAGTCCACCCGTTGGTCTTCCTCGCGCTGAGTTCTTTTGATTCCTCCGTTTGGCAAACTTCCAGACTTTGCAATTTTCTGAGTCCCGTCTCCCAGCTGCCTACACATGCGCGCTTGGGGTGGAAATGGCGGCATGTTGACCTCGCCACGATTTTCTTCCTCCCATGCCCGCTCCTCCTCTGTTCGTCCACTCCAGTCTTCTTCACCATCGAGAACGATCTGGAAGGCCAAATCGACGACTGCGCTCGGCAAAATGGCAGCTGTTGAGACCGCACTCGGGCTGCCCGACGCTCACCACAAAGACGATCCCGACGCTTCCCTGAGCACTATCCCAGACCCAAGATCAGCCAGTTCTTTGAATCTCTCGGAAACCGGTTCAGCTTCGCCACGACATCCAGACTTGAGCAATGAAGTGGCAGCCCTGAGCGACAAGCTGATCAACGCGATCAATCACCAAACCACTCTAGACGATACGTTGGCGCAGACTAGACACGAATTAGCTGCATCAAGAGCTCGGATAGAGCAGCTTGAAGCGGAAGCCAGAGCACACGAAGAAAAAGTGTCGAGCGGTCAGCTTCTGGCCAAGCACGATGTTGATGGTGAGAAGAGCAAACTGATGGCCGACCTGGCCGATGAGAGGAAGCAAAAGACCTTGGTTCAACAGGAGAAGCGAGGCATCGAAGCGGAGCTCGAGAACTTGACGGCATCCTTGTTTGAAGAGGCGAACAAGATGGTGGCTTCGGCGAACATGGAGCGAGAAGCTATTGAAAAGAAGAACCAGCAATTGCGGGATCAGATCAAAGACACTGAACAATTACTGGCATCCCAGCACGAGCAGCTTACAGAACTCAAGGCCGTCATGCAGCATATGAGCATGGAAACAAGCAAAGACGCTACAGCATCGCCTCAATCTTCGACAGCCCCAGCAAGTCCGACGACAGCTCGAGAGGATAACAGCATTGCGCGTCTTTTAGAAGCGATGAACCTCTCACCCACAACGCCCGGGACGGGGGACGTGACTCCTGCGCCATCTACGACATTTACGTATTTGATCAAACCGGTGTGTCGAACGGACTTGCCTGCATACGAAGATTTCCGAAATCTCATAGTCACCTCTCAGCAATCCCGATCACATTCGAGGGTGGCAAGTGGAAACTATAACGGCGGTCTCAACGTCACGGGACTCAGCTCATTATCAACCGCGCACCCGCCGAACAAGAACGGCTCTTCGCCTTCTCTAAATGGCGCATCCAATTCTAATAGCTCTCCAAACTTGCCGGGCTCGTTCAGTCCCAATACTGCCGAAGCAAAAGGCCCGATGCCTCTCAAAGAAACCAAATTCTTCAAACGCCTCTTGGTGGAAGATATTGAGCCAACTTTGCGACTCGATCTTTCACCTACTATATCTTGGCTTTCTCGTCGGACCATAGTTGCCGCTCTGATAGAAGGCACGATGGTTGTTGAACCAATACCGGAATCCCATCGAAACCTGTATGGTCGCTATACTAGCTGTGCGATGTGTGGAGAGTCACGGAAGGAAGATGAGAACTCCAGAACACATCGGCTCAGAGTCAACGAAGGCGAGGGTGCCACGAAATGGCCACTTTGTTTGTTATGCTTGGAAAAAGTCAGAGGAGCTGGAGACCTGGTCAGCTATGTCAGGATGATTCGTGACGGTGTGGTGAAATGCAATGACAAGGATGAAGAATTCGAGGCCTGGGAGGAGTTGGTCCGATTGCGAGAGCGAATGTTCTGGGCAAGAATGGCTGCAGGCGTGGTGCCAGCTTTTCTGTGTTCGGAGAAGAATTCACCTGCCGTGCCAGAGAGTTCCGAGCTGCAAGGAGAGATCAACAGAGATGAAGAGCTACAAATGCGGGAACCACCGGGTCAGCTTGACTCGCCTACACCCGTCATGGACAGACAAGGCAGTGGAGGCAGCAATGGCGGTAATGATACTCAAGATGAAGTGGACCAACAGCTGCATCGCGATCTGGACGAATCGGCCACCCCTCCTCGCCCTGTGACTCATGACGGGTTACCGAGGGTGCCACAAACTCCGCTACCTCCCTCGAAGAGAGATAGTGGCGGCTTCCTTAAGGTGAAAGTTCCGGGGGGATTTTGGGGTAGCCAGGTCAACGTGCTACATTAATTGGGGACGGGCGAACAAACACTGTACAAATAATCCGTAATAGATTATAGAGGATGTACAATACACGCAAAAATGCCTTTGTACTCTGTATGATCTCGAGTCGCACTTAGTGTTAAACCTAACTCATCTAACCACGCCGTCGACACCCACCTTCTCCCTCGCCTCCCTCGCCAGCCTCCTTTTCTGCCTGGCCCTCTTCCTTTCCTCCCTGAGATCCGGCGGCCGCTCAATCCCTAACCTCCTCCGCAAAACCTCCACATCAGTCTCCAGCTCCTCCTCCCAGTACACATTAATCAAATCCGCACTGCGGAGTCCATTTGCAAACGCCCACGGCAGGTACGTCCGGAATATGCGTGCCCGCTCCTCGGACTTCAGGCGGACGATGGCTATGAGCGACAAGGCGGTCATGGGCAGACCGGTGTTGGCGAACTCGAAGGCCTTCAGGCCGATCTCGCCTTCGACGTAGACAGGCAGGCCGGTCACGGCATGGTAGAAGTCGTGGCACTCGCGGTAGCGCTGCATGACGTAGGCGGACTCCTCGTCGTCGATGTAGCGGACGGCATCGCGGGTGTCGGGGCTCACGCCCTCGCGGTCCAGCCAGGCGGCGTAGGTGCGTCCGACGGAGTTTTCGGGGAGCGTCCGCAGCATCTCCATGGACATGGTGGTGGAGGTGATGCGGGGCCGGTCACGGAGGATGCGGCGGCCGGTCGAGGAGGAGAGCATGCGGTTGCGGAGCGCGTTGATGAAGTACGGTTGCGCGGTGGCTTCGCCAAGGGCGGCGATCATGTCGCCGCGGCGCGGGTTGACGAGGGAGGCGATGGCGCTCCCAACGGCAAGGGCGGTGCGCTCGATGCCAGTCAGGGGCACGTGGCCCGGGTAGTTTGGCGGTGGGCGGGAAAGGATTGAGAAGGCATGGCGAGAGGCGGTATGGGGTTTAAGAGTTGGGCGGAGGATTGAGCATAGGAGAGAAAGGTCTTTTCGGAGGTTTGGCTTTTGTGGAGGCATTGTAGAGATTGGGTGCCTATCACGCGTTCAACTCTCTTGACCAGGCTTGAGCGTTTAGAAAGTTCAGAAACGCTTATGCTAGAGTAGACTATTGCGAGGGAACATGGATCCCGGCGTGCTTCGAGAATCTCTACATCCGGGTGAAATGGCCCGCAGCAAAGCGTAGTTCGCCGCCGCTTTCTGCTCCTTTCACACCCACGCTAGACAGGGACCTATTTCAGAATCCCTGTCCTCTCGATGGTGCCTAAATTTGGGCCCAACTTTGAACTTTGTCCGGGGAGCCAGTTTGGGATTCTGATGCTCTTCCCTCTCTCTGCTGGTCTCAGTGTTCAGGAACGGCCTCATGGAACCAGACTTATGGTGAGAGACTCGCTCCACGTTCGAAAAGGATTCTGGTACGCAACCATCCTTAAAGGACAAAATTGCCTGCCAGTGCGCTCAGCTACCGAGGCAAGGCTTGTCAATACCTTGACCTCGACCTCGTTGGCCTCAAGGTCAAGGGTCATTTTCGCATTAGGAAAGTACAACCAGAAGTGCAGTGTAGTAGGAAATGAATGTGTTTAACTACGTAATGTACAAATTTCGGCCTTGCTGTTGAAGCCACCAACTTCGCTGCCGCCTACCGATACTATAATTGGGATCGTTGAAAAGAGAGAGGATTGTGGGTTGCGAAGGGAACTCGGAACCCTTGCTACTGCGGTCAGAGTCATAAGGATCCATTTGGTTGACGACGATGAGGTTTACTAACACATTTACAGTAGGAAAGATGGGATAAGGGCGTGTTGACGCGCTGTGCACCCCAATCTACCCCCTTATGGCTACCTTTACGCCACAACCGCCCCGTCGAGGCTACTTCCCTCCTTGACCTCGGTAACTGAGACTGCCATATCCTAGGTAGCGAGGGGATAGGCGATGGCATCGTCGTGGGCGGTGGTAATGTGGAAGAGGTCGGAAACCATTTCAAGGACGGTGGGCGTTCCGGTAGCCCTTTGTCGTGTGAGGCCCCAGTCTGTGAGCCGCCGCTTAAGGATTCGGGGGGGGACGACGAGTCCGCGGTCAGCGAGCTAGTGGGCCAACTGTTGATGAGTGTAACCCTCTGTAAGGCAGAGTTGTTTGAGTTCATCTCGGAAGCGTTGTAAATCGATCGAGGGCAGCATAACGGAAGGGATTGGGCGAGCGTAGGCCATGGTGAACCTTCAATACTAAGAACTGCTATACAGAATTAGCGGTGGCGAGGTCAAAATGGAGGCGACAAGCCTACGGTGGAATGATGGAATCGAGTTCTGATATGTGCCATATAAATTGTGTTCATTTGGCACTTTCGCCACTGTTTGTTCGTGCTTGGCGCAAGACCCATCTTCTTCTGTCTCTCGGCTCTCTCAAGATTTCTCTCAGCTTTCTAGCTTCACAGCACCTGCACACCGGTGGCCTCGGACTTTCATAACAGAAACATTCCTCGATTCCTAACCATGGCCGATCCTTTCCCGGACGGTGTTACCTTAAAGAAACGGGAAGGCACTATCATTAGTGTTGAATCTCAGCGCTTTCGACTCACCAGATTGATCTCAGAGAAATTTATTACCGCTTTTCAAGAACGTACAGCTGTCTTTGAGGGCCAGAGACTTCGCGACGGAGTAGCTGCTGTCCTCAAGCTTCGATTTCAGTGTGTACACCTTTTTCAGGTCTTCCTACCTTATGTCCTTGACTAAAATTCTCTTTAAAGGATGGATCCATTCTTGATTGAGCAGAGCGACAGATCGGGGGTCTTGGAATGGGCAAGAAACTACTTCAGAAAGGAATGCCGCGCTGTTGAGAAATGCGAAACAACAGACCATACTCCTATCATTTATGGCTGTGCAGAGCACCGTCAAGGCAACAGTGACATATATCCTGGAGGTTATTTGCATGTCCTGGCCATGTCAAGAGTTCCTGGATGTTCTGTGGTGGACATTGCAGATTTGACAAAAAAAGAGCTTTCAACTATCAGAGCACAGCTTACAAAGATACTTGAGTAAGTTTGTCCATCTTGATTTCCCTTCCTCAGTCAAAAGAAGTCACGGACATATCTAATATGATTTCACTAGCAGAGCCATGCGCCTTGAAGGAATCCTCTACAATGAAGCTACTCCAGAACAAGTCTTCTATGATCGGGGTAACAAACAAACGTATGCCCCGTTTCCCTGGCTTTATCATTATTGAATAACACTCTGACGCGCACCATCAAAAGATATCTCACAGGATTTGCTGGTCTGGTTTTTGTGGAGGACCCAAGCAAGTTGCAACCCATAACGGAATCATCGGGGAGCGTCCTGAGCTTTGACCTTTGGGGGTAGCGTTCACTGTGGGTGATGCATAGCGAGGAACTCGTGAAGGGTCGCACGTTCGACATAAGTGTGTTACTACAAGATCGGGATGCTTCGAGGCAGTCAACTCGCGCAGTCAAATTGCGCACACAGCCAACTCCGGCTATTGGACCGGGTAAGGCTTCGGGGTAGGGCACTTAGGTAGATTTTGTTAGCCACACACACACAAATAATACCTGATTGACCAACCCCTGTGACTTTCGCGCCTCAATCAGCCTCACCGCCGCCAATCTCGGTATCCCCTTGGTGTTGAGTTTTGCAAGATGTCTAGCCCTAGCCCAAGACGAATAGGGCCTTGGTTGCACTGATCTCAGTTACTGAAGTAAAATGCACCCCGCTTCTACCGGCAACCGTATAAGGACCCTCGAGCGGGCCCCCAGATCTGGCCCCTTAAGTGGCATCTGAGCCCGACAGTTCGCCTGATTCGAAGCACCTGCCTATTCAAGTCAGCAAGCTCCCCTTCCTGCAGCGGCTGGTCAATTCTTACTGGCCTCAATCTGGCGAGCGGGGCAGGCCCGTGGTGAAGCACAAGACGGTGAGTGTCATGGGAGTATGGCAAAAGAGGATATAAGGCCGCCGGAAGGGCACAGGAAGGGTGATGGGGAGAATTTGGCGCCGCAAGAGGGTAGCGATTCTTTCGTTGCTCCTGCTTAGAGAGGACCTGAGATACCTTGCCCCTCGACTGCTTCTACGGCGTGGTGACCGCACAAAAGGCACGATGGATGCATAAGAACCTGATGACTGCATAAAAGGATGGTGGCTTCCAAAAAGGACATAATGAGGAAAAGGAATAGCGCTTAGAAGTATCCTAAAAAAGCAGTCAGACTTTTGGATGTATTGAAAATGGCTCTTACTCTAGCCCTAATATCATTCTAGTGATATTCCTTATGTCTTCGAAGCGGTATATAGCCGCTGGATGGAGCGTTAAAATGCCACAACGGATCTACCTCCCAGATTCCCATAACGCTCTCTCACGCGATGCCTAGGCGCTCGAATGAGCCTAGGCGCCCAAATGAGCCCAAAGCACCTGAATGAGCCCGAGCACCCGAATGAGCTTAAGCACCTTAATGTGGATGGATGCTCTTTGCCTAGCATCGTCTCACACTGCCCAAGCTCTTTGGAAGCGATCAAGGAATAAGGTTCATCAGTGGGCCACTGATAAGGACTCCCGGGCACCTGCGGGTATCTGCTGGTTAGGCACCTGCCCACAACCCCCACTAGAGTCCATCCTGCAGCCTGAACTCCAATTTTCCACCGCGATTGCAAAGACTTGTCCTGGTTCATCAAGGCTGGTCCTGGTTTTTGTCTTATGGCTGAAGATTGGCTTCTCCCTAATATCCAAATCATTCTACATCCGAATGAGTAGTGTTATCTAAATTTGGATGCCAAAGCCCTTTTCAATCATTCCTCTATCCACGACTGTATGGTCAACGCTATCATCGGCGTCATCATCGGCGCCAGGCTGATCCAACAGCGCCGTAGGCCAATCGTGGGGGTTAATATAGGCCGAGGTGAAACGCGGTGGGACCCCCGGGAGGCTATGAATGCTGGCCCGTGGGGGGGAGTCGGAGGGGCTGAGGCAGAGAAGATAAAGTGGCGTGGTGGATATCAATGGCGGCCTGCGCTAGGGAGTACATTAGCAACGTTGGTGAAGGGGTGGAATGTGACGAATATATAGCCAAGAGGCACAGCAAGTTCCGCTAAATAAAAGCGTCGAGTGGCCGGCGCGGTCGGCGCTTGACTGGATCTGGTTTCGCCATCCATTTTGCTCGGATTGTTGCTACGGAGAAAGTTCGGGAGGAAACGAAGGAGCGGAACCTTGGCAGTCCAAGAAAAGTAAAATCCGCTCCGACCTCACTTTCGCGCTCACCCACACCATGCCACTTTAAACACTCGCACCTCGCGAGCAGGGTGAGCCAGGGTGAGCGCCTCCTGCACACCTGTGATGCTCGCTATTATATCGACTAGCTTATGATAACATTGATCACAATGCTATTCCCTTTCGTACTGCAACATACATTCTATGATAAGAACAGCTTAAGCAGCTTAACACGACTCTTCCAGGTCCATGTTTGTCAACACTTCGCGCACTCTATACAAACTCTGAACTGAAGTATAGCTATTGGTCCCTCGTGTCATGCGCGTTGAAAAGGTCTGAGAGCGACTGTTTCTGATGCTAGCCTAAAATCGACCGATCTAAGGCGGGGCTCCAGCCGATCCGGCGTCTGGTCTAAAGTTATTAACGTCCCCATCATACCAAGCTATCAACGCCCTACAGTTACGACAAGGATTGTGCAAGCTTCTCCATACAACGCCTGAACGCATATCCTGATAACCGTCTGTGTAAACATAGTCTCGCTGAAGCGCAAGTCCATGGCAGGTTTCTTCGTTGTGGTTGTGGCCCCTATATGGTCAAGCACTAATTAGCAGTGAACACGGCATAAGAAGAAGCATTAAACGTACTCTAATAAATCGACGAAAGGGTACGTCTCGGCACAGTTACCAAATCTTGTGGAACCTTCTCCGTACCCCCAAATCATCGGCGAATTGTCAAAGTCATAACCAAACTGTAGTAGGGGAAGTGGATCGATGAGAGCGAACCTTGCACGTTGCAGAACCGTTTGCCAGGTGCCAGTTAAGCGCGATCTCCACTCGTATCCCGCCAATGAGGACCCCAAGAAGAACCAAGCGGGTGGGCCAGTGCGCCAGGTGCACTGAAACATGTAGGGAATGTCACCTGTACCGCCATAATCACGTCCTGCAATCTGGCGACACCACCGACCATAAACCGCTGTTATGGGGAGATAGAAGTTCCTTTTGGTCGCACGATCAGGAGCCGGACCTATAAGCGATAGAAAAAGCCCCAGCAGATCAAACGGACTCCAATACCCGCGGTCATTATGGAGATATTGCCTCACCGTAAATTTTGACATGGGGGCTGGCGGCTGCGGTGGTAGCGGTAGTCGGTTTCCTCGCCGTGGTCGGTCCGGTCGTCGTGGTATCCAGGCTTGGTTTGGGGCGCGATAAATATGTTGATCAGGCGTTAAGTTGGGTGCCGCACGGAAGTCTTCTCCGTCAGGAAGACTGCAGATTTGAAAGGTCATATGATTAGAACAGAGGCTTACACTGGACAACTGGATCACTTGAGGAGTTAATTCTTACCTAAGCCGTAGGAGATGTTGTCTGATATATGCCAGCTCGATCACTCTGTTCCAGAGTACGCCATATTTGACAGGATTATTGACGACATCCTGAAGAAAATTGTAGATCTAATCTCAGTTGTTAGCAGCCGTTTTAGTATAGGTCAAGCGCATATTAAGGAAAAAGGTACCTGGTTTCGGTTCCAGTCATAGGCGTTTCGTAGATTTAACTGACCGTTAAACGGAAGAAGAAGAGTTTCTGTCATGGCTAGTGGAAGGCAAGGTGATCGCGACCTGCTGTGGAAGTAGAATGTGTTTGTCTAGGGCACAAGCCTCACAAGCCAATCAAAGGCGGAATGGCCTAACTAATGCCAAGGACTGACGCCAAGACTAATGCCTCGCACCAACTCACTTTTTTCTCACGCTCGACGTCAACGCCACACTTTTTCACGGACTGCCATCAATCTTAACAAGTCTAACTTCAGATAGATCGCTGAAGCCTCGCCAAACCATCTATGGATCCTACACCTGGCTTTCTACCTCGCAACGTCAGACCTCGCAACATTACTGTGTGTGCCCTCCGTGACTAGATACCGGATTTACTCTGCTGACTATGATCCAAGATAATTCCACCAAAGGGCTGGACAACGGACAAAGAGATGAATAAGTGCAACCCCTCGTGGGACTATATGGCTGAAGACCACGGCCTAAAATCGCTCCAACCGATCATGTGCAGCAGCCGAGAGTCCGATAACCACATGTATATGTTTCAGTCTGGCAGCAAGTACTACATCTGGAACCCGATGGCGGGCACTGTTTGGGAGATTATGACGTCGATGGACCTGGTGGGCATTGTAACGCAGATAACCAAGCTGGGAGTTAAATCACTGAAGATTAAGCGGGTAGATCAGGTGTAGGGGTTAGAAAGATAGCCCTCTGTGCTATTCGCTGCTTACAGCTGATATGAGATGCAAGATACAGCATGGAATTGTGACCGGTGCACATTTCTGCACCAAATACAAGCATGATTGCTCAATTTTCGAAATGTCCCGCGTCTTCCTTATCGTCTTCTCCGCTGTTACGAATAAGTCCAACCTCAGTCTCGCCATACTCTCCATGGATTCTGCACACGGTGACCAAAAGGTGAGCCTGGGTGAGCCCTGGGTGAGGCTCACCCGGGCTTACGCGGCTCAGGGCGGCGTCACCCTAGGACTGGAGCAGGGTGAGCTCGGGGCGAATTTCTGTCATCTTGGCAGTGAGCTCAACCCATTGGGTCATCCCTCACTTTCTCATAATTGAAATACTTTACTAGCCTCGAGCTTGCTTTTAGCAGCAGTTGCATTGGCCCCGGGTTAAGCTTTCGTTCCATTATCAGGTTTCCTACCAGGTCTTTGGAAGGCGTAGCGGTCCTAGATGCTTCGGTCTATGTACCTTTAGCTCCAGAGTCACAAGTCTTTAACTGCATAAGCTCTGAGAATCTGAAGCCTAGTATCACGTTGGCATCATGAGGTGTTATGAGTAGAGGCTTTGTGAGCAAGCATGAATCTATTCGTGCTGATTGCACCTTTGCTGCCTCCTCCTGCAATATGTACAAGGCCACTCGCCCGAGGGCATCCGCAAGACAACCCCCGCAATTCCACGTCTCAAGCCTTCTTTGGAATAAACCAATAACGAGTTTTGCTTCGAGACTACCACTCAATATCCATCCTTTCCCCACTTGTTGAACATATCGTGCAGCGCTTTCGGTAACGTCACATCCGGAACGATGACAGTATTGAGGGCGCTGGGGGCGTTCTTGGGTGCTTGGTTTCGATCCCCCTTCGGATGATACTGATACTTGAAATGTTTTGCTGGGTCGTCGTGGTCGTGGTCGATTTGCCATGGCATCGAACTGTTCGCAACAGATACTTCTGCTTCTGACGTGGCTGAGGTTGGTTTGCGGCCGAAGTAGAACCCAGCCAAACCAAAGGCACCAGACATGATACCCAAAAGGACCTATTACAAGACTCATCAGTATGCAAGTGGGCTTTAGGGAGACGTCAAGTGTCGTACGTAAAGCTCGGGATCCCGTTTGGCTCCTTTCTTCAATACTTCGTCTCGTTTGTGCGGGTCTGGTAATCTCGACGCAGCCCTGCCAGCTGCCTTAGCAGCGTTCTTTGCCACTGCCGACATTGTGAGCGAGTGTTGTGTAGGGTTGAATAGGCGGGTGTTTGGGGAGTGTGGCTGTCTCAGCAGCTTGAATTCAGTTGAGGTCCTTGCTCCCGAGTCACGTGCAATTCCTCGGGCTTGGCACCTTCTGCAAGAAGCTCGGACCTCCTGCGCAATCGCCCGAAAATGATGTTCTCCTTTAGGCTTTTCTTCCAGCATGTCCCCTGGACAGGAATGCAAGTTCATTTCGACCGCTTTTATTCTTGACATTCACATTCTCTACGCGGGGAACTACCAAAATCTGCCTGGTAGTCAGCCACTCTTTACTTGCGCCTACTCTACATTGAAGCGATCTGACCAGTGCTTCTCCGAAATCCTCCTGTACCTTCTGCGTTGGCTTCCCCTTCCCCAAATGGCCGAGAAGCCCTTCTCAAGTAGCTGACACCAAAGCTGCGACCTTCGGAACCTACAACCAAGCATTGCCTTGTAACCATGGCGAACAGACCGTCCACCGCAACAAGTGCGATTTCCTCTACCTTTTCAGACGATGTACCCATTTCGCGACCCAACTCTGCCATCAATCCACATTCGCAGCCCACATCCGCTCCAAGAGGCTACTCGCATGTCGCCGGACCAGCACAATACACGGGACAAACTTCAGCAGCTTCCGTAGGCGGTGGTGGAAGCACGAGGGCCTCTAGTCGACCTCAAAGCCCTCCTCTCTCAGTGAGCAGAACACATGTCCCTTCACTCACTGCTTCAGGCTTTTTCAAGCCAATGAGCTCGCAACGGCTCCAAGCGCAGCGATTAGGGAGACCAAACACGGCGCGGACCTCATACACGTCAAGGACAGCGCAGTCGACTCCCGCTGATAACCGCACCGAGACTGAAACAAGGAGAAGTAGTATCTCTACAAATCGCCCGGGTCCTTACGCTCCAATGCCAGAAAATGAACGACCACCACCCTCGCGTGGTACAGAATTCACAGATCCGGTGATGCAAGATCGGACCGCAAGTGCCAGTCCAGTCGGGAACACAACCTCTCGAAGTTTGGGTGATGGCCTTCGACTACTGAACGAAAGGTCTGAACATCAAGAATCACAGCCACGTACTAAGCCACAGCACCTGAATCTTAGCAATCTCAAGAATGACACGCCTCAGAGGTCTCCTCTCTCCTTCCGGTCCGGCCTGAGCTTTGGCAATAAACGTCACTCAGCCAACTTTGGCCACCAGCACTTGTCGTCGAATGGCACCTCTCAGAATGAGGCCATTGCGTCTTTCCCGGGAGCACTCGAGCAGCAATACAGTCAGAAGCGCGTTCCGCCCAGTAGAAATTATGAGTACTTCCAGGGAAATACAATATTCTGGCTGGGAGGCAGGCTCCTGAATGCTCGAGATCGGCCAGTCAACATCGCTACCGGTATATTCCTAATCTTGCCTGCAATTTTGTTCTTTGTATTCTCGTGAGGTCAATTCCGCCTTTCCTTCGTCATCTGCTAACCGGCGAGTAGGGCGCCATGGCTATGGCATCATGTTTCACCAGCGATACCCATTTTCTTTGCTTACATATTCTTCGTTTGCCTGTCTTCATTCATACATGCGTCTGTTATAGATCCGGGTGTATGCTCTCTTCCCTCCAAGAGCCCTTTCCAAAAACGCTGATTGTAGCAGATAATTCCTCGCAACATTCACCCATTTCCACCACCCGAACCCGGTGAAGATCCTCTAACTCTGGGCCCACCAACGAATGACTGGGTCATGGTCCGACTTGCGGGCTCCGACACGGCTGCCATGGACGTTCCCGTCAAGTACTGCAAGACATGTAATATATGGCGACCGCCTCGCTGTTATCACTGTCGAGTCTGCAACAACTGTGTGGAAACGCTAGACCATCACTGTGTTTGGCTCAACAACTGCGTGGGTCGTCGAAATTACCGCTACTTCTTCACCTTCGTCGCCACTGGAACGCTGATGGGGTTCTTCCTCACATTTGCCAGCCTTGGCCATTGTCTCGCATATAAGAGGCAGATGGGTGTCACATTTGGCCAATCCATTAACCATTGGCGTACACCTTTCGCCATGTTTATATATGGCATCCTTGCTACGCCGTACCCAGCATCACTTTTGGGCTATCATCTTTTCCTAATGGGACGTGGCGAAACGACAAGAGAATACCTGAATTCTCATAAGTTCGCAAAAGTGGACAGACATAGACCGTTCACGCAGGGGAACTTGATAAAGAATTGGCTGGCCGTGCTAGATAGACCTAAACCTCCCACATATCTCAACTTCAAGCGTCAATACCAGGAAGGTGATCAGCGGTTCGGGTCGCGCAGAAGCCGGCGGGTGCAGGATGGAGGTCAGGGCGGGAATGTCCTCGAGATGAAACCTGTCTCGATGCTTCGGAAAACCTTTGAAGGTCCAGCAAGAGGGAGATCTGGAAAAGACAAAGGATAGCAAGATAACTCGTTAATATAATTAAAGGCGTGGAAGGTCTATATTCATACACTGCTCTTTTCCCTGTGTGATTGCTGCTGTTTCCTTGGGGCTATCAAGACAGTCATCCCGAAATCACAAATGAGTGTGCCACGGAACGATACTCCATGATGTTGGGGGGGAGTGATAATTGGCTTCCCTCTCATCTCTTGCCGTGACAGTACTGGCGAATTGCATCGCACTTGAAAATGACATCTTTTCATGTAAGATTCGCCACCAACGCACCGCCATCTCGCTTACGCCATCTCTTCCCGGACCTCGCCCATGGGATTGATCCTTGAGGCATCAACTTGCTCATCAATGAGGCTCGACTGTTTGGAAGTCGCTTCCTCACATCCACCCTCTAGAGGTTCAATCTTTGCTCCTTGGATCGTTTCATCCCTGCCGACAACACCTTCGAATCAGCGTGAGGCTCCGGGTGCTGGTGCTGGTACTGGTACTGGCCTAAGTCCGGACATCAACTTGTAACGTCTCGCTTCATGGAAATTCACACGCTGCACGTCGGGCTTATGGTCGACAGAGCCACAGAGTCGGGAAAGCGTTGAGCAATTATTCAACTGGTGTCACGGCATCGCGCTGGAGGAGCCTATCAGTTCGATCCCTGCTCGTCCAATGATAAGGAAAAAAACCGTAGAACCAGGGCTGTTACCTTTGCCCCCAAGTGGATCAATCCTGCCTTTGATCGATGCTTCCGTCAGTGCCCTGTAACGCCCCTCGAAGACAGATCGTGTATAACTCCTTCTGTCAGAGGCCAGAGGGTCTATCTTGGCACCAGCCATCTTTTTCGTCGGAGCTTGAAGTTCTAGATGACATTTCGAATGATGGGATAAATTTTGAATGATGGTGTAGTATTGTCAATTGGCAGCGAAGATACTCAAGAATGCTGTTGTCGTGGTATGTGACGAAATGAGCATAATGGTTTCAATGAATTCCATTCCCAATTGGTCCGCGTTCTTAGGTCCCAAATTGGTTGTCCCGCACCCTGGCTTTCATGCCAACACACAACACGCGACCCCCCCCTTGGTCGTAGTCTCCCTTTGGAAGACTTGGACTGGTCCTTGACCTAAACATAACCCAACTGGCCTTCTCTTCTCGAGTTACCTATCTTTGACACGTTATGCAACTCTGCCTTTGGGGGTATCTTCGAGACGCGTCTTTGGCTCGAATCGCGTTCAAACACATCCTCAGAGATCTCTCCTCCTTGGCTATTACAAAATGCCTTTGATACAGTCTACACTTTCCTTCGCGCCCGCCGCCTTACTCCCAGACCTTGCCACCTCTTCGATGATACCTCCTCAACCCGCGAAGCTCTCTCGCAGCTCGACTGCTTCCTCAGAGACCCTTCCAGGGGAGCCAGACGGCGACACGATCGTTGTTGGAGGACCTCTACAGGTCAACCCCCTGCCTACTCCGTCCGACACCACTGTTGATAGTCTAAGCGAATGCGGGCGCGCTCTCAACCTCAAGACCGTACCTCAGGGGCACAGCAGACGCGTGACAAAAATCGGCGAGACAGTCGAGCATAGTCAAGACTGTCTGCTGGAAGGGAAGAATGGCAATAACACGCGCAGTGTGAGCGGTGAGACTCTTGTCACGAGCGCAAGTCAATCAAGTCTACTCCAAGGTGGCATTGTTGCTCTGGATTTATCCTGGAATATGGGCCCTATCTTCAGAAGTAGCAGCCAGGAGCAGCTCATCAGGCAAGAGGACAGCATGATCAGCACAGAATCCATGCAGCTTTCTGGGCAGGATGAAGAAAGAGCAGCAAAAGCCGCGGCCAAGAAGGCGAAGATGGAGGAGAATGCGAAACTGCGAGAAGCTAAGATCAAAGCAGCCGACGAAAAAGCAACTCGCAGATCGAAGAGGGCCTCGGTTATGGACAGAGCTGGGGTGATGGTGTCCGACCTGGCTGCAAGCGTGCTCGGAAAGAGATCTAGGGATGCACTGGAACTGGGGAAGGGCCGATTGAACGACCTAAAGAAACGAGCTAGCTTGAGACCACGAAGTATGATTGAGCCCATCTCTGCCAAAACACCTGCATTTGAAGGCCCGGTGGCGAAAAGACGTCGGGTCAGCGAAAGTGCCCTAGACAAGTCGACCGATCAAAGCAATGTATTCAGCGTTCCCAGGAAGCCTCTTCCAGTGCGCAAGGAAAAGAAATGGCTGAGATCGGGCCTCTATATAGGTCAAACGCGGGATTTTGATGGTCGACTTACAGAGAGCAAGAACAAGCGCAAGAATGACGCCAAAGAGGCCTTTGCAGTCCGCGAGAACAAGGTCCTACCTCTGCCGATGTTTGCAGGCGAACGACTGCTCAAACAGGGCAGAGACTTCAAGCTCCCATTCGATGTCTTCTCGCCTCTTCCGCCTGGTCAACCAAAACCAGACGAGTGGAAGAAGACGAATAAGAACGTTTTCATTGGCGACGCCGCACAGTTCTGGCGAACCACCAAACTTCAGGAGCATTCAACTTGTATATGCCGGCCCGAAAGTGGATGTGACAGCGATTGCATGAACCGATTCATGTTCTACGAGTGTGATGATAGCAATTGCCGACTGACTGAAGAGCAGTGTGGCAACCGCAGCTTCGAGGCCTTGAGACAACGAGTCAAGAAAGGCGGCAAATACAATGTCGGAGTCGAGGTCATCAAAACAGTCGACAGAGGGTACGGGGTGCGAAGCAACCGCACTTTCGAACCAAATCAGATCATCGTCGAGTACACTGGTGAGATCATCACACAAGAAGAGGCCGATTCGCGGATGAACAATATCTACAAGGATAATGAGGTATGTTCGGAGCTCTAAATGGTTTCTTTGGGCTGAACCAGCTGACCACCTCCGCAGTGCTTCTATCTCATGCTCTTCGACCAGAACATGATCATCGACGCGACTCGTGGCTCTATTGCTCGCTTTGTCAACCATTCCTGCGAGCCTAATTGCAGAATGGAGAAGTGGACCGTTGGCGGCAAGCCACGCATGGCGCTTTTTGCAGGCGACCAAGGTATCATGACGGGTGACGAGCTGACCTATGACTACAACTTTGATCCGTTCAGTCAGAAGAATGTCCAGGAATGCCGGTGCGGCACTAAGAATTGTCGTGGAGTACTTGGACCAAAGGCTAAAGAGGAGAAGAGGCCCAAGGAAGAGGCGAATCGTCCGGCAAGCTCTAATAGCCTGGCAGGCGCGAAGCGCAAGCTGGCGCAGATATTTGATGGTAGAACCAACGCCCTCGCGAAGAAGAGGAAGATCACAGCTTCTCGAAGCACGAATCTCACCAAGACTTCTCCTCTCCGGTCCAAAAAAAGCCTGTCTCCGAGGAAAGGAATCAATAGAAGATCGTCAGTGCTGAAACGTATCGTCAACAGCGCGAAAGAAAAGGCAGTTCAGAAGCGAGTGGTTTCTACATCATCGGCAAGCGATACACTACTCCCTCGAGCTTCCGCAAGACCGCTAAGTCGCAGAGAGAGTGTGAAAGCGAAAGCGGGGATGATGAGGAGGAGGGTTGTCCGCACTGTAAGGGCCGGCCGTGGCGGTAAGTAGCGGAGCATGGATCAGACTGTGGACGAAAGAAGAGGCAGACTGAGAAGTTGCACCTATGTGCTACTTGTTGTGGATTGTAATCTATGGGAAACCGGGCATGTCGTTGGATTTACTTTGTCATTTTCTATCAAGCGTCATTTATCGATCTGGAAAGCACAGCATTCAAGCAAAGGGGGCATCGGTACACGCTTTTGGATGCATCGCGGCGTAATGTTGCAGCTCAAAGCATTAGATGATTGGATCCGTTGTGTATCTAATGTCTTTTAGACGAATTGAATGACTGGAATATCTTGCTGTCTGTGTTTCTTGAGTAAGAATGGTTTTGCGAGTCGAGTCGGGTCAATTCGAAGCGAGGCCACCGCGTTCTGTCGCCACTGGCGTGGGAAGTCGACGGCGGCAACACCGTCCCACCTCTTTTTGCGTGGGATGCGACTCTGACCGGAATGACACCAAGGATGCTTCGTTTCACCCCGCAGGAGATGCTGTTCTTCAAAGGTTCTCTAGTTTCATTGGGTGGTCGATCCATTTAACATTTTTCTTCCTCGAAGCCCTTGTGGCATTTGCATTTGCAGATTTTTCATTCCTGATAAGATATTGTGACTACGCCTTGCGATTGTTTCCTGCCAAGTAGAATCGTATTTGACGACCTATGTTAGATAAGCGACAGAGCCTTTTGCTTTTTGGTGGGAGACTCAGCACGATTGTCCGGGCACGTTGACAGGATATCTTAATCGAGAGAGAAGAGGGCAAAAAGAAGACTTCGATTTGAATGGGAATCTGCACAGCAGCCACACCTGAAGCTAAACAGACACGGCTGGTTTTGATCTCTTGATACACAATGCCTCCTGCGTCGAGCATGCTAGAGGGCCCAGAGGTCGCGAAGCACAATTCACGCGAATCATGCTGGGTCATAATCAAAGGAAAAGTCTACGACGTGACAGACTTCTTGGACGAGCACCCAGGAGGAGCTAGTATTATCCTCCGATACGGCGGCAAAGACGCAACGGCTGAATACGATCCCATCCACCCCCCTGGAACAATTGAAGAAAACCTCCCAGCAAACAAGTATCTCGGCCCCGTCGATCTAGCAACAATACCCACGGCTGAAAACCCACAGGCCGTCCGTGACCTGGCAAAGGCAGAGAAGATCCCTCTGTCCCTGTGTCTGTCCCTCGACGACCTTGAAGCCGGCGCGTCAAAGACCCTCTCCCGCCGCGCCTGGACCTTCTACCACTCCGCCGCCGACTCCCTCTCCTCGCTGGAGAGCAACCGTCAAGACTGGAACAAGATCTCCTTCCGCCCGCGCATCCTCCGTAACGTCGCCCGCGTCAACATGTCGCGTACAATCATGGGCCAAAAATTAGGCCTTCCCTTCTTCGTCGCACCCGCCGCCCGCGCCCGCCTCGCCCACCCCGACGGCGAACTCTGCATCGCCCGCGGCGCCGCCCGCCTTGACATTGGCTACTGCACCAGCAACGTCGCGTCCGTCTCGCACGAAGACCTCGCGCACTGCCTTGCCACGGACCCGGAACGCAAATCTCCCACCTCCGGCGCCCTCTTCTTCCAACTCTACGTCCCGCGCGACAAGCCCAAGGCACGGGATATCATTGCCAAAGCACGCCGGCTAGGCTACAAAGCCCTCGTCGTCACCGTTGACAGCGCCGTGATCGGCAAGCGCGAGGAAGACGAGCGCTACCAGGCCGAACTCTCCTACGAAGCAGGCGATGCTGAGATTCCACGGACTTCGGCCGACGACCACGCGACGGTAGAATCTGACCTGCCCATTCTCCGCGGTGCACACTCCTCAACGCTGGACTGGGACGATCTCGTCTGGATTCGCGAGTGCTGGGGCAACAGCGGCCCGATCGTCCTCAAGGGCATCCAGACGGCCGAAGACGCCAAACTCGCGTACGAGGCCGGCGTGGATGGGATATACCTGAGCAACCACGGTGGGCGACAGGCGGACCACGCGCCGAGCTCGATCCGGACCCTCCTCGAGATCCGTCGATTCTGCCCGGAAGTCCTGGAAAAGGTGGAGATCCACCTCGACGGAGGCGTGCGGCGAGGTGCGGATATCATCAAGGCACTCGCTTTAGGCGCTACGGCTGTTGGGGTGGGGCGGCCATTTCTGTACGCGTGTGCATATGGCACCGAGGGCGTGCTGAAAGCTATCCAAAGTAAGTATATATTTCCGCGTTCCTTTTCCTTTTCTCTCTCTTTATTCTCGCACCAGAGAGGTATGCAGTGGAGCTAATTGGGCCAAAAATGACAGTATTGAGCGAAGAGATCGAAACGACGATGAGGTTGATCGGCGTGACGGATCTTTCCCAGCTGACGCCGGACTTGGTCAATTGCACTATCTTGGAGCGCGAGCTGCCTCCGACTCTGAGGTCGTTCAGCGCCCCGCCACTGAGGAGCAAGCTATGATCCCTGGCGAGGCGGTGGGCATTGTTAAACGATTTAAATGTACATATGTGGTAGTGCGACCACCATTAGAAATCAAGCATCAAGTATTCATGTGCAGCATTTCTGGTCGTTGCATTGCTAACTCATGTCTTCCCGAAGTGTGAATGCTTCCAGCTTTTCCCTGGCTTGAATTTGTGACTCCTTTTTTTGTCTACCACTTCATATACCTTTTTCAGAATAGGGCTCACAAAGAGTCATCATACTTTCCCTGCCATACCCACCGCCGAATCTGACGAGTCACCCATAAAACTATTTACGTTCATAGCCTTTCCGCCCAATTTCCACCACGTAGGGGGGTTCAAATCGCCTCGTCAACGCCCGACAACCCCTCCCTTCCGTCTCAACTCTTGGCCAGAAAAGTCAATGCCGCAACAGCCATCGCATCCGTGCCCGTCGTCAACGTCGGCTGGATGACGGGCGCAAAGAACGGACTGTGGTTGATCGGCTGCTCGTTCAGCGTGCCATTCTTCTCCCTCTCCGCCCACTCAGCGGGCGCGACGCCGCCGAAGATCCAATAGCAGTATGGCCGCTTGACGCTCGTGCCGAGGATGCTAAAATCTTCGCTCCCGAGCACGTTTTGTATATTTGCCAGGTGCTTGGAGCCAAAGTGGCTCGAAAACGACTTGTCCAGGGCTTCGGTCATCACCTTGTCGTTGACTGTCAACGGGAACGAAGACGTAGGCTCAATCGTGGGTTCCTTGGGACAGTTCCCGGCTTCACATTCTGCCTTTACAATTCTGCGGACGGACGCGAGGACGCGGTCCCGCCACTCTGCGCTCACGGTGCGGATGTTGACCTTCAGAACCGCCTCGTCCGATATCACGTTCTCCGCGCTGCCGGCTTGCAGGGCGCCGACGGTGACGACGGCCGTCTCGTTTGGTGGCACCTCTCGGGACGCTATCGTCTGCAGTCGTACGACGATGTGGCTGGCAATGACGACAGGATCGATGCAGCGGTGCGGCATCGAGCCGTGCCCGCCGCTGCCGAAGATTGTGATCTTGAAGCTGTCGGCCGCCGACATGAACGTCCCAGCTCGTGTGCCAATGCAGGCAGCAGAGAGTGGCAGGACGTGTTGGCCGAGGACGACGTCGGGGATGGGGCAGGCGTGTTTCGATTCGTCGTAGAGGCCGTCGTCGACCATGCCCCGTGCGCCGGCGCCTAGCTCTTCCGCTGGTTGGAAAAGGAAGATGCAGGTTCCTGACCAGGCCGAGCGGGCGGAGACGAGTGTTTCGGCCGCTGCGAGCATGCAGGTGATGTGAGTGTCGTGGCCACAAGCTGTGGGAATCTAAGATTAGCGAACCGGCATCAAGTACCGCGCCTGCCGCCTATACCCCTAGCCACTCACCATGCATAACCGGCTTCACAATGCCATCAGAAGCCTTCATGGTCTTCGTGCTAGCGTACGGCAGCCCTGTCTTCTCTGCAAGCGGCAGCGCATCAATGTCCGCTCGCAGCAGGACAGTCTTGCCAGGCCCATTCTTTAGAATAGCTATAAGTCCGTGTCCCCCAATGTTCTTGCGGATGTCGAGATCAGACGAGAGCTTTTGCAGGTGTTCCACAATCAATTGGGCCGTTTCCTTCTCCTGCGTGGAGAGCTCGGGATTCGCATGGAGATGTCGGTACAGATCTTCATACGGAGCTAAGTTTGGGCGGTGCTTGTCCAGGACAGCAGTCAGCGACGACGTTTCCATGATGAATTTCGCTAGATGACCACGAGCAGGCCGGAAGCAGGCCCTTGGTTATACAGAGAAGCGTACTGTTGTAAGCTTAGTCAAAAGTTGGAGACCTCCCCTCGACCGAAATCGATGACGCACCTACCAGCACGATAGCGCACACTTGGCTCCCAACCCCCGTCGATCAGCCGGGCTTTGAATTGGACGGCCAAACAGTAACTCCGTGAAGCTGATCCTTGTAGTAGAGGCTCAGCCTTAGCCCACTGTAAACCTTCGACGGCAGACGTTAAAGAAGCAGTCCCCTCGCCGTGTACCTTTTGGCATATCGCCATTCATCATCGCCATATTCGTGACAAGGAACGCCCAAGATGTCTTTCGGCATTGGCATTGGCGATGTCATCACCGTCATCGACAAGGGCATGCTCATCTATGATAAGATCAAGAATAGGAAAGAGCCAATAATCGAGATTACCAACCGCATGACAAGTCTCCAGCGCTATTTGAAGCCGCTCAGGGAAATTTTTAGAGGAAAGAAATGGCTTGGCCAGACTGTAAGTCGCCAGATTCGACTAGCCCTGTTAAATCTCGAAACCTGAAACAGCCATTGGTTGACATGAAATAGGCTGCCTGAACAGAGAGCGACACTGAAAACCATCATGTCCGAAGTTCAAGTCGACATCGAAAAGGTGAACGTGATTCTTGACGAGTGGGAAAAGAACATTGGACCTGGCGGTTTGGCATGGAGATTCCCGAAGGTAGGGCAGACATGGTTTACCCTCAGTGGTAGTCCGGACGAGCTGGCCAAACTTGGGGCGAGTTTGTCACGTAGGGAGGATGAGATTGACCGCCATTTGACTGTGATGCTGGGATTCGGGGTGGGCGCAATCGTCACACAGGAGAATTCACCCAACAACCAGGTACCGGTTCAACAAATCCAGAACGTTGTTAGCATCCTCTTCATTGATAGCATGAATGAAAGTGAGTTGCCTGAGACATCCGTATAGGAAAGAGTGCGTGACTGAGCTAGATAGGTCGATCAGTGGTATCGATGGTGTACGTGCAACTTCTGAGGGAGCGGACCATGAGGAAAAATACTTCCTGGCGAATAGCAAAGATGCATTCTGCAGGCCTCGTGGTAAAGTCTCTCAGCCAGATTGTCGACATACAAGAAGCTCTGAACTTTCATATGTCGCATGGAGAGATACCTCCCAACGAGGTGGCGCTTGCGGCTCTCTTTGCCAGGGAGACATCAATATCGCCTCAACAACAGAAGATCAAGGAATCAGTATATCAACGAAAATCCAGAGGTCTTGATCGAGCCATGTTCACAAGATATGACTACCTAATCTTTTTCAACCACTCCGATATAGCCACCGTGGAGAGATTAAGGGAAGCAATGCGGGCAAGAAAATCCAGACCGTGCAACAGGGAAAAGGAAAGACAATCCTGCTCGGAGAATATGGGCCGTCGAAGTACTCCGAGATTTGGGAACCTCGTACCAATGATAGAACCAATCCCCAGTACAGAGCGGACTGGGATAAGACTGTGTGGAATATCAAAGCGTCGTTCAGGGGTTTCTTGAAGCAGGAATTGGGATGGAATGAGCCAAGTTGGCACGCAGGCCCAAATTAGCGATGAAAAGGGCTCGCAGATGCTCCGTATCTCTGTTGACTCTCCCTCGCCAATAGAGCTCAGATGACGAACAGAAGCTTGGGTTAAAACGCTGTCGTCTGCTTCAGGACGAGCTCGCCTTGCCGTGCTGTGCATACGCCGTCTCAAGATGTATGGCGTTGTGCATCTTTTCGGCCATTTCTCGGATAGTACATCTGACCTGGTGGCTTATCCCTGAGAAGTCATGAGTTGATAGCCACAGTTCGGATCATTTGCAACGCGCGGGTTTCAGCTCTATGGCCATATCATCATTTCCTGCCCCTAGCGCATGAGTTAATTGGACCGCCTCTGTCGGTGCTCAGACTCCAAGGGGCATCAATCTTTGCATTACGATCAGATTGAGCGACTGTTAGGTTGGCCGTCGTTGGTGAGCTCTGACGGTTCATCCCCAAGGAAGTCATTCCACAGTATGCTTTCAAAGAAGACATCACCATCCTTGCCCTCCACAAAGCCAATGTCGAAAGCATCCGACGAGCTCATCATGAACAGATGTCGATCGGCAACCTGGTTTGGGAGCCACGACCCTTCAAATTTGTATGTTCCTTTGGCGGCGGCTGCTGCTGGTATAGATCCAATTGCAGGTGCAAGAGTCCAATCATGCCAAACGTAGATCGTTGGGTCTTTCTGGTTCGTAACAACTACTAGCACGTTTGTGAGAAATGGGTGCCATAGGATTTGCTTAACATTCTCTCTGAAGTTAAGGACAGCGTGAGGTATGGTCGATAGTGTCTGCCACATCCACAGAGTCTTGGGCCTTGTGCCATCTTTTGTGGCAATCATACTGCAATCTGCATTGATTCCAATCAGTTCGACTCCCAAAGATTTGTCATTTGGCAGGGCTTCAAATGCATTGGTGGGCTGCGTGAATACCCGGCCTGATGTGAATGATTCTTGCCATACAGGATATAGAGAAGGTTCAACGATTTCAGGATGTCTGTAGCTGGCTAGAAGGATGGGTGCCTGCACAAGTTATTAGCAAGAGCTACGAAAGGAGACTTCTCGACTCACAGTAGCTTGACTTTGCTGCTCATATATCAATGCACGTGTCTGTCCGCATGCGACGGCGAGAAATGTCCTTCCACGCCGCTGAAGCCAATCTAATTTGGTCACACCAAGATTGTCATCGAAAGGAGAGGCAGCTTGGAGGTCAATCGGTGGCGATGCTAAGTCAAGGTGACGCAGGTGATGGCCGAGAGCTGTGAAGAAAGACAGCTTGACACCATAGGTAGCAGAATCCCAGACAACCAGGAGGGGCTGCCCACTCGGGCTCCACCGCATCCCTTGAGCATCGAGTGTCTTCGGGTTGAATGTCACGGCTTGATCCAATGTGTCATCCGAGGGGGCAAAGATAGACACATAGTCTTGGCCGTTCGATCGTGTCAGCAACGAAAAGTAGCGGCCAGACTGAGACTGTGCAAAGCTTTTGGAGTCCGGAAACTTAGTGTTGAGGACGTCGTCTCTTTGAAACTTGGTCAGGGAGATGACAGACGCGTGGCTGCCGGTCTCGAAGAGAATGAGAGCATGACGGTGGCTGAATACGAAATCGACAAGAGTGATCTTGCCGTATTGACTGCCGAGCTCGAAGTCGGCGAGAATATCGGCAGGGACTTCATTACCTCGATGGATGTCGTCAGCAGCCAAGCCAGATTCGTTCAGCTCAATGCTCAAAGCTACTACACGATTGCCATCAGAAAGCAACAACCACGTCGTGCCAAGTATTAGGTTGGATGCGGTGTTGGCGTCACTATCGTGTGGGAGCATTGCCTCCGGAGACCACTTGAGAATCAGGACATTTGAGAGGAAGGGTCGTACTGATTCCGGAACGGTGATCCTCTGAATGACTCTACTACTAGTATAGACTTTGGCGAGACTGATGATGTGGATTTCGAGATAAGGGACAATGACTGCCAATAAGTTGCCATCAGGGGAAACAACAGGTTTGTGAAGAACTATAACACAGGGTCAGTGACATGGCTAAGCATCAGCGACAACGCTCCCAGGATTATCCGCCAAGTAAAGCACCCTTTGTGAAGGTTTGGGGTCTTGCATAGTCCGCGCAAGGTTGACAAGAGCACTCTCTTAGAGGTCGACAGCTCTTGGATCCTAATAAAGAGGCGGGTTGGGTATGCGAGACTATGGAAGTGATTTCGAGCAACATAGAAAGAGGTTGCAACAGAAAAATAGTGCGATTGGCAAATAGTGCAATACCCTCTTTTCCAGTTCATCATGCCACGCTTTCGGGGTGGCTCCGGAGGGTCACTCTTGGCGGTCACTTGCCGGGACGGTCACATTCCTTCCCCCATAGTAAATTGGGTGTGAAAGCCATAATGAATCCCCTTTGCCGCCCTTATATATGTACGTATGAGAGCCCACCTCGCCGTCGCCAAATACCGAGATCTCAAGATAGGGCTAAGCCCTCCACAAATCCTTATTCGCGAGGTTGCGACTCCGGCAAATAACCCCTGGCCTTTGATTCTGCCGCCTTGGCTGTCCTCTTGCGCTCCCTCCCTCCCTTCCCTTTATATAGCACCGCTGGCGCTGTAGATGGTGGTAGGCAATGAGGCTCGGATGGATCTGGCGCAGGTGCAGCTCGGGGAGGTGTGGGCGGCTTGCCAGGAGTCCTCTCTACTAAAGTATGCGTCCTCTTTCGGCCTGGGGGTGTGTTAGGCACTACCTGGACATCTGCTTGCTGTGCTGCCACCTCTTCTTTATCTGCTTGTTGTACAGCTACCTCCACACCTAACATGCTTCGTTTTGTGGTCTTGTCGTGGCTCTTAGCCTTGCGGTCAAAGGTTTGTTCGATCGGTTGAGGAAGGACGTGTGGAACAGATGTTTTAAGGAACTCAAGCTGCTTAGTTTCGGCTAGTAGCTGTTTCTGAAGAAGAACTGTCTTTGAATCTAGTCGTTCTTGCGCTTCACGATCAAGGGTGTCTCTGTAAGCTATTAATTCATTTGTAGCTGTGGCAATGTCATTAGTAGGACGGTCTAATTGCAGACTCTGCGCTGGCTGGCTGCTAGCTTCTTGAATATAGCGGGGCCTCCAGCCTGCGCGCTCTTCAATAGGGCCATCATACCACCATCTAGGGTGAATCAGGGTCAGGGGTATAGGTATCCTCTCATCGTAGCTGCGCTCGAGTGTGTGACGACAAGGTAGAGCGAATCTCTCGATCATACCACACTGGCAGACACCTAGTAGCTCCCCAGTAGCCTTCATCTTACAGAGCGTGTCCCATTGTGATCCAATTTTTAGCAAGGCCCAGCTGGCGACGTGACCTCTAATACTGTAGAAGGTGAATGTGTCTAGAATCCGTCTGGGTTTGATCTGGTCAAGCATTTCCTTCTCTTTTAGTCTGTGTATGAACCTGGTCATCTCTTCAAATAGCCGTAGCACTGCCTGATCTAGCCGGAGCTGAGGATTGAGGAGGGTCTTGATAATGGGGTGGATGGATTCGTTGCGCTGTGTCGAGTAACAGTCGAGATTTGGAAAGGTTTCTGTCCATAGACGAATGACTTGTGCTTCTTTAACCACCCAATGTGTGTCAATATAGGTGACTTCTGAAGCTGCCAGTCTAGACTTCATTTCATCTCTGTTCGCTTCCAAACTAGCCGGTGTGGTAGACCAGATGTATTTCCACACAAGGCCCATGATTTCCTCTCGATCTTTCTTGAGGTATTTCTTTTCTGCCAGCCTTTGCTTAATATTCTGAGCCGCGTGCCATTCACAGAATTGAAGGATGGAATCTGGCCAAACAGAACTCCAGCAACTGCGCAGACCGAGTCCTTGGTCAGCTATTACCACCCGCGGCTTTGGCAGGCCCTGAAAGACGACGTTCTCCACACAGTGGAAGGTAAACCGCCAGGCTTTTGAGCTCTCTGCCATGACAAAGCAGAAACCAAAGGGAAAGGTGCTACCAGTGTTGGTAACGCCAATCATATCAATCAAGGGCATCTTGATAGCATTCGTCTTGAAGGTACCATCTACCTGTATCATCCAATCAGGACAGAAACGACGAGCAAGAGTGACCAGCCCAGGTAATGTAAAGAAGACTGCGTCCAGCACTTGAGCAGTTACTTCCTGGGTGTCTTTATCTCTTTGAGCTAACCACAGAGTGCGGTAGATCCATTCATCCTGCTCCAAGCAGGTAACCAGCGCCTTCAAACCATCCCCATCATATGACATAGCTTTCAGCCTGGCTAGGTTATAGTAGGTCTTACGATCCAGCTCAAGATTCAGTCCCCATAACACTCGCTCATTTGCACGGTGTGAGAGAAAAGCACCGCGGTTAGCGGTAGCAGCTATAATGGCAAGCTCATATTCAGGCTGAGCCTTCTTATGAACGCCGTACAACAGTCCATTCTTTGCGAGAGGATGGGAATGGCTTTCTCGACCTCTACCTTGCAGAAGCACCCATTTGCTAACCTCATTACCCTCGTCATCGATGGAGAGCTGTGGTACACTGTACCATCGCCATTTGCAGCTAAGCGCATTCGCTCTTGTGTCATCTCTCTTCCTAGAGCTAACTATGACCTTAGGATTCACGGGATCCTTCTCTACCCTCGTTGACAGCTTCCGATTATTCTGTGTACCATCTCCATGATGAATACATAGATAATTCTTCCTCACAGACGTACTACCTGATCCTCCGACCACCGCGAAGCCAGTAGAGAGCGCATACCCTTGCAGACGAGCGTACACTTCAGCAGGCCTATCAAACAGCTCCCCATCTTGTGGTGGAAGCAGCCAGGCAGACGGTACACGGTCAACAGCCTTTATAAGAGCATTCCGGGCTGTGTCAGTCAAGCCAGAGGGTGGGGACCACACTGGGGTCGCTGGGGCACTGGCAGAAGAATCAACACCCTGCTCTCTATACAGATTTACGTGGTCTGACATGATGTCCACTGTGATGTAACAGGAAGAACCATTTACTATGGGAAACGTGGGCATATGAGGTTTTACTTTACACTAAAGAGCGGTGTGGCCTTCCCGGCCAAGAGTCATATTTCGCGAATAAGGGTCTGTGGAGGGCTTAACCCTATCTTGAGATTTCCGGCATTTGGCGACGGCGAGGTGGGCGCTCATATGTACATATAGAGTGGCGGTAAGGGGAATTCATGTGCCCTTCACACCCAATTTACTATGGGGGAAGGAATGTGACCGTCCCGGCAAGTGACCGCCAAGAGTGACCCTCCGGAGCCACCCCGCCACGCTTTGGACGCGGAAGTCGACTCTCCTCACAAACTCCCTCTTTGCCCCAGTATGGCTTCTGGATACAATATGAGAGCGTGTAATCTCCACAATACGTTTACATGGTCATTGAAAAAAGCCGATGGACCTACCCATTATGACACTAAACCTCCATGCATGAATATTGACGACTCCACGACTAGTTGTTGTCCAAGGAGCTTGTGCAGATCCTTTGGATCACATTTACACGTTCGTGTACGCGTGTAACGGAAAAATCGAGTCTGCCAATTGATCACGCTAGTGTTGTGACCTGTATTGACGTGTGAATCTTCGACACCTTGTAAAACCATGCTTATACTCACCTTTGCGAAAATCACGTGCTTTCCGGGTGCGCAACCAGGCTAGATCGCTGACTAATCGATCCTTGGCGGGTTTGCCCCTTCTAGAAAGCATAACGAGAGAACAGAGATGGTAATGCACAGGGATGAAGAGTTCTGGGACTGCTGACTCGATTCATGTGAGGCTAAACGAACTTTAGCATACACAACACAACTTGTCAAAGCCATCTCCCCCCCTCCGCCTATATTGGCTTATCAATGGGACCCAGCATTAGACAACCAGGCTCACTTTTTACAACTCTAGTAGAAAGATGCCTGCAGCCAATCTCTTCTCCGGGAGGTCCACCAAAGCGCAAAACTAGCGTCTACTGCCCATACAAAGCCAAGCCACGCCCTTGCCATATTGGCGTCACCACTGTAGAGCTTGTGCTCAATTTCCTCGATTTGCTGATGCTTTTGGTAGCTTCGCGGATGGCATTCTTCATCTGCTGCCATTCTGCCAGGCTTTCCTGGAAGACCCCAGTATGGGGAAACAAGGCCGATCCAGCATGTATCAAGAGCTCTGGTGTTGTCTCGGTTGCGGGTCGGTAAACTCTAGGGATGACATACAGCGGAACCTGCGGCTCCACTGGCGGAGAGGGCAGGTCAGAATCGCTGGCTTCATAGAGGCCCTGGGAGTGTTCTCGCCATCCTTCCGTGCCACTCAATGATGGTTCTCGAGAAACCCGAATGGGCAATCGATCACGCTCGGCCATCTTACCTAATTGGACGGCTTTGGTGAAGAGTTGTCGCAACTCCATTCGGAACTGAGTGGCCTGGTGCTCGTCTAGAAGAGGGCGCACAATTTCGATTACCTCTTCAGTAAGGAATTCCATAAGTTGTAAGGAGTCTGATGTGGCGTCAAGCTGATCTAGCATCCTTAGGGTCGAGACCTTCCAGTTCCTCTGAACTTGGTCTCCGTCGGCTGCGAGACGTACATATAGATTTTCCAGAATTGAACGTGTGCCATTGTGCTTCCACAAGTATTCGGAGAAAAAGGGTTGCCAGATCTGGTTACAGATAACATCAAAGATAATGTGCTGAACGCTGGCCAGTCGGACAATTTGGGAGCAGCCGGATTCAAGAAGAGACGTTCGTAGGATATCGGCAGCCTTTTTCTTTAGCCGCTCAGATGTGCCAACAAGATCCTGCAAAAAGGGTTGAATTAGAAACCCGATTACATTACGAGGAGATGGGATGTAAACTTACTTCTTTCACTCTTTCTGAAAGATCCGTAAAGTGAGATGTAGATGTCTGTTCCACCATTTGTGCTAGTGCCTCAAAACCATCCGCACTGTTTTGAAAGGTTAGGATACGCCATCGAAGGGTTAAGGGTCGGGAAAAGGTTCTCACTAGTACGCGAGCGGCTGTTCTTCGACAGCGTATTTGGCGTCAATATCACCAAGCTTTTTCTTCAAGGAGCCAATTTCCTGCCACAGGCTCTCTTGCAACCTTTTGCCACTCTCTTTTTCCACTTCTAGCTCTTTCTTTTTCCCATCTAGGTCTTGTTGAAGCTTGGTATTTGCATTTTCGAGCTCCGTCTTTTGTTTCTCCAAGGTTGCAATCTTCTCAGCACTGTCGGCTTCCAATTGAATCTTCTTATTCTCGAATTCCTTTTCAGCTTGCCGTGCTTCTTCCTCAAATTTCTGCTTCATTTTTTGCTCTTTTTTGGCGTATTCCTCCCTCAAATGAGTAGCCAAGCTCTGATATTGTAGTTTCTCCTTCTGACCTGCGTGCGCTTCTTCCTCCAAATCCCTGACTCTGCGGGCATCTTCATCACGATGACGCCACATTTCTTTGGTCGCGGCCTTTAGTTCACGGACCTCTTCCTCAAGCTCACAATACTTTCCCCAACGCTCATCCACAGTTTGGACCATCTCTCCATGCCGGCGGAAAGTCTTAGCAAGTTTGCGAACTGCATCGTCTGCAGTTTCCATAGCACTTTGAAGCCTGCCCACTTCATTTTGGACCTTGTCCTGGAATACACCAAAGTCTGTGGCAGTGGTGTTGTTCGTATATTGGCTCGCGCTGTCGAGAACATTTGGCTTGTTGGAAGTATCGCCGTCGAGGGGCTCGTTCCCTTGGGTTTGGTCGGCTGATAGTTGTGACATGGCCGTTGTGCGTTTCTGCAACATGAAGTTCACACATCTTAGCACTCCAGTTATCAAATATCCGAAGGCGCCTAACCTACTGTGTGCGTTCCTGTTCTGTTCCGCGTCGGGGAAAGGAGGTGACGGAGTTTGTATATCCGAGCCTCCGCTCTTGATATTTCGCGGCCCTTCACAAGGGAAAAGGTGTAGTTTGGAACTTTGCTGAACATGAAGCGTGAGGCCGTGTCATATCTAGGTGACAAGCCGCATCATGAAAAAGAGGTCGAACAGCTTCGCCCGAAACAGCCGTCTTATCTGTCAGTGTTGGTGATGCCATGTGCTCGAGTCGTCAACAAACATGACCAACGCCATCAAAGCCGCTAAATCGTCTCTTGGATCGTACATTGCGTTGATTGGGTCTGAAGCCAGCCTCACGATGTCAGGCCAACATACCTAACAAGCGATTGGCAGAGACAAGGCGGGGTTTCTGATTCACACAGTACAAATACCTATGTAATCCAAGGGGTTTGATGAGCTGTTGAACCCATATGTCCTTGTGCATAAATTGTCAGCTTCAAGTTTGAATATGGTTGGGGGACGTGGTACTTTGCACACTTTGAAGCATGAATCGTGGTCAACAGTGGTTCGGCGCCCTTCAAGCGGTTTTGGCGCTAGCTCCTGCAAACTAATTTGCCGCAGAGACGAACTTGACTCGTCTTCTTAAGAACGTCCTATCAAAAGAATGGTTTCGGTACTCCTTCAACCACCATTGGGGAGGACCTCTCCGGTGTTTGATTCGCACATCACGACCGCATCGTTGATCCGGCTCTCACATGTTAAACAGTCTACTCTCCAACCATGTTTGTAGTAGGTGCGATTATGTGTTACATGTGGTATGCATGTTGGCTTTGATCGAATCTCTACCATTCACGTTTGAAGTTGGTACATAGTCGATCCCACACTTTTCAATTGATGTCCACTACCACAGTACGCTCCTACATCTTCAAGCACACCATCTCCTCGTCTTACTGTGCAGGCTCATACCCAGCCCACTCCTCTTCTCCGACCGGCTTCACTGCCACTTCATCCAAATTCTTCCGGCAGTCCGCCTTCCAGTTCTTTGGTATAAAGTCATCTGCAATGGCCTTGAATGCCTCCAGCGTACAAAAGCTCTCATCTCCTTCGAGATGCCTGCCCGGCTTCTTGCATCCGGGGATCGTCATGACGCGGTCGTTATAGCGCAGCCGCACATAGTAGCCTTTTAGCTTCGACTTCTCGGAGTCGGAAAGTTCTGGCATTAGCCTTCGTGCAATGCCGGATGAAGCTGGCGGGTTTGTGATAGTTTGGATGTCGGAAGAAGATTTTGGAGACTGGCCTGATAGACCTAGCATTGAAGCAAGGAATCCTGGTCGAGTCGCTTGTGCCTGCTTCTCTGTCGCGGATTCTGGCCCCGATGTACCTGAAGGTGGAGACGCAGCTACGTTCGGATCCCGAAACAACTCCATTGCGATATGACTTGTGTACGGTGGCCAGTTCTCACCATCGAAAGCACCAAAGCTTGACAAGACCGCTGCGAGTGTCGTGTCGTGGCAGCCCGACAAGCCAAATTTGATTGCTGTTTCACCGCGCCGCCCACGACCAAGTTGACCGTTCTCGCCACCAATCTCGTTTACTGTCAGTGCTGTGCCTTCAATCGTTGCGACCATCCGCTCTACCATATTTCCAACGAGCGCACCAATGCCGAGCATACGATACTCTTTGTTTTCGACATATCCGGAGAACCACTCCTCGACTCCGATTTTGTCAATGATTGCTCTTGCCTTCTCGTCATAGAACTCCTTCGGTAGCCTCGTCTCCGGTCCATGCGCAAGTGTGCTGTTAATTGTATCCATTATCCCTGACAGTCGTGGATGTGAGTCTACTGCAACCGCTGGCGAGCTTGCAGGCATCCATTTCGAGATGAGTTTGTTCAGGTATTTCATGTCATCCGTATCGTTCCAGCGATCTGCTGTTCTTTGTGCGAACGCCCGACTCAGCTGTGCGAAACGCCTGCAGTTGCCTTCATTTGGGAATAGTACTTCGTCGGCTGGCGTTCTGGTGACGATTGTTGGTGGAGGGAAAGAGGCAGTGCGGGCTGTGAGTGGATACATGCCCCAGAATACTTGTTGGACTGATTCGAGAGCGCGTGGCATAGGTGTGGCCCGAATGTACATCATGTCGGCAGATGAGATGAGTGGGGGCATGAATTTGAGTTGATCAACGTAGAGATGCCGTAGACGCTCGCCCAGAGCATATGTTGATTCTCGGCCTTTGTCGGTGAGCTCGCCTAGATTGCTGTGAAGTGGCATGTCAGCTTAAACGCGAGAGACTGTCAAGAACGGAGAAAAGAGACCGTACGCGGTTGGGAGGTAACCCACCATACACCGTCAACTTCTCCGCTTGGTCCAGCCGCGATGATTGGCCCATCGTCCTCTCCAAATCTTTCCAACCGCCTCCGCCATTGTAATGAGTTCCATTGTGAGGTGTCTGCTGGGGTCATGGCCACGGAGCGCATCCGCTGAGCAGCATTGCAGTAGGGCCAGTAGGGTGCAAGTCCGGCCTGGGTTAAACAATCAGCTACTTGGTCTACCTAAAGGTATATGATCTTACATTCTGAAATCTTGCAGAGACTGGAGAGCGCTCGCCATGCCGGAGAAGTACTTGGACTAGTTCTAGCTGCAGGCTCTTGGGATATAGCTTTTCCAGTTCCGCCTGCGAGTAAGGCCCACGAACCTGTAGTGTCGTCATGGTTGGAGGAGCGGGTCTACCATTCTACGAGAGTATAGGAGACAGTGTCAAATGCTTTAAGCGAGGATGACTGCGCCCTACAGTTTCGCTCATCGAGTGGGGCTCGAATTGGAAAGCGGCCCGCCTGGACTACGTCATTTGCCTCCGAGTGCCCCCAGTTCTGGGCCCAACAAATAACCTGGCTCCTGAATTTAAGCTGCAGCTTTAGGTGTCCGATATTTGGGTCCAAACGCAAGAATCATTGTCACTCTGCTCACAAGGAGACACCCAAGAGCAGGTGCTAGAAATTGTGTTCATTGCGAATGTGATCGATTACCATTTCTAAGTGGGTATCTTCCAAAAGAAAACACCATTCCATTAAATGCCCACATATTCAAACCCTCATATCTCCTATCCGCCTCTGCGCCTCACTTGTCTGATCCGCAGGACTGGTTGGAATCCTTCCCATACCATTTGCCCGACCCTCGTCCGGCTGTTGAGAAGCGCCATGCATGGTCAAATTGTTGGCAGCTGACTCCTGTCTGTTCATGTAGCTTGGCGTTGAGCGATAGCCCGGGTTATATGGTTCGAATGACTTCTGCGACGGGGCTTGTTGGGAGTACCTTGTTGGTGTGTCTTCATAATACTGCACACTGCTTTGTGCTGGTGGTGGCGTAGTCTGAGACGGCCTATCAAACAATGAATATGACTTTTGCTGAGGTCGCTGCTGCTCCGGGGGCGTGTCTGAGAATGGATTTTCTGCTACTCCGTAATCGAGGGTCCGGGTTGGTGCAGCATGGTCTGGAGAGATCGGCCGAGCGCGGGCAGGGATTGGGGGTGGAGAAGTGTAAGCGGAATTGTTATTTCGGACACCATATTCATTCGTCCGAATAGCGCCCATAGCCGCAGGCGGTGGCCCAGGAGGTGGGACGTATGCTTCCTCCTCAGCACGACGTGGAGGTGAAGGAGGTGTAGGGTAAGTATTCTGTCCAGGCTGAGCTTGAGCAGTTTGAGCCGGATACATATTCTGTCCAGGTTGAGGTTGGGGAGGTTGTTGTGGATACGCATTCTGTCTGGCTTGAGCTTGAGGTTGTGGTGAAGGCGTTGTGCTTATTGCCTTGCGTGCTTGCAATAGGGCTCGCTGATGCTTCGACATGGCAATGCTTAACTGCTCATTCGTCTCGATCAGGGTTAGCATCGTGTCTTCGTCGGGCGCTGGGTTGTCGGCCTTGATATAGCCTTGTATACTTTGATTTGCTGCCGAAGCACGTTCTGCGAACTCTCTGATGAGGTCGTTGCCCAGGAGCTCAGAGTTGGGTGTCGACTGAATAGTCTGCAATAGCAATCTCGCAGTCGTTTTGGCCTCTTCGATCCTGGCTGCAAGCTCAGCAGGAGGCGGCAGCCCTCGCGTGCGGTTATTCGGATAGTTGAAATAGTTTTGCTGTTGCTGCTGGTACTGATTGAAAGGAGGGGCATTGAGTGTTCGAGGGCCACGCTGTACTGATTTAGCCTAGCACTCGCACTTACAACATTGGGGACTCACTGGAGAATTGTCGTATTTCCTGCCTCCAGCCTTGGACTTCTCCTTCTTCCACATCTCCACCAGAGGCAACAGCGACTGGTTCCCTGCCACCTTCTCTGCCTCGAAGTAGTCCAACGTCTCCCTCAAGATCTGTTGGACACTCACGTCACGACCTTCTCGCAGCAATTCTTTAGTGGTCGTGATGAACTTTGCATCGAAGTTTCTGGTAAATCTCTCGGCAGGATTGTCCGTCAATATTCTGGTGAGCATGATTGCATTGTATTGCGCGTAAGCCCTCTGGTGGTTTTCTCTGGAGATGAACTTGCGAATACGTTTAGCCGCCTCTGTTGCAGCGGCGGGACTTGACTCGGCGGCGTCAACAATGGCAGGGAGGTGGAGGTACTCGTCTCCCTAGAAGAAGTTAGTACGGTTGGCTGGAGACATAAGAAACAATCTGTTTGAAGGAAAACGTACGGCATTGGTGTTATTTGGACCACCAGACTCGCAAAAGGCAGTCTATCACCAATTGTCAACTAGTTCTGGCCACACGCAATGACAACACTACACATACAATTTCGCGCGCGACGATGGCCTCTGGTGAATCGTCTTGAGGCATAGGTGATTCGATCTTTCGTCGATCTTCACCTGAGAGACAAGTGAGAATCAGGCTTTGTAGAGCATCGTGAGCAATGTACCGTTTCCCCGCCCCTTGATGGTTCCCATAAGTCGCTTCATTTCGTAATCTGCTCAAAGAGCGACAAATGGCTTTGGCAGTTGGGCTAGGTGGGCGTGTGTGAATCAATTGTTTGCTACGGCTGAAGATTGAAAGATCGATCAGCAATCCCGGCGCAATGACACGTCTAAGCGCGGCCGATCAATAGCTGTGGGTCGTCCCTAAAACGTACCTTGAAACGGTAATGCGGGGGAGACCGTATTGGCGTCCTCCAGGCGCGATCGGATCTTCAATTTATCTGGAACCTTGTTTCCCCGAGGATCGCTACAAGATGGTAGGAAGCAGCAGACCTGCTTCGAGTTAAGTTGCAAATTAACGGTTGCGCAAGCTCGGAGCCGATTGTAGCCACCGCGATGACGAGGCCCGTGGGCATCATCCTCGTGCTTGGACTTCCACGCAAACACATCATCTCGGCACTTGGCATCACCTCCTCGTCCACTCTAGCCAACTAGGATGATCTGACGGAAGCGACACCTACCGAAATCCGAGCCCACCCAGGAGGTTCTTTGAATTGCGACTCTCGTGATCAGCGGTGGATCCTATTCAAGAGAGCTCGGGAAAATGTACATTTCAAAGCCAAGCCAGTGAAGGAGTGTACTCGCTCGCAGTTGACATTCGACGACTCTCCGAACCCGCTCGGCACATTCAGCACCTAAAGCCCTCCCCACTACTGTGTAGCGCGAATTCTCTGTCTCCGGTTTTGCAGCGCTGACTAAAGGCACTAATCCCTCGCTGAAAGAAGAGGATATGTTCTCCAAGAGTGCTTTTTCCTGTGCAGTCCCTCTTGTTTCACGGCACTTTTAGTTATGTACACCAATTCGCGACCGGAGATTCGTCAAAAGATCTAGCTAGGCCTAGGCAGGAGCTTCTGCGTGGAATGAAAACAGGTAAGCTAGACTTTGGACTGTAGAATTTGGTGTAAAGAGAAGAAAGGTCACGATGCTCCATACTAGGCTGGCTTCACATTTATACCCATGTACCGAGCAATGGTTGATTGCATGAGTTACATGATCTCCTTTTTCTCTCTCCACATCTCTACCATTCATCATATTGTGCCAACCACTTTCCCGTAGGCTCATCGAATTGTACTGCTAACTCAAGGCCTATCACGCCATCGTTTATGGGGGCAAGCGATCCTGGGCGAACATGAGTGACTAAGGCCCCTTTAATAGAGTGGGCCGGCATCACCGAGTCGCTGTTAAAGATATAGCAGGTAGGCAAGACAATAAACGCTCGTCACTGTGTTAGGATGCTATCTGCGCAGTACCACCTCTATCAGCCCTGAGTGCTTGTCGATATATCTCTTTGCCTCCTCGTACTTGCCCTGATTCCCCCAGCTCGAGTGATTGTCGACGCATCTCTTCCGCCTCCCTATACTTGCCCTAATTGCCCAGAGCATCCTAAATGCACTGTAGCAACCAATCCAGATTAGCACAAATGAGTAGAACCATTCAGGGGCATCATAACACACCACCGCATACCATCCAACACAGTGGTATGCCGACCAGTGGCTTGGGGGCTTAAAATTGGTGCGGAGAGCACTGTAAGAAAGTCACGGGTCTACATTGTGTTGTGCGAAACCATTGTGATCATATGGGTTATAGATGTAGCTACAATACTGCCCAATCTAGCAATCTGTCACTCCTTAGGTCACTCCCTGGGTCACCCCCACGGTCTATCTCCTTTACTAGGGGGTCCTGTGTGCAAAGCAACGAAGTCTAGCGTCTTTCCCCTAGTCCTCTTCATGTTGCTAGGTCCTCTAGCCTAGGGGGACTGTAGAGGACGGTAGGTCAGTATCTACGTCGCCTTCCGAGTCGGAAACGGGGTGTGAGATCGACGCCGGCATTAGGCACAGGCGGGCCACGTGACGCCACTTTTTCTGGGCCCCCCCGCTTTTACATCTCCCACTTATGATCCGTCAATAACTGCTTACTATCGAGCAGAAGGTGATGTTGCCTTGGCATATCTGTGGGAAGGCGGCAGAAAACGGCGGCCTTTGACGCATTTTTCGGCGTCGTTCCCACACTCTGTTCAGGGCGTCTCTCACGCCGCCCTTAACGCTCTCAGGGGGCACCAGGCCGCCAAGTCTACAGGCACCTGGCTTGAGCGCGCACATCACCCCCCCTCGATATTTTGTAGAGCCCTCCCTCGAAAGATCGCCCGCTAGGCATTGCCCCCGGCCTTGGGAGCCTGTGGTCCCTCTGTCCGCCGATGTCGGTAATTTCCACCTACCCCTCACCCGATGGTACAAGCTCTGCCCCTCGACTATATGTACCCTTTTTGCTTCCTCTTCCAGCATCACGACACGTCGACGCCGCTCGGTGTCAGGCAGTGGTGAGGGTTCGTGCTTGTCGGGGCAGTGCAGTACAGGGTCACCATCATGGAGCCACAATCTCCCTCTCCCACACCTTCCTTCAGACTTGAGACTGCATCCCCTACCCGCCCCTCCTCTCGTCCGTCCATCAAGTCCCGCTACCAGGCCCTCACATCCCGCTACGAGGCCCTCAAATCTCGCATCCTCCTCCGTCTACACCATCACCACGCCCAAATGCCCTACTTCCGCCGGGTCCCCCTCCCCGCCTTGCTCATCATCACTTTCATCGCCTTCCTCAACTGCATCGTCTGGGCAATATGCGCCCTCATCCTGCACAACCATGGAGCTCTCATGGCCACCGCAGCACTATCCTACTCACTCGGCCTCCGCCACGCCTTCGACGCCGACCACATCAGCGCCATCGACCTGATGACCCGCAGGCTATTGGCTGGCAACCCGAAAAGCAGGCCTGTCACTGTGGGCACGTGGTTCAGTTTGGGGCACAGCACAATCGTCATTATTACGTGTGTCGTCGTCGCCGCAACTGCGGCGGGCATCAGCAAGCATTTCGGCAATTTCGGCCTCGTCGGCGGCATCATTGGGAATAGTGTTTCCGCTGCATTCTTGATCTTGCTGGGCGCCATGAACGCCTATATCTTGTATAAACTCGTCGTGCAACTCAATCGCATCCTCGCGTTGCCCGTCGGCGCTGAGAGCAGTCCGGCAGCACTCAAATTTGAGGGTGGGGGCCCGCTGTTCAGGGTTCTGAAGAGGATGTTCAAATTGATTGACCGGCCGTGGAAGATGTACCCGATCGGCGTCTTGTTTGGGCTTGGGTTCGACACCAGCACTGAGATCGCGCTGCTGGGGATCGCGTCCATACAGGGGAGCGAGGGGACCAATATCTGGCTGATCCTCGTGTTCCCCGTGCTGTTCACTGCGGGCATGTGTCTCGTCGATACGATGGACGGGGCCATGATGCTGGCGGTGTATGTAGGGCCGATGGCGGCGAGTGGGGTCAAGGGCGACGAGGCCGAGCAGGAGAATATGATTGAGGTTGGTGCTGATGATGCGACGAATGAGCGGTTGAAGGATCCGATCATGTTCCTGTACTACAGTATTGTGCTGACGGTTTTGACCGTTACGGTGGCCCTGATCATCGGCACTATTCAGTTGCTCACGATTGCGCTGAACGTCACGGATGGGCAGGGGAGGTTCTGGGATGGCGTTGCGGCGGCGGGCGACGATTATGAAATTATCGGGGGGGCCATCTGCGGCAGTTTCATCGTTGTTGGTGCGGCGAGTGTTCTGTGTTATAAGCCGTGGCGGAGGAGGGTGGAGGAAAGGAGGAGAGTGAGGGATCAAATGAATGGTGTCAATCCTGACAGCCCGGAAGATGAGGATGGAGACGTGGTTGTGGAGGAATCTGATATGCAGGTCGGAGGCAAGGGCCGGGATGGGAAGAGCGGGAATGCAGAGACGCCTACGGCTACGGGAGCTGGGTCGTCGAGGAGGACTAGCTCGCTGGATGAGAGGATAAACCCTGTATAGACAGACAGATTTCTGGGAGAAAAAATGAGTGTGAGGTCATGTAGATAGAGGTGGGCTAGATGGTTACATAGGCACTCATTGACACTACTCGACACGACGTGAGTGACGATAGATTTCAAAATGCAAATTAGAGACATATATATCTCCATTTATGTTCAACAGTAATAACCTTGAAACTATGTCTCCCTCCAGATCGGCCCTTAATGAAGCTAATCACGTGCGACGATTCCCGAGCACCTCCAATTCAGATGCTCCGCCGACATCGAGCTTCCGCTACATGCGACAGATGCCAGCTGATCAGCTTCAACACGAAATCACACTGCCCGCCCCATTCATTCACTGAAGCCCTCCCGAAAATCCTAGCAGATTGATCTCGCGCTTCCCCAGCTTCAGTTCACACAACAGCCATGTCGTCAAGAATTCTCTCATCCCCGTCTCGCAACGAGCTCCCGCACCCTCGCAACCCGCCTGCCTGCCCAATCACTCCAGACCTCGTCACTGTTGAGACAAGAAGCCGCTACACTGGTAGCGGTCAAGCAGCCAAAACCTTGGCGCGTAAGAAGTGTTACACAGTACAATACCGTTGAACTCCTTTGTTGACCCCGTCGGGCGAGAACATCACGCTGGTGACCCAGTCTGAAATGACCTTCAAGTGTCTGAATGCATACTTTCCATTGGTCAGGAACCTGTGTCAAATAACCTGATGGCCATTTCTAGCCTGGCGGCCGAACATCATCGTTCGATGGCACGAATCTAGAATGCGGAGGAACGCTGACGTGCGACCACGAGCGTTCAGGGAAGAAATTAACAGGAAGAGGATATCTACGTTCAGACATAAGTAATACATAGTCGAGGAGGGCATGCTCCTTGTAAGGAGTGAGGTACTGTTATCTGACCGCCTTCTCTGGGTAGTCCACTGGTAGACGGTTAACCCGCTTTAGTTCACTTGGGCATCTCCCACGCTTACGGCGGCTAGTAGCCTTATCTTCAGGATCGCGCTATACGTCCTGCTCAAGCTGGCGGTCGTTCCGGATCTCAGTCCTGTGGTGGATGCGCAACTTGCCTACAACACCGCAAACTCTTTGCCCAAGCGGAAAGCCCTTGCAACCGAGTCTTACACGCAGCAGTAGACTCAAAAACCTCTCCAGTGATGAGAAACCCGAGAAAAGCAGGTAGCAAACCAGCTATGGACGGTCAAATGTACTGCGTTGGTAGGTATGTACAGAAAAGCGAATACTATGATCAAAAACAGTTGGAGTTTCCATACTAGGCAATACGGAAGTGGAAGAAGGTCATAGGCCTACAACGGCGGCGACGGAGATCCCAATGTATACCCAGAAAGCGAGGCTTATCTTTGGTGGCAACCCCGCCAAAGATAAGCCACACGAGCTGCCCCTGTGTTGGGTGGCATGTGGTGGTGTGTTGTGGTGCTCTCGAATATTTCCGCAAATGAGGGTTGAGGAGATCAGAATCGACCTAAGGTATTTTGTCAGAGCGACGACCCTCGTGTTACACGTTCGTTGCCATATTCTCAAATATCTGTGCCACTCCCTCCTCCACCTTCCACGCCTTTATCCAGTTCTTGATAGCCTCTTTCTTCCACAGCCCTGCGTCGTCCCTTAATGGAGGTTTGCATTCCTTGAAGCGCGAGAATGCTTCATGAATCCTAGCCACGAGGATCGGCAGCGGCTCCGACGTCGGGATTAACTGCTGGAGAAGACCTGCGTAATACGATTCCTCGGAGTGTGGGTCTCGAAGATCGAAGCCTTTCTGATTCGAATTGGTCGACAGTAACTCGAGCAAGACTCCTTCGTGGGTTTTGAGTGTCGTCCAGTCAGCCCAATTGCTGTTGATGTTTTCCACATCCGCGGTAGGGACCTGGTGAAGTTCGATCCAGGTCGCAAACGAGCCGTCGTGCAATTGCTGATTCCCATTCTTCAGCTTGGGCTCCTGTTTGAGGGATTGGACGTGATGCGTCACTCGTTCGGCCTTGCCCTCAGTTCTGCCATGGAAGTAGTGCTCAATGACCTGGGCGCATTGTAGGTTGGTGTATTTCCGGATCATGCACTTTAGGAGGAGACCCAGTTGGGGGGACGTCCACTGTTTGTTTTTACTGGTCTTTCCATCCGGGGTCGACACGATGAAGGTAGCCATGGTGATGAGGTGCCGTTGTGTTTGTTCACGACTCTTTCCCGACACCATTATATATGCTGGCTGACATTCGATGGAGGGCGACGGAGGGCTTTCTTCGTCGTTGATCCGTCGACACAAAAATGCCTGTCATGACCCGCCTCGACGGTTTAACGCACGAACGGACCCACCATGTCGCGAAGCGTCGCTGATTTCTCAAGACGTGACTTCTTCTACAGCCACCAAGCCGGACTCCTCGGTGGGAAGGGGACCAATGGGAACATTCCTGCATGGTTCGTTCCGGTGGGGCATTAGATAGGGGGCGATTTTAGCGAGAGCCGTCGTCAACTTTTCAAAGGAAGTTCGAGCATGATCCATCCTAGCGCGACTCCAATGGGTCTGAAAATTTACTAAACAAGGTTAGCAGACGATGATACAATGATGATACGGCGATACAACGACGATACAACGATTATGCGACGATACAACGACGATGTCACGATCATACACCACGGCCATACAGAATTTTGCATCCTTATATAGGCGAGATACCGCTGATTCCTGCTCCATATCCGACCAATGGATCTTTAAACAGCAGACGAGACAGCAAAGTGGATATAACCTATGAGATTCAATGTTGAGTGATCTCAGTCAGGAGAAACCTCTGTCAAACATCAGGAGAAGCGCGGAAGTGGATAATACTCGTCTTTGGAGCAAGACATTAAAGTATGCGACCTGGCCCGCTCTTCCATCAGTCTCTTGCTTGACGATTCGCTGAATCACGACGATTATTTTCACGACTTTCGCCTTATGATGGAAGTCACGTCGTCCTTAATCACGCTAAGCGTGACTCCCGAGTTAAGCAAAGAGGCTGTGGCGTCAACTGACAGGGATGAGGACCCACTTTCTTGATTTTGTATGACCGCGCTAGCGGAAGTGTCGAGACCCGCTTTTCCTGGCATCGCTGAAAGAGTTGAGGTCCTTTCTGGCTCACACACTGAGAAGCCAATTTGAACTTGTTCCGGCATCCGGATTGCTGTTTGTTGTGGGCCGACTTATTCTCTGACCTAACTTCGTAATGTCTACCCTCTTCGTAAGACCCAACAACCCTTTGCTCATCCCCATGGAGTATACATCCTCCCCAGACCTGGAAATCTTCAGCGGGCTGAATGGAGGAATAAATTCGGTTAGTGTTGTCAGATCACCTTAGCATGCCTCATTCCGATTTATGAACTGTTCCTCGGCTGACGAAGCTGCGAGAAACCGCTTTAGGAATAAAGGTCGAACCAGCCCAAGTACAGTTACAGCCAGGAGTTGAAGACGGATATATATGGAAACCGTTGCCAGAGAAGGAATATCTATTCACAAAACCGCTGAGCAAGCATTCGATAGGAGCGTACATCGAACTATGTCGAAGTGTGGGAGTACCTTTTGAAGCTGTGCCATTTTCCAACTCTGGGAACATGGCATGTTCGGAACTGGAAGGACAACCTAAAGAGGTCCAAGAGTTAAGGCTGATGGTAATGGTCCTGCATCAACAATACGCATGAGCTGACATTGTCGCTAGTCCGGAAGCACCTCCGCATCGAAATCTGCCTTCTCCTCAACGATCAGTGACCTGGAGCTGGAAAACGCAAGGCTTGCTCAAGGGCTCAAGTTTTGGAGAGATCATGCCTAAAGGCCACGCAGCTGGAAATGGACCTACATATGGCTTAAGCGCATGTTGAAAAGTTGGAGCAGCGGAATATCGAGCTGTCGTAAAGAGCTGTCTCTTAAGTGCAAAGCGGAACGAACGAGTCAAGGAGTGAACGAGGTTTAGCGGTATTACCGAAATGCAAGTAGTTCCTTCTAGGCCTTGAAAATATTCCACGTGACGATAATCCGTTTCCTCGCCAAGAAAAGCTACTAGGCCTCCACCGAGGAGCAATTTGCCGCAGCTTGCTCCGAAGACGCGAGGGTCAGCCTGGGTTATGTGCTGAGAACGCTGCACTTCAGTGTATGACTTTGAACCAAGAGTGTCAACCAATTTTACAAGAGCGAATGCCACCGGCCTCAGAGAAGTAGATGCCAGGAATGGTTCCGTAGAGCGTGATTTACCATCGATCTTCTTCCCCAGACGCCGCCTCACGGCATGAATCTGCTTCACCTCATAGTGCCAACTGAAGTCACAGGTCGGTATTTATACTTACAGGACATAACGATCCAACGCTACATTTTTGATTCCTCTTAACCTTGTCCACATGCTTATTTCGGTCTCGAGGACTGTGTTTCTCTCGGTGTGTATCCCGTTGGTAGCCATTCGCTCCAGCGCGAGCGCTCAGCTCGTCTCCAGTGGTCTTCTTTCTTGCCATGACGGTGGTGTAGCGGAGGAAGCGGCGGAGGAATCAGTGGATGCTTAAAGAGAGGACGAATGCGACAAGTGAAACGAGCGCAGCCAGCGGACTCAAATACGAAATTCATCTCCCAGGGAGCGGTAGGGACCGTGATCCTTGAGTAGAGAACCAGTGGCCCCGCCATAGGGACCCAAAATGGGTCTGCAGAAGCCCAGGTTGACAATGGAGGGAGGCTAGTTTGGGCATGGAGCAAGGAGGGCTTGGAAGTGAGGTAGACCCCACCTGTCGACTCAACCTTACGACTCACCTCGCTCATCTTGTGCTCACCCGCGTTCGCCAGTGGGTGCTGGTAATGCGGCGTCGGATGGGTAAGTGCCAGGTGAGCTCGGGGCAGATTTTTCTTCTTTTTTGTTTGGAGAATCTGAGTATCTGTGAGCTAGCTGCCGAAAAGAGGTCTTTGACAGCAGTTTCATGAGATCTTTCCACATCCTCTCTCACTTATAGACTGGTGGGCTTTGCTGCGCAGTTCCTAATTATGAAGTTCGAAAAATAGCTTTTCCAGTGCTGCGGCGCATTGGGTGCGTTGCTAATGCCAAAGGAGATTTGAGTGCTGCCTTGATATTATGGAGAGTGAAGAAATGTATTCGATTCGGCTATTCTAACGAAGACATCAAGCATGAAGAACCAAAAAGGTTCAGAGGCTCATTTGAACCCGCTGACGTTCATTCGCGAAGATAGATGTACCGTATTTCCAATGCTATTGGAGCAGGATGCCGAGGTCTTCGCCGCTCAAGGTAGCTTTTCGTCGGGCGCGGCGACTGACGCCGTAGTCTTCGTGGATTTGACCATTGATGTACTGGAGAAATGCGTCAGTCTCTAAGTACCATCTATTGCTGGTGAAGAGAAGGGATAGGCCGTGCCCGTCTCACTTGTTCTAAGGTTAAGGAGTGTTGCGAACAGGCCGCGCTTCGGTGGCTATTCGCAGGCTCGTACGTTCGTACACTCGTACACTCGTATGCCAGCTGGGCAGGAACCAGCTGGAATGG
>Ga0335072_10000678_pt1 | contig 61824 bp, 46 predicted proteins | sample Lox_Sample_21_FD_206725 | JGI IMG/M metagenome (GOLD analysis project Ga0335072, IMG submission 206725) | Soil microbial communities from Loxahatchee National Wildlife Refuge, Florida, United States - Lox_Sample_2.1 | ecosystem: Environmental > Terrestrial > Soil > Wetlands | place: USA...
TAAGGTTATGCGGTGAATGTGGCTAGCTTCGGATATTATGTTAGGACGGTACCTTCCCTCCCCGCTACGCGGGCCAAAAAGGACAGGATATCCGAAGCTAGCTTCGGATTCTGGGTACCGATATATGTAGTTCCTAACAAAGACCTACTCCCTCCCTCATTCCTGATCAAATTGAAGAAAATAGAATGAATATCGGGAGGAAAACGCCAGCATACTCTAGGCAAGGGGGCGCAAGTTCAAGTGATAAATGGCTGGTGTGTTGTGCGATATCAATTCAATGATATCTGACAGAATTGGAAGAGTTCGCTGAAGTCTCTGGTCCTGGATCTGGCTAATGGTCGTGAATCATTATTAGGCGGGAATATTTTGGGTTAAAGCCCGCTTGCTTCTCCAACATTCAAAGGGTCAATTTGAAGAAATCGGAATAAGAATCTAAGGGAAGGCTAGTACACTCTTAGCAAAAGTGGAGATGTGGCTTTTGCGCAGGCACTGGAGGAGAATGGGAGATAGTTTGAGTGATAAACATTTCATGTATTACTCCAGCGGTCCAAATTGAGCAAATTCCAACTCCGTTTCGTTATCACGCTGCTTACATCGCGAGAAGCGCGCACAGCTTATCATAGAAGCGTTTGATGTCACGCCAACCGAGCTGCTCAACCCATGTTCCGCCCACCTAAATCTCCAGAGTTCGGCTTGATGTTGTCTAGCTGGACTCAAGTGCTAACATTTTGCAGCATTCGCGGGCCTTGGGAGATCGCAAACGTCGCAAGAGGCCTGGCATCGGAATGATCACTCCGTGTAAAGTGATCTCGTGATTGCTATCGAGGCGCGGCACACCTTTCCTGACTCCAGCATGACGATAAGTGGCTTTTGGCTTCTAATGTCCACCGATTCACGGCCCTAGATGCGTTTCTCCATGTCCATCACTGCTCTGTCGTCTTCTTTGGGGTAGCGCAATCTGTAATTAATTTCTGTGACCATTTACGCTTTTCAGCTGTACCTTTATCGCTTGGAAACGCACCAGGAATTCGAGGCTGGAATGCTTCTAGTAGCGGCTGGGCTTGAGAAATACGGGCTTTGTCAACGCGATGCTGAGCAGCGGCTGCAACATTCTTCTGCAAACCGCTCGGCCTCTTTGGTGCCGTCCTAGTTCTTGGGGTAGGAGGGGTTGGTGCTGCATCTTTGGTGACAATGGTAGTCGGACTGGCGATAAGAGCTGGGATCTGGTTCCGGGGAGTGCTGAGTCCCTCTCCATTGAAGCACTTGACAAGCATTTGAGCCGCAGACGCACGCTTCTCCGGATCGAGGATCGCCATCTCTCGAATCTGTGACATAGTCTGCTCTTTCGATGCGACAACCACAAACTCGCGTACTTCATCAGTGGTCCTGAATTGCGTCGACTTCTGACGAAATCTTCTTACGTCAAGCACCCACAACATCGTGACAAAGAGTGACCAAACATCTACTTTGTGGGTCTGCTTCCCTCGCAACATCTCTGGAGCCCCATAAAGTGGAGTGCCAACAAGTGTGTGGGCGTCGACAGTACGGTTGCTCTGGCCGAAATCCCCGAGTTGGAATTGATGTTCGCCGTCCGGTCGCGTTATGTAGAGAATGTTCTCTGGCTTTACATCTCGATGTACGATGCCGTTGAAATCAAGACAATCAAGCGCTCCGAGCATCTGACGAAAGACGATATCGGGGAGTACATTGCTCCCACTCTCGATTAATGATTCCAAGGTCCCTTCTTTTAGACCCATAAATATCTCCACCTTGGGTCCATCCCAGCCTTGTGATGCGATATAATCAACAATGTGTGGCTAGGACTTGTTAGGTCATCAGGATAAAATCGGTAGTTGCTTTTACTCACGTGGTTGATTTTGGCAAGATTTTCTACTTCACGCTTTAATGCATAATACACAGATTCTCTCCAGTGGTCTCGTTGTTTTTTGGTTGCATCATCAGGCAATTTTAACATCTTAACGGCCATAAGCTTGCCTGAATCCACGTTGACGGCCTTGTACACTTCTCCAAACTGCCCAGCTCCTAGCATATCACCTATTGTCATGTATCTCATCTTCAGTTGCCGGGTTCCCGGCGTGTGAATTCTAGTCTCTCGCCGAGACGGAAAGACGGTGTCCGTCTCATCCATAATTGTTCGAGCGATGCGGGGGTGCTCTTCATAGCCGCGAACAATGTCTTCTCGGTTCTTGACCTTTTCTATTGTGCCATCAGGATCTTGATGCCATATCAACTCGAACTGAACGAGGTTTCGCCCTTCGCCACCCATTCCAACTACAGTGTTGAGATTCGCCTGTACAACGACTTGGGGAAGGCGTTCATGTTCGAATGGCATAGCGTTTTCACCGTAGACTTGAGTTGTTCGATAATATGACCTGTCATAGAGCATAACGACATTGGTGTCTAAGTCGATCTCAAAAGAGCATTGGATCTTCGCGATGCTGGCACCGTCCACAAATATATCGGTGTCGCCACGTCCCAGAGTAGCAAGAGTATTGTGTGACTTCGAGCGGATATGGAAGCCAACGTCGAGAGCAAGTTCACCGTCGGTCGTTGTTGAGATAAGGTGGCTGTTGCATGGATGGGCGACGACGGCTTTGGCCCGCTTATTATCGTCATAGGGTATGAGTGAAAATAAGGCGAGAGGATGGGGATGAGGACGAGACATATTCGAGCGATGAACTAGAACAGGATGAAAGCCAGGAGTCTCAGGGCGAGGGAAAAACAGTCGAAGGGAAAATATGAATGTTTGCCTTGGATTGTTGGAGCCATTTGCTTTATTGGACCGCGAACGGCTGCAAATGCACCTTGTGTTTTGGTGAGCGTTTAACAGTTTCATGGCCAATGAATTGCGGCAGGCTGAAATGCGTGATTGAGTCATCCATGCTAGCCCTGCTGTCCAGCGCTAATCCCAAAATAAAACCCGGCGGTTATCCGTTTCATCCTCCGCAGTTTTGGCTGCCGCCAAACTTTTACGTCGTTCCTGACTCCACCTCTAATCCTGCATCATCAACGATCTCGATTCCTCTGCGAGAAAGACTGCCTCCCCATGGCTACCGACACTCTTCGAGGGGATGGGCTGGTTAGGGCTCAAAGAGCTCTAGCCGCACTAGAGGAAAATCCTCAGCGACTTGATCGTGCAAGAATGCGGTTTAGCGATTCTCCACCACCATATACATCCCGTCAATCACACAACTCAACTCGATTTCAGAGTCCTAATCCTCCTAGTGAGGAGCAGCGACGCCCCGAGGAGCCTCGATGGCAGTTAAAAGCGGAGCGCCGTGCCTCACTTCCCTACTACCAACTCCAAGCTCAAGAGAGCGAAGAGGAAGAACGGCTCCTCGAAGCACACAGAAATGGAACACGCCGTCTACTTGTCGGATCCAACTTCAAAAAACTCGCGCGCGAAAACGTCAAGAAGCGTTGGGTCGAGCAGGGTATTTGGAATGACAAGTGGACTGATACGGCTTCAACGGGAGTGTGGAAACATGAACAACCGCTCGAGCCCGAGCCGGAATTGGAGGCAGAGACAAACGACCAACCTTCTCTTTTCTCCTTTTCACAGCCGAAACCTAGACGACCAAAAAGCGATGAAGAGAATCGACAGATGGCAGAGCAACGAGCCACACGGGAGCGCGAACGTGAGGCCTCGCGCCCATTTCATCAATTCTTTTATCAGGTGTTGAAAGAGAGTGAGCGAATCAAAGACGAATTGGGAAGCAGAGAAACCGGTGCTGCTCCCGCCGACATAAATACACGGGCCTACGAAAATATCAAGAATACCTGGATTAAGCGAAAGATTTGGAATAGCAAATGGGTTATTCTGCCCGGGATGTCCTGGAGGCATGAAGACCCTCTTGAAGAGGAACTTGCTGATGGTCCTGTTCCTATTCAAGCGGACACCCTTAGGAATGCAAACAATGGCGGAGCGGTAGAAACACCTCAAGCACGTATTTTTGGATCATCTGTTCCCGCTGAAACAAATTGTCACCAAGGACAGTCTGCGAATACTGAGTCAGCCGGATTAGCTAATGGCGACGTCGAGCACTCTACACTGGAGCTGAATTCAGCCTCCCAACCCGCGGTTCGGACGGCACGGGCAAGTAGGAGAAGGCCACCATCGCACGCTCCCGCAAGGGGAGGCCCCGGAGCTCGACGACGACCAAACGCCACCGCACCTAGACCGGGTACTGCTGAACCACTACTCCAGACTGCTAGTCGACCAGCAGTTCCGGCTAGTATGCCACGCAGAAGTGCGCGGATAGCTGATCTTCCACAAAGGCAAGGAGTATCTGAGCGAGAGCCTAAGCCAAAGGTGATGCCCAAACCCAAACGCAAACGCGGCGGTACGGCATCCGACGAGGTAAAGGAACCGCAGATGTCGAAACGCCGCAAGCTAGTGCAGGAGATTTAGCCAAATAATAATGAATTGGAATTGATTACACCATTACTTCATCATTCGCGAAGCAGCATGGTGTTTCAGTTTTCAGAGTCTTGAATTTCAAAGCTGGCCTTGTCGATTAGGACGAAGACATTGCACCATGTAAATTACCTGTAAGTCTGGCGGTAAGTTTGGAGGTTGGCCTCCTAAAGCCTCATTTAAAGCGACATTGCCTTGCTGGGACGATTCCGAAGCTCCATTAGAACCTTGACCTTCGTCAACGTTATCATCATCAACTCCTCCTTCCGCACGGTAAAGCGTTTGACTATCTATGGTTCACTTGCGCTGTAAAACTCACTATCGTTTGTCGATTCTTCCGCGGAAGAAGCTTCACTATCGTTGGACGGTTTGTAGTGTTTCTCCCCCTTTGATGTAGAGTCACCGTCACACGGCTCTCTCTTGCGCTTCCTCATGGAATTTCCGGCGGAAGCCCTTTTCAACTTCAACATTTGGATCTCCCGATCCTGAGAACGAATATGTTCGAGAAGGTAATGCACCTTACTGCTGCTTTCTTTGTACACAGAAAAGTGCACCAGAATGTCATTCGTCTCTTTCCGTTCGTTAAAGGCTTTGCCTAACTCCTTCACTGTTCTGACCCGGCTTAGTGATCGCATCAAGTTTTCTGGTTGAATGGACTGCAGCGTTTACTGCAAAGATGAGTTGGCATAAATACGGGAGCGATCGAAGCATCCACTATCTGGTTCGTGCAAGCACCTCATGCTGCTCGGAGGCCACCTTTGAGTCCTTGTTCCTCGTCTTCTTGCTTGTAGGTCCCGACGCTGTGGTTTCTGAACCTGAGCCGCTCGGCTGACCGTTCTCAAAGTTCTGAGCCACAAACGTTGCAACATGATCTGTGAAGGAGTGTAAAGGAATTACGTCTGAGATAACGACACCCCCGATTCCAATCTCTTCTTCGCCGCTTCGTATGCTTCAGAGGTGGCAAGAAACAGAGGGCATGATCTCTCAATGGCTGTAAGGCAAGACCAGTGGGGGTTGGCTAGAAGGAAGTAACTCGTGCAAGCCGTATGGCCGAGCGTCTGCACGAGGAACAAACTATGCAGATCTGGTTTTGCCAAGGTTGAAAGACGAGAGCCAGTCGTACAAATTCTTTGTTGTATTCTAGTTTCATATGCTTAAAAGCCTTTGTAATCGCATCTCCAATTTTTGGCTTGGGCACCAACGCCGATGGTGAGCTGGGGGCTTTTGGTTGGACTTTACCACTCGACAGCCTCACTAACGCCTTTTCGCCGGTCAGCACCCACGGAGAATGCGACCAATAGGGTGACTGGCAAAAAAAACAAGGGGAGTTGGTGCATACTCTGCGGGAACTCGCCCGGTTGCCCCGCCTCCGCATAACTGCCAGGATCAATGTATTGCGAACGGGATCTACCCTGGCTTCCGTATTTCGAAGCTAGTTGGGCGTGTGCGTTTGCTTTTCGACCAGGTGGTTTAAGCCAAAGCTCCGTACATGAGACGAAGCAATAAGTACGCCAAGAGCAAACAGCCTTACCCACGGGAAAGGCTGCCAATAAGGCGAGCTTCTCTCGATGAGTTAGCGACCAGGTGCCTTCGCGCGGTTTGTACGCGTGAATCCTATTGGTATTTCGGATTCTGGAAAGTACCACTCTAACAGGCAGACATAACAAGGTTTTCATCCAATAAAGGATGTCGAATCAGTCCCGCGTCCCTTCACAAAGCTACCGGGCGTCTGCGGGCTTGAGTTGTCAATTCCACTCTCCCAACGTGGTGAGAAGTCCGAAAAGAGGTGAAATTTGTCAGAGTCACTCTTTCAGCTGAAGACGTTGGGGCAGCAACCCTCACGAATAGAGTCAAAGTCATGCAATTCCGGTGTGGAACCGGGGTGGGGGACACGTGCAGACCGCGTTAGCCATGCATTGATTGCTCGACTGAGATTGGCTACCGGGTTAAAGAGCCCCAAATTCAGCCGCAGAGCAGTTAGTAGGCCGAAATCGAGAGGTAATTGTTTGCTGAATCAGATGTATCGAGAGGGACATCGCCTTGCATGAGATGGAAATGCCGTTGCCTTCATGGCCGTAAGTAGTGAACTGCAGCAGTTGCATCCAGTCTCTTCGTTCTCTCTGCCATTGACTGGCTACTCTCAGTGAGACACTGTGTTGAGCTGCAAGTGGTCTGGCTTCGCGGCACAGGATGTCGTGAAGCATATCTACCAGCCCGCAACTTAAGAAACCCCGTGTGTCATTTTTCCGCAGTGTTTTTTTGCCAAATTGGGCTTCAAAAGGTTAGTTTCAACTTTCTGAACAACGGAGTTCTAACATGATATAGCAACATTGCTCATTCTCCATACGGCCAGATCATGCCGCCTGTGACTCACCTTACGTTCGAAGAATTCAAATCCTACTGGGACTTTGGCCTGAGTCTTGCGGGGGTGGGAGCAGCCGCGATCGCGGCATGGTGGAAATTCGAGTTGCTCAAACACGTCTTCCGCGTGGCAATGGGACAAGCCAGTCGCGATGAAATTGAGAACACGGCTCAGGAAGTAAACAATGCAGGGACACACACACAAAGGGCACTCGATTACGTGGTCCGCTATTTGAATAGGCATCATCATGTAGAGGCCGCCATGAGGGTGCAGGAGATAATCCCGCTAGAAGTCCAGACGAACCGTCCAGCAGCCCCGACGAACCATCCGGCAGCAGTCCCGACGAACAGTACACGAGGAGCCTAGGAGAATAGCTCGAAAATAACTTACATATTGCCATTTTCCTACGGAATTTTATAGTAAATGTAACTTAATGCCGTAACTAAGTTATTGCTTCCGTTATTCGTAACCCGCATTGACTTTACGCACTCCTGCCTAAATTTAGGGGGTACTTGCAGATTTCTCAACTTTAGCCTCAGGTATACCTCAAACTGCGCCTCAGGCATTAGAGCTGGGGTACACTTGGTCATGTGACTGTCTGCTCCGTCCCTTAAAGAAGGCGTCGTGCGTGTCATCCACTTCTCATCATTTCAGCCATGGAGACGACGGCAGCGCGCGATATCGTCGAACTTCGGATTGCCCACTTCACATTTCTTTTGCAGCAAAAGCTTACTCCTCTTCTATATGAGCAGCTATCCCATGCGATACAACTACACCTGCAGGCTCTTTCGAGCTCGGATGTGACTCCATTTGCTCCGGACCTTGACGCTTCGTATGATCAGATCAATGAGCATTGGAAAAAAATTTATGCCAATATGGCTACTACGGCTACTCTGTTTATTGGTATCAATGAGCTTGAGCAGTTCTTACGCTTCAAACTGCTTGAAGATTATGCAAACGAATCCTACGAGGCTAGCGACCGAATCCTCAGTCTGGCTGAGTCCACCGCTAAGCAACATCTCGCAGGGCCCATAAATGAAGACAGTACGACTTCGGACGAATTGTATGAAGACCATGTCGTCTTCCCACTTGAAGAATCAAAACTCGATAGAGACTGCGTTGAGAAGAAGTTGCTGGCAGTTGCAGAAAGAAAAGGGCGTCCGGGCAATGACATCCAGCCATTAATTGATGCGCGTAATTGGGGAAGGCTGGCTGTCGTCCTTCTGAGTGACCGGGAGATTACAATCAAGCTCACTCAAAGATCGCCAACCTTCGCAGAAGTATCACAGAGAATCTTGAAAGGCATCAGCCGGTTCGAACGCGCGTATTTCAAAACTCTGTCGAGCCCATCAGAGTTTGTCCTTGCGCCCCGCGGACATCAGAGGCGTGGTTTCGCTTGGGACATCCTCATGATGGCAACTTTGAAGAGGAATACGCCAGACCCTGGGATCGAAACTGACGATCGTGATATGTTGATGGGAGGAGATATCGCGGTGACTGGCGTCGATTTAAAGAAATTGCATTAGGGAGATGTAGCCTTCAGCGCAGGCGCAGGAAATCAGGTGAAAGCTTTAAGAGATTGTGATTCCGGCAACGAGAAGAACGAAGATTCTGTGGACCATCTACTGTGTGATATTATTCGATCTCATGGCTTTCGCTTCTAACTGGAGTTCCAAATCTGACCATTCAGTTCTATTTACAATCAATGCAAGCTCGCGACTACCTTCGCCGATGTCCTATCTTCCTTAAATTAGCTCTATGCCAGCTTTATGTATGCTCGGCCGGGCTCTGGCTTAGACTCAGGCGGGGGCACAGGAGGAGAAATGGGAGAAATTTCGAGTGATAAACATTTCATGTATTACTCCAGCAGTCCAAATTGAGCAAGTTCCAACTCTGTTTCGTTATCACGCTGCTTATGCCGCGAGAAGCGCGCACAGCTTATCATAGAAGTGTTTGATGTCACGCCAACTAAGTTGCTCAAGCGTGTGACGATCTTTGTCAAGAAAGCCAAACCCGTACTTGAAAATCTCCGCAGTTTCCGCACTCTTCCAGCTGGGGTCCATGACCGTCTTCCCCCTCTCTAACTTCTTCTTCAGTAATTCTGGTTCATCCTGAAATGCTCCGTCAACTGGTTTCCACTCGGCGATCTCAGACAACACTATCAACAACGACCAGACGTCGTAGAACCAGAGAGGCCGAGCTTCTTTATAATCGGGTTTGCAACTAGTCGTGTAATAACTCTGTTCTATCGGCTCCACACCTTGGACTGTGACAAAGTCGTCTGGTTCCCTATACCTATGAGAATTGGCTAGAGTACTACTATCTTAATATTGTGACAGAGAAATGATAGTGAGTTGTCATACTCAGTTCCGGATTAGCTAGTCTGCAGACGGTGCGAACTGCTTAGTCACCAGGTTCCCGTCTGCTCCTTTCAACGCTGCGCCTGTGAATCGCAGTAGCTCCACTCAGCGGTGTAGTGGTGGAAGAACAAATTAACTCAACACATCCATTATCTGGCTTCGTGCAGGTAAAGTACCTCACGCCACTCAGAGCCATCTTTGAGTGCTTGTTCCCCGTCTTCTTCCTAGTTAGTACTCTATGCGTCGATGTCGCTCTGTGGCGCTGCTTTAACTCCTTCCGAAAGCGTCTTCTCTTGATTCTGTATGGAGATCCAGGTACTGTACATTTTGGTTCGAGAACGACCGGCTATTGCTGCTTAGTTGTAGCGAAGCTTGAGGAAAGGCGGTCTTACCGTTAATTCTCCTTCCTCAATACTGGTTCGTTTTGGAGAATGTATGATTTTGGTGTAGTTGAGGACTATTTCGTGCAACATGGAGGTGAGGAATCTCTGACAGAAGTGATTTATCTCGCTTTCTTTGATGGTTTCAAGCCCTTCCAGCATGTCAAAGGTGGATAGAAGTCTGGAGACCAGATTATCGATCGAATGAGTGGCCGTTTGGGTTGGTATCGCTCCTCTCAGACGTGTCAGTAATTAATTATTAATAATAGTGACCGTTATTATTAATAATTACTGGCCGGGGGTCACTATTAGTAGTAATTACTTATAAAAGAAGCCTCTAAGCGAATTGGGTATTACCTTAGGAAGCTTGAGGGGATGGAAGCCGCGTTGAGCCAATTGCCGGAAGAGGAGGAAAAATGTCTGTATTCCATTAGCAATGCATAAAATCTTGTATATGCCCTTATCCTGAACTGTGTCAAAGTAACTAAACGCAATTTAGATCGTATTGAATGTATAAACATGTAGCCGATAATGTACAACGTATCCGGCAAGTTTTGCTCCTGGGAGCTACGTATAGGTGTATTCAGCAATCACAATTTATGGCTGAGGTTGTCAATGATCCGCAACAACTCCCTTCCAGCATATGCATCAATCTCTTGACCATCCCGTCCAACGACAACAGACAAGTCGACACCATCTTTGTTGAGTGGATTCTTAATGTGGCCACACTCTCTGAACAGCACGTGGCCCGTCGTCACCCATTCGATGAAGAACGGTTGGCCGCAGGTCCAGTGTAGCTTTTGCGCCCACTTGGGGTCCGGTGCTGTGCCTGGAAGTGAAGTCATGATGGCATAGCCTTGGAACGCTCCTGATTTGTTGACCGAGAAGATGAGAATAACGTCGGATGGTGGATTGGATGCTCTGCATTGCGAAAAAGCCTTGGCGAGGATTGGTGTGTTATGGGTTTGCGTTGCCCAAAGGCCGTCGCTTTGAGACTGGACGACGTTATCGTGGTTCCATGATTTGACTAGAAAGTACCGATTGGACATAGGATTTGGCATTCTGCCTCCTTTACGATGTTGTTTTCTGACTTCTGTTGACAAGCTTATTCTGACTTGAAGTTAGTGCTGGACGGTTTAACAAATACACTTTATACGTCCCTCCTCTCTAAAGGACGGTGTGGCCCGTCTCTACTGTCCATATGTGTTTTCAATTCACGACTACGGTCGTAGTTGTTTTCAGGGTCGGGTTTACGACCAGAAACTTCTTCCGGTTGTGGTCGAACCCAAGTCAGCGAACTGTTGCCAGGACGTTTGGTATGTTCTTCATTTCTGGATTCGTGACCTTGAGGGCCTAAAGGCGGCCTTTGGTCATGATGATGTAGAACAATTTCACTCTCGATTGGCCGAATATTCAGAATATTATCTTCGTCGTACTGAGCGGAGCGAACTTGCTTTCTGGGCTGTGGAGAGCTGACGAAAGTATCTGCAACGGCTGAATACGGTCTCTTCGCGCTCGCAACGCCTGCAGAAGTATTCTGGGTAGTAGAGGGAAGAGTTGTGTTAACACTAGATTCGTCACCACCATCGTTACCACGAGGGCGTTGTGTCATATGCGATGGTTGTATGGACCCTGTAGATGGCCTTGATTCAGAAAGTGCCGGTGGTCCAGAATTGAATTCAGTTCGATGATCTTCTTCTTCTTCTGCTTTCTTCACTTTTGCTAGCTGTTGTTCAAGTTGTTGACGCTCTCGGAACATTGCAAGTCTTCTTTTCCTGTGCGCTGTATCGTGATAGCCAGTTACTTCGAGCCATTCATTCAAGTCAGAAAAATAATTCTTCAAGAAAGAGGAATCCGGAGCACTCAGCGACACTTCAGGGCGACCCATGTCTGTCGAAGAGTGATGTACTATTCGTGGTGGTGGAGATGTTGGTCTCGCCACCGACTTCCTGAAATTTGCTAAACTCTCGTGAGTATTTTGAGTGATACCCGTGACTTTTGGAGATTTTCCTTGGTTGATTTGAGTCGGACCTGGCGTTTGACCATAAATTTCATTACCCTCATTGCCAATATCCTTGTGGACGGTTACGGTGATGTTCTTGTCCACCTCCACTCCAGTATGTTGACCCATTTGATACCCATTGTGACTGCAATCATGTGGATTTGATCCTTTCAGTAGGTTTGAACCGTTGGATGAAGATACGTTTCCATTTGATGAAAGTTTGCTGTTTCCATTGGCTAACTCATTCTTCCTAAAGTTTGCTAAGAGTTTTACCGTTAGCACTTTATGTATTTTCAAGTGATGATTTGAACAGGTACTCCAAAATCCTCTTCAGCAGGTCAATCTCACCTTTGCGTATAATGTCAGCCACAGCGGCAGAGGTGTCTGAATCGAGCTGTGGGTGAGCTGCAGTGAGCGAAGACTTGGTTGAATTTTTGGGAAGAGGCACACTCGCGCCGTTAAGTCGTCGTGATTCCATCAATTTGGCCTTCATCGCTTCAAGTTTGTCCGTCTTGGCATTCTTATCTGTTTGAAGGTTTGGGGGAGTAGGGTTCGATATTAAGCGAGCTGTAGGCGTTATTCGACCAGACTGATAAAGAGAAGAATTCTTCAGTGGATGTTTGCTGTCCATCATCTGTGGATCGCCTGCTCGAATACCTCCTCCTTCTCTCACAATAAAATCTTGCTGTGAGACAGGTGAGATGGCATCTGTCGGGAAGGGAATGAACCCGTCGTCGCTCTCACGACTCCAGTCCATGACGTACGGAGATGTTCGGGACGAGAGATGAAAATGGGTGAAAGGATTTAGGATGGAATGTATGGGCCTATCACAGAGAATTCCGACGTAGGGGAGATGGTGTTGCACAAGGGCTCTGACTTGTTCTGAACGACCAAAGGACCGAAAGTCTTTAGTAAGAAAACGAAATCCCCCAATAATACCCGATCCTCCAACTGAGGACGACCCTCAGATTCAAGCCTCCCCCGAGACTGGTCATGCAAGCTGGGCAAGCTGGTGTATCGATGGGAGCAACTGATGTTTCGAGGGTTGAGGGCGGATTGTGGGAAGGAAGAAGTCGAAGCAAGTTGTTAGTAACACATCATTAGCCGAAGTACGGGATATCCCAAATTCCGATTAGCGTGCCCGCAAACTCCGTCGTCAAAGACGCCACGCGATTATGAAGATGAATAATGCCCATCAAATCAGTCAGTCGCGTAGTGGCGCAACGTATGCCAATCCAGAATTTTATTTTCTGTGTACGATAGCAACCTTGCGATGTTACGCCAGCGTCGTGTCTTTTATATTCAAGGCCAATTAACCTCCCCAGCTTTCTTCTGCATCCTTCACAATGGCCCTCCTTGACACCAGCATTGACACCAGCATTGGTATCGTAAACGCCGTCGTTGGCACTGCGCTGGATAATCTCCGCGAAATCGTCCTGTCCATCGCTGCTGCTCTTATCACTCTCATCGCTTATCGATTGTATCTGCATCCTCTGGCCAAATTTCCGGGCCCATTCGCTGCCAAATTCACGTCCCTCTGGTTGTACAAACTATCCTACAGCGGCACTGAAGCGTCTACAATTGAGAAGTTGCACGCAAAATATGGACCGATAGTGCGCGTGGCTCCGAATGAGCTCGATATCGCCTCCAGCGAAGCCCTTAATCCGATATATATCAAAGGCGGAGGATTCCTCAAGCCATCCTACTATGCAAACTTCGACATTGACGGCTTTCATACCATCTTTTCCGCCATCGACCCTGCTCATCGAAGTGTTCGGTCCAAGGCGGTGCTTCCGCTGTTTGCCACTGCCGCGATCAGAGAGGACAAAGATGTCATATTAAGTTGTGTAGAAAAATGGGTGGATCGCCTGCAGAAGGATGCAGTGCAGAGCAAAGAGAATGGCTCAGAAGTCAACCTTATCACCGGCTCCCGAAGTCTCGCATTGGACGTTGTAACATCATATCTATTTGGCAAGAGCTACGGTGGTTTGGATGAGGACTGGACAAAGGAAGATGGACGGCTGACCGCCTCATACTTCGTTGACTTCTTCGTTTCCGTCGGCCGCTTCTTCTACCTCCCACCTGTCATATTCAGCTGGGTGACATTGATGCTAGAGAACTTCGATCTCAACTGGGGACCGGACCGCTACCTCAAGTGGAAGAGCAACGTGGCAGTAGAAAAGTACGCAACGAACATCGTGAAGGACGCCGAAGCCGCCCGCAAAGCCGCAGGCTCGACCACCCAACCCGATGAATCTGCGACACCAACGGGCACATACCAGACGCGGCTTCTAGCGGCGGGTCTCTCATTCGACGAGACGGTGGCGCAGTGCAAAGACCTGGTGTTCGCGGGGACCGACTCGACCGGCATGAACCTCAGCACTATCTGCTTCCACCTGGTGCAGAACCCGAAGAAGCACGACCGGCTGCGGCGCGAGGTGCTGGAGCAGCCCGGCGCCGACGCTCAGACCCTGCCGTATCTCTCCGCCGTCGTCAAGGAGGGCCTCCGCATCGCCATGGCCAATCCTACGCGCCTGCCGCGCGTCGTGCCCGCTGGCGGCTTGGACGTGGCCGGCGCGTCGATTCCCGAGGGTGCGGTCGTGGGTGTGGGCGCTTACAGCGTCCATTTCAACCCTGAGGTGTTTCCGAACCCGCGCAAGTTCGAGCCGGAGAGGTGGCTGGATGCGACGCCGGAGATGGTACGCGACTCGGTTGCCTTTGGTGTGGGAGGCCGCCAGTGCATTGCGAGGAACTTGGCGACTGCGGAGCTTTTCTGGGCGGTTCAGGCCGTGGTGGCGAAGGATGTGTTGAGGGGTGCGAGGACCGTGGGCAGGGAAATCAAGATCATCGAGTGGTTCAACAGCAAGGTTGTCGGAGGGAAGATCGAGCTCATCTGGGAAAGGTAATTTAGGGCGATTACAGGCGCATTTGAAGGTCATCTTGGAAACTCTCACGACGTTTTGAGTCGGTTTTTGATGGTCTGTTCAAGCCAACCTACCTTTCGAACGTATGGTGTGGAGGGAAGGCAAAAGAGGACCAAAGGACGAACCAGCGTGCTAAGCGATCATTCAAAGTACGAGCTTGCTCTGGAAAGTCACGAGTTCTCCGGCCCTCAGACCATAGTTAATCCGAATTATCAGCAACCTGGCGAAGGCCACTTACCTGCTCCCTACACATGTGTTCTCCGTTTCGTTGAGCGAATCGGATGTACTCGACATGCTGCTCTTCTAGATTGCGCGTTTTGCCCTGTACATGCTCCAGAACGTTGAGCTCGAACACCATCCAGCTGAACACTCGAAGTGAAGAAATCGCATGGTTACAACACTGGTTCCAGGACACAAGGAAAAGGTAGACAAAAGTCTCGAGGTATGGGTTCACAGGTAGTCGGTGATGGGTTGTCACTAAAACACAGGAGAAAACGTGATCCAATAGAGTATATTGATCTCCGTTTTGGTTACTTGCTGCGGCATACCCAGCAATGGCATGCCCTATCTAATAGCAGCGTCGCTGCTACGGTTGGCTAGGGAAGGTGATTGAGGTCAATAGAGTAGGTGATTTGTTAAACTTGGATAGAAAGGATCGATCACTATGAAGTCGTATAACACACTTCGAGTCTTAAAGTAGTGTAGGCTTGCACAGCTCATAGGCGTCTCCTTGTAACGTCACAAGTCCTATTACACTGGGGTTAACCATAGAATCTATAGACATTAGGTAGAATGCAATACGGCAAAGATTATCTCTTCAAGTATAGTAGATAGAGACAAATTTGCTCAAAGTTACCGTCCCCGAGCTCCGTACTTTATTTGCGTTGCTTCGAGTAACCGGAACAAGAATATGAAGAGAAAACAACCCCGATAGTTATGAAAGATCACACTTGAGTAAGAAACCAGGAGGTCTAGTGGAACTTTGTGACCTCAAATCTTTACCGGGGTTTGAAAGTGATGTTCTCTTAGGAAAAACTGACTCAACCAAAGTCCATTTCCGCTTTCGAACATGAGCATACAGGGTAAGTTGATTATACAACTGAGCAGTGACTCAGGTAGGTAGCGTGAAGGATATGGCACTACACGATTCTATGTTGATCAGGAGTGAATCATATGAATAACAGAGTTAATATTTCACAGAATCGGTCATAGTTTACGACATTTGTTTCGAGAGTAACAACTAGAGGTTGCTACCGTCATGCTTTCGGGAGGATAAAAGATAAAGGGTAGTGGAACCCAGCGAGAGCCTCACCCACACAAGCTCTCTTTCTTTCTTTCTTCAGCTCTGGGTGTTAGAAGAGGCCGATGAATCATCTTCGTCGCTTGCGCCTAGCGAAGGGATTGCCGTCGCTAGAGCCAGAGGACGTGTCCGCGAAGCCTTCGCCATATCCAGGGAAAGGTGACTCGGTATACCGGCGTCTAGCGGGAGGCGAACCAGATCGTGGCAACTGCGCACCTATGCCAGGAGGTCGTTCGTCCGCAAGATCCGAGTGGGTTGTGACTGCACCTGGAGGAGTCGAGCTGGTGGAGTGAATATCCTCGCCGTTTCTTGACTGTTGGATGGCTTCGACCAAAAGCTCTGTTGCCGACATTTCCTATGAAGACGGGTCCGCCTCTGAGTCTGGCTGCTGTGAGAGATCGGCCTGCTAGTTCTCCACGGCCTCCTCGGGCATTACCACAGGATCCTCATCCGAGTCTGGATACGGGAATTTCTCCGCTGGTTCCTTGCGCTCATCAGCCAGTCGCCGGACCTCCTCCATGTGCTTTTTGTACACGTCCTTCTGCTCGCGTATTTGGTCTTGGAAGCTTCTCATCTCAGCTTCCCTTCTTTTCTCCGCTTCCATCTCCTCGAATGGCGACAATTGCTTTTTCTTCTCTTGTTCTCCTTCTTCTTGGCGTCCTCCGTCACCTTTCCCGCCGTCTAGAATAGGGACCGGAGGTTTCTGGAGGATGCTTTGCGTCTCAGCCTTCAATTTGCGGTGTGCACCGCTTAAGCCAGATCCAAAAGTTTCATCGCCTTTCCCGCCGCCGTAAACAGCTACAGGTCGCTTACGGCGTATTTTTGGCGTGTCTTCCATGAATTTGAGGTACGCGTCGGAAGACACGAAGTTTTCGCGGCCCGGCAGCTTCTTTTTAAACGGCGAGTCTGCTACAAATCCGCCAGCTGGTCCTCGTATTTCTGGCTGTGTGTCCTTCTCAGTGCTACTAGTGCCTTCAAGAACATCTTTGCTTGGATTTCTCTCGTTCTCTACGACGGCTCCGGGCATGTCTCCGTAATAGTCAGCTGCCAACCCGGGATCTCTTTCGTCGGATACTGGTAGTCTTAAAATGGTCGTGTGAGAGGAGCTGGGCTGTCCTGGGAACTGTGAAGAGATAGTGGCAGAGCTGTTCTCTCTTGTCCAATCAGCGGGCATGGGTGGAGTGTGATCACCGGGTGGTGGTGGGAGCTCTAGAGGGAAACGAACAGGGCTGTTCTTTCTTGTCCCATCAACTGGCGTGTAAGCACGTGTGTTCGACAAGAACGCAGAAGAGGCTTCGACAGGATGCTTTCTGCTACCTCTCGAATCAGTATCATTGGCAGGTCGCTCGGTCGAGGACGGCGTAGAGTGGTCGAGTATGTTAACATGAGAAGCCGACTTCATCGAACCGAAAACTCTCTCTACGTCTCAGGCCAAACATGGCTGGATTGCGACGTATATAGTATTCATCATCGATTAGTCTGTGGGTGTCTGCAGGAGTTCGACCACGAGACGCAGGTAGATCCCAATCGGCGGAGACGTCGTTCTCATCCTCATCATCGCTATCAGCAAAGCCAATTTCTTCGTCGCCAAAGCCATCATCCGAGGTGTCACGGCCTTCAGATGCTTCTGGACTCTCCAGCAGGTCTTTTCTCCTTATCAACATCTCGTCGAAAGGTATCGACTCTACGTTTAATGACTCAGATTGGGAATCTTTCGAACTTGAGAGCCAGGTGGTCGCGGAATGGTCCACTTCAGATGGGGCATCGCCGCTACCCGCATCATCAACAAAATAGTCGATTCCGGGTCGATCAAAATACTCGCTCTCGATAGAGTTCGAACTGTCATCTTCGCTTTCGATTACTCGAAAATTGTCCAACTCGAGTTCTCTGATTGTAGTCTTTTTCTCTGCAGTCAAGACTTCTTCTTCCGGCTGAGGTTGTTTAACCCAAGTCATGTCTATCATCGACGCATGGACCGAAAGCCCCGGCCGCCAATCGCCCCAGGCGTCATATCACCAGATTATGCCTCAGTACTGAGAGGCACAAGGCGAACTTTCAGGCAGCTTGTGCAATTTGACCTCATCATGGCATCCATGGATCTTGAGTTCTAGCAAGACTTTTCGTTAAGTGTTTCTTTGTTCGTCTCAACTAGTATGCCGGAGAACTTTACTCATACTGATTTGGTTCTAGCAAAGGCGAGACTGAGAGTATCGTAAAGCATCCTGTAGCATCTCTTCCCAAGACACTCTCGCCGACCTAGATCCCCAAGTTGCTATAATGAAACCCGGTGACGTTTGCAGCATTTTAGAGCGCGAATGGGCGCCGATAAAATTCCTCCTTGAGCTAGATGAGAACTGTCGTCTCTACAAACACAGAGCACCGCAACCCATGCCGCAGCAAAAAATCCCGAGCCAAGGGCATCACTCTCGCTAGATTGCTAGATCCGGACATGTACCGTACGTCGAACTTACGCCAAAGGACAAAATCATCCTATCCTTCGCCATTGCACGCAGCTTCTGGGAGTTTTACGGCTCCGAGCCGGCGACAGCAAGGTGGAGCAGTCAAGACATTTGGTTCATGCCGCGGGCGAAATGCAACCAAACTAGCAACGATTTGGAGCTCAAGGCATTCATTTCATTTCCATTCGGCCAAGACGCCGCTGCGCCTGACGAATTTTTGAAGTTGACGATCTCACACACCTATGTCCGCGAATTCTGTCATTGGGCATCATCCTTCTCGAAATCGGACTCGGAAAACGCTTGAATTGCTACCACTTACCGCCAACAGAAACCTCGGGATTCTTCGCGACAATTTAAACGACGCCTGCTCCAACGCCACAGGGCGATTGATGGAATTTACGGAAGAAGTCTGGGAGACGTGTAAGTACAAGAAAGCATTTGACACTGCAATTGCGAACTGCTTGGATCCGAGCAAATTCATTGAAAGTCCTGAGATTCGGCGGAAGCGAAAACACCTGAGCTTTGAAGACTACCAGAAGTTTAGCCCGAAGCAGAAAAGGGCAGAAGACAGGTTGCGGGCCGAATATCAGAAACGGACGGTACAGGATCGGCGAGCGGCAATCTATCACAATGTTGTATCACCGCTGTACTGGCTTGCAAAAGTGGGGAACAGCGATACGGGCGATGTCAGGTTTATCAAGCTGCGGAAGCAAAAGAACACGAAACGCCGCCAATCAACGTACGCTGAAGGCCCGGAGGTAGTCAAATTCTGGAGTCAAATTAAGTCCCCGTCATCCTCGTTTAGCTGCAATCCACGCATCGATGGAAACGCTGAGAAATGGGTTGATGGCATTCGGGACCTTTCGAATTACATAGGCATATGCCAGCGCTCCTTAAGGGCTAGGTTAAGACCTATCCGAATTGCAGTACTTGATACTGGTTGCGATCGAAGCTTGAAGGACTACATCTGATGACTTACTACCTTGCTTCAAAGGCTGGCATGACTTTGCTACCGCAAATGGCGCTCCTACCCCAGTGGATATATATGGTCATGGAACTTTCATGACACGACTTGTAATTCGAGTAGCTCCAATCTGCGACCTTTAAATTGCTCGAGTGACGGAAACAACGCTTCAACTGGAGCAGAACGAGGACAATATTGCGAAGGTCGGCACCTCATCTAGAGAATGATATGAAAGTTCACTGACAATCAACAGGCCATTAGACATGCGAGCAAAGATTGGGAGGTTGACGTAATTTCAGTGTCTTTCGGATTTCCAAAGGTCAGCCGTGCCATCTCGGAAGCAATTCTCGACGTCAATAAGACCCGCAACAATTCCGTTGTATTCCTTGCAAGCGCAGGCAATGACGTTGATAAAGCTGAGTCTTATCCCGCTTGTGATCCTTCGGTCATTGCCACCTACGGCTGCAAAAGCACTGGAACTTTCCTACATACCAATCCGATCCCCTCCGGAGCCGTAGACTCGCGAAAGTTAGTTGGCACATACGGCGACAACATTCCGTCGGCCCTTGTAGAGGAGCTTCGCACCAGCTTCAAAGACGCTGATTTTAGCCCAGGAACATCTATAGCGACGGCGGTGGCAGCGGGAATTGTGGGCTTGATCTTGTCTTACGCGGCGGCAATGCCTCATCTATTACATGTTGATGGCGCAGAGATGATTTACAATGAGCTCAAGACTACCGAAGGCATGAGACACATGCTCTTTGACATGGGAAAGTCGAGAGATGGTCTCCAACACTTTGTTAATCCCATGCGGTACTGGGTGTATAGATCAAACGACTTTAAGATGTTTCGGGGGATGTGTGCGGCTCTTCCACAGAAGGAGACTGGATAACGAGTATTTATATAAAGCTAGTTACATCTCATGGCCTAATTATTTCGTCCGATTGACTAGGTAGATTTGAAAGATGAAGCTGTCGTGATATAGGTATGCGATGATAACTTATCGTTTGCCAAATTATGCGAGAAATCAGCCAACTGACCTGCATGAGATGCTGCATCAAAAGGTGTGCCTATCCTCACCAGTCAGTCCTTTCGGGTTGTGGCTGGCTGAATTCTTGAAGATGATGCGTGCAAAAACTAAATGCCATTCAAATACTTAAATTCAATCCATGATTATCGGTCTCACGCAAGTCATCCGAGCGCATTTTTACATCTCTACGTCCAGCCCTCTCATTCCAACAAAATTCCTACCTGGTTTCTCCCTCCAGACTTCACCTTCAGCGCCGACGGCCCCCTCCAGCTCGGTACAGTAATCATCCATCCAAAACAGCCCACCCTCGTGCTCGCTGCGCTCGGCTCGCCCGACTCCGGCATCGTCCTCCCAAAAACCAGCATTCTCACGGAGAAGAATCACAAGCACGAAAGCACGCACACCCGCTCCGACGACTTCGGCATCTGGACCCAATTCTTCGGCCTCGCGTCCGCGAAAGTGAAGACCGAAGTCGGCGACCACTCGACACTCAGCTACGGCGCGGTGGACCACGAGATCCGGTCGTTCGCGGACCCGCTGACGGCGGAGACGGCGCTTGCGATTACGAGCCACCCGGTAATTTAGCAGCACATTGAGTCCGGAGTGTTTGGCAAGCGGGCCGTGTATATCGTGTCAGGGCTGCGCATCGCCAAAACGTCGTTTAAGGTGACGAAAGAGGTCGAGTCGAAGTTCAAGGCTGAGATCGCGGGGTCGGGGCCACCGGCGGCTGGGATCGTTCCCGTTGAGGTTGGAGGAAGCGTGTCGCATCATTATGAGAATAAAATAATAGATTCATACAAGACTGCGCCGGCAATTGTGTTTGCGTATCGACTGCATGTCATCCGGTACAGGCGGCGCGGAGTGGAAACGGAGCTGTTCAAAAGTAAAAGTGCTTTCATGACTGGGAATGGCGGATTGGAAGAGGAGGATCCATTGATGGTCTTGGACGCGACTAAGGAAGAACTGGATCAAGATTTGGGAGAGGAAAATGATTATACTGAGTCCGTGGTTGGAGAAGGCGACGTTTGCATTAGCTTTTAGACTGGACCGATAACCACTAATTTGAATTAAGAAGCCAGGCTATCGTACTCCACGGCTAATGCACCTGGCCAGAAGATTTGTCGGCATTCAGTTCGCTCGTAACGCGCAGGTTTGGAGTCGTTACGCCGATCCTTATGCCTGTTCCTAGGTCAGACTAATCATCTCGCTTGCTTGAACCTCGGAAACCTGCGTCACAGTATCTTTATACGTCGCAGGAACACCTTTTGTCGTCTGCCGTGAGTGCGACTGAACGGGTCGGCGCGTGAGCACAGGGCGACCACCACCAAACAATCTTAGCGTCCGATTTCATCAAGGCATTTTCACAACTGCCAAATCAATGCTTCGCCGCTCACTTAGCTCCATCTTTAAAGTGGTGATCAACCATATATATGGCGATCTTATCTCTGTTCTAGGACTTATTCTCCGGAGCCCTACAAGATACCTAGCAACACTAGAGCTTTCCGGTAAGGTAAGCTGTCCAGGACGTGGCACATGTCGATTTTTGCGGGTATGGTGAGTATCGTATGTCGGTGCGATGCCTTCACGAGCTTGATGGTTGTACTTCCTATCTTATTCACCTTCATTTAATGCCCTCTGGCTGTCCGCTCCTTTGTTTCAGCATGGGCGACGATTTTATTTCATATCCGATTCGCCTATCTTTTGTGGCTTTATCGGAGACATTGTCTTCAGCATAGGCTTAAGTCGCGCTCTCAAGCGCCTTGCTCTTTCGAAATGTTTTCAACTCTTGGTTTAATCTTCGCGTTCCTCCTTCTACAACTTCCTCCTCCGCTCCGGGCAAGTAACTTAGAGCCATGTGATGCTGTACCTGCAGGATATGTCGCTGCTCCTTACTACCCAACACCACTAGGCGGATGGGCCTCAAGTTGGACAGAAAGCTATTCTAAAGCTGCGGATCTGGTCAAGAACCTCACATTGGCGGAGAAAGTCAATCTGACTACTGGAACGGGTCTCTACATGGGTGAATCCGAGACTCACCATTATCAGATCTGCAGCAGCAACTAATATAAACTCAGGCCCATGTTCAGGAAATACAGGTTCTATTCCACGTCTTAACATCAACAGTCTTTGTCTTCAAGATGGCTCCTTGGGTATTCGTGCTACCCAAAACATCACCGCGTTTCCACCAGGCATAACAGTGGGCGCTACCTGGAACAAAGAACTCATGTCCTCCCGCGGCGTTGCCCTTGGCCAGGAGTTCCGGGGCAAAGGCATCAACGTCGCTCTTGCCCCTGTAGTCGGCCCTCTCGGTCGAAAGCCCCGTGGTGGACGCATCTGGGAGGGATTTGGTGCAGATCCCGTTCTGCAAGCTGTTGGCGGTTCGCTCGTGCTCCAGGGCATTCAGAGCCAGGGAGTCATCGCAACGATCAAGCATTTTATCGGCAATGAGCAGGAGATGTTTCGAATGTATAACCCTTTTCAACCAGCTTATTCTGCCAATATCGATGACAGGACGATGCATGAGCTGTATCTCTGGCCATTCGCTTCAGCTATAGAAGCTGGCGTGGGAGCGCTCATGGTAGCTTACAACGCAGTGAATGGATCTGCATGCACACAAAATAGCTATCTTCTGAATGGTCTTTTGAAAGATGAACTTGGATTCCAAGGATTTGCCATGTCGGATTGGCTTGCGCAAATCGGAGGCGTTTCTGCTGCCTTAGCTGGACTAGACATGGACATGCCAGGTGATGGCGCAATTCCCCTTTTTGGAGACAGGTAAGTTAATAGTTTCAAATGTTCGAAGAGATTCACTCCTAACAAAGCCCTCCTTCATAGCTATTGGATGTCTGATCTTACCACAGCGGTTTTGAACGCCTCATTGCCAGTGTCAAGGTTGGATGACATGGTCACCCGGATCCTAGTGAGTCCTGTACTTCACAGATTCGCCTTCAGAGCTATAACTGACACTGAAAGGCGGCATGGTATCAAATGGGTCAGGACAACAACTATCCCACGCCAAATTTCTCAGCCAATACAGACGATCCGACAGGACTGTGCTACCCTGGAGCTTTAAGCGGCCCCACTTGCGTGGTAAACGAGTATGTCAACGTGGAAGATGATCATGCGGAACTTGCAAGAGAAGTAGCTACCGAAGCGGTGACATTGTTAATGAACGAGAACGCTGCCCTTCCTTTGAGTAACTCCTCGACCCTGTTTGTTTTTGGAACCGACGCCGGCAACAACTCTGGCGGACTTAATTCTTGTAGTGACCAGGGCTGCGACAATGGCTATCTAGGGATGGGATGGGGAAGTGGCTCCGCTTCGTATCCATTTGCAGATGCGCCGGTTGATGCGCTCAAAGCTTATGCTAAGAACGTGACATATTACGATTCAGATACCTATCCCAGTGGCTTGACGCCAACGACTGACGACATTGCGCTGGTTTTCATCAATGCCGATTCTGGAGAGAACTATATCACCGTTGAGGGTAATCCCGGCGATCGAACAGTATCAAATCTAAATGCTTGGCACAACGGCGACGCTTTGGTGGAGAACGCCGCAAAGCAGTTTTCTACTGTTATTGTCATCATCCACACAGTAGGCCCAATTATACTCGATGCCTGGATCGGCCTCCCATCGGTGAAGGCTGTCGTCAACGCCAATCTCCCCGGCCAAGCTGCCGGCACCAGTCTCGCTCCAGTACTTTTCGGTATTGTTAGTCCGAGTGGTCACCTGCCTTACACGATACCTCAAAGCGAGTCTCAATATCCGGCCTCCGTTGGCTTGGTATACTTTGAACTAGGTCAACCGCAAGATACGTACACTGAAGGCCTCTACATTGACTACCGTTACTTTGACAAGAACAACATTACGCCTCGTTATGCGTTTGGGCATGGTTTGAGCTACACCAATTTCTCCTATACAGATGCAACGATAAAATCCATTACGGAGATGACGAGTGTTCCACCCGTGGCCAGCACAAACCGCGCAACAATTCAGTCAACATACTCGCAAGCTATTCCCCCAGCTTCACAAGCAATCTGGCCACTGGGATTCAACGGGATTTGGAGGTACCTCTATCCGTGGCTTACTGTAGGTCAAGCCAGTGCGGCAGTGGCAGCTAGCACTACCGAGTATCCTTATCCCTAAGGTTATTCCACTGTACCTCATAAAGTGTCTCCGGCTAGTGGCGGGCCAGGCGGGAATCCAGCACTCTGGGACGTTGCATACAACGTTTCCGTCAAGGTTACAAACACTGGACTCTACAGCGGCAAAGCAGTCGCCCAGCTCTACGTTTCGTTTCCTTCTGGAATCAGTTACGACACACCAGTCAAGCAACTAAGAGACTTTGCGAAAACGGATACGTTGGCTCCAGGAGACAGTCAGGTGCTAGAGATGTCGGTGACAAGAAAAGATTTAAGTGTCTGGGATGTAGTGAGCCAGAATTGGGTTATTCCTAGTATTTCTGGGAGCTATACGCTCTCCGTTGGCGCTGCGAGTGATGACTTGAGGCTTACCTGTTCGACTAGTGGAAGTTGTACCGGCGGCAGTTGACGCTTTGATACATCATTTATAGCGCAGAACAACGGCAATATTGTCATTAATGGATGATAGACACGCACCTGCATAATGTAAAATAATACACGTCGGAGACTCTTGTCTATTGGATTGAGATCATGACACCGAATAAAGTCATCATTTTAGTCGTTACTCAATAAACCATACAAACTTGGAACAGTCCGCAATAATTATTCATATCCCCGTGACCATTCAACAAGAAATCATAACAGGACAGCAGGAACCACAATGCACGCCTTCAGCCTCCAACTCAGCTTACAGTCTCATCTCCATTACTCCAGGTCCTCGCTCAAGCCCACATATCCGCACCGCCCTTCCCATCGAGATCCACCTTCAAATCCAACTTCGGGACATCGCCCAAGCGCGGCGGCTTCTCGAGCTTCTTGCCGGGGCTCTTCCTGGGGCTGGGGACCTCGACCTTCGGGCCCAGACGGACATCCGCAACGGACCACGTATCGGCGGCAGCAGCAGCCACCCACGTGCGCAAGCCATCATGGACGTGGGCGTAGAACTTCTCCTTGCAGGTGCGCAGGGTAGCGCCCATGATCTTCTCGAGGCCGGACGCGCGCAGGTCGGCGCGCAGCGCGTTGCGCGCCGCGCGCGACGCCTGCGCCCCCACCAGCCCGTTCAGCAGGTCCAGGTGCGCCGAGATGTAGTGCGTTGCGTCCCACTCGACGCCGCCCACGTACGGCGCCGCCGGGTGCGGCGCCCGCGGCTTCGGGTAGAACCGCGTGAAGTACTCTTGCGCGCTCAACGTCTCCGGTAGTGGTTGCTTGGGGCCGCCTGGGAGGGCTGCGGGCTTGGGCGAGTCCGAGGTGGTGTCCGACTCGGTGGCTGTGGATGCCAGCTGTGTTTGAGTGTGAGGCTGAGATAGGAACGGTACTACGTTCAGTTGGTGTAGGAAGATCCAGAAGACTTCCTTCGTGACGTTGACAATTTCGCGGTTCCATACCGTGTACGGACGAGACTGGTGCATGTCTTTGATCCAGGGGAGTGGTTCTTTTCCTGCTTCTGGCGAAGGGTCCTGGAGATATCCAAGAACTTTCTGAGCTCGCTGAGGCAGGGTTTTGATATCTTTTGTTGCGGCATTGAGATGCATAAACAGAAGATTGATAATGGTACTGCGCGTCGTGAACTCTGAAGGACCCTTATGCTCGGGGTCGAAGAGCATTGCAAGCAGTGCAGGAAAAAATGTGTCTGCAATCTCATCGAGTCGCTGTAGAGCGAGTGACGTTGTACATAGACCTTTTAGGCAGAGTAGTGCTTCATGAAGCAGGTTGTCCTCATGCTCCTCCCTGTAAGAAAGTTAGAGGGTATTTTCGTAAGATTTTAAACCAGGTCAGACGTACCTCCATTCTGTCTGCATGATTCGATGCAACAGATCTACAATTTCGGTCATGCCACCGAGTTGAATGAAGTTGTCGACCCAAGATACGGTCTCATTACGAAGCAGAAGACGCAGCTTATGGAGCTTGCCCACTTCAACTTGATCTGGCCGCTTCATCCTTCGCAAATACGAGACGTATTCTTCAGGTAACACAGATTTCGGGGCATTGCTAAGCGTGGACGTAATCGTACGCTTACCAAGAGCCGTAGCTGAGGGAGACTTGGGAATGCTCGAGCTTTTCTTGTCATTTGAGGAGCTGTCGTTCTTCGCCTTTTTAAGTGGAGAGTCCCCTTTACTGAATGTGAATGTTCGACTTCGAGGGCGTTCTCGCTTTCCGCTTGTCTCCATTTTCTGGCCTTCCGCTTGGACGTAGGATTCAAGTTCTCTTCTGTCCTCGGCGCTCATCTCTTCCGCTGTTGGCGTTGACGGTTTTGACGAATGTTTCTGTTCATATATGCAGGTGTCCTTCTGGAGAGATCCTTTGGACCTTGGAGCTGCAATTTCGGCCTTGTGAGATTTGATAAAGTCTGCTTTCACGGCAGCTTTGAGGGAACGCATTTTCTGCCGCATGTCTTCTGGAATGTTTCGAGCATCCTTCTTGAAGTTAGCGTTTACGATATCAAACTTAGATATCGGGGGCTTACCAGAACGGCTTCAAAGGCTGTGTCAATTTGCTTCGGGTCTAAGGCCGCCTCAGCTTCAGCCCGCTTGGCCTTTTTGTCAAACATGGTTACAGCAGCCATGACTTTTGAGCCTTTATTTGGTCCTGGCCTGGGTACATTCAACGGCGAAGAAGGTGGCGGAAGCATGGCAGAGTTCTTCACACGACCGCGAATATTGTTTTCAGAACTTCCAGTCTTGTTTTCCGATTTTTTGTCATGGGGCGATTTGATCTTCTTCGGATCATTGCTTTTCTTTCGTGACAGTGTCTCCATGAAAGAGGTAGCAGATTTGCTCATTATCAAACCATCTGATTTCGGTCTTTCCTTCATACCAAGAGTAGGCCGGCCAATGTCGTTGAAATTTCTTCCTTTTGATGGCGAATAGTCGTGTGGCATGTAGAGTTCAATCTCATCCTTGACAGTATGTTCGCCTTTAAGAGGAACCTTCGTCGTGGTAGAAAGCTCTGGCAATTGCTGGGAAGTAAATTGTGTCCGAATAGGTGTGCGTAGGCTGTGTCCAGCCGAGCCTGGTGGTGTAGTATTCTCTTTGTCTTTGAGAGGAAGATGAATATGTTCCTCAAATTTCGACGCTCTAGTCAGCTTGGACTTTCCTCCCTTCTTGTCTTGTTTGTTATGATCTGAAGTGGGAATCAAAGCGGAAGATGTTTTGTTTGCCTGTACGTCATTTTTTGAGTCTTCGCGTCCCATGAGTTCTCTAAGGGAAGTAGAGCTCTTCGTCCTCTTGTGTGAGCCCAGCTTGCTGAATTTCGACTGCTTTGGCGGTGACTGAGCGTTCGTATGTTGTCTCTCTCCAAGGATATTTTGTGCTGCATGAGGATGATCTGGAGGAAGGACGGACATGCTAGTGGCAACGAATGGAGTATACGGCGTAGAGTTCTCCTTCTTGTGTCTTGGAGTATCTGGGGTTTCGGAAGCCGTTCGATTGTGTCCTTTCGTCAGAATGTTCTTGATAACCGTTGCAGATTTGGTTCTCTTGTGACCTGGACGCTCAATTGGCGCATGGCCAGGAGATGCCGTTGCTGCGCTCATCGTGGATCAAAGGCGGCGGAGTTGGCTTTATCTTGTTTACACCCGCTGCAACAACGCGTGAAAGAATAGAGGGATGGCCTTGCTCACACCAGCAATGATGAGACAAATATCATGCTTGAAATCAAGAGTATGAATGATATTATTCCAAAGAGAAGAATTGTCTCGCCATGGGTTCGAGACAGTGGGAGGTTGTTCGCAGTTAATAGCATAACGGTGGTGGGTCGTAGTCGGAGCAACCGCTCATCGCGCCACGGATTTGTACTCCACATGTGGCGCGAGCCATGTTCGTGCATGCCTGCTCTTCATCCTTCAAGAAATTTCTAATCTAATTAAATGAAATTTGCATATCAACATGCTTTGCTAATAATCCTGTAAGGGTCCTCACATCTCAATGGCTTCTTCCGAAGCCTCACGACGCACCTCAAAGCGTGTATCGACAGCACCAGCACACCCAAAGGCTCCAGTTTCGATCGACGCCGCAGCTATAATTGCCAATCATGCTGTTCTGACCGGAGTTTATCCCATCGAAATTGGGCCTCAAGTTGTTATTCACCAATATGCGAAAGTAGCGTCCGGTACTGGACCCATCGAAATCGGAGAAGGGTCTATTATTTGGGAGAAAGCAGTTGTCGGTAATGCAGCCGAGGACGAAGCAAAAGAGAGTGATGACAAAGGTAGCATTACTCTCGGCTCAAATGTCATTATAGAGACCGGAGCAATGATAGAAGCTGAGAGCATTGGAGACAGTACCGTTGTTGAAGCCTTCGCAAAGATCGGTAAAGGCGCAATCATTGGAAAGGTTCGCTAGTCTAATAGACCAATATTTCGAGTTTGGTCACTGACACGAAAGCCAGTGCTGCAAGATTCTACCGTACGCTGTCGTCCTTCCTCACTCGAACGTGCCCGATTTTACCGTGGTGATGGGAACGAACGAAACGCGACTTGATACTACAATGGTGCGAAACCCAATGCTTCACGAAACCAAAGCCATCAGCCACAAGAAACACCTGAAGGTTCTCCAAGCCCTCATTCCAAGTAACTTGGCGAAGTGGCAGACGTGAGAAAGGAAGAGCAATCATAGGAACATTATATTGTTTGGCTACTTGGAAAAGATCTGAAATGGAAAATGACATGGAGGGTTCGCAACGCTGAGTAAGATGCAGTTCAACAAGACTGTCCACCCATGTGCACAACAGGTTCGCCAATAGCGCTGCCAATATTAATTCGCAGAATATCAATTTGCACCTGTTGCGACGTCTCAGCGCATAACACCAAGCTCACGAAAGTGGGTCACTTCTCCCACGGCTCAAGTCGCACAATCAACCTTCTCCCAATCGGGGGTGCCGTATAAGCATCAGCCTGCTTGACACCATCCTCATCGACAATGATCGACCTCCAGTTAGTCCAAAAGGCAGCAATGATATGCTTCATCTGGTAGAGAGCGAGGTTACTGCCGACGCACATGCGGCCGCCGCTCCCGAACGCCCAGAACCAGCGGTGCATCTCGAGCAACTGCTCATCCGAGGCGTCCAGCCAACGCTCCGGGCGCCACGACTCCGGCGACGGAAAAACGTCCGCGTTTCGGTGAAGCGAATACGCCTGCGCGCTGATCCGCATCCCCCCCGGGATCCGCGTGAAGTTGCCGTCCGGCCCGAGCGTGCAGCCGCCCGTGGGCGTGACGCGCGGTTGCGGCCCTGGGATCGCGGGATGCAGCCGGAGCGTCTCCTGCAGCGTTGCTTGCAGCAGTGGCAGCGCGTCGAGTGCTTTGGCGGACACGAGTTTCTTACCTTGGCGCATCTGCTCGAGGGAAACCGGAGGTTCGAGCGTGAGAAGCTCCTTGCGGAGGGCAGCTTGGAGATCTGGACGCTTCGACATCTCGTATGCGTAATAGATGAGCGTAATTCCAGATGTTTCAAAGCCAGCAAGAAATTGGTCTGTCAGTTCAGACGCGATTTGAAGCTTGATGTCGTCTGAAGTGTTCCGTAACCCATCTTCCTTCGATGCATTTCTGGACAGTGAGCTGCTCAATTGCGCGTAAACGGTCGGAAAGTCTCCAATAGCCTCTTCCGGCATGTCAGAAACTGTTTCGGCGTTGTACTTTTTCATGACTGCTGCAGCTTCATCGCAAAATTCAAGGCCGAAGTTCTCAACCTCGTCGAATGCGGTCTGTGCCATTGGAGGCACGAAAGAAAGATCGAAACGAGAGAGAAATGCGTTCAATCGAGGTAACTCTTGAATGTAGAACCAGCGATGCCCATTTCCTCGATCATTATGCGTTGTGAAGAAGTCTTGGAACTTGACAGGATATTCCAACATGTTCGCGACATTCTTGGCCGCTGAGAGGCCAAATAGATAACCAGCAACGAAGTCAAATGTGGTGGCATTGAAGATGTCGAATATGTTGAACGACTTGCCACTTTGAGCAAATGCTTCCAGGAGAGGTAGTAATCGGTCGTACAATACGGTCCTGGAGACCTCGAAGAGCGGTGCGGAGCCGTGTAAGTAGGAACGCGAGTAGATATTCGACATCATTCGCTTTCGAATGGAGTGCGGGCGGCTTTCTATAGTTGAAAACATGTTGTAGCAGCCATGCTTGGTAAATGCTCGGGAATACCACTCATGCTTCTCAAATCCTCCTGCATAAATGGCTTGGATGCCACCTTTGAAGCTGTTGACACTGATTTCATTGGGAGCGAGTAAGACCACCGGGCCAAGTTTTTCATGGGCCGAATGGATTGTCTTGACTTCAACTTCGCAGTAGCGGATCCAGAGAATCCAAAGTTGAGAGAAACGAGCACTCCAGTGCGCAGCAGGTATGTGTCGAGTTTGGGAGATGAATAGCGGATGTATAAGATAAGTGAAGACAGAAAAGAGTCCTAAGACCGCCGTAGCCAATGCCAAAACCCAACCGATGATCATATTGCTGGACACTATGATGAAAGGTGCAGACGGAATTTGGAAGATTCCAGTAATACTGTAGATCTAGACTTCCAAGTGAAATACGACTAGCAGCAGCTTTCTCGGAATATCAAGAGTAGATAAGGTCGTTCAAACAGATGGCAGAGCAGCGCAAAGGTTTGATAAGAGGGGTAAGCAATTCAACTCGCTTTACGAGCAGTAGCGATTGGTCAGAAATAAATGTATTCAACTCCGAAGCCGAAGAATCGGCTTTGGTGGAAGGTTTCAAGGTTGTGGTTCGATTTGTGGGCGATGCCGAAAGCGGCAGGAATATCCATTCACATTTATGCGAACCGCAGGTTAATGGATGTACCGCCTGAGTTTTTGTATCCTTCCCAGTAATCCAGCTCAGGTAACATCTATAACGCTTTACATCTCATTATACCATTAAGCCCATTTTCATTTCTGAGCTCAAATGGCTACGCTTCTAACCTACAGCCTGTTGAACAGGCAATTCTGGAGTCTGCCGCTCGGTCGTTCGGTTGGCCCTAGAATTCCGGCCTACGGCGCGGGCCGGCCAATAATAAGTACCTTACGCAGTAATCATTGTGGAGATGATCCAACGACTCCATAGTATACGATATATCGTACAATCCCAATGCGGTGCGGCGGGAATACAGCCACTATGCTATTGCCCTTGCATTCCAACGTCGTTTCTCCATAAGAAACCCACAACTCCCGTCCAAAGCCCTTCACTTCTGTCTCACAGTTCCATCCAATAGATCCATGGCGAACGCATCGGTTACGTCGCCGCTAAAGATAGAGGCTGAAGTGGTAACGCTTTCTACTCAGAACAAATGGGCTCTCCTTGAGCGCTCTCGTCAGCGTGTTATTCAACGTCAAGCCGAGGCCGAGACCGTGTTACGTCGCCTTCAAGAACTGGACCCGGAGTTAGGCGAAAAGTTTGAGTTAAAAGACGATGTCTTGGCCAGTTTCAAGTTCCGGATGATTTGCACAGCTGACGCCGATGCCGTGCAGAATGCAGGCAAGTCCGTGCCATCATACATCGCCGTCAGCTACTGCTGGCACAATCCAAGCTGGCAAGCAGTTGCACCGGCTCAGCCGATGACAGAATGGGGAGTTTCGCTGCCGATTGCAACTAAGATTCTAGAGCTAAGGGAGTCCAAAGACGAGGGCGTGTGGCTTGACAGGATTTGTATTGACCAGCAAAACGATGACGAGAAGAAAGTCGCCATTGGCTCAATGGATATCGTCTACCGCGCGTGTCGGCGGCTAGCGATTGTTATGGAGGACACTCAACTGGACCAGGCTGAAGACGCTGCGGGTGTCAAGTATGCGGAGCTATACGAAAGCATGTGCGTGATAGTGCGCAAAGGCAAGCTCGACGGTGAAGAGAAAATGGACTTCATCGAGTCGTACTGGAAAATCGATGAGCCAGATTTGCCTCATATCAGAGCATTCACGATGAAGATGCTCGGATCCAGGTGGTACACAAGAGCTTGGTGCGCGCATGAGGTCCGAGTCAATGAACATAGCCGTATCAACAACCCACTCATTCTTTGCTTTGGAGTTGACGGACGAGTTCTTTCATTTGAGTTCAGATATATTTATTGGCTGGCTGTTTATCTGAACAAGATCGATACAGGCGAAGCGGAATTTGGCCTCCTTCCGGAATGGAAGCATCCTTCTATTCTTTCAGACTCGTCCTGTTCGACCCTCTTCCAACGCATGACTCGGATACACAAGCTACACGCAGAAAGATTCGATTCACGGGTATCTCTTTTATCTCACATCAACGCCATTGCAATTTTTGGTTGCCAGGAAGACACAGACCTCTACGCCATTGCAATGAATACAGCTGGAGTTCCTTTGGTATTCACTGGTAACTTTCGGTCTCGAAACGATATCCACTATTTATCCTCTTTGATATCTATTGCATCTGGAGACATCAACCCATTGTTCATTGAGTCAAATACGCTGAAATTGTTGGACTCGAGTGGAAAGACCTTCATCTCTTGGGCTGGTCAGCCATTTCAGGGCTTCAGCAAAATGACAATCGGAACCCCTTTCAAGAACTCGATACATCGCGTGACCGCCGAGTACATCGAGCTGGACATCCTGCTCATCAAAGGAAAGCCACTTAATATCTCAGTAGAATCAATGCGAAAGGCGTCTACGCTACTTGAAAAGGACGGCCTAAAAGTGAAAGATGCAACGATTGGAGTACAAGTAGATTCGCTTACTGAAAACCTCGTCAGAAAGGCTGTTGATATCATGGATAATAAGGCGATCGTCAAATATAACTGGTACGAGTCAATCCTTGCTTCCTCTATTGACTGCGGGCTGGACTGGATGCTGAGGCTACCGGACGTATTAAATACGGAGGCAAAACGAGGAAGATGGGATCGCGGGACTTTCCACGGTTCCAACCCTGCATTCGCAAACGCGGCGGTAGACCTACTCTCTGAATTTGGTAAAACAAGAGAGAACTCACCCGACTTCGAGGAGAAATTCCTCCATCCTACGATCCGATTCCTCACTTGCATTATGGACGATAGGCTGCGACTTTTGAGCAAAATTCCTCGACGTATCCGTACAAAGGCTTCTGGCGACTTCGCTATCACTGACCGCGAAAGTAACCGTTCGTGGTTTGCTGTACCACTAGCCACTGCTCATCTTCCATTTTTCTACGAGAAGGTGTGGATAATTGAGCCTTATGATCCAGATGCTCCGGAGGAAGAGAGTATACTCTCGACAGAAGGAACGGTACCTACGGATTTAGAGTCCTATACTGACTCCTTCCCATACCTGGACTCAGATTTCCCTGATCGCAGAAGACAGCCAAACGAGAAGACGGCGGCTTGGCAAATGAGATCAAAGATTCGCCTATTCGGGTGTCAACCCATTGTCGTGGACGGAGAAGCGGTCGAGCTCCTGAAGAAGCAGAAGGTTTACGGAGGGGAAAACTATGATTGGGGTAAAATGATGAAGATTATTGTGGATCGCAATAATAACCTGAGAGCAAGAAAATCTAACGGGCAGCCCTGAATACTATGCTCATACCGACTTGAATTGATCCTCATATGGCAGCATTCAATTTATCTTGTTATACTCATTGCGTATTAGAATGTTAGTGGAATTGAATGTATTTTATGACGATTAATTTGAACTTGATACTACTATCGTACGGTATATCCTGTGGCGGTGCGAATTTCACCGAATGACGAAGGCGCTTTCGACTAAACCGAGCAATTGGACGTCTGCCTGCAGCTTTATTACTCACTCTTTCTTACCACAAAATTCCGAACTCCTTCAACAAAGCAATCATAAACAAGACTTAAAACTAGGAAAGATTCAACGAAAGACTCGCTGATGCTTAGTCCACTACCTCATCTTTTCCACCCGCCAACTTCATGATGCCAGGGCTCCAGGATCTTCCAACGGAGCTTGTCGCTCAGGCCGTTTCTTACCTTCCCACCGCCCAGTCTGTCGCAAACTTGCGAAAGACCAGTCAACATATGCATCGAACGGTTGATGATGAAGCATGGAAGTCATTCGTCTGGTCTAAATTTCCCTCTATGTCAGTAAAGAGCGGTTGTGCCAAAGGCGACTGGGAGTTTGTCGCACGCAGCCTGACTACATTATCTCGGAATCTGGATCGGAAAGCCTTTCTAGCACGTTATCTAGAGCCAAAGCAATATACAAGGCTTCCCGAATTCCAGTCTAGCGATCGATGGCGGCTTGGTCGTGGCCAGAGCATGGGTTACAGGCCCATCATTGACAGTTACGAAGAGCAACTTGGAGAGCATTTCTGGCAAAGGCGTGAAATATTGGCATGGGGAGCTGGCTCTCAACTGGCCATTCGATCAAGACATCTCGACAAGAGTGTGAAACGAGGATCAAAGAATACACATCGACAGAGCAAGGATACATATGGACTATCTCAAGACTGGTTTCTTTGGAGACCTCAAAACGCCCGTGAGGGTGCGGACGACATTACGAGCATGAAACTACTCCCGGGATATTTTAATTACCCATGCATGGACGATTGCATCAACCTCGTCTATTGTACAGATCAGGGACAGCCTTCTCTTGTCAGCCTCCCAACTGTCAGCGGTAAAGAGAAGAACGGTGTTTATACTCAAAAGTTCGAAACCGACAGAGTTCAGGTAAGAGATTTGGCAGCATCCTCCTCCAACAGCCGACTACTTGCCACTGTCTCGGTTGCGAGCATGAACATCAATAGGTTGTCCTTGTTTAGCATTCCTACATCCTTTGACTCCCACCCTATACGGCAGAGCGACAGTATTGATCTCGAACCGGATGAGGACACAGCACTTGTATGGTCCACGGACTTTCTATCTGATAGCCGAGTGGCAGTTGGGCTAGGCCCTTCGGTCAATCAAGTCCATATATATGAACTCAGACCTGAAGGTATTAATAAAGAAGCAAACCGCAAAATCAACTGGTCCACGGACCCAAGCGATTCTCTTCGAGATATTATGGACTTCAGCAAGTCTTCGGCATATGCAATCAAATCTCTCCCGGATTCATTTTCTGCCACCAACAAGCCAGGTGAACTCTTTCTCACCGGTGGCTACGACGGGGTCATTCGACTACATGACTTACGACTCTCAAGATCCGTGGTGTCGGAGTATTTCATTCCAAGTAGCCAAACCGCCATATACTCTGTCGCTACGATGGGGCGCGAACGACTAATTGCGGGATGTGCTCAACATGGAGCTTTGGTTATCTTTGACATCCGAATTACCGGAGGACGAAATTACATCTATCACAATGTAATGGGCGATCAACCGGGAGACTACTCATCCGGAAGTTTGATCTGGCTCAATCCCTGCTCCAGCCATGCCGATACCAACGAATCGCGTCGACGATGGAAATTAAACTGGCGGCTTGCACAATCGCCTGTGTACTCTGTTTCGTCTCCCTCTCCATACTCGCCGTTCATCTATGCGGGCCTTGAAAACAACGTTATGGAGTTAGCCTTCAATAGCTGCACTGACGGTACTCCTGACCCAATATTCCATCGACCAAGACACCCAACCCCGAACGGGGTAAGCCTAGCCGAAGATAGAGGGATTTTGAATCTTCCCATGAACGATGAGGAACTGGGTCGTCCCAAGCTCCTGAGACAAAAGAGATTGCTAGATACCAGGCAACACGAAGGAATATCGGGCTATGACGAGCGTTGGGACTGGTAATGAAGTCTTGTGACAGTGGTCATCTCGTATAATGAAGCCAAGAGGTACTGTTGCAGTAGCATTAGAGGTAAATGGCCCTAGGTTATAAAGTTGGAGATGGGAGATACTGCAATTTCATGATCGAAGAACGGAAGAGGAACTACTTTGTGAATGGAAGACTTGGTGATGCACATGGAATTCACGTAACACAACTACCTAGCCATTCTGATGAGGCAGATTCAAAGTCCAAATGTTGTTGAGTGCTACTTCGCCAGCCAAATGCGTACCGTACCCTATAACCTCAGTGTGGCAGCCTTCCGCGCAGACTTTGGCAGCACTCTCGGGCCCCCTGCTCCGACCCTTAGAGTATTACTATTGCAGTCTTACCGGCGCGCTGCGGAGCGCATGTTATGAGCAGCAAAGCCGTAATCATGATGATTATATTGATTGTATTGTGTTGTTGTTCGGCACAAATGGTGTGGAAGGGTAAGATATAACCATCGTCACCGCACCTGCCATAACAGCGCAGAATAACGGTTCCTATGTACAAAGGCTGTCATCTCTAAATTTCTATACAATAATTCTCGGTCACCAGTTATCCTTCATAAGAGTAGTATAGCATGCTCGCCTAATCCAGGATCGCAGTTTTGGCATATGCATCCTTCCAAAGAAGTAATTCTGCACTGTTTGAAAAAGGTTTCTCGATCTTCTGCTTCGTACAATGCAAATCTTCCACAGCGTTGAAAACATCCTGTCCTCTCAGGATGTTTTTGAATCATCAATCATTTAGAACTGCTACCAGCAGACAGTATAAGGATTGCGTATATAGGATCTTGAGTAAGATGGCCTAGACGAGTGTCAAATTGACATGGATTGGCACCTTTCTCCACAGGCTTTCCTCGAAACACTGTGTCCTTGAATTCGACTCTTTTCAGTTTGAATTTAAAAGACCGATATTTAGATTTGTCAGCTAATTCTTCTTGGGAATGAGTGAATTGAAGATCACAAAGGGCGATTGGCCCACGAATTCGAAGTTCCGCTTTGGTGACGCCAAGCACAAGGTTGTCATCATTGTACCTGACATCCAGATCGATAATCGTAGCATGTACACTTGACGTTTGGACACGATGTCTTAGAAGAGCCTGGCCATCAGTCGCAGCCCAAGACCAACTCGGCGCTCGCCACGGTTTCGATTTATGTATCCCGGGTCCAGAATCGCAATCGATCAATTTCCAAACCAAAGCTTGAGCAAGCTGGGATGACCAGAGACCAGCAACATAGGTATCGATTCCATGAAGCCGGTTTTGCAAAGAAAGTGCTAGGCTCCCAATGGCTACTAACTTATCGGAGTTTTCGCTCATTTGACACTGGGAATACCTCTGAACCATGGAATCCCATATTCGATATTGCTCCGTTTCTTGATCCCCATTAGCGCCCGGTTGATGCCAAGTCCATGAATCCAAAGATATGGTTTTCGAAATGAACCCCGTTTAGGAATACCTTTTGGATATGCTTCATTCAATGTTAAAGTCGGGCATTCCCAAAAGAATTGCTGAACGCTGAAGTGTAAGATTCGAGGTGCCAGTATGGCTTCCTGAAAACACCAAGCGCATTTTCCGATATCTGAGCTTTCTAACATTGTCTGCTCAGGTCGCCTATCCTCGCACGCAAAAGTTCTTCCTTTCTCATCCCACTCCGGGCGCACCATATGCGATTGAAGTGACTGCGCATTTCTTTCACGAAATAGGCCGGCTCTTCCGTCTTTACAAAATTTAGCCGCAAGACATATAAGTGCGTTACAACATATTAGCCCCATCTTTGGGATTTCTTTATCTTTGTCCTCTTTTGAATTTTGAATGATACACAAAGAATCAATCCATATGTAGCGTACATTCAATTCATCCGGCAAGAATTTTGTAGCAATCACTGCGTGACGAAACGTGAGACCAAGTTTGAGAAACTCGATTTTCTTGGTCAAGTCTTGAATATTCTCGGTCGTGAGCTGAAATGGGTGAACGCCTCCCCAGCGATGACTCAACACGGCATAATGTATTCCGTTCCAGCCGGGTTTCTGGCATGGTTTCTAGTCTCAGATCAGAAAAGTCTTTGTTTTGGCCGACATAGACGAGTCGGCCTGCATTGCAACCTGATGGTGTGGGCATCCGACATAGGTCGTGCTGCCCGATGCAATTTTGGAGCCAAACACAAGCGTACTCTTTCCAGCGGTTCCAAAGTTAAATTTCATTGCCTGTTTTTAAACCATCGTTGGATGAATCTGAAAATTCTACGCCTGGATCAGATTGGAGGCATCATGATATCTTATGCTACACGTACCTTCTGCTTCTACTTCCAACATATGCAAGGTGAGCATGTAGGATACTCGTCTTACTCCATCCGATGTCGGCTGTTTTTGAAAAGCCAAACCGATTTCATACATGTGGGCTGAGTCAATCTGTACAGAAGGTTGCTGAATTTGGATATAGCTATTCAAACGGGCCTTTCGTAGCTCGTGCCGTTCACCATCGGGGATCTGGTTCCAAAAGAGAAGACAAACGTGACAGCCCCTTTGCGCAGATTTCTCAAATTCCGAATATGAGCTATAATGAAGTAAAAGGACTTTTTTCTCGGCGGCTCTGTGGATGGGCTTCCGGTCGTGTGTGAGTCCAACCACTCCATCCAACCTGGTACCCTTTGGAGAACACTTGGGCACATTGAGAGCATAGCATGTTGATTGCTAGATTTAACCCGATATTTATTGATAAAAGACTGCCAAGATAAGGAATTTTGTACCAAGAACTTAACGTAAAAGGCGATGCGGAATAACGGAAGTCGGAACGAAAACAGAGTGGATCCATGCGCGTGGTGGGAGCTGAAGACAAGCCGCAAAAACCGCCGGATACAGCGGCCGAAACAGCGACTCTCGGTTCTATTGTACGGAGGATAGGTACCTAATTATGAGCTTGGTGGTCATCCACAGCACGGCTGCCTTGCAGCCTGACTCGCGCCACTCCAAAACGCGACCTAAAATTCTCGAGCTTTTGAATATTCTGTGGTGCAACTAAATCTCCCATCTCACCACCTTCTCGTTCTTCTCTAGAGCTCCAATATGTCCTTATCAATACCATCAGCACCCAACGCGGGACTCTTCAAACCCGGCTATCAAAGGTAAACTCTCACCAGTAACCCTACGATTTGTAAACCGTACTGACATCCATTAGCTATGACGCCGAGGATGCTGCAACTCTCCGCAATATCGATGCCTGCCGAACCATCTCTTCCACGGTGCAAACCTCCCTTGGCCCGTTTGGCCGCAACAAAATCGTGATCAACCACCTGCAAAAGATGATCCTGACGTCGGACGCCGCCACCATCCTGCGCGAACTCGAAGTGGTCCACCCCGCCGCCAAACTCCTAGTGATGGCGTCGCAGCAGCAGGAAAGCGAAATGGGCGACGCGACGTGCCTGGTGATCGTGCTGGCGGGCGAGCTGCTGGGCAAGGCGGAGGAGCTGCTGCGGCTGGGCCTGAAGACGAGCGACGTGGTGCAGGGCTACGAGAAGGCGTGCCAGTACGCGGTGGAGCAGCTGGAAGAGCTGGCGATCGACCGCGTCAGCGATGTTCGCAGCAAGGCCGAGCTCGCAAAGGCCCTGCGCACCGTCATCTCCGCCAAGCAGAACGGCAACGAGGACACGCTTGCCGCGTTGGTTGCGCAGGCGGTGCTTGCGGTGCTGCCCAAGAATCCGGCCAACTTTAATGTCGACAATGTCAGGGTCGTCAAGATTTTGGGTGGCTCGCTGGAGCAGTCCAGGGTCATCAAGGGAATGGTATTCAATCGCGAGCCGGAGGGAACGATCAAGAAGGCGGCTAAAGCGAAGGTCGCCGTGTACACCTGCCCCGTGGACATCTCACAGACTGAAACGAAGGGCACAGTACTGCTGCACAATGCAAAGGAGATGCTGGATTTCACAAAAGGAGAAGAGCACCAGGTCGAGACGATCGTAAAAGAAATTCACGATTCTGGCGTCCGGGTGGTTGTTGCTGGTTCGACGATTGGCGAACTTGCGTTGCACTATCTCAACCGGTATGGAATCCTCGTCATTAAAATCCTCTCAAAGTTCGAACTGCGAAGACTTTGTCGCGTTGTTGGTGCCTCGCCGTTAGCGAGACTCGGCGCGCCAATGCCAGATGAGATGGGAGAAGTTTCGGTCGTAGAGACACAAGAAGTTGGCGGTGATCGTGTTACGGTGTTCAGACAGGAGAATGACGACGCAAGGACGGCGACCATTATTCTGAGAGGAGCCACTCAAAACTACCTTGACGACGTTGAACGAGCAGTCGATGATTCAGTGAATGTTATCAAGGCTGTAACAAAGGATCCACGATTAGTGCCTGGTGCTGGAGCGACGGAGATGGAACTCTTGGAGCGTGTCAAAGCGATGGGTGAGCGGACACCGGGGTTGATGCAATACGCCATCCGGAAGTTTGGCGAAGCTTTCGAAGTCATTCCAAGAACGTTGGCAGAGTCTGCTGGTCTGGATGCCACAGAGGTTCTCTCGAGGTTGTATTCAGCACATGCCGCAAGTAAAGAGAGAACAGGCGGAGACAAGTATTGGTGGTGTATGGGTGTCGATATTGAGAACCAGGAAGGAACGGGTGTTTGCGATACTGAGGAGGAGGGCATCCTAGATCTTCTGACGACGAAGTCATGGGCGATTAAGCTGGCTACTGACGCGGCGAGGACAGTACTATCCGTAGATCAGATCATCGTTGCTCGGCAGGCTGGTGGACCCAAACCGCCAGGTCCGAATCCAAATTGGGATGAGGATTGAAAAGGCATGAGGTATGATCATATAACAGAGTAGAATCAGGGCTGGGCTATACCCACTGCATCCGGAAAACGGTCAAATCTAAGACGTTACAATAGAATGATCAATTTTCTTTCTATTTGGTGTTTCATGCTGTCCCTACGATTGCGGAACTGCTGGAGGGAATGCATATATCCTCTCCGTTTGGCAAACATTCTCTCAAAATGCCTAGTTCTAAATTGCCGCGATGCTTCATGAATTTCATCGCCATTTCCATCAGCGTTTCATGAGAATTGATTGTCTCCCAAAATGCACGATTTTGTTCTCAGCACCACTGGATACATCTCAGCCAAGCGTATCAAGTAACTTCCTTCTTCTCCTCTCAATCAGTTCCGCCTCAACCTCTTGAGGGGTTGGGAGCCTCCATCTATGGCCATCTCCAACATCGCCAGGTATCTCTTCCCAATCTCTATCATCTTGTTCACCGTCGGCGTCAGACAGCAACTTCTTGAAAGATTCGATTTCTCGCTTCTCTTCATACTCTAACAGCCTTGCGTCCTCCTCATCTGGACCATAACCATAATAGCTGGCATCCACTTTGGAACTCAACTCAGCTCTTGTAGGACCTTTGTCGATCATTTCCTCCTCGATCGGCTTCTTTTTCTGAGCCTCAAATAGTTCTTTGACGCCTGGTAGCTCTCTTGCTCTCCCCCAGTACTGATATCCTTTGTGATTCATCCCTGGGACCTCCTTTCCATCGTCATCTAATACTCTTCCACTTCTCATGTAATTCGGCCCGCCAAGATCCCTAATTTGCTTTTCCCATACCCATTTCTCCCGCATGAGCTTGTTTATCTCATCGTTGAGGTCTCGAATCTGGTAGTCGGAGAGACTCTCATCCTGAATTTTGGAAACTTTGCGGGAAATTTCTTTCAGGACTTGACCGCGCCATTTCTCGCAGACAGAGATTGAGTCAATGGCTGTGATGAGTTTTGGCCGCTTAGTCCGGGAGATGTCAAGGATACCGAGAGAGGCAGCTTGGGAAGCGCGGAAGCGGAAGAGCATCGATTGCGCTTTTTCGGAGTTGCGCGCCTAGGAATATTGGTCAGTACGTACGCATCACAAGCTATCATTACGAGTTGATTTCTAAGGGCCTACCATCTTGAGAAGGAGATTTCCTCGGAGAAGTGACTATCGGAGCGATAACAGATTGTGAGACCAACCAACGGTCTCAGTTAAATGTTGTACAGCCGTAAGGTGCCGGCGGTGAATGTATTACAAGTCGCGTGCCTCGGAAATACTGAGAATAGATTTGACGCCTCAGCACGTGAGTTCTGCTGAGCGATTTATGTGTGGCGAGTGGCTGTGGCGCATGGCAATAAATCGTCACTCTGCAGCCAGAGCCTGCTTCAAGCCAAAACAACCAAAGACTGGACTTTTCGACTTCAATTGCTCTATTTCCAGCTCTAATCGGCTGGATAGATGTCTCTCAACCCAGCTACGTCTATTTGATACCACTTCGACGCCGTAATGCTCCGTTCTAGCCTTTCGCTCTGCTCAAAACGCATCGCAGCCGGGAGCTGCGGTTCGCGGTTGAGCTCTTTAACCCTTCAAAGGGGATGGAACCATGGCCCTCTTGCGTCAAGCCGTAGGCCTCTGGCTCTGCAGACAATAGCGAATTGCTTTACTCGCGGCTATGCCTCCGCAGCTGAGGAGAAGCAGGGTGCCGGAGGCCAAGTAGTTGTAAGTTCAAAAGCTCTTCCGAAGATGAGATCATAGATTATAGAACGTATTTGCTTATGGCCTATATAGGACCCTAATGATGCTTTTCTCCAAGGTAATACGGCCAACTACATCGACGAGATGTACATGCAGTGGAAACAGGATCCCGCGAGCGTCCACATCTCCTGGCAAATCTACTTCCGTAACATGGAAGAAGGCGACATGCCCATCACTCAGGCCTTTCAACCTCCTCCTACCATCCTACCACCACCGTCTGGCGGTGTCCCATCCTTCCAGCCCGGTCATGGCATGGCAGTTGGACAAGGTTCCGATCTCATGAACCACTTAAAGGTGCAGCTGCTCGTTCGCGCATATCAAGCTCGAGGTCACCACAAAGCGAAGATAGATCCTCTTGGAATCCGATCTCAGGCAGAGCCATTTGGCTACAGTCGCCCTAGAGAGCTCGAGCTCTCTTACTACCAATTCAGCGAGAAAGACATGGAGCAAGAATTCAATCTCGGACCGGGCATCCTGCCACGCTTCAAGACCGAAACACGAGACAAGATGACTTTACGCGAGATTATCGATACCTGCGAACGTCTGTACAGCGGTTCTTACGGTGTTGAATATATCCATATTCCTGACCGCGAGCAATGCGACTGGCTTCGAGAACGACTAGAAATTCCCACTCCGTACAAGTACTCTGTGGATGACAAGCGCAGGATACTGGATCGCCTCATCTGGGGAACCAGCTTCGAATCTTTCCTGGCCACAAAATATCCAAATGACAAGCGATTCGGGTTGGAAGGCGCTGAAACGCTTATTCCAGGCATGAAAGCTCTCATTGATCGTAGCGTCGATTATGGTGTCAAGGATATCGTAATCGGCATGCCTCACCGCGGTCGTTTGAACGTGCTCAGCAATGTCGTTCGGAAACCAAACGAGTCTATCTTCAGTGAATTCTCTGGTACTGCGGATGCAGGAGACGAAGGATCAGGAGACGTCAAATACCACCTTGGTATGAACTTTGAACGGCCAACACCATCCGGAAAACGAGTTCAGCTGTCCCTTGTAGCCAACCCATCCCATTTGGAGGCTGAGGATCCAGTTGTACTCGGTAAAACGCGTGCTATCCTGCATTACAACCGCGACGAGCAGGAAGCACGGACCGCAATGGGAGTTCTTCTCCATGGTGATGCAGCATTCGCAGCCCAGGGTATCGTATACGAAACTATGGGTTTCCACGCGCTCCCTGCTTATCAAACCGGTGGAACCATTCATATCATTGTGAACAACCAGATAGGCTTCACTACGGATCCTCGCTTCGCTCGTTCCACGCCATACTGCTCTGATATTGCCAAGGCCATTGACGCACCGGTATTCCACGTAAACGGTGACGATGTTGAAGCCGTCAATTTCATCTGTCAATTGGCATCCGATTGGCGCGCGAAGTTCAAGAAAGATGTGGTTATCGACATGGTGTGCTACCGAAAACAAGGCCACAATGAGACCGACCAGCCATTTTTCACCCAGCCGCTCATGTACAAGCGCATCGCCGAGCAGAAACCTGCCCTCGACAAATACGTTGAGAAGCTTCTTAATGAGCGTACCTTCACGAAGGAGGACATCGACGAACATAAGAAGTGGGTCTGGGGCATGCTTGAGGAAAGCTTCGCTCGATCAAGAGACTACCAACCCACTGCCAAGGAATGGCTTACTTCTGCTTGGAATGGATTCAAGTCTCCGAAGGAGCTGGCCACCGAAGTTTTGCCACACTTGCCGACCGCCGTTGATGCCGACGTCTTGAAACAAATCGGTCAAGCGATTGGAAACGCGCCAGAAGGCTTCAACGTCCACCGCAACCTCAAGCGTATTCTGGCAGGCCGCACGAAGACTGTACTTGAAGGAAAGAACATTGACATGTCGACGGCTGAGGCACTTGCTTTTGGTACACTCTGTTTGGAGGGACATCACGTCCGTGTCTCGGGTCAAGACGTCGAACGTGGTACCTTCTCGCAACGACATGCAGTCCTACACGACCAAGAAAATGAAAACACCTACACTCCTCTTCAGCATCTTTCGAAAGACCAGTCTACTTTCGTCATCTCCAACTCTTCATTGAGTGAATATGGCGTGCTTGGCTTTGAGTATGGATACTCGCTGTCCTCACCAAACGCTCTTGTTATCTGGGAAGCCCAATTCGGAGACTTCGCCAATAATGCGCAGTGTGTCATTGACCAGTTCATAGCCTCGGGAGAGGTGAAATGGCTTCAACGGTCTGGCCTCGTAATGAGCTTGCCGCATGGTTATGATGGTCAAGGCCCTGAACACAGCTCTGGTCGTATGGAAAGATATCTCCAGCTTTGCAATGAGGATCCAAGAATATTCCCCTCAGTGGAACAGCTTGACAGACAGCACCAGGACTGCAATATGCAGATCGCGTATTTGACCAAGCCCAGCAATGTCTTCCACATTCTGAGGAGACAGATGAACAGGCAGTTCAGAAAACGTAAGTGATATTTTTCTCTAAAAGCCGGGATTCGATACTAACGTAGTTTCCAGCTCTTATTCTCTTCTTCTCTAAATCCCTTCTCCGCCATCCCATGGCGCGTTCAGATTTGTCCGAATTTACCGGCGACTCCCACTTCCAGTGGATCATCTCAGATCCTGCCCATGAGTCCGGCGAAATCGAAGCGAACGATTCCATCAAGCGCGTTATCATGTGTACTGGCCAAGTGTATACAGCGCTGGTCCGACATCGCCAGGAAATCGGTGACAAGACAACTGCGATTACCCGTATCGAACAGCTTCACCCCTTCCCATGGGCGCAGCTCAAGGATAACCTCGACAGCTACCCTAATGCCGAGACCCTCGTTTGGGCGCAGGAGGAACCGCTTAACGCCGGCGGGTGGAGCTTTACTCAGCCGAGAATCGAGACTTTGCTCAACCAGACGGAACACCACAACAGGAGGCACGTCATGTATGCTGGCCGCGCCCCAAGCGCCAGCGTCGCGACGGGTATGAAGTCTGTACATCAAAAGGAGGAGAAGGAATTACTGGAAATGGCTTGGGCCGTGAAGCAGGACAAGCTCAAGGGAGAGTAGGTGACCAGCCACGTTCAGCAGGCTTGGTACACTAGAGAAAGAATTCCCGCTTCGTTGCATATTGTGGAAGTGAAAAATGAGGTATTACGTGTAGTTTTATGGCGAATACTATTTGCATGCTATAAAGCCTTTTACTTCAAAGCTTTGGAGGAGAATGTGTTGAATAAGAATTGTGATTCTTGAGACTATCAGCAAATGAAATTGATTACCAGCCACTCTCTCATCGTGCGTGACAATCTACTGCTATCAGCTCTACGTCGACTCCACATAAGCCGGCAGTATTGCTTCCTCCGTGTTCTCCGACTCCCTGGCCCGAACCTTAGGTGGTTCCGGCAAACTTACGCTCGCAAGACTCTGTGTCAAGCTCAATATCACTATTGGTTTCTCTCCGACGCTCTCTTCGAGTCCTTATCAGAATTGACATGAATTTTGTCCAGCACATGAACGAGACAAGGCAGCTCGCTATCCCAATGCATGCACCTATCATCAGGAGCACAGCCACCGCATATCCGACCTGATCGGCGTAGCACAGCATTGCGTCGCACAACATCCAGAATAACAAGTCCGCCCCGAACGCGAGCAACAGCATGATCGGCATCACCACGATTCTGCTCGGTGTAAGAAGCGCCACGTCCTCGTGGGACCAAGGAGCGGCTTGCCAGAAGCAGACCAAAAAGCAGGTGACGAGGGCATTTAGAGCGAAGGCGGAACAGTACATATCAATCTGGTCGAGATCGCCGAAGGGTACGCTTTTGCGAGCGCATGTCATCTCCTCGATGGTGGAATTAGGCCAAGCCCGTGGTTGCAGCATGAAGTTCATGGCGGTTGTCGTTGAGAAGGAGGTAGTGGTCGTCAAGAGGCTGATGGGATTGAAATATTCGCTATCCAAAGGATAGGTCGAAGGTCAGACAGAATGGATTCAGAGTGAATGTCTAGGACAGTAGCTGAGTGTTTCGTGTTATATTAGCAGAGCTCAAAAGTGATTGGCAAGAATATGAAGCTTCTGAGACAGCTCGAAATCCATGGTTGACATTTGAAGTTCCTTGGTAGCATATGCCTGACAGTTGACATGCAGGCACATCATCGTCCCTACCGGAATCTCTAGCACTTCCACATATAGCGGGAGCAGCCCAAAACAACTACAGCTAAGTTAGTTACAGATCTTAAAGTAAACACCATTCCTAACTCTACCAAAGGACGCGCGCCCCCGGTATTCGGGAATGCTTTGTACTTGTCGTACTGGTTCTTCAAGATCTTTATATTGATCTTATCTTACTCGGTCGATTCATCTTGCGTAGATTCTCTACTGTCAACATTAGTAAACAAAGTATACTGTATAGTGCTTGTGGCTCGGTGGGACCGTGGAACGGAGTGCCTCTTTTGAAATACAAGTGGAATGTAAGTGTCATGTAAACCACAACAATCTCCAGGGTCTACACAAACAATAAGCTACGACAAGGGATTGCCGCATCAAGAGTCTACCAGTAGACTACCTCCCATTTGAGAGGTTCTCACCTTGCTCCTTCAGCCTGATCATCCGGGCGTTACTCTTAGTCTGGTCCAACAAGTCCCATCGTATTCCTTGAATATCTTCCAATTGCTTGCCGAGCTCTTCTGCTTATATGATATCCGGCATCTACCAACCGGCTTCGTGATGTACCCACAGCATCCTCAAATATAGGCTCTGAACTCCGTTTGAGTCCCTTGAGTACCTCGCGCCAAGAACGCGATACTCCTTCTGTTGGCTCCACGCTTCATTCAGCGAAGTTGAACGGTCAGTCGGACCGACTTCTATTAACTCGCGGTTGGTACGAAGTGTCTGTAATGAAGGCGTTTGACGCTCCTTAGGCTTTCTTGAAATGTTTCGGTGACATTTTCACAATTTGATGCATAGTCTAGCATTGTATGTACTTGGGACTCCGATAGCTTCGGATATTAGTATCATACGCAGTGGAGAAGCTTCAGCCGATTGGTCAAGCTCAGTGGGTATCTACATTATCGATATTCCGCGGAACTACAACCCTATCTCCAAATCGCAACAAACAGCATTGTTCTATATGCCCATTAGTACGAGTGCGAGCCTATACATCTGTTCTCGCTGTTTGCGAGCTTCGAAGCAGAGACGATGTTCTGCTCCCCTTCTCGATGTCGTATCGCAAAAGCGGACCTTTGTACGTTCGCCACCTCGAGCTTCGCAAGATACCGCACCTCAGCGGAAGGAACCATCCACCGAGGGACAGAAAGATGCAGACAAGGACAATGCTATGGCCAGGCGCCTTGAGCAAATGAGCGAAGAGATGCTTGAATCTGGTGGCAGAGGAGCCCTGAAAACAGTAGAAGAAGCCGGCTTCGGCGAAGACCTGCGGAAACAGCTACAAGATCGCATTGCGGGCGCCAGCTTCAGAAGTGAGAATGCGCAGGCTCTCGCCCAGGCGCAACTACCCACCAGCGCTGGGCAAGGGACGCGAGACGTTGCTGGAGCCAAGCCGTGGACGGGAACCGAGACGGTGGAAGATGCGGCGCTGAGGATGTTGACGGACGCGCACAAGCCCATGAAAGTGAAGCCGAAGATACCGGGTGTGAGAGGCCCGCCAACAAAGATAGATACGGGCAGGCCGGGTAAGGCTGCGTCGTCCACCGGGTCTAGATTGGCCAACGCGCGAGATCGGACCAGCGTGTACACCATGATGAAGGATTCTGGGTTGTCTCCCGCGGAAAGAGAGCAGATGGTGAAGGAAATGAAGGCTCGGTTTCAGCCCGGTGCTCGCGATGTGCCTGCTACTATTCAGGGCCTTGCCAGTTTGGCGAACGAGAGAATCGAAGATGCGATTGCACGAGGCCAATTCAAGAATCTGCCCAGAGGCAAAAAGATCGAGAGAGATTATAATGCTTCAAGTCCGTTTATTGACACTACGGAGTATCTCATGAACAAGATAATCCAGAAGCAGGAAATTGTCCCGCCATGGATAGAGAAGCAACAAGAACTCGTAAGTGCAGCAACGAAGTTCAGAGCACGTTTGCGAAGCGATTGGAAACGTCACGCTGCCAGGATGATTGCAAGCGAAGGAGGAAGTTTAGACGATCAAGTCAAAAGAGCAAAGGAGTATGCAGAAGCTGAAGCAAGAGAGAATCCATCAAGGAACAAGGAGACAATCAACGCAGTGGATTCAAGCGGGCATCTAAGCCAGATCACGCTCGCTGGCGAACTAAAGATACCATCGGACCCACGATCAACACCAGTAGAAGAGATAAAGATCTTTGAGACCACAGTGTCAACCGAAGAATCCCAGCCTCCGTCCGCACCGCCATCAGTGTCAAGCAACCCCCATGGCACCTCACCAGCAGCAGCGCCCCCGGCCATCCGCGGCCCATTCCGAGACCCAGCCTGGGAAGCCACAGAGCACTCGTACCACACGCTCACGATCACCACACTCAACGCGCAGACGCGCTCCTACAACCTGATCGCGCCGCAGATCGCGCAGAAGCCGTACTACAGCCTGGCGCGGGAGCTGCAGCGCTGCTTCGCGGACGTGGCGCCGCTGCTGCCGAGCGAGATCGCGGAGCGCGCGCGGCGGCCGAAGGCGCGCGTGGAGGTGCTGCCGCGCGTCAAGACCGGCGGCGGCATCTTGGCTGACTTGCGCAGCGGCGAGGCCCGCAGGATCTACGACGAGGATTTGCGCAAGAAGGGCTACGGCTTCAGGCAGCTGTGGCGGGACTTGTGGAGGAGCCGGAGAGAGGAGCCTGTGTAGGGCTGTGAGTACGCAAAGTATACTCTGTCTTTGAAGCGCTTCTCTGTCGGTCACTTTGCTACGCTGGCGGGACTTGGGTGCTCTTGGCGTGCTGGTGGTGTTCGGTGTGGCGGAGGGCAGGCTCGAGCACGCAAAGCCGGTTAGGTGGGCCGTCGTTCGAGTGAAGATCGGGGCGCAATTACGAGTCGCCAGAGATGCCACGCGCCAAGGAGCTGCTGGTGAGTGTGATCTTGCGCTCAGCAAATCTGCTGCCAAGAGTGACCACGATGTGTTGCCCTTCATGTCTGTTCTCGCAAACTTGATCATGTTAGACGACGCGTGATCAGAACCCATGATGATCTCGAAAACTGATATATGAAAGAGTTTGGTGGCCTCACTTACGACATTATGCACCGAGATGCTTTGAGCTTGTCATCCGCCTCTTGAAGCACACTCCCGCTTCCACTATTGGTCGGGACGTATCTACGAGCGGCACCCATAGCAACACCCCAGTTCACGAAGCCAGCATGCAGGTTGCAGAAAGAATGCGGGACGGAGGCGGAAAGGGTGGCTGACATGGCTGCCATGGTGATGGGGATTCCCGTTTTGAAGTTCTATCGGCTCGATCATTCTCGAGAAGATCGAATAATATACGAGAAGTTGCATTTTAAGCGCTTAGATGGACGCTCACATACTTCCTTTTCACAAATGAATGCAGACAGTTGATTATGTGGCTGCAGGTACTCCGAAGCGAAAACCTGGTGAAGATCATGACGTGAGCTCGGCATCCAAGTTCCAACGTCGAAAGATCTTCTGGTTGGCGAATCATTGTAATAGATAGAACCAGTTCTATGGTAATAATACCACAGGCTGTCGGTCCAGAAACTTTCGTCGGCAGGGAAGTGTACACGTGGTCAACAGATCTACACGCGCGTAAACGCTGATAAGCATAATCAGTCAAGAGCAATTCGATTTACCCACTTCCCGCAATCACCTGTCTCGAAGATCAACACTTCACCTCATAGCAAGGGCTAATCTAGCGATCTAGTCCCAGACAGGGGATGATCTACCGTTACGCAAAGGTGGTGCCTTTTGCTCCTTTCGCATCCTCTTCGCGAAAGTGTGGCGAATGTTGGGCTCTCCGCATCACCAAACAAGATATTTGAGGAGATCAAAACACAAATCATGTTGAAATGTTGATTGACGTCCGAGGTGGATGAGAAGATGGCCTGTTTGGTGACCCAGGGATTGGCAAAACGAGCATCTGGGTAGTTTCTTGCGCTTGTTTGCTTGCAAGTCGAGGATTCTGTAACCATGCTCTAAGCGCAACTGCATATCAAGATTCTACCAGGATGGCCTGGAGTTTTTACCGGGGAGTGCTATCTTGATCCGCGTACCGGCGTTGGGTTGCAACGATTCCCTGACTTCCGATTGCCCAACCCAACCTTTCGGGTACAACGCAGGGAAGCAATCGTGAATCTAGCTCAGTGGTGACTAACGAACGCCTAGCAAACGCCATGTAGCCGATCGTTTAGGCTCGGATTCACGAGAACGCTGATTTGTGATGGCGTCGAAATGTGATGTGCTTTGGGCACGTCCTTACGTGGTGGAGTGCAGTTGCCGATGAGTTGAAGTCCATTAAATGCGTTTCCCTTACTTAGTTGAGTCGACAACGGTAAGAACTTACATGTACAATGCTTTGGTCGGGTAGACTTAAAAGATCGTCGCTGCATTCATCTTGAAAGGAAGCTTGTTCACCCCGCCCAGAAAAGCAATGCAGAATGCATTGCCGCCCATCCTATTCCTAGCATCGCCGATGCCGAAGAACAAGGCTTTAACCCTTCTCCATGGATCGAATCTTGAAAATCCCGGGATTGCAAGCGCGTGTTCCCGAGATTGTCGCATTTTGACTGATCAACGCATGTGAAGGTCGTTTCGAGTACCATCACCAGTTGCTTCATTCGTCGGAGTGGAATTCAGTATAGACATGCCCTTAAGCGCTACTTTTGCCACCGCAGGTTTTGGCTGCCTTTGATTTACATATGAGACGGCTTTCCGCGGCTTTGGCTGGCATGCATAATGCAAGCTGTGCAAGGCGTACTTGATCTAGGCCGGTAATGAACCCCGAGGATGTCCAGGGTAGGGAGAAAGCTAGATTTTATTCCTTTAGCTCGGAAAATCCGAAGCAGCATTAGGTAATGCGGCTGAAGTGATCGTCTTGGTTGGAGCTTTATCCACGGTGCTAACACTTGCAGGTTCCTGGCGGTAGAAGCGCTTGACAGACTGACAAATGCTCATTGGGCTCAAGTTTTGGAGGGTGAGAAATGATCTCCGCCTGGATACCTGTTTCTATGTCAACTTCGGCGATTGTATAGCGGTATGCTACACCACTGACGGTAGTTTCCTTTGAAGGCGATGTGCTGACAGATCAAACACCACGATAGCCGCGGATTAAGAAGAGGAGGTGGTGGTGGTAGCGTGCTGCCGGACTTGCAGGTCATCCTGCTAGTTCTGAGAATAGTTACTACGACGGTTAGTCATCTCTTCTCTAAACCGAAGCTGTGATACTGAATTTGCGTTTAGAGGAAGACGATTTTCTGTATAGGCCTACAGTTCGCGGCTTCTACTGAGTTGAGAATGGCTACAGGGGTACTACTAGTGAGTTTTTTCGTGTCAGCAGAGCAGTTATCCGCTTGCAGAGGGCGATTAAGTTTGTAATGTCCTCATATCCGGAACATTACGTTTATCCATACCCAGATTTATGACAGAGATATTGCTATCCTCCTTATAGAAAACTGAAACACCCTCCAAAGTGTTCGTACGACGATAAACTTGTGTTTGACTCCTAGAATGGCGGCACAGCTCTCACTACCCTCGCTCCGATATTCAACCTAACTCGGCGATCATAAGGTTGGAGTTATACTTTGCCGGCGTCACGGCAGCGTCTGTGATACTTTGCTGACCGAAGTGAAGGCAATAATTTCCGGGTAAGTCGCTTTTGCATTGTCAGCCATGGTTCTTGGGGTGGGATCTCTGATTTAGTGTTTATCGGCGCTACCTGATTGTCGTGACCATTGAGTGCACGGCATGCGTTGTCTACTCTCCGAGGCGTCGAGTTCGTGCTTAGAGGGCTAGGCTCGACACTGGAATTGACTTCGAACGCTTTCTTGGTAAACACAAGGGTCGGAAACCTAGCAACGGTATGTGGATGATAGCCCTACAAATTCAGGTGAGCTTGTTTGAGTCCTTTCTGCATAGTCGATACGTGCTTCTCTACTGGCTGTATTTCGTTCCACACTCTGCAGGGCTCGTTTACAGTGGTCTCATCCTCCTCCAACAGGCTTCTCAGGAGAATTTCCGGGCCTGAACGTCGAGGGACAAGAATTTTGACGTGGGCGCTCGAGCATCTTTGCGCTACGGTGGGTGTGGCCTTCAAACCTCCTCCCGCTGTCTCCGAAGGTTTGTGGGCTAGCATTATTATCAGAGGCGTTTCGGCGGGAGGATTCGCGGGTGGAGAATGGTCCTGGATTGGATGTGAATGAGCACCTGTCGACGGTTCTTTTGCTGATGAATGTTCAGCTAATGCGAGGCAGAGTCGCCGTCCGGTGCCATGGCGCGCAGTAGTTGTTTCATCGCGACCTGCCCCCTTGCGACATTTCTTCTCGGTCCTTCGAGAAACGGAAACATCGGTTCCGAGAAGCATTCGAGGTGCCGATATAACACTGGAAGACCGTGACCAACTCATACGAGACAATTTGGAACTCTGACATATTGGTTTGCGCTCCTTTACGAGATGCGTAAACAGCGTGGCGTGGGACGTCATATGGTAAAGTTTATGACAGCTTGATTAATCTTTGATGATTGGATAATCGATTCTGGAAGAGATTTGACGACACCTCGCTAATGCATGCCTGCTAGTGAGGTTGGTAAATTGCATCAACGAGACTGGTAGGGAAAGCTGTTGGGTGGAGTGACAATGTGTCCACCTTCCTGCAGGAATCATACGAGACAGCAACGACCATGGCTGTATGATGCAAGCCTGCGCGAATTGCCGTGACAGATTCTTCCGAAACCACGACATACTTGCATGTACGGCGGCGGAGGCGTGGTGTGGGAGGTGACCCACCAACCACGTTTGGAATGAGAGGCCTAGCTGAGGGTGGAATGAGGCCAAGTGGGTCGAAGTTTGATCTGGACTGGACAAGAGAAGAACTGAAAAAACAAAACGGAGGCTTCACGAGAGGAAACAATAGAAAAGCCACGATGCCAAAAGGGAATGTGCGATGTGTTTCGGCGGATGGGAGGACAACAGGTCAACAGCTGGGTCTGCCACGTGGGGAGTGCGTCCAGACTAAGCCACGACGTCGCCCTTCATCTCTCGGTTTTTGGATACGCGGACCTGCCGATGGGCGTCGACAACCGTACCAAAGCCAAAGCATCGGAAGCCAATAGCGTCAAACCCCATAGCGAGGAGGCGGCGTGTTCAGCCGTCAAGGAAACACGCGATGCATGCAACAGATACAGCCACACTGTGCGTGGGGAAGCTGCAAGCGCCTGTTACGAGATAGCAGGGCAACTAGAGTAAGGTTTTGCAAGAGTGGCCTCTCAACGACCGGATGCGCGGCGGCTAGACTCAGATTGAACACGAAACTGGCGAGCCTGGGTCGGGCGCACGCTGTGCGACGAGAAAGCAGATCAGATATCCGGCGCAATGCCACGTGGGAAGCGCCGCATCCGCGTGTTCATCCTCAGTGCCGGAGCCGGCAATCTGCAATCTGGGTGGTGGTTGAGGGGACGGATCCAGCTTGCACGGAAGCCAGCCTAGGGTCTGGACCGCCAAACCTCGAATCAACCACATCTCACCGGCAACCCTGTCGCATCGCTGAGCATCCAACGCTCCAGCGCCAATTTGCGAGCAATCAGCGCGTGCAAAGCTTGTTCCAACGCTGGCTGCGGGAATGGTCGTGTCCTGCCTCGCCACATGCGCCAATTCGAAGCAAAGCGAGCCTGGAGCGAGCACATCTTCCCGACGCCATTGCAGCCTACTTTGGCGCTCGAAGGCGCCACCGGAATCAGGGCCGAAGCGAGTTCAGGGGTGCTAGTGACACAGAAAGCTTCGCAGACTCGTAGGGCGCCGATTAGCTTAGCAAATGTCATATGTATTGTCGTCTCGTTGCAATGTAGCAAGCACGAGCACGCAGGGATGGCATCGTGCTAATCGCAAGCTGCAGCATCGCACAGACTCACTGATGTCGTACCCTGCCAGACCGCCCTCGCATCCGATCGTAAGTGCGCGCCCTGGGTTGTTGGTTGGTGCTTCCATTTGAGACCGCGACCGTTAGCAATTGCCATGTGGGTATGCAACCATTGCCGACCACCCCAGCGCTTTGCTTTTTGCGCCTGTGTTTTCCAGCGCGCATGCCGCTGACCGTAGAGCAATCCAGCCATGCTACTGGGCCGGTCATGCGTGGCCACACCTTACCACTTACGGGCCCCTGTGTGCGCTCAGGCTGAAGCCAGAGCGATCAAACCGGCGCTTTGGATTTGCAAGCATGCTGAGCGAAAGCGTTCCGAGTTCTGTCGTGCATTCTAGAAGAACCCCCACAGCCAATCTCTCGGGCGCGGCAGCACCACCTGCCATGCTTTGCCGAAATCAAGATTGGCGTCGATCAGAAGGGAATAAAATTTCTCCCATCATGAGTGCGGCGACTAGGGCCACCAGTCACGGCCAGCTCCGCGTCGATCGTAGGCCAGAGCTTCGCCGAAACGCCCACGGATTTGTTGGAGAATCGGCTGACTCGACGGCTTGTGAAAGTTGTGCCGAAGGGCTCGCTTGCCAACATGTCAAGATGCCACCGACATTGCACTGCCGCCGGATTTGAAGAAGAATTGACTTGGCGTACAAATAGGCTTAGAGTACCACACATGGCGCTTTTAGACTGCATCTTCTTGCCATACGCCCTCGCTTGGCCTTGCGGCATTCTGGTTTGGGCTGACGGCGCCGTCTATTTCACCTCGCTGCTTGATCGGCCCATCAATGGATTAGCACTCTGTCACTTTGGTGGAGGCAAAAACTAATCCTTTCCATGCAAGTATTGACGCGCTTTCAGGGGTCCCTGACCGCTGAGCAAAAACCACTGCGAGCAATCGCCCAACGAGATCCGACCCGCAGTAATCTCTGATGTTCCGCCGATGACAGCAGCCTTCCAATGACAATAAAGTTTGTGACTGCATCTCGTCAGTTCGGCTCGCGTTTCCTGTGACACGCAGTGCGGCCCTCGACCCGTCCTGCGGCATGGGACGATGTAATGAACTGACACACCTCCAGACCTCCATGCGCCGCACAATGGCGTCGTATATCTGCGGCATAGATGGGGCGAGCCGCACCGGAGACTTTAGTATGCAATTCTCTTTACTTCCAACCCCGATCTCAGCAGCGGTCCTTGTGTCAATCACTTTGCATCCCTGAACCAAGTGAAAATCAGACCACTTTACCCCCGTGGCTGCCGTCATGAGCACTCATCGAAGCTGACTTCCCTCGCTCTTTGGTCCACAAGCTCTTCAGCCGACGTTCGTGTTGTCCTTTTTCTTCTTCCGGCGATCATTCTCCACACTGCCCACCTCTCTGGTTCGCCAACATGCCGCGCCCGAAGCGCTGCTATCAGGGTGCAGCTTCACGCAGTGATTCGTGCAATTACTCACGCACCACTCAAAAAGCTGATCACTGTGATGCAGCTCATCGTGGCAGTCACATGACACCCCGATCTGCTTCTTCTCGCCGGCATGAGACTGATCTTTTCTACCAGGCTGTCCTCAACCAGGCCTAGAACGCTGAATCTTCGAGCGTAGCCTAGGCTTTCCGAACTCTGTCGACATCCAGAGCGCTTTAAATCTCTTAGGAGGCCACGCCATGACGAAAATGGCCCTCCCGCTCATCCCAAGAATCTCCAGATCCAAGTCCAAAGGGGAGTTGTACCGCGCTCTAGGCTTGACGGAAGGAGTGGAAAGCCATGACCGGCTGTACAAATTGATGATGGTATTGTTCTCCTTACACGTGTTCGAGACTGATAAACTGAGATCCCACCAGGAGGAGGCCAACGCCGGGAGGGATCGAATTTGTCGAGATCCCAAGAACTTGAATCCACAGAAGCAGGGAACTCCGGGACCGTACTCGGCGAGCGATATTACCGAGACTGCCATGCACGCACAAGTACAAATGATTTTCCGTTATGCGTCGCCGGCTACCAAGCAGTGGTACGACCGAGGACAGCTCCAAGAAGGCCCAACTTGGGATAACTGGATTATACGGTGGTGCCTCTGGCATGCCTTTCGGTATCGAGACAGTCGCAATCAACCCTTCGCAGAGAATGGGAGACGATCTCGTAATAGTCCTTACGAGACGGACAACCCGGCGGAGCATCCACCACCCAATCAAACGACCACCCTGGTGTATCCTGTGAATGGCAAGTGCCCCTGTCCTAAGAATTGCTGGAGGCGATTCGTTTCGATGAGCTACTTGAGGTACTTGGTGACCATGGAGCTGACCGGTAATACAGGATCCTATTACGATCCGGTTAGGGACTGCCGATGAAATCAACCACACTTCTGTTACGCAAAGCAACAATTATAGTCAAGGCAACGATGGAAAGGATTGAAAGTCACCCAAGATATCTCTTTCGACTTTCGCCGATGACAAGCCGGACTTCTTCTTTTTGTGTTTTTTTCTCGCGACCTGAAAACTGCATTTACATCAGCACTCCTTCGTAAGCGATTTTCATACCAACGGCGGATCGATCAACGATTGAGTGGAGCATGGCGAAATACAGGTGTTTCATATGAGCGTTAAGGTTGAGATCCTTCACATGGCCGTTGTAGGAGTGAATAATTTTCTTAAGCAGAACAGACATGACTTGCAATGAGACATGTAATTTTCCCATCAACAACTGACCCGAGTTGCCGACGACATGGAGCAGTGACATGACTGAAGAAGAGAAAGGAAAGAAGAACGAAAGCAGAATGACTAGATGTTAAACAACAAGGAGTTTCGTGTGTCGCAGGACCGCTAGGTGCCTACACGAGAAGAAGATGATGATGATGACTTACCTTCAAACTCCAGAACCTTAGCTTACCATTCGCTATAACGTTCGACCAGTCACCATATCCCTCGACGTAGTTTTCCGACCCGTTACTATCTATTCCTTCATACCACGACCGTCATCGGCAGGCGAGTAGCGATGCTCAGAGGCCTGTCGATGCTCTCCGCTGGAAGCCGTTTGAACACGTACCAGGATGCATCAGCCAGTCACTTGATCACAGCCACCAGAGACCTAGTAGAAGTGGCTCTGCATTTGCTCAAACTGACACATACCTCTCACACGACTCCTGCGTTCATATTACGATGTGATAGTAGATGGCTCTACAATAATAAGACCAAGAAGAGACTTCACTTGGCACCATGCCATTCGTGACTCGTACCAAGCTCCCAACGAACTCAACGTGGCAAAGAATTTTATGGTAGGCAGGTAGACCGTCTGTGATCTGGAACGATCTAAGGCAGTTGCATGACAGAGGTACTTTCAAAGGAGTGAAGACAGTCAGATTAGTGCGTGTGGCAAGTTGTAAAGGATGTAGGCAATTATACTCGATGGTGGATACGAATAGAAGTGCCCCATTTCTCAAACATAAATTTGATGCGTAATTCAAAGAATTCCTAGTCATAAAGTGAACACAAATGTTCCGAGAGTGTGGCAACAAGGCCTATACGATATATGTTGGCCTTCACCGTAGCTGGTTGCCTCATCGGGAGGAAGCAACGATTACGGCGATCAACACTGAACTTCGCTTAACGTTTCAATTATAAAAACAAAATTGGAAATGGATGTGATATTCAATGCGCGCATGAACCCCCGCCGAGGCCGTCATGATCGTCTTCTCGTCAGGAGACCATCAAGCGGTATCTGTACTTGGCGACTGCGTCCCTGAGCATCGCGCAGCCAATTCGGGGTTGTCCCAGGAGCGTGGCCATGAGGCATTTTACAGCCTAGGTTGGCTTATTAGCAGCAGAATCCGGTAGATCCTTCAAACGACCCTGCTTAAGCCATGTCATAGAATTGTAGCGGACCTTGATAAGACCACGGTCTAGATGATCCTAACCATACACGGCTTGCATCAATCTTGCAGCCATGCCGGGCTCTGCAGTTAAAATAATCTTTACTAGTGGGCAACATGCGCTTTCATTACCGCCATGTGCGTCACTGAACTTCGCCATCCACCTCGGCGGTATGCAGAACCAACTGCGATCGCGAGACATTGAGAGCTTTGCACTGGGAATGATGTCGACAAACACGTATGTCCACCGCCTATGCAGGGTGGGACACGTTCTAGAGCGGATCGACGGGTCCAAAACTACCTACGGAGAACCGATCCGTAACCCTAGCGACAGGGTTCTAAACACAGGCCTCTAAACGCAGGAATCTCTACGCAAACGAACTCAGCCAAATCTCCCACTTCTCGGTTATCAACGTGAAAATCTTCGAGATACCCTGCACATAACACCCTTGTCGAAGTTGAAGGAGCTTCTTACCCTACATTCAGCTAGGCATTCGATAACGAAGCTGTATCCGACGTACAAAAGTTCTCTTTTATGTGCGATTCTAAACCAAAGTTGTGTGGAGGCGTACTGTACCGTATTTGACAAGCTACACTTGATTGAGAACAGGGATAAAGCTCTGACGTGATGAAGACCCGTAGATATTGAGCTTGTTCGAAGCTGTGGCCCACAACGAAGCTTTCTAAGAAGACGCTGCTCGTGAAACGTACTTCCCCCTCCATTCGGTACTCCAGCGTAATCCTTACAGAGCAATGATCTTCGCTGCCGTTCACTGAACATCTAATCTCTAGCTGTGCAACTTCGCTGTGGCTCAAAATATCCTGCTGAAACGTAGTGGATTATTCGTAAGTCAGCTCTTCCGCATCCTCCTAACCCCGTAACATTACTACCTAGACAACTCAACTCAGTTGCGCCGGCCACAGTTTAGATTTAGGGGTCCGGCGCACTCAGATACTGGACTTGGAATATCGAGTCCGAAAATTGTCGGGATCGCGCTGTGGATTTCTTTCCGGGGCTGCATCTTCAACCTACTACGTCACAGGGGAGTTTTCTGGCTTGCAGAGATCGGCAGGTGACTTTCCTCGAATCGTCATCCAATCCCCTTAGCGTTGTGTACAAACAGGAAATCAACGACCAAACGTTGCGAGTAACAAAGGCCTAGACAGACAACTCGTTTAACATTGCTAAGTCTAGACGCAAGCCTTCTGCTGCCTTTTTCTGACACCTCTCGCCGATTCGTATTACCATGTAAACTTTCACACCGGTTTTGCCTGTAGTTGACACTGGAGTCGGAAGCCTCCGATCATGTACTCGTGAACGTCCATCTACACAGCCTCACCTTTTCAACGAAAACTCTCGGAGGCATTTTGAGAAGAGATCAATGAGAATGGAAATGACATAACCCATCGTCTGTAATCATAGTGCAAATCAATGCTTTTATAGAAGCGGTGACTTCACGACCAAACTAGAGCTACAAGTAGTGTACAGTATCAGACCCTCACGGATATCTTCCTCCACGCCGCAGTCCCAGCCGCAAAGCCCACAGCAATTGCACCAAGCACACCAAGTCTAACGACGTCCCATCTCCGCAGCCACCGCCCTCGCGCGCACGCCCTGCACGCGCTCAAACCCCTCCAAAGCCATGACAAACGCGCCGCGCCCGCCCGTGAGCGCGCGCAACCGCGTCAAATAGCCGACCATCTCGCGCAGCGGTACGCGCGCGGTGACTACCCTTATCGCCTCCGCGGCCAGCGGGTCTCCGCCCGCGTCCCCAAACGGGTCGGGCGGCGCGTAGACGCGCGCGAGGTCGACGGCCGGGCCCGCCGCCCCACCACCACCGCTGTCCTCGTCGTCGCTGCCGTCCCCAAGCCCCTCGATACTCGCGCCGCGCGCCGCCCGCAGGTCGTGCGCCACCGCACCGACGGCCCGCGCCGGCACCGCGATCGCCGCGCGCACCACCGGCTCCATGAGCGCGGTGGGCGCGGTGCGGAGGGCGGCGCGGAGCGCGGTGCGCGCGGCCAGCGAGAGCGCCGCCGCGGAGGTGTCCGGCGTCAGGGATGCGGTCAGCGTCGCGTGCGTGGAGTGCAGTGCGTGGGCGTAGGTCGGCCCTTTGGCGAGCGCGGCGGTTGCGCCGGCTGTGAGGGCGCTGTGCATGATGCCCGTGGTGAGGTGGGCGGGGAGGGATGCCGTGCTGGAGGGGGAGAGGCCCGCGTGCGAGATCGTTAGCAGGTTGTTGTCTGGGAGCGGGATTGTTGTCTCGGTTGAGCTGCTGCTGGGCGTCGGAATGCCGGATTTTGTATCCACAGGCGCGATAGATGCCGTAACGGATGCTCTTGCAACTTTGCCGGCGATTTCTCTGTCGATGTTGGCTGTAGTCGGACCAACTTCATCGAGGATGCACTCTCGGTAACTAATCTCAATTTTGCCAATCGTAGCTTTGGCCTTGAAATCCTGGATCAGCCTGTCTCTTGCAATTTCCAGATGTAATTCTCCCATTCCCGCAAGGTGAGTCTGACCGGTTTCTGGATCCGTACTTATGCTTAGACTTGGATCCTCCCTGAGGAGAATCTGTAGCGACTCCATGATTTGCTTTTCTTCTGAGAGACTATGTGGTTCGACGCTGACGAAGAATACCGGCGGTGGCACAACAATGGGTTTGAGTTGCAACGAATTGATTGGTGCTGGAGGACCATTTTTCGGGTTCATGTTGGCGTATGATACTAAAGTGTCTCCAGTCCTGGCGTGCTTGAGGCCAACAATCACGCCTATTTGTCCAGCTTCTATTGACTGAATTTCCATCGCATCATTGGCGTACATACGTAGGAGGCGAGGAGCGCGCTCCATAACGTTGAGGTTAGTGTTCCAGAGTGCAGAGCCGCGCGTTAGCGACCCAGAGTAGACCCGAACATACACAAGCACACCGCGCTTGGCGTCGTTGACAACCTTAAATGCAAGAGCACATGACTGAAGTAGTGAAGGTGAGGCCGAGGCTCGCGCTGATGGCTTCTGGGCTGCTCTCTGAGGTAACGCCTTAGCTTCGAGTGTTTTCAATAATGTACCATCGAGGAGCTCAGTGAGGGCTCCGGTTTGATTTCCAAGACTAATCTCGGGACTTGGTCGCTCCAATGGAGATGGAAGAAAATGATTAACTGCATCGAGAAGAGGTTGGACTCCAAGGTTGCGTAAACTGGCACCAGCGAACACGGGTACCAGGTGTTGAGGCTTTCGTAGAACACATCGTCGCAACGATGCTAAAATATCCGTAGAGGGAATTGCCAGGTGGTCTTCTTCGTATTCCAGGTACTTTTCAACCATCACATCGTCGTGCTCACTGAGTAGCTC
>Ga0335072_10000679_pt1 | contig 61784 bp, 59 predicted proteins | sample Lox_Sample_21_FD_206725 | JGI IMG/M metagenome (GOLD analysis project Ga0335072, IMG submission 206725) | Soil microbial communities from Loxahatchee National Wildlife Refuge, Florida, United States - Lox_Sample_2.1 | ecosystem: Environmental > Terrestrial > Soil > Wetlands | place: USA...
GGGTGCTCTAGGCCTAATACCCTCTGCCTCATTTCTAGTTCCTGCCGGTGGACCTGCTCTGCCTCGATGTATTTGCCCTGGCTGCTTAGTGCCCAACCTAGGTTGCCCATGCTCGCTAGCGTGTCCGGGTGCTCTAGGCCCGACACCTTTTGCCTGAGCTCCAGCGTCTGCCGGTGCATCTGCTCCGCCTCGGCGTACTTTGCCTTGTTGTGCAGCACCCAACCTAGGTTGTTCATGCTCGTTAGCGTGTCCGGGTGCTCCAGGCCCGATACCTTCTGGCTGAGCTTCAGCGTCTGCTGGTGCATCTGCTCCGCCTCGACATACTTGCCCTCGCTGCTCAGCGCCGACGCAAGCTGGCTCATGCTCACTAGCGTGTGTGGGTGCTCCGGGCCCAGCACCTTCTGCTTGAGCTCCAGCGTTTGCCGTTGTATCTGCTCCGCTTCGACGTATTTGCCCTGGCCGATCAGCGCCGCCCCTAGGCAGCCCATGCTCTCTAGCACGTGTGGGTGCTCCAGGCCTAGTACCCTCTGCCCCATTTCTAGTTCCTGCCGGTGCATCTGTACTGCCTCGACGTACTTGCCCAGGCCGCTCAGCGTGTAACCTAGGTGGCTCATGCTTGTCAACGTGTCTGGGTGCTCTAGGCCTAGTACCCTCCGCTTCATTTCCAGTTCCTGCTGGTGCATCTGCTCGGCCTTGACGTACTTGCCCTGGCTGCTCAGCGCCCAACCTAGGTGGCCCATGCTCGCTAGCGTGTCCGGGTGTTCCAGGCCCAATACCTTCTGCCTAAGCTCCAGCGCCCGCCGGTGCATCTGCTCTGCCTCGACGTACTTGCCCTGGCTGCTCAGCACCAACGCAAGGTTACTCATGCTCGTCAGCGTGTCTAGGTGCTCTGGGCCCAACGCCTTCCTTCTCATTTCCAGTTCCTTCCGGTGCATCCCCTCAGCCTCCTCGTACTTGCCCTGGCTGCCCATCACTAGTGCGAGGTTGTTCATGCTGGCTCGACGGTGCTCCTGGTCCAGTGCCTTCTTCCTGCTTCCGACTTCGAACATCCAATAACCGTGCAACACGAAGGGTGCCCAATGGTACAACGCAGGCGACCTCTCCCTAATAGCCAGTACCGCTGCCTGTAGGGCTTTTGCGAGATCAATCCTGATTCCCTCTTCGCCGCCTAATGACCCATCGAACGTAGAGTAGAAATGGTCGGAGAACAGTGCCGCGTCTGCATCGTCAAACTTCCACAGCGTTGACACTGTCGATGCAGCTCCAGAATAGAGAAACGCAGGAACAAGCCCAACAACGTCGTTGCTGAGATTCGCTTTTGACATGCCGCTGCCGCAGGCGAGAAGCGTGGCATGGTAGGGGCGTGGGGCGGGCGAGAGGTCGTAGATGTCATCGATGGTGAAAGGTTCGTCATCGTCGAATATTAAGCACTGTTTCAACGGATCTTTCTCATTAAAGTCAGCGTGGCTATGGAAGTGAAGAAGGTCGAGCCCAGAAGAAACTTCCGAGCGAAAGTTGGAAGTCGTGAAAGAGTCTCCAGTGTAAGGCTGTACCTTGAGCTTGTTGCCCAGGGATTGAAGGGCTCTAATGCCCGGTGCAGAAGGCGGTTGGCCAAACAGGGAGGCCTTCCAACATTTTTCTAGGTCTCTAGACTCCTGGGAAGGGCCGTCTCCGCGCGACTCGTGCCGTTTTCTCGATCGAAATGTGGCTTTGAGGGCTGCCAGGCTACTACAATAGATGACTGGGTTTCGCTGAATCAAGACATCTCCATCAAGTTTTAGGGCGTGCAGTGGGATCCGATGCAAATTTCCTGCGGGGCAGAAGACTAAAGTCTGACCGGGCTTGGTAGCATTCGCAAGAGGCTGTACCAGGGGCTGCAGCTGCTCCAGAAGCTTATCTGCCTCCTGTCCCATCAAGTCGTCTTCCTCTAGAGAAGTGAATTTGTCAATTGTATCCTCGACTTCTTTCCAACTTTTTGTGGTAGCCCATATATCTGGCCTATAGCCCTGGTGGCACGTAATCAGAAAAGTTGGGATTGATCCTGCTTCGCCGTACCAATCGACAAATACGACATCACTGCAAGAATCACTTGCAATGAGCCTTAGGTCATCGAGATCAATCAGTGGAACATATTTTGGAGGAGAGGTTCCTTCAAAACTTCGGACATCCGTTTCTTTTCCGGTCAAAGCGTCAGCATGCATTAGCCAGCCAAAGCCTCTCGACTTCATGACTTGAACTAGGGCCCATATATGGTAAATTCCAACACGTTGAATGGATTGGGGGTACTTGAGACAAATGGCGATTCCCTCGTTCGCTACGTCGACTTGATGGACCCTTTCTGCTGATAATAGCACCTTTTGCACCTTGGAACGTCCAGGAAGTACAGCCCAAGCTTGGTTAAGGGTTTGGGCAGTAGCTTCAGCGGCATAGAAATAGTCGAAAAACCGTTGCGGAGCTGACGATTGGACCTTTGAGGCTGGATAGAAGTATAGACTGGCAATGAATTTGAGAGTGAGGCATTCCCCTATCAAGGATCCCTTGGCGCGGTTCTCTTGCAAGGATAATTCGAAAAGACCGAGTATTTCAAGGAATTTTCCTGACGTTTCGTCGAATAAAGGGCATGGACTTCCTTGTTTAGTTAGCAGGTGCTTCAATGACACAGCTAACTCGTTCCGAAGGTCCGAGTTATTGATCGTGAAACTCTGCACTGCTATTTGGTTGAGTTGTGGCATTAAATCGAGCAGCCGTTTGGCTTCCACCACCTTAGCTTCGACAGAACAAACAGCAAGTCTCTGGTTTAACAAAAATGCAAGTAGAAAATGCCGTTGAACCTCCATGTGCTTGCTCTTTTTCAGAAGCCAGTTTGAAAGTATTTCAGACGTTCCCGTCCACCGAGCTGTTGACAAGCTGGAAAATCGCGTGACTAGTTCTCCAGGGGTGGTCTCTTGCAATAGGGTTTGTATATTGACTTCAGCGCTTGACTCCGTGTCTGACAAAAGAATTTGCTCTAATTCTTCTTGACTGATCTCTTGACTTTCGATTGCCTCTCGAAGCCATCTTAGCAGAGTCCCATATTTGGTACTCACACTCAGGTTCTGACTTCCAAGAGTGAAATAACCAAGAGGAACTTGCGGACCTCCCCGCCATTCTCGGTCTGTTAGGCGCGGTGTCAACCTCCGACCTGTATCATAAACTACAGGTACATCCCACATCCACTCTGAGTGCCAAAATCTGGTGCCTGGCTGATCTGGGTTCGTAGGAGCACTGCCGGTGGTTGTCTGTATCCCTCCGGGATCTGACTTTTGGAGGCCAACGAAGGTAGATAGGTCATTCCTGTTTTCATATGCTTTGCTCCAAAACTCTGTTCCTTGCCTGACCAAGTCATTGAATTGTTTCAGTGTCGCAAAACAACCGTCAACATCTCTCATTTTGTTGTATATCATCAATCTCCCACGAAGTGCTGACTTCAAATGAAGTGACGAATTAAATCGAGGATATTTTATGTGGAATTTATCATGCCAAAGCAGGATAGCACCATATTCAGTAGATAAAAATGCCACTCGGTCAGCCGTTAGCCGATAGATATGGAGAGAAGTCAGACGTCTGTTTCTTTCGTGGAGAGTCTCAAGCTGGTTGTAAAACTTCCAAAATATTCCTCGGATCTCAAGGTTTCCGGGGGATTTTAGTATTTCTTCCGTTGTGTTCACTATATTCTCAAGGGCTTCACTCCTTTTTGCATCGTCCAGCCTGGCAGAATCATCTTCTAAGAACCGAATCCAGTTATTCAACCTGATCCGAAGATCGCCCATGGTATGACTCAACTCCTGCAGCCTAACTTCGAGTTCCAAGTCATTTAGACGTTCCGGAACCGGTGCTTTTTGAAACAATATCCGTGACTTTCGAAATTGTTCATCTGCTTGATCGTTTTTCCCCAAACGTCGGAGTGACGATGCTAGGAGCAATCTGGCGCTACCTTCGACGAACCAGACAGGCTCTGAATCCAACGGAGAGCAACAGCTTAGGAATGATTGAATAGAGTCCTGCTTTGTAATTTCATCGGAAAAGCGGTTTATTTCGATCCCCAGTATTATGTAGCCTTCACTCAAACGACCTTGGCTTTGTAAGTATTGCCGCAGATTGCTCAAACGACTTCCTTCGGCTGCTTCCTCAACATGAGGTATGACCGTGAAGTGGTCAGATTTGAAACCTAACATGTGAGAAGCAATTCTCATGAGCAAGTAGTATCGGTACAATGAGTATGTCTGTGAAATTTTGAGCCGCTTCCATTGCGCTAAGTTCCTGTCAACCAGTGCAACTTACCTGTACATCGTCCAGCTTTTCTATCGCCACACTCTGAAGCCATAGCCTGGTCTCTTGCATGCTGTCTCGTGCTGAAGTAAAATCGCCTTCAGTGTTGTATTCCGCGTTGCCCAGCAATAGCCTTATTAAGGTGTAAATGCCGTGCGTGCGAACGTCTTTCCCTTCACTCTGTGCGAAAGCAATAGCCTTTCTGAGTATTTCGGCTGCCTGCAGATATTTCCTTTGATTCCAGAGTAACAAGCTGCGCTCGACAGATATGACGGCGCTGCATTGCAGTTCTGGAGGGATGGATGCGATAAGGGCCAATGCGTCCTCATAGGCCCCAACTTTGCCATACAAAACCGCTTTGTCAAGTTTCAAGGCTGTATCTTCGTCCAACGTGACATAAAGGGAGCGGAATCTGCCATTGACTATTCGAACTGGAGGCACGATGGCTGCCGACACTGATCAAAATCATTAGTTATTCTCCGTTGACGGACAGGATATGGTGATGCTACCCTGAGGCTGGATCTCACCCTTCGAGTCGTCAAATTTGGGACGCAAACTTAGATCCTCCATCGCGAACTTTCAACTCCAATCTTGGGCGAAATGAAATCAATTGAGCGTCGCAGGTCGCAACAAGCATTCTTTTGAGTGCCAGGTGCGGCTGAAACACGCTAAACTACCCCTGGAGTGGGTAGCCACGTACTCTTCCTTCCAAAAGGTCATTCGGTTTTGTTAGTCTCGCCTTCTTGCACCACCAGCGTCACCTTCTGATATCCTTCACAATTTCAGGAAGCTGATAACACTCTGTCAGTTGTTGATTATGTGTGAGCCCGAAAAAGACGTCAAAGTGTGGGTTGATGACTTTACACTTGATTCTAACGGTGGACCAAGCCTTGTGTACAAATTGGAGGAAGACGTGAATCGTAAAGAGCAACTCTCAAGCTTCCGAGACGAGAACTCCTACGCACACAGGAATACTGCATTGCACAGGCAGAACGAGCAGCAGCTGCTCGAGGAAGGAAAACTAGGCCGATCTGAGTTTTCTGCACGCCTACAAAGAGTCACGTTTGGGATTTTTCAGGGCCAACCAGCCTGTCTCATTGTGTTTCTCGTCGATTTCTGTCCCGGAAATCGAAGCTGGTTTCGCTTTCGCAGTGCGACGGTAGAAGTCGGATTCCAAGAAGAGCAGTTGGCAATAGACACGTCAGTCGACGATGAGCGGGATTACGATGGGCCTCTCGTTTGCAAATTCTACCCAGAGCTTATTCGTGGTCACGTCCGAAGTATCGCGGAAACTTACAACTTCACAGTCTCGGCTGGTCTTCCCCCTCTCATCAGCTCGCCCAACCTCTCAGCGGCTTGGTCGACGAGTAAGCCAAAGGAAAGTGCACATTTGATTCATGGTCGTCTGATGGGAGATCCAGCGACGCGAGTTAGGTGGAAGATCAGCGAGAATGAAATAAGCAAGAGTGGGATATATGAGCAGCCTAAGTTTGCCATCATTGTTCGGCATCCAGATCAGGCTCGGTTCTCCATGGATCTGAGAATCAGGGCAACAACATTAGCAGGTCTTTCTGTCGTGGGTAAGGGTGGTTCGCGCATCATCTTCACGCCAACGCAGCGACATGAAGTCGAAGAGAACAATCAGTCAATCCTGCACGCCGAGAAAACGAGTCTGTCCGGGCTGAATGGAGGCTCTGTCTCGACGTGCGGGCAAACTTGGAACCCTGTTTTACAGAGTGTTTCTCCGCAAAAAGATCTGACAGAAGAAAAGTTGGAGGATCTGACGCAAATGGAAGCCATTTTGCTTGGGGAAAAAGGCCCAGGAGCACCACCAGCGGATATTCTGTAACATTCAATGTTATCGGCCACTATAATCGTCGGGCTTCCTGCCTCCCTGACGGTCGGCGAAAGCAAGTGCATCGCGAAAAAATGCATCACGAAAGATAAGCTTTATGTGTAGTTCTACAACAAGCAATTCTAAAAGGGCTCTATTGCACAAGATCCTCTATGTGTGTCCGGGGGCCCCGAGACGCCGCGAGATCTCGGGAAACCCCCCCCCAAAAAACCGCGCATCTACCGGGCGCTCAACGCCCGAATATACCACATATATCTCATGTGCGGGTATCCCGTGAGCGTGCAACTCACGGGCGTGTGTCTCATAGCCGTGTACCTCACAGGCGTGTATCTCATGGGCGTGCACCTCACCGGTGTATATCTCATAGGCGTGTACCTCATGAGCGTGCATCTCACGGGCGTGCATCTCATAGACGTGTACCTCATAGGCGTGCATCTCATGAGCGTGTATCTCATGGGCATTCCACACGGAGGGCCTGGAGGATGAAGGCAAAGACCTGCGCGACAGCCGTGCGATGGAGCCTGGTCTCATCGTCGTCTAGGACAAAAGGGTATAGGCATGTTCTTCCCCGAGTATCGGTGCCCGTGCCGTAATCACCCCCTGAATCACCTTATCAGCTGCAGCCAAATGTGCTCTTCTGGCGTATGAGCACATTCCGAGCTCAATTTTTTGCCATTAAAGTGTCTGGGTGATCAGAGCCAAAGAATTACTTTCTTATCCGTAGAACTGGCACAAGTAGAACCTGAGCTTGATTGAACTCTTCAAGATGATGCAAAGTAGGGCCCAAGTTGAACATAGCGCTAAGAGTCATCGGGCCAGCAGGTCCTAGCCTCCTGAGAAGCCTCAAAACGGCACAATCACCAGCCCTTCGCGATAGAGTCCTTGCACCTGCAAGCCAGAGACTCTACCTCAAGTCGTTCAAGGCCAGGAAGTAAGCGACATGCCTGAGAGCTGGCTCGAAGACATTCGATGCATGAGTCAATGTGATGCAGAAGCGACCTTCAAAAACTAGGTATCTGGCGTACTATCGGGAGAAGACGATAGGCGTGAAGGTCCTTCTTGATTTGCCGGCTCATCGACGAGAGAAGGTGACGGTAAAGTAAGCAGCGACAAGCACGATTTGTTATATTGGCAGTGTAAGCAGTGAGTCGAGAGCGAGGACATTGAAGTGTAGGGGAGGCAGGAACATTTGATAGTTTCTTGGGATTCAGCCTGGCTTGCCACTGAAGAACTCACTAGCATCTTGCAGAGGTTGATATATGTCCCGCCAAAAAGCCCTTCGAAACTCTGGGTTCTCGATTGCTTTCTCCCTGACGTCAACACCCTCAATGCATCTTCGCACGGCTTCCCCATACATGTAGCCGTGCTCTTCGTAAATTTCTGGCAGGAGACGTTTTGCAGCGAGGTATTCTGTGAACTCAAAGACCTTGCCTTGATTCTTGTCTGAGTCCTCGTATAGGCCCTCTAAGCACGTGTTAAAAGCGAGCTCGATGAGCAATTTTCCCAGTGCAAACAGACCCTCCGTCTTGGATTCGCTGACAAAAGCCAAAGCTTGGCTCATTGCGCTGCCCGAGTAAGAGACTTCTGTGGAGGAGGATGATGACATCCCTGCAGATGCTGGACCGAAACTTTGACTAAGCAGAGGAGTGCCAAAGTCAACAGCGGCGTCATCACGATTGAAGCCTGTGAAAGAAATACCAGCCTTCGTCAGCCCAACCTCGGCCCAGGGCGTAGACTGCAGCTGAGGATAGCACAATGCCATTGCGGATGCAAGCTCCAGCCTCGTCCTCGTTCTCAGTAGAGCCGGTGGGAGGGACCTTCGAGCTCGACCAGGCTCCACTGGCGCAGATGCTCCGAGAGCCTCTTGAAGTGTGACCGATGGCGTCTCAGAAGTGATCCGCCGATGATAGTGACTAGGGAGAGCGTAGACATGCATGCGGGCTTTGGTTGCTGTCTCCAGGTACCCTACGCAGTCGCGCATGACGGTTGAATGCGGGACCACTGAACAGACGCTGTTTAGCTTCTGTCTGCGCCGGCTCCCTTTCGACAAGTGCGCAGGTGAAGCCGTAGATGACTGGGATGGTGGCAAGGCAAAAGCGACACCTTTCTTCACGAGCTTCTTCCTCGGCCTGCTCCTGAATGTCTGTCAGCGATAAGTAGAGCATTTAAGAAACAGGACTCACATGTGAAGAGCGCTTGCCGCAGTAGGCTGCGAGCTGGTAGAGATGGAGGCAGCCGATGACTTTATGGATGGTCCATTTACGAAGCTTGCCGTCTCTTCCTCAACGCACTCCAGGTCAGGAGTGTTGTCCTTCAATATCACAGCCATGGTCGGGATAGAAGAAGTAGCTTTCGGACGCAGCGAACGCATGATCTCAAGGCTAATCTTGATTTCTAGTGGTGCATTCCTATTCTCGCCATCTACTCCGGGGTTGTTTATGGAGCAAATATCAAGATGTATTACGTGCTGACGGCATCCACATTGCCACGGGTCATGGCTCAACGACGCGTGTAGCTCACTCAACTCCCTCCTCTTGATCCTGGCTTCGAGAGCATCTAATGACCTTCGCTCTCTTGCATTGCCTAGCCTTTTCGCGGCAATGACGAAGCTCTGCAGATCGTTATTCCCATTTCGAAGCCTTGTTTTTGTTCTCTCGCGTTTCGCTGTACCGACGAAGCAGTAGTGCAACCGATCAAGGCCATTCTGAACGTTGAATAAGCGCCACGAAACAATACTCGATTTAGCTCGCGAGACTTACCTTGCTCTTTAATGTTGACTTGAGCTCCTTCAAACTCGCTTCCACTACCTGAAGAGCATTGTAGAAGGCTTCTTCAGACGGACCGAGCCGCCTACGCAGTGAAGTTTTGAGGTGCGGTGCCTCCCAATTGATTCTTTCCGGCTTTGTTATGAGGTAATGAAGTTCGGTAGGAGGGACTAGCGGCTGCAAGAGCAGGTCGATGGAATTCAAGAACTTGGAATATTCTGCCTGTACAAAGGCGTGGAGCGCAACGAGCTCTTGCTTGTACTTGAGATAGGCGCGGATAGGCTTTAAGCCCTTCTGGCAGTTCTCCAAGCCTGAGATGACGAGCGGAAACACTCCGAGGATAAACGACGCAACCTCGATACCGCTCATGATGAAGGAGAACAAGGTCGAGGCATCCTGCTGGCGCTGAGGAGCGTTTCGACGTTTGTGTCGACAGTGATATTTACCTTCCAGGCCTATTTGAGCCGGTGGGCTTGAATTCGCCTGGTGCGCTGCGGCCGGGTTCGGGCGCTGGCCCGTGCAACAAGAAGATGCACAGCCAGAAGGCGTGTTCTCCCGACCCAAACACTCTTGCGGTCGTGATGGACTGTTCACAACGTCTTCTGCTTAACTTAGTATAAGCCAGCCAGATGTCATCAGAATAATGAGAGAATGGAGGTGGGCTTCAAGGTGGAAGAAGTCATCAATAGACTTAATGACAAGGCGAAAAGCTCCCAGGAGCTGGAGCAAGAATGGCATGATGTCGCCAGAAAACTTCAGGCTTGGACAGCTGCTCTGGGCATCACCAGTGGTCAATCTTCGTCCTCTCGAAAATTTACCCGGCGGCTCGATATGTCTTCACATCTGTTGAAGGCAGTCGAGACGCTGTTGAGTGGCATACTTGAGCTGTTAAGCGATATACCTGGTGCTGATGTTGTCTTGGATGAAGCAGAGATCGAGACTGGGACGCTTAGCAGAGCCTCTTCAGGTAGCGATGACTCTGATGAAGTTGTTGACATCCTTCTAGAGCAAAGCTCACTGGACATGGTGCATGAATGTGTGAACAACCTCAATAATATGGTGCCAGCATTGATAAATCCGGCCCCACACAATGCGATCACGGACTCCAGGTATGCACGCATCACGTTGACGCAAGAAATAGATGTAAAGCATCTCGAAGAGAAATATCCGAATGCTCCACTACTGCTCCGCCAAAGGCTCGGACGTTTGAACTGGCAGAGACGCATTCTCCGGGAGTGCGCCAGGATGCACCAAGATCCTATACAACCTGGTGACGACAATATCAATGACTCAAGGGTCGAGCAGGCTGCTTCAGAAGCACCAACGGGGCCACGGTCAGGATCAGCTGCATCTATGGTTCCATCGTCTGTCCTGCCAATGGACTCTGTAGCGCAGCCGCAGACCAACATCAGCACGCAACCGTCTACCTTGCCGACATCCTCTCTTTCAGTTTTCGATGCGGCAGTACGAGACAATGACTCACTCAGCTCGGTAGGCACTATGTCATCCTACGCTGCGACTGTTCACCCCCGAGATGACCATCATATACCTGTTCCGCCACCTCCCGCAGGCTGTCTAGAGGGTCTGTCTTTCGATTGTGACATCTGCTACCGGCATGTCACTAACGTAAAGGGATCCAGAAGATGGAAGCGTCATGTTTTCCAGGATCTTCGGCCTTACGTATGTACCTATGAAGGATGCCGCAATCAGGATGCCATGTTCGCAAGTCGCAGAGAATGGTTCGAGCATGAGATGAATATCCACTGCGTCAATTACCTGTGCATACCGCCATGTCAGGAGGCTTTTGACACATACATTGCGTTTTACAGGCACCTAAAGCAGGGGCATAGTGAGAGTCTCAGCGATGAGCAGATCGAGCTGATGGCCGATATGAGGAAAGCCAGCGCTTTCCCCCAAAATGGCATGCCCTGTCCTCTATGCCAGACGCATTGCTCCTCCTCAAAACAGCTGGAGAAACATCTCGGGGGAGACCTAGAGCAGATCGCCCTCTTTACCTTGCCATTAATGGAAGGCTCTGGCAACATCGACGACGATGACGACAGCGATGGCAATTACGATGACTCTTCAGGGGGAGTATCTCTCGCTTCCAGCAACGAAATGGATGTGGAAGAAAAAATGGAGCTCCTCAGCAAGAACAAACACTATGGCGGCTCAGGCAATGCCCCAGATTCAGACTCTGAGATTCAGCCTGAGCACGTAACCCTGGGTATTCCCTACTGCCGTCGGAACGGACAGCCCAAATTTAATTGGTTGCTCAAAAGCTTCGATGAAGAACGCCCTTTTTCATGCACCTCATTTTGTGGCCAGCATTTCAGTACGAAGGCAAAATGGAAGGCTCATGAGGAATTGAACTTTCCACGAGCATGGTGGATCTGCAAACTTTGTTCGGATATTTTTCCTCGGAGAGACCGCCTTCAAGACCATAAGAAAAAGCAGCACGGCCAGACGAAAGTTGAGCCCACCGAGAGACACAATGCAAATCAACGCGCCCAGTTCTCGCGTCCCTGTTTCTTTTCCTGTGGCTACAGTGGGAAAGATTTCGATCAATGGGTTGACCACGTGGGAAGGCATTTCGCTGTTGATGTCAGGAAACGGTATCCTCTGACTGAATCGAGACTATTGGATGCCGGCCCTCTTGACGTGCTGAGCGTCTCGGAAAATACGGCGAAAGGGTATCTACGGTCAAACGATACTTCTGTTGGAATGGCTCCTCCGTTGCCACAGAACCCATCACATGTTGCCACACCCAAGCCACAAGCCGATGAAGTATATTCCAAAGTTGAGGATAAACCTGAAGCGCTTGGGACTCTGCAATCGAGGGGAGGACGTCCACAGTCAAGTGCGAAGGGCCTACCAATACAGTTGGGACCCTCCAATCCTGGGCACAGTGGATCAATCATAGCTGGGGGACAAACTGACACGGACGAGGCTGCGTGTTCGAGGCCTGAGGCATGGCAAAACAGTCCGCCTTCACCACCTATGAGCTTAACGCCTGAAATAGATCATCTAGGATCTTCGACGTCTCACGTTCAGCCTTCGGACGACGTCCCCTGTGCACGGAGTCCTAGCCCCGTACCGATGTCTGTGCCAAGGAATGCACAACCCCTTAACGCAGTCCCAAAAAAATACCGCATTTGCTATGGACTCGTACGTTCTAGCTTCCATGGTGATCGCCCAGATCGAGTACTACTTCTCTATTGATAATCTCAGCAAAGATTTGTATCTCCGAAAGCTTATGGATTCTGAGGGATGGGTCCCACTTTGCGTGATCGCTTCATTCAGGCGGATGATACTGTTGACTAACAAACAATACCCCAACGAGCCACTAGAAACTCTCAACAACATCGTTTTCACTATCTCAAACAATGCCATTGAGAAACAGCTCCGCCCGGATGGCTGGTACATCCGCAAGGCCAATGGATGGGAGCAATGGGTTCTGTCTGAAGGCGAGAGACATTCGCAGGAGCACATGGAAAAGTTGAAGGCGGACACTGCTTCTGGCCTAGCCCAGGCCTCTTTCATGCGTCGACAAAGGGGTCAAATGACTCCTGGCCAAATTGAAAAGAGGCCTTCGATGGACCAAAAACGAATACTACCGCAGAGCAACAACCTTGAGATTCCACCTCACTTTCCAAGTACCTACCATTCAATGTCGATGGCGGAATTGCATTATCAAGCTCAGTTTCAGCAATATCCGTTGCATGATCAACTTCTTCAACAATATTTGTATCTGCAGAGGCAAGAAGAAGAGTTGCGCGACCGACAGCGACGGCAGCAGAATCAATCTCACAACCCTTATGATCAAGGGCCTCCATCCGAAGACGGATTGGCAAATGTTCCAAAAAGCAACCATCAGCAATACCCTAGCGATTTAGCACAACTGAATTCCTATTACTCCTACTACGGCAGCGACGCCAATGCCGCAACCCACCCATCTCAGGTGCCTTCATTACCTTATGGCTACGAAATGGCTCAGGCAGCGGGCTACGCAGACCCCCAGAATGCGTCGGTCCATATTAATGCATTCCCCTCATCCAACAGTAATTACTCTCACCTGGCGCCGCCGAAGCCGCAAGGCAAGGGTGACAAGACCAGGAAGAAGACCAGGAATACCCGGCAAGAGAGACTCAATGAGCTAAAGCAGTTCTCCGCCTCGTTCAAGCTAAAGTTTCCCGCTCCTAAAGATGTTTTAGAGTTGACATCAAAGGACCTCGACGAGATACAGCGGCAAGACCCACGAAAAAATGTTGCAGGTGGAGCAGAGATGAGAGAAGCTATTGAGCAGTGGGAAAAGGACTCTCGGGAGGGGGTCAAAATGTGGGGTAGGAAAAGACAGACGCTTAAGACACTTGAAAGTCGAGTTGAAGCTACTCAATCTCCTAAAGCTGAAGAAGGCTCTGCGCATGTTTCAACGACAGGAAAGAATTCTGCGGACGAGGAAGAGATCGACTTTGATTCTATTGAGGCCGAGCTGGCTGCCCTTGAGGCCGAAGAGGCACGCAGAGAAGAAGAATATACGAAGAAGAAAGCGACCGAAAGGGAAGCGCCGCTCAAATGGGAGCAAGAGGACGCTGAGGCACATGAAGCTCATATGAAAGAACTAAAAGTAAACAAGGTTCAGCTTGCGAAATGGGGAAAGGGTACACGCAAGCAATGACATGGGTATGCATTTCTGGCCAGCTCCTGGCTGAGGGGGTCTTCCGCAACAGATTGAGATGAAAGCCGCGGTGATGTCTGAGAGACATCCGGACTACTGGACAGCATCTGCTGACCCGGGAGATTGATGAGCCTGAGTTGTACTTGTGGTATCACTGTGGTTCGCCAGGTTTTTCGTGCTCGTCAGAAATCATCAAAGCAATCATCAAAGCAATCATACCGGATCTCCCTTCACAAAGTCAGCCTTCGCGGAAAGAAGGGATGGACCTGTAGCTAGGTCTCTATCCCTAGGCCTTGACGGAAGCGCCTGAATTTGGACTCTGGCAGGGATTTGGTGAAGATATTAGCTGTGTTGTCTTCAGTGGGTAACTTCTGAAGAAGAACCCTTTGGAGCTGGACCTGCTCCTGAACGTAGTCAACCTCCATTCGGGCCTGCGATTAGGATCTGTCCTCATTTTAGCCAGTCAGGTGATGGTTGTGTTAGTCTTGGTAGTAGCTACCATGCTTCTATCGGGGCAGATTGGCGCTGAAAAGGGTGGATCTTGCATCGGCTCGAGGCTGGCAATAACTGCGGCTCGAGGAGTGAATACATGTCCCATAAGGATGTTTGTATCAGGCTTAGGTTGACGCGCGAGCAAAAAGACCTGTTTATCTCTTGGGGATTGATGCCGGCCTTGACATATAAAGAATGGTGGAATGATTACGATCGGATTAAGGCGTATGTGAATGGCCCATCACAACCAGCCATTGCACATATTCCACATCCCGATGCCTCACGACATGGACAAAATCCTCCGCCCTTCAAGAACTTCTGGGCTCTTACTACCCAGCTCTCAGGACCCTGAACAAGAAGCTCTAGATATGGAAGGCACTTTAACATCGGAGTCTTCACACACTCAACACCCTCCCAAGTCTCAAGTCTCTATGTCGCTTCAGGACAATACAAACCTTCAAAACACTTCTGCACATAGACGAACTTGTGGCCCTCAACAATCTCCAACTTCTGATCCTCAGTAACAAGCATCTCCATTTCAGCAATAAACACTCAGTTTTTAGCCTTGGGAGTGATGAAATGCTTGACCTTAATCGCGCCGCCTGTAAAGGTAAATAAACAACACATTGAATCCTCATAAATCCACGACCCAACCCAGCGCTCCCCAAACGGAGCCAATATCTAAGACCAGATCTAACGGATTACTTCAACATCAATTCCTACGGGGTCTCAAGCAGTCACGCTGCCTTCGTGTTTGACCGCAACGACTTTGCCGGTCAAAGGCACAAATATTCCCAGACTCTCCTCAACCGCAATGGATCCAACCCACATACGATGCAAAGATATGAAGCCTGCTATTCCTGATGCTTTTGAGCGATTGCGAAAGGAGCAACCCACTATGGATCCCGATTTAACTCTCGGGGTCTGGTTGAACGAGTTGCTGCCCCACCAACAGTCTTCACGCAGATATCCTCTTCGACCCATCCCGCAACCGAAGTCAAAATCCATTACCTCGATTCAATCCTCCAACCCAAAATCTCGGCGAAAGTCTCCAACGTGTGGCGTGCGGAAGGAAGTGGCAGATCATAATATTCGAGCCGAAGGGAGACGTGGACGCGGTCGCCCGCGAGGAAGCAGAGGTCGGGTGGGACGTGGTGGTGGTGGTGGTGCGGTTCGCAATTTCGGTCTAGACGGAGCAGAAGATACTCATGATGGCGTTGCATGTGGAGAAGACGGACCAGCTGGTGCACCGCGTACTCTTGCTATCCGGTCTGCCCCTCCCTTATCAACATCGTCCAAAGAGTCTTCTACCAGATCGCGTACACAGAACAAAACACTATCGGTGGTCGTGAAGAAAGAACAGTTGGCACTGATGACTCCAGCCATCAGGTTTATGGATCATATGGAAGCAACCCAACGAGGTGGCCTTCCGTCGATGGTTTCACATCTTTGGAAGGATCATTTATATCCAGCACTCACTCAACCAGATTACGTTCCTCCAGGACTAAAGGTAGGCTTTTACTTGAGATACACGGTACGCTCGCTATTCTTTAGGGATCTTATTAATTGGCTCTCTGTCAGGAGCGTCTAACGACACTTTTCGATACTCCTCGTAAATCGAAACTGGCCTTGAGATTCGAGCTTTTCAATACAGTTGACATTTTGGAAGGACTCGATTTGAATATCATTTGGACAACGCTATCCGATATCGTCTTTATGGCCACCAAATACAGAAACATTGCACCTGAATCACACCTGATCGGAACCGTGGTTGCTCCTTTGCTCCACTTAGTCCGTCGTCTCAGCCTCTTCCAAAAAGACGGCGATAAAGAGCAACCATTACTAGAAGTCCTTGATATGTATGGTCTTTAACTCAAGTTTAGCAGACCAAGCATAACTGACATGGGCAGCACCACCACCGAAATATCCCCTTCGTCGATGTGTCCGTACTCGGAAGACCCAAGCCTTTTCAGGGACCTAGACAAACGAATCGACTATGCAATTGGATTGCGTCTCTCGCCCCAGGAACGAGACCTCCTGCAGCGGGGCCAATTCGCAGCTGACGGACAGCCGGGCATCAACCAGACGTCCAGCTTCGCGAACTTTACCCCTTTGTTTGTCAACATAGAGGTCAAAAGGCGGCATGTCGATAAGGATCCGATGATTCAGCTGGCGGCATGGGTCGCGGCGGAGTTCAGGAAGCGGCAAATCGAGTCGTATGGACTCGAGATGCCGGTTTTTGCCGTTGCTATTGACGGAGACCTGTGGGAGTTGTATGTGGCGTATGCTGAGGATCCGGGTGCGGAAGGGAAGGACCTGCGTCTCAATTTCCTTGGGCCGTTTGACATGGGGAACACGAAAGGTTGACAGGGGTTGTTTCAGATCCTGAATCTTTTGTGTTGTCTCGCGAGGTGGGGAGATGGGGAATTTAAGGCATGGGTTCAGAGGGAGGTGTTGGATAAGTACAGGCCTAAGACTAGATTTTGAGGTTTTAAGGGGAGACGATACTGATTCAATACTTCACGCTTTCTACCGAAATGTCAAAGACAGGCAAGGCGAGCTCAACCCATGGCCTACTTCCTAACATGACAGCTGAAGAAAAGAGGCTTTTGGCGGAAAAGGAGAAGGAGATCAATAGGGAGCCGGAGAAGAAAGCGCTCGATGAGACCGCTTAGGGAGAAGCTGGAAAAGCCACGATGGTAGAGAAAGCCCAGGCAAACGGTATTACTGCATGGAGACATAACCTTGACGCAAGATCTCGGTTTGGAGATCTTACGGCGTTGGCGGGCCAAAAGTTCAGAGGTATGAAGATCGATCACAGCTGTGATCTCAGGTTGGGTGGCGAGGTTCAGTATCGATTTGTGAATACTGGGATGGAAATCATAGAGCTAGACGACAAGCAGCAACGAAGAAATGATCACTGACAAGCCACGTCGGTCATGAAGAAGGATATGTCACTCTGTTGCGTGTGCAAGATTCAGAACGCAACTTCGGTAATGGGAAGGCGTCTCTCACTCCTCTTGCGTTCGTATCATCAACAGAGACTTGGATCTTAGAAAGCGTGCTTCATTATAGTGAGATTTCCAAACGACCAGCCTCACCGAAGTAGACGGTCACTCACAAGCTGCTGAAAAATAGGTCAGATAATGGTGTATTCCTCCTTTCTTCGCGAATGTGCACAGAGAGTCGAAAGCACTGTGCTTCGCCCTCAGAACATGCGTTCTAATAAGAATACAGATCTGAACCCTGATCGCAAATGCCAAACACCCAATGCTACTCCCAATGCTCACTGCATTCCCCCCCTCTTTCCCCATGTTCATGCTTCAACCTCTATGCTTTATACAGTGTATCCAGAAATCCCACAACCAACCGGCCCACCACACTCTTATCCGGAATCTTCCCCGCGACCCCATACAGGGCGCTTGCTTGGCCCCTCTGCTTCTCTGCAACACCTCCTTCCTTAACCCTCTGGACCGCCTTATCCTTCTCTGCTTCGACTACACTCACGAGATCCTCAATCAGCACGTCAACTGCCTTCACCATGGGTGTCGTGACCGCAATATGAATCCCCGGCGGATCCTGCAGCGCATTGAGATGCCACCCTTTCGCCGACATCCCGTCCGCCACATCATAGACGTCAATGACTGGGTCGACTGACTCGAACGCAACGACGCTGACCATTGGCTCGCCCAACACGCGCAACGAGGTGCTGAGGACAGGGTGCTCTTTCAACGCATTCTCGATCGTGACACGCGTGCCAACGATGCTGTGGCAGGAATCCACGTAACCAGACTCACCCATCGCCATCAGACTAGCCCAGCAACCGGCAATGAGGGCCCCCGGCCGTGAGCCAGCCATCGACGGACTGCCGTAAACGCCGCCGCTCCAGTCGGGCTGGACGAAATACTGGTACTGGCGCATGGTCTTGGAGCGGTACAGAATAACACTGTTACCTTTGGGTGCAAACCCGTATTTGTGTGTGTCTACCGATATGGAGGTCACGCCTGGACAGCGAAAGTCAAAGCCACCGGTCTCCGCCCATGGGGAAGCGAAGCCTGCGCGGGAGAGGTAGGGCATGAGGAAGGAGCCGAGGCAGCAGTCGACGTGGAGGGGGATGGAATGGGAGATTGCGAGACGGGAGAGGGCGGGGATCTCGTCGACGATGCCATGGGGGTAGTTGGGTGCGGAGCCGACGAGGAGGATCGTGTTCGGATTTATGAGGCGGCGGAGTTTGGGGACTGAGACGCGATAGGAGGGGGCAGGGCAGGGGACGGCATGAAGTTTGATTTTGAAATAGGAGGCGGCTTTGTAGAATGCGGCATGGGCTGTGGAGGGGATGATCCTATGTGATTGTTAGGGAAGTTCTTGAGGGAAAAGTGGAAACTCGGCATACATTTCTGGCTCTGTCACGCCTCGCTCAACATATGCTTTCTGTCGTGCTCCAAGACATGCCATCAGTATCGACTCGGTTCCCCCGCTTGTCGTAGTGCCTGCACCGTCCGGAGGTGCATTGAACATGGCCAATACCTTCAGTCTTCCGTCAGCACGTTAGCTCTCTAGGAAATTGTCTAGCCCATCCGTACCATAGCAACGACTTCCGCCTCCATCTTTCTGACGCCAGGGAACACATCAGGATGTATCGGATTCGCCACTCCAAACATCTCCATCGCAGTGGCCTGCAAGCGCAAAAGCTCCTCCCCGCCATGGTATACCGCACCTGAAACCTTGCCATCCTCCCACCTTGCCCTCTTCATATCGGCCAGCTGCCCCAGCTCGGACCTCAGCTGGTCAGAGGTCCATGGTTCTTTCGGTATCGTCAGATATCGCGTCACTCCGGGTCCTTGAGGGGCGAGCTTGTTCTCTATGCCTATTATAGCAGTTGCGACCTGCTTGTCGACCTGCGACCGGACCCCAGGAGTTCGCAGTAGCAGCCTGTATATACTTTTGTAGATGCGAGAGTAGGCGAGGGAGAGACTGCCGAAAAGGCCATGTCCGCGGAGGACATAAAAGGATTTCTTAGTCCACCGTAGAAGGAAGAGGATGAATATTACATTCCGTAGGCTGGAAGCAGTCAACAGGATCAGTTTGAGCTTTCACATGCAACAAGCGTTGGAAACAAACGGACAGGCTTAGGTTGGCGCTGAGAGCCTTTGCTTTTGAGATGCCTTGGGTTCTGGAACTCAGCTTGCTTTGCAGACTAACGGGGAGGGTAGAGGTCCCCATTACACTTGAGAAATGACTTTTGACCAACGCGAGGAGGATGGGGCAACAGCTTTGGCATTTAAACTTGGTTGAACATCTCTTGATGTAAAATTCGAGGCGCTATTCTCCGGCCTGCGGGGGACTCGTACCGTGGCCGCGTATTTCGTGTTAAAGCCAAACAAAATCTAGATATTTTGCAAGGTAAGCCGCCACTGGATTTTTCGAGGCAAATTACGCCTCTACTCTTCTCCGCTTCTTTGCGGTACCACCCTCTGTCTTGGTGCCTTCAGTGTCTGACACACCCTCATTTTCATCTCCCAATGCAGAACTTATGCTTGCCCCTCTCACACCTAGTCCAGCGCCACTCCTAGGCAGCGTCGTCTCGCCTAGTCCCAGTTCTGCACTCCTCCAATCTCCTACAGCCTTCTCAACATATTCACACATTTCCCTTGTATCTGCGATGATGCCTCCTTCTTCGACTTGCACGTAGCTATAGCCTTTGGAACCTTCCTCATCCCCCTCTCGCGTACCATTGGGGTCCGTGGCATCCTTACCATCCACTCTCTGCATCTTGAACTGTGGTCCCAATCCTCGCTCATTTGCCGGCAGTGGGTTGAACATGGCCGCATTAGCAAACAGGCGCATGAGCTCCATCTCGAGCTGCGATGAATTGACTATACCCTTTGGCGGGGCTAGATCATCTGTCTTCTTCAGGAGGGTTGTGCCACTTGCGGCTGTGCCTGCGATGCCTGTTCCTTTGCTAGGGGTCTCAGCTCCGACGCCATCGTCACCACCAGCTAGCTCGTCAATTGCAGCATTCGCCGTACGACTGCCCCGTCCTATTGCTGTCTTGATGCTTTTCAAGTCCTGCGGTCGGTATATTAGGTCTTTGTAGCCTGGCGCTTCGCGCTCTGAAAGGGGTTTGGCAAAGATGCCTGCATATTTGTGCGAGGTTACGTCGTTCATGACGGTACCGGTCAAACGAGCAAAGTTCTTGGTCACAGATACCATGTTCGGATCAGTGGCTTCGGGTCGAGGACGTAGGCGCGAATGCGGCCCACGAAGCGTTGGTAGAGACGGCGATGGCGATATTTCGTGTGTTGAGTCGCGTTTTCGCTTTGTGGTTGAGCGAGCTATGTCGAGCTGTGATGTGTGTGTATTTCCACGTCCTCGGCGAAGATCTGAGGATCGCTGTTGATCATTGTCAGATGGTAATGGGACTGGCGTACTTGGCGGCTCATGCTTGACCTTGCGGGCTGTAGAGGCTCGCTCTGCACGACTCTCAGAAGCAAATGAGGCAAGTGACTGCGACCTGCTTTCGGATCCCATTATCGAGGAAGCGTTGCTGTCTGCCCGTTTCCGTCGACCCAGTCGACTTGTTCGTCCGGAAGCGAACTTCTCCGACTTGACTGCGGCAGACATAGTTGGCTTGGGGCCACGGCGGCCTTGCTTTCCAGGCTTGCGGTTTGAGGATGCACTATCTGCATGCTCGTCCACAGCAACCTGTAATGGAGAGCCAGGGTCGCTGAGGGGACTCACATCACGCTCTGGGCGCATTGGGCTTGCAGGACGTGGGCCGCCTGCTGTGCCATCCTTAGGCGTCCATGGAGTGTGAGATCCCGACATCCTCGGCTGACCCCGTCGTCCAACACGATCGTTGACGGGTGTTGACGTAGCAGAAGCAGATTGAAGTTGGCGAGGATAGCCTGTAGTAGGGATGCCAGGCTGGGCCATAGAGGCATGCATGGGTCGGTTGGTTGGCACTGGCTGAGGATAATATGGGTACGGGCTTTGGCTTGGTGACTGGGGAGGGTACGGATGTCTGCTAGCAACGGGTTGCGGATAAAAGTGTTGACTGGCATAGGGTGGAGGGTGCTGTGGATACTGCTGATGAGGATGCGGCTGGTGTGGCCAAGGCGCCTGAGGGAAGTTGTACGGCGGATACGGCTGATAGGTTTGCGGGTGAGGTAGGGAGACAGGCGAACCACGAGGAGGACCACCGTCTGAAGGTGTTCGTTGATGTCCCATATGTGTCATGCCCGGTGGAGGTGGTAGTATCACAGGCGAGCGCGGCGATGCTGGTCCTGGAAAATTATGTTGTGCAGGGACCGGTCCATAGCCCGTATGTTGAGGATACAGCGCAGGATGTGGCAGTGTCCGGTTGAGTGCATTTTGACTTGATTGTGCAGGACTGAGTTGAGGCGCTCTTTGTGCATTCATGGAAGACGGAGATGGAAATTGGCGAAGGTTCAGGTCGGTCTGGCCTTGGGCTGGAGGTACAGGCTGTCTTTGGACAGGTGGTAGCGATGCGCGGCTGATATCTTCTGCTCCCGTTCGTGGAGGGTCCGATGCTGGTCTTGAGGTATTGCCCGCGACTCCTTCGGCTCTTGCATCTACACCTTGGAATTCCTCTCTCATTCTGGATTGTGCCTGCACTGATTCTGATTTTGTGTCCAATGCACTGGGGTCCCCATTTGTGACAGCTGCAGACGTGTCGGTCACAATCTGCTGTTTCTGTCCTGAACCTTGCCCTTCCTGTGCTGTTCTATCGACCTCCGCCGCGGTCTCGCCAGGCCTCTCATTTTCCAGCTCCGTGACCTCCCGCTGTAATTTTTCATATTCCTCCTCATCTTGACGGATCTCCTTGACAATCTGCTCTTTATACTGTGCGTAAAGTCGGTCGACTAGCTCTGTAACAAGCCTTTCATCGTCCTTTGGAGAATTGTGGCTCGAAGGAGTGGAGACTGGAGACAATTTTCGTTTCCGCGGGTTAGACCCATTGGCAGTAGGATGTGCGTTCAAACTGGCATCCTTGTCTGTTCTTTCGCCTCGTTCAGCGTCAACGAGAGAAGTGTATAGGCCCTTCAATGCCTCGGGCTGTAGTCTGCCTGGGCTGTAGTTTCCATCTTCGCGAATGAACTTGTTAGAAATCAATGACTCCGAGATCTCCGTGAGAGAGTCTGCGTCCGCGCCATGGCGGGCAACAGACTGAAAGAACAGCAGGCTTTCGAGGGGAGTGTAGGTTGCGATTGAATGCATCCCATGGTCGGGGGTACGTTCCTCCAGAGTCTCGTCGAGGGTAAGTCGGCAAGTCGCGAGTCGGGGGAGATTGGGTTTATCCAGCAATCCCGCAGGCGGACGGCACTTATGGGTTTTCTTCAATATAGTGGCATTAAAAAGGTGTATGCGGCGCTCATGCCATCGTAGTGTTGACTGGTCCGGTAAACCTAATAGGCCTTTATGTTTGCCTCGAAAGTGGTGAAAAAGAAACAAATTTTATTTGCTACGGGTCTGCGACGCCTGGGGGCACAATTCGCGCTCTTGTCGGAGAAGCCAAGATGGCCCGCTTCCAACCGTCCAAGCACCAGCCGCGTCAAAGAGGGAATTGGTGAGATTTAGGCGCCTTTTTAGGCAGATCTACGTTTCCTCCAGCCACTCAATAGTTAAATCTCCCCCTGGGAGTTTCCGATGATTCATGTCATCCCTTTTCAGTCCAGCTGGGGTTGATTGGGATCCACGCCACAAATTAGATGCGCCAGTTGACCTGCACCCATTGAGCGATCATGGCATCATCTCAGTGCGGTCTCTTCCCAAGACTCCTATTGCACTGGGAGCCAATTCTCCCATCGTGACCTTTCGTCTTTACTACTCTCCAATATAGCACTACAGTGACGTACTGTACGATCGTTTGTGCGCCCAAAGGGCTTCAGATAATATCGCAATGGCACGTCCAGATCCAGACCCAAGCCGGAAAACCCACAAACGTTTCACGTCGTAGGTACTTTGTTTCAGGTCTCTGGAATACTGACTGAAAGTGGCCTAGAACAATCGCCATGACATTCTCGGCTGCGCTCGACGACGCCTTTTTGATGAGCGATACTCTGGACTTCTTGTCCGAAGAGATCTCTCGGAAGTAAGCTGCGTCGCAAAACTTCTCCCTATACGAACACTGAACCACTCTGCAGACGGCAATCCATCACTTTCCAAAAAACAGAGCTCGAACAGCTCGAGAGCAAATTGCGGGAGATGGAGGTGGAACTGCAGGAGAAACAATCACAACTGCCGTTGATTTCCGACGATATCTCGGGAAGTGGCCACAGTATCACACAGAGACCGAAAGGACTGGAAGCGGTCCTCGAGCCTGACATGAGTCAAGGTGGACAGGAAGAGAACACAACCATCAAAGCTCCCCCTGGGATGCCCACACCTACAGCTGTCTCTGAGGCACGACCACCGTCATCTCCATCCCATCCAAGCACTTCTACCTCACGACAGGCCGTGCAGAAAAGGCGCAAGACTGTGGATAGTAGATCGAGAAACCTTCCAAGTCGTGGGAGGCCTTAGGGTTTGTTCGATGGTGGGATAATGTTTGAGCTTGGCGTTGAGCAGGTGCGGGAGCATTGAGGTGTTCGATACTGGACAAGGCGGTGAATCGTCCGAGGACTATAAAGCATCAGGAGTCCAAAGGTATAGCAAAGCATCATGATCGGTCAAAGACTCCTCCATATTGAGCTCCTCCAACAAGTCAATTTCAAACCTTCACATTCTTGTGTCCTTCATTCACTTTACTGAAGCAGATGATGTTTGAGATCGTTTGTCATGACTTGCAGGAGACAGCTTGGTGACGTGTTCGTAACTTTGAAAATGTGCATGTTGCTTGTGTCTGCATTGTAACAGTGGTCCACCCTTGGCTGCCAAGTTATCCATGTTTGAAGTCAAAGCCAGGAACGAATGACTATCCACCATCGGAATGGATACCGAAAGTCGATCAAAGGATATTCAGAAAATGTGAGAATAAGAGTTGAAGTCAATGATATGCGATGAAAGCATAGTAACACTTGGGAAAAAGGAAGTTCTTCAAATTTCGGCATAATGTTTGGAAGCGCATGGAAGCAGATTCGACCGCGCGAATCGTGTCCAGCTTTGGCCATGATATTTCGGGGCTCATTCCGAATCGTTGGGTCTTGCAATACGACTTACAACACATCTAGGTTGACACGCATCGCAACAAGTGAGTCGCCTATGCAAGGCTTTCTGAATAAAGCGTACCTAAGTGATCACGAAGGCTTAAGTAACTTTTGACAAAACTTCGATGGGTATATATGCACGTGTATGTATTTTGTTAAGTCCCTTTATGTTACATGCAATTGCTTCAACCCGTTAGGCCAAAAATCAGTTGGCTGCTGATCCCGGAAAGGTGTTGAATGCGATTCGGAAGCTATCCTTTTGCCCAAAGTATTCAGCTTCAGCTTTTGCCTTATCAGTCCCAGTCCCGTAGAAACTAATATCTTCTGGTTCTTTCACATGTGGTAATCAAGCCGAAATATTAGCGCTGCGATAGGGATCACAGGCTTCATCCAGTCGGAGCTTGCTCCACCAACGAGCCCCCCGCAGGTCCAACTTCATCCTGCTTTCGAGTACAACCCGGAATCATGGTGATGCTTTCGACAACGCATCTTTGGAAGTAGTTTCGGAATGGCGAAATGTTGATCAGAGATTGAGTAACCATCCCGTCATCCGTTGTAGGAGCAATGTGCCAATCACTCCGTGTATGGAGATCAGGTAAGGTGTATATAAGTCTTGGTAAGACAGGATGGTGTGCATCAGTCAACAGAAGTTCTCCACTGACAACTCTACACGTCACCTATTGGACTTGCCAGCCGAAGTGCCAGCCCAGGCTATATAAATAGTGTCCCTCCCCCATCAAAAATGGACGTCATGGTCATGATGAGAGCTGCAGTTATCTACGAAGCAGGAGGGCCTGAGGTTCTCAAGCTCGAGACCATTCCTGTGCCGAAACCAAATAATGATGAGGTCTTGATTCGTATCAAGGCCTTCGGTCTGAATCGCTCTGAACTTTTCACCCGCCAGGGACATTCGCCTGGTGTTAAGTTCCCCCGCGTCCTTGGAATTGAAGCATGCGGTCTTGTTGAGGAAGCGCCTGGTGGGCAATTCAAGAAGAACCAAATCGTTGCAACCGCCATGGGTGGAATGGTGAGAACAGCAGCTTCCATTTTCCATTTTCCATTTCCAATATTTTGCGTGGTTATACGAGTGCTGACCTCATGTCGTCGCAGGGTCGTGCATTTGATGGTGGTTACGCCGAGTTCACGTGCGTTCCTGCCACTAATGTGCAAGCTTTGGAGACGAAGCTCGACTGGGAGATAATTGGCGCCGTTCCAGAGATGCTCCAGACAGCATATGGGTCACTTTTCAAAGCTCTGAAGCTTCAGAAAGGGGATCGTCTCATGGTGCGTGGTGGAACCACATCAGTGGGGTTGGCGGCCGCCGCAATTGCCAAAAATCATGGCTGCTATGTCGCCGCGAGTACTCGCAGACCTAACCCCGACGTTGAGAAGACAATGCACACCAGCGGCGTTGAGCAGGTCCTCATCGATGATGGAAATATCGCTGCGCAGGTCAAGGACGCCAAATTCGACAAAGTCTTGGAACTGGTTGGCACGGTAGGTTTCGTTGACGCGCTGTATGGTATGAATCGCGGCTCACTGGTTTTTGGGACATTAGAACACCCTAAAGGACTCGTTGCAATGCGTCAAGGATCAAGGCATTGTCTGCATGACCGGCATGGTCGGCAACAGTTGGTCCTTCCAAGATTTCGCCCCAATGGACTCAATTCCTAGCACGGTTAGCTTGACTACCTACAATGGCGGGCCTGAGGAGTTTCACGAGACACCGCTGAACGATCTGCTGAAACAGATCGAGGACGGCAAGATGCATGTGCAGGTTGGCAAGGTCTTCCATTTGGAGGAGATCGTTGAGGCGCATCGTTGCATGGAAGAAAACCGAGCTGGCGGAAAGATTGTCGTGCTCACGGTCTGAAAGACCCAATGCGGGAGATTTGCCAACTCGTAGGCCCGCTATTACAGGTCCATATGAAAGGTATGTACTTTCCTTTACTTGGCAATCAAGATGTGGCTGGAGGGCAAGGATGGGTCCCCAATTTCAATTCTTTGGTAGCAGCTAGTTTACATTGCCAAAAATAATGATTCGACTCCACAACCATCACGGTAGACCAATTCGTGGCTCTTCTCAAGACCTGTTTTGCATGAATGCTATGGCATGCATCAATGTCGAAGATCCGGGGATGTCGGAATTACCTAACCCAGGCCCAAATCTGGATGTTGGACCCACCCCCAAACTGAAATATAGGGAGACTAGCGACTCGCGAGTGATATATCGTAAGGCAACTATCGATGCGTAAGGCGCAACCTACGACTCAGTTGGAAACGATGTCCCGGCGGTCCGCCGGCTTGACATCCCGCAGCTTTTCCAAGGTGCAGGACGTACTCGCTGACTTTAATCGATGAGGCGGTGCCGGCATTTGAGCTTCACAAGCTCAAGCAGAAGGTAACCAGATAACGGCAAAAAACTCTGGAATTGCAAGAAATGGGGCAAAAGGTCGCGCAAAAGCAAAGCCTGGAATTTCAGCCTAATGAGCTATGACACCCTGTGGTGGGATGGTGAGATTAGGATCAAGCTAAATGATGGTTAGAGTGGAGATGACGATGCGCGAGATGTCTTCTGGAACAAGCAGCTGCATTTTATGAGGTTGCATTAGTTTCAGGCTCTGTGAGGGGCGAAAAGCGAGGCGAAACCGGGTGGCTGCCCGTGTCAGCTTTCATCTGACTTCTAGTCTGCACTCGAACAACAGAGAACTTCCACCCGTGCGATGGACGTGAGACATGCCGGTAGAGCAAGTACCACAAGTTCTTGTTAGCATTATTAAGTACGGAGGAACGCGTTGTCGTCCCAGATTTGGAGAAGGGTCTTGGTCAGGCACAAGCGGGCCCGTGCAGCCACGTTGTGTTGCATTTTTATTGACACCTCGGCCCACAACGGTCTGATTTGATTGCTAGGCCTTCAAGCGCTCCTGTGGGATGGGCTCTAGTCGTTTCGTTTTCTCTAGACCGGCGAGTCGAAACCGTTAGAGATCGTGGGGAATATACCTGCACAGTCCGTGGCGACAGAATTTGCTTTCGTGCGCCTACTTTGCCTTGAAGGTGGCCCCTATCCCTGGCAGGCAGATCCGGTTCGCGGCAAGCCCATCGGCGGTTCGATCTCGGCCCTAGCAGTAGTTGGGTCGCATCCCCTTCCACCGCCCTTCTAGAAGATTTCCCACCTTCGACTTGCGCAGGAGGTAGGTGCATGCCACCACGACTCAAAGACGCCCGAGCCGGAGTGGGGATGATTCGACCACAACTTCGATAAGTTAACGGACGAACAAGCTGCATGCAGGTCGCGCACGAAATAGGTCAAACGCATTTCCCGTCGGACAAGGCTTTTTATGCAGGCGAAATTGTCTGGCGCTCCGATCGCTTTCGAGTCACGTCCTACTAGATCAGTAGGGGGTCCATGCCTCGGTGGCGATCGTCTGTCATCGTCGAGTTTGGGTTAAAAGTGGCCCCAGAGCAGGAACGCACCAATTAGATAGATATAAGACTGACGCACCGGCACGCGTATATCATAGCGCTTGGTTACTAACACGTCTTTCGGATTCCCAATAGAAATAGTCCTGCGCTGTATTCTGCACACAAGTCTGCTGGCACCGATCAAACCCCATCCAAACAGCTCCTTGTGCCTTTTTGGTAGTGTTCGAAAACGCATTCCTGAAACTCGGGCACGGAGTTGTACTTTAGCAAAGCCGCGGCAGTGTGGACTTTTCGGCGCCAGAAAAAGGGCTGCCCGTACCCTAGTCGGCCCTTTCGTCGCTTCCGTCGGCGGCCAAGCGAACCTAGCATAATCACCACCACAACAGGCTGGGTACTGCGATCTTGAGGCCCGGCACAAACACATCATCCTGGAACACACCCCTTCCGCTCAACGGTCCGAGGTTTGGAACAAGCAAAGGAACCCAAACCCCTTCTGCGCTCACCTTTCGTGTTCATACCCAATACCCCGACCCGTTGCGCCGAGTGAATAATCCTCCAACCAGCGGTCTGCTAAATTTACTCCTCTGGACACCACATCACGCCTAGTAAGCATCTACGCTGTTACTTTCAGTCTAGAGTAAGAAGCTTCACAATCATCGCCTGTCCTACAATGGCCGTTGTCGACAGAACTAGTCTCACTTCATCGGGCGCAACTTTGCAGTGAATTGCTTTTTGCTAATATGTTTTCACTCCACAGACTTGACTCGCACCATTTCTACCATCCTCTCAGCACGCCTGCCTTCCCCCCTCCCTACGCTTACCCCTCTCTCGTTCAGGCTCCCGTTCGCGTACCTCGCTTCACTTCCTCCGGGAAATCCCGGATAGAACTCTGCCTACCTCTTTGAAAAGCTCCGATACTCTTCTTTCGGAAGACTCCTGACCTGTACGCCCGCTAATAGCAGGATCGGGAGCACAGGGGGGCCTGGGCGTCGAATAACCCCTTGGGCAGAAGCAACAAAGCCTCGATTAGCAACGCGAGACAACTTGCGACACATGACGCCAGACCCGCTGGCTCCAACTCAACTAGCCGCACGTTTCCGTCAAAGGGCCTAAGACAACCTATTGAGAAAAAAAACAAGATCATCGCTTTTCAAAGCCCTTGCCTCTTTAAATTCTGGAGCATAGCAAAACCACCGGCGCGCAGAAAAGCGTGCGCTCAATCTCCTCATAAAGAACACGAGCGATTCGCAAACACCAGTCCTCGATTACGCCGATAAACTGCCGAAGTGTTGTTGCGAAGTCGTAATCGCGAAATAAAAATTGTACGTGTTTCGGACGGGTTGGTTGCGTTGCCGAGGAACTGCTCGCGGCCCCCCCTTGCCCGGACAGTACATTCCTCTTTGATGGTCCCAAATTAGTTGAGCATCCGTACTTCAACTCTTGTCAAGTTCATCCCTGGCTCAACTCTCATCTCTGGTGTTAAGAGGTAGGTTTTCATGTTCTTTAGTACTCGCTGTTAGCAACTCTATGCAAAGTTTCCTTCGCTAAGACGAAGTTGATGAGTATAGGTGGGGCTCCAAAACCTTTGAAGCCAAGTCTGAATTTTGACGGCGCCTTGTTGGTCAATAAAGCCTTGACCTTTCTACCTGCATTGATCTCCAGAGGGTCAAAGGGTTCAACCAAGGCTCTTCACTCGACTGGCTCTTTACCTAGATCTTTACGCTGACTCTAAGTGCGTGAACAGGCCTCGATGTCCCGTGCTCGAATCGACTGAATACAAACCTCTCAGGGACACAGACACCAGACGAACTTGTTGAGCTACTTCTGTGGTCCAATCCGGCTCTTCTATAGGACGCTATGGATATCGACAACATATTGAACACAAAAGGTAGCGCCGCCGCCGCTGCAGCTGCAGCAGATGCTCAGCTGAGGCTGCAACTGGAGCAAGCGGCTCACATGAATGCTCGGACGAACTCTGACATGGGCTCGGATCGAAGCTCGAGCTCAGGTCACAAACAGCCCTTCCATCAAATGTCAAACTATCCGACCAGCATGTCCTACACGTCTTCCGCTCAGCAACAAAGCTCTCAGATGATGTCCAACGGTTTTCTACATGGCGATGCACACGAAGATGGATATGTTCAATCCGGTGATTCGAATTCCGGGCGACCGAGTAATGATGGGGCGCCGAAAGCTTTCGCTTGCAGTACGTGCGCAAAAGGTTTCGCTAGAAGGAGTGATCTCGCGCGACATGGTAAGGTTCCATAGCTGAGTAACTGTTTCCTTGTTGCTGACGATTGCTAGAACGGATTCATAGCGGTGTCAGACCTCATATGTGTGACTGGCCTGGCTGTGGGAAACAGTTCATCCAGAGGTCGGCGTTAACAGTACACGCTCGTGTGCATACTGGTGAAAAGCCTCATATGTGTGAAAGATGTGGCAAGGTATATAACTCTCTCATACTCCAAGGGGGAGAAAAAAAAGGGCTAGCGCTGACCCAGAAACCAATAGCCATTCAGTGATTCAAGTTCCCTTGCAAGACACCGCAGAATACACTCCGGCAAGCGACCCTACAAGTGTCCATATGCAAATTGCCAGAAGACGTTCACGCGTCGGACGACATTGACGCGTCACCAAAACCACCATTCAGGCACAATCGAAGAAGCTGCCGCTGAAACAAATGCAAAACTCTCGAGCACCAAAAATAATTCTGTCAAGCATGAGGACGGCACCCTTTCAGATACAGGCTCCGGTCATTCGACACCATCACCTTCGCAACGGCCAACGTCTCTATCACCAGGTCACGAGCTACCTCCCATTCCAAACATGCATCGTCAGACATCTGATTTTGGCTACTTACCTCCAAATGGGAGCCTGCCACCACACCTGAGACATGATTTTCCACAGCATCCGCCACGCTCTTCCCCAAATATGAACTCTCCGTCGATGTCGGCCAACTTCAATAATGGAGGAAATCAACGTCCGTCAATCACCTCTCACCCTCCTGGCTATGGACCACCACAACCTCTCGAGCCACCAGCTATTGATACACGAAGCAACGGCAGCGCTAGTCCTCACATGACCGCAATTGGCTGGGGCTCACCTACACATGGAAGCCTACCGAGTCCTGGACCTGTGGAGGGCTATTCGTACCCTGATCCCACATTCACCAACACACACCACCTCTACTATCCAGGGAGTAACATAAGGCGGCCTCAAAGCACAGAACCAGAAAATTACGAGCTCAGGCCTCGAAATGGTGGCAATCACCTGCCAAACAATATGCCAATCGGTTCTGATTGGGGCAACATGCCAATGGGCATGCAGCCGATGAATTGAGCTTCAAGCCTCCGATTTTCTTCTTTGTTGCATATGTGATGCATTGTTAGCGACTGATCGGGGGCTTTTCCAGTCTTTACATATGAGATACCCTAGCATTGTGACAATATGGCTTTCTCGTGCATTTTCCTGCTCGGAGTCTCCGTCCGAGCCTGTATGACTATATAGCGAGCGTTACTGTTTTAACATCGTTTCTGTCATACGGACTTTGTCTGTATGTGTTTTGAATCTTTGAACCTCCAGAGCAGTCAGGCCTTGCTTGAGGCAGTCATCACTGCCAGGCATAAACAGAGGGCAAGCGAATGTCTGGGCGCACGTTAGAAGCGTGCTTCGCTTTACACGGTCCGAGATAGCTTTATACGTAGCTAGCCGTCCAATTTGCCGGACAAAATGGACTCTGCCACATTGCATATTCCTATAACCCTCTTACTTCGGTCGGTGAAGCAGGTTTTCCTAGAGCAGAGATCCCAGCGGAACAGTAGCTGCTGGCAGCGGTTGCGACGTAAGCAGATCTTTTTGTCGCTGTCGATGATGAAGACATGGACGACATTGCTGTCGCTGCGGATTTGGCGCTCATGCTGAAATGATCAAACAGAACCATTTGGAGGTAATGACATTGTCCTCACTGGATCCAACTCCTGCTTTAATGGTAGGATATCATACTGGGCTACCAATAATACACCAGATCCTCGTAGGACTTTTGGAGGTGTGCCGTCTGATCCCGCAGTCACCACTCTTTGAATCCAGCTTGGGAGAGGCAAATCGCGATTTTGAGCTGTATATTGCAGCCCCTAACGTACCCGACACAGGCCCTTCTCCGAAGATTCTCGTCGATACCCCATGCAGTTTCCGTGTAGCCCTCTGACCACTTCCGTAGAAGGCACACTGGGAGGCCAACCATGGTTCCAAAACAGTTCCAATTTCAACATGTTAAGTCCTGCTAAACAGCTGCTTCGGCCCCAAGAAGCATATGTCTCTATCCGGCCAATGTCCTGCCCCATCGAGGCTATCTGTATCCATATCTGCAGATATTGTCTCGTTGTCTGTCGGGCTGTGCAGTCAGGATGCGGGAATTCAGGCATCGCACTAGGAACTGGAAGCAACACAGCTAGACAATCCCACGATGCAGCTGCATCTTTCACGCATTGCTCAGGACTGGCAATGAAGTTCAGCACCAGAATTCCATTCTTGCATTCGTTGTACACTTGGAGAGGGAGCGTCAGATCTGTAATGGAACAGGCCGAATACCTAACGGATCGTTTCGACCACTGCCTCTGACTTGCTGCGAACGTTTCTGTGACTTTGAATGCGGTGCCCAGCTCGTAACCCGCATTGCTGGATTGGACGCTTTTAGTAGCTCCTATTTCATGACTGGCAGGGGAGGGTCCTTGTCTTGAAGAGAGTAGCCCGTCCTGTTCCTCATTTTCCAGCTTGCGTCGACGATGCTTCGACCATCGTATTGTCCAAAGCTCCTTTTAAGGTGCTTGGCCTCGATTTCCCGAGTAGGTCACCTTTCGGATGGATCTGCATTCATACCGTCAATGAACAACACCACTTCTTTATCCCACTGGGAATTTTGCGGTACATGTGAGAACGATGCCAAAATTATGCGCAGCCCTAGGCACGCTAATAGGTCATACCCCCGGACTTGCGCAGGGGACCCAGAACTCCACGGTCTTGGCCTCCGAATCAGCTTTCATGACACCGACGATGATACGGGGTCAAAAGTGTGGCTATTTCCTGACCAGTATTATTGGCACAGGTATATTTGGAACTAGAGTCGCAGATACATATCGTTCGGTATTACGACGTGATCGAAACCGCTACAACTCCCATGCTGGTCAAGGAGTATGTGCCTCGTAGAGACTTGAGCAAGTTTTGGATGTTGACGACCCGAAAAATACCGAAGCCGACATCATGGTGAGAGTGAATTCTTCAAGCCCTTTCCTACCTACATCAAGTGGCTACAGATGGTATGACCCAGCAATTGATATCTGGGCATTCGGAGAAAAAGTACGTTATGGTAACCTGTACTGTTCAGGGTGCTGGATGGTGGTGTCGAAGGATGGGGAGCATTGTGCGGAAGTATCGGATACAGATTGTTGACACCGACGAAGAGCAAGATGAGGGGGAGCCCGACAATGAAGATACAGATGATGGAGAGCTTGACAGTGAAGAGCTACGTGATGACGAGTACGGTGGTAACGAATTTCAACAACCTGATACACAGCACAAAGTGTCCTGCCGAAGAGGATCAGTTGGGAAAAACTAACACTGTAGGGTGGTTACGTTCAAGCCCGAACGAGGCTGGTTCCGCAGCTAGTGCCGTCACTAGCGAGACATCGACTCTGGACATCGAAGGGAGACTCAGAACTTGGTGTAACCTATCCATCGAAGCTGCGGACAGATATTTTTGGCTGATGCAGTGACGCAGATGACGGGGATGGCGAGGTCCAGGGACATTCAATTTGAGCTCCACCTGACTCAATGAAATGGGAATTGGACTGGAGTTCGGCAACTTTATTTTCTTGCTTAAAAGCTGAGCCACTGGTTTCTGGCCATTTTTCTCTGTCTATCAGCTGGTCATCGTCTGCTCAATCAGATGTAGCCGCTCTGCTTGCTGCCAAACGGTTGCTTCTGTCGTATAGTGCTGATAATGACGAATTAGCACCTCTTGCCACCTGAGCGGAGAAGGCGCATGAGGACCGGCAAGGCGTACCAGCCGGCAAAGGCACGAATCCGTTTCGGAGGCAATAATGTGCCTGGAAACCTCGCTCACCAAGGCAACGATGATGCGGCGGAGGACGCCACTCCAGTCAAGCTTACGCAGCTTGAAGACCGCGATGGTGTAGCATCCGTACTTGTTAAACTGCGTATGAGTCCATTCAAGTTAGTCTAGCACTCTCGGGTAATCCGGAACGAACCTGGCTTCCCACAGGGTCGACCTTGGGCTGAAGCGGATTAATGACGGTCATGGTCCAGTGGGCAGCTCGCGTAAAATGCCATAGGAAGTCCAGTCTTCAGCTTACGAGTCTCACGACTGAATTCTGGACTTAAGGCTATATGCAAATAACCGTCGGTTGCGTAACATTTTGGCAGAGGATGAATTGGATAGACCACCATCACAACATTCGAAGTTTCTAGTTGAGACCTGATCGCCGATGTGTTCGGCCTTCTCCACCTTGCCAATAACGTAAGCACCTAGCTCTGGACGGGCGAGGTCGACATTTGCAGAAGGGAATAGCGAGTGGTGATGCTTCTTTTCTTTGGGGAGATATTAGCACACATGCTGGTTTTGGAGGCCAGTTGGTATTTTGGAGTAGAGCTCGTGACCTTCGTTGTTCAACGGACCGAGTTGTGTCGTTTGACTGTCGCCGTATTAGAAACCCCTCAGCGACTCAAACGAAGAGCCCCCGGGAGTAAATATCTCACAACGGTAGCCACTTGGCTGTCAATGTGGTGATCGCTAAGCGTGGAGTTCGGTCACGAGGCTTACAGCCACTCAGGAGCGGGTGGCTAGGGTGGATAGAACGGAATCAAGGGAAGCTTTGAGGATTGACATGATGTAAACGGAATTCTCAGACTCGGCCCGGGATGTTGTGTTAGAGGCGAAAAGAAAGGCAAGATTGGATGAGACATGCAACGGAGAAGGACAACGCCCGCGCATTGGACATGGCAATGGGAGCCATGATGTGTCCAAAGGGAAGGTGGCGCCGCCCAGACTGAGAGGTCAATGCTCTAAAGGGCGCAGGTCTGCTCTTGCAACATCCGCAGCCCCATACGCGTGTGCATCGTAGAGTGCGCGGCCTTGCTCTTCTGTGTCAATTTGTCAAAAAGTGTGTCAAACAGATCAGTCAGATCGTCTTCATCATCCAGCTGCACTGGCATGAAAACTTCTTGGTAACCTCCTGTGGCTTAAACCGCTCCACCCAAGATCCAGTAGGGAGTTGCAGCGCAGAATAAGATGTCAGCCGTGATGAGCCCGCCAGTGTCTGCACATGTTTTTCATTCATGCAATGTCTTTCAGTGACGGGTAGTAGCTACCTCGTTAGCTGAGCGACGATGTCATCCCCTTCGACCACAAAGCTTGCACAGAGTCACATTTCAGCCACATATCCGGCCGACTCACTGCAGGTCCTTGTTCCATGTTCGCTCGGTGCAATCATTATAACCGCAACCTGGTACAGGCACAACTTGCTGTCTCGTTTAGAATGCTTTTCGTAGTTCACACGTCATTATAGAATTTCTTCATCAAAGCCTCGACCACCTTGTACGCTCTCTTTACCTCATTCACAGCCTCTTCAATCAGACGAAGTAACTTCTCTTCGTCGGGCTCGTCGTTTGTTCCCGTCTCGTCCTTTTTGCGGCCATAGTTCTGGATCTTTTCGCACTCGTCCCTAATCTTGGTGAAGCCCAACGTGGCAGATGATCCTTTGAGGAAGTGTCCTTTTGAAGAAAGACCTGCCAGATCCTTGTTCTTTCTAATCACCGTAAGTGCGTTGGTCATGACCGCAGTGAGGCCAGTAACATACATGTCGAGATCCATGCCATGGAAAGTTTCTTCAGCTTGAGTGAAGAAGCCATATACGATGCTTCGGCTGAATTCGCGTTCTTCTTCGTCGTCGTCCATTTCGAGGATCTGGTCGAAGGTAGCCGCTTCGATTTCATCGCCGAGATCAGGGAGGCTGACGTCCTCAGTCTGTTTCAGAAACGGACGTTAGTTTGCAAGACTGCATCTTGAGAGTGAATTCGGCTGATGAACCCATTGGCAGACGGTGGGTTTTGGAAAGCCAGAAAGATATGACGATGTCGCGTGCTTGACGGTGGAAGAAGACAACATACAGTATCATCCGGCGGCGGCGTCATATTGCAGAGGTGGCGAGGGCAGAAGTCAACCGACTGGAAAGGTTGATTGAGGCCGATATGCTGTTGAAGAATATGTGATGGTGCGGGAAGGTATAGGGTACGTGCAAGTGTCAACCTGATGAGCAAGAAATGTGTTTGGTGGACCTAGAAGCCTTGCAGGCAAGTGCGAGGATGGCTTATCAGGGTGATTCCTGGAACGAGGCGTGCATTCGTGAAAAGGTCGAATGTGAAGCCAAGGGCACAATTTCGTGGCGTAGATGTTCGAAAGATGGCGCCAAGCAGTGAAACGTACAAATGGATGGCAAGCGAATTCCGCTGATAGCTAAGACCAGGTGCCTTGTGTGTTTTGGTGAGTTGGTGAACCAAGCGCACGATGTACTGTTGCCGTCTGTGCAAAGCTAGTAAAGTCAGCACCACATCATTAGTTATCCTAAATCACAGACAATATAGGCAACATAGGCAACGACGTTCTAACCCAAGAGTTTGGCCATCCTTCATACTGAGGCGTGCTCGATTGAGGCCAGCTCTCATCGTCCTATGGCCAAGCGGTTGCATGTCAAAGAAAACAGCAATATACCTTTGACTCGTGAATTCTGAACCCGGCATGCAGAACTAAGCGATATAGCTTATCCTTCGCGGGATCCTGGAGCTGATGAGATCTAGCAGGTGCAGATTCGCTGAACGGAGAATGTTCAAAACTCGTACAGGGTCCCTAAATCCTTGCGCTGACGTCGCCAAGTGGATTGCGGAGAAGCTTGTCCCCCAGAGGCAAATCTGTACCAGATAAATGCTGTTATAGTGGAGCAATCGCTGGAGAAGTGACCAAATATGTCCAAGGGCTCGAAAGGCGAGAGCAAAGTTTACGTGATGGTAGGTAATGGATGGATTAGAGTTTCCGCTGAAGCGAGGGTCATATTCTTTGTGTGGGGCTCTTTTTCTCCCTCTATCTACACGCACCCCGTTCTGGTAGGGCCACTTTTCTACGGTACGGAACGCTACCCAATGGTCAGGTCGGACAAGCTGGAGGCGGAGGGCTGGCGGGACTTGTCAGATGGCCCTCGCGTGGGATGGCCAGATGTTAGCCGCACAAGCCTCCGGGGCTCTTCGATCTCGTCATCACCTCTTCAAGTCATAGTAACCGCGGCAGATCTGCTTCGTTAAGCCTATGAAGTCTCGAGACGCTGAAACTTCTTTCCGCGCCATTTGCGATGATCATCTATCAACATTATTTTAGACGCAGGCGCCTACCCAGGGATTCGGGGGACGCAGCGTGCCAGAGCTGGAACTTCCGCAAAATTTTTCGTCTGAGGCGAGGTCGACTTGGCCACCATCAGTGACGTCGATGTGCAGCAACTAGCCCAGGCGGAAGCGTCCGTTGACGCAACGTAGCGTTCAGCGCTGAAAGCTGATCAAATTTAGCCCTTTGATGGTGAAATTCAAGAGGAAATTGCTTTTTGGCTATTGGTACAACAACGAAGCGGGATTCTAAAGCGCAAATGACGGGGATTTGGAAGGCCCAGTCGAACTATCGGCCGCACGCGATGCTTGTGGCGGAACTACCCAACACTATCGCGGAACAGACGTTCGGGATACACCGATGAACGCCTGCGACATCATCGTACATATGGTGGCGCTTCAGACCCCGGCTGCGTGGTGTGACGACACTAGATCAGAAGTGGTAGGCCAATTGGGTCATGTGCTGTCAGCGCCAAACCCCCAGCGGGAAGCGAGCGTGGATTAGCAGCAAGCATGCCTGCATTATCGGCTCTGCGTGCATTGGGAAAAGTCTGCTCTTGCTCTATCAAGTCCGTTTATGTTTCCTAAAATGGGATGCATTCCCTTAGAGCGGCCAAGAACCATTAAAACAGTAGCTTAACGACGAATTGTGCAGAAGTGTCCTTATCCTAGCGTTTGGATGCAGTGCTGTTCGTTGGCTCTTAATCCCCCTCTGGGAATAGTCCGAAGTGTGCAGAAGGAAATCCTTCAATTCCCCGTCTTAGACTCAACCAGTCACTTTGAAGATCGCCTCCGCCAGCCTCTTCACGTTTCCTGTTGTAATTCCGGCAACGGAGATTCGCCCATCCTTTGTTGCATAAACGGAATGTTCCTTAGCTAGAATATTCATCTGCTCTGCAGTCAAACCTGTGTATGCGAACATGCCAATCTATGAAGACGTTAACAGACTTTGCTAGGTATTATGTCCAATGAGAACAGACCTGATTGGTGATATGGTCCCAGTTGTGCTTGCTGCCAAGGCTTTCAAGGTTTTCTTTGAGCAAGGCTCTCATTTTAATGATTCTATCGGCCATACCCTTGACTTCCCTGAGCCATTGACCGTTCCTGCTCTCGTTGTTGAGGATTTCCGCTGCAATGCGTGCGCCGTGGATAGGTGGGTTCGAGTAGAGAGGCCGGACAAGAATCTTAAGCTGCGAATCGATCCTTTTCTTTTCGTCTTCTGACTCGCAAGCTATCGAGAAGGCACCGACACGCTCGCCATATAGGCCCTGTTGGACTTTGTTAGCGCAGAAGGTTAATCTGACGAAGATTGGAGAAGCTCACCATATTTTTAGCGAAGCTTTGAGCAAGTGCGATAGCATGACCTTCCTTGATGAAGTATCGCACCGCAAACGCGTCCTTATCTGTGTCTCCACTTGCAAACCCTTGGTACGCCATATCAAAGAAAGGATAATGCTGCTTCTCCTTGACAACATCGCTGATCTGCTTCCATTGCTCCTCGGTAGGATCAATCCCGGTAGGATTATGAGCGCAGGCGTGCAGCAGTATGATCGACTTCTCGGGAGCGGCTTTGAGATCGGCGACCATGCCATCAAAGTCTAGCCCAATTGTGTCCTTGTTGTAGTACCTGTACTTCTCCACCTTCAAGCCTGAGTCCTTGAAGACAGCATTGTGGTTCGCCCAACTAGGGGTCGGGATGTAGATGGTCTTTCCGTGGGGATAGAAACGCTCGAAGAAGGCACCACCTATTCTGAGAGCACCTGTGCCGGAGATGGACTGAGTGATAGCTATGCGATCTTCCCGGAAAGGCTGAGACTGAGGTCCGTAGGCGAGCCGGGCAGCGGCTTTTGTGAAGGCCGGGATGCCAGTGATTCCAGCGTATTCTTTGTCGAGCTTGGAAGCCACAACATCTTCCTCAGCATCGCGAACAGACGGAAGGACGTAGGGTTTGCCGTTGTCATCGCCTATGTTGGTGTCAGAGGACGGTTTCTGCAAGGAGAGATTCCGTTTACTTACGATATGCGCCAACACCAAGATTGATCTTCTGTGGGAAGCTGTCTTTCTTGTATGCTTCAGTGATGCCGAGAATTGCATCTGGAGGCCCTTCTGCTACGTCTGTCCATACAGTGATCCTGCGGATTGCAGTAGACCGCGCTGCAAAAGACGTCTGTCGGGCTGCTTGCCGGACAGCAGGGCGCAGTGTGGAAAGCATGACGAGCTGTGGAAAGCTGAGATGTAAGGGAGGGAGGGAGGTCTGAGGCGATGCTGGAGATGATGGTTGAACGGTCGTTGTTCGAGCCCAATCTTTTGAATGCTGGCTCAAGAGGGAGTGTTAAGCTCTCCAAAAAATATTTGGAGTCCACTTCGCCGCGGCTTGACCTATCCAATTACGTAGCACAGCGGCCCCCTATCATTCACTTAAATCATACACCCACGTGTCTCATCCTATCTTGCATTTAGCGACTACGAAGTTCCGGCAATTATTCAAGCCAAATTGACAGAAACCAATGCTTTCAGTGGCCCAGGGCATTATCGAAGTTGTCTGCTATACGTGCTCGTGTTACGTAATGCATTTTCCTTCCAGCAAGGGCATACCATGCCAGTTTCCAATTAGCATCTGCTCCCTTCGGCATGCTGCATATCACCAATGCCAGCAGAAGCAACATTGAAAGCCATGATTTTCACCTTAGCAAGCATAAACCGTCACTCACAATCAACCAAGCCGGACCCCAGCTTGTTTATTCTTTTTCGCTGTTGTTCCCATAGCATTGTTCATTCCCGTTGCCTGGCTCATGTCCAGCGCTGTCGTAGCTTCTCGCTTCTTTTCCTCTTCAATTTTCTTCAACATCTTCGCTGTCTTTCCAGCGCCTGAGCCCTTTCCATGAAATTTGTGTGACAGGTGCTTGAATGCCTCTTTCTGGGACAGGATTCTACCCGAATCATCAACGTGCTTAATGCTAACATCTGGCCGGTATTCATTTTCGAACAACCTCGCTAGCTGTCTGCTATCTGCATAGCTTTGGTTTTGGTTGCGGTGCATCGCAAGTTCTTGCTTCTCTGCCGCCGAAAGCCGGGGTCCGCCCCCTTCCCGCTCATTCTGGCGTTGCAAACGCATGCGATTCTCACTCTCAATTTCGAGTCGGCGTTTCTTCTGCAGAAAGCTTTCATTCTGTCGATCGTGTAGGTTGGGGTCCGAATCCGAAGACTGTAGTAAGCCTCTCGGGCGTAACAGTTTCAGTGCGCCTCCCAAGGCAGGTCCATCTAAAGTAGCTTCTTCTTCCAAGCCCGTTGCGCTTATTTGGGGTGTGGCCGTAGCCTGCTCAGCCCGTAATTGGCCCGAAGCTTGCTCCTCGTCGTTAGACTCTTCCGATACAATATCGCCATCGTGACTCCTCGGCTTTTGTTCAGTGGCTTCCTGTTTAGGCTTCCTCTCCATTTGAAGTTCGGGCTTGAAGTTTTCGACGAACTCCCGAGTGGGGTCAATTACCAATCCTTCATCGCCCTCGGGTTCATCCGGTGTGGCAGACATTTCCTCTTCCTTCATCTGTTTGACAAGATCCTCAGGCTTGAGCTGTTTCCTCTTCTTCATGGCCAATTTCCTCTGCAGGTTGAGGCTGCTAGAGAGCTCATCATCGTCAACGAGCGAAGAACGACTGAAATCTTTGGTCGCCGATCCCGCCGTCCATGGCCGATCGACTTCCATTAAGCTTGCATCTTTGGTAACGGTATCCGACTGATAGGAAGCTGGGAAGATGTCGTCCTCATCTCTCTTCTGTCTTGACCTCGCCGGCTTCTTTTTTACCTTCTTGATCTTGATTTTCTCAGGGGCATCGACATAGTCCGACAGGGGGCCCTCCTTTGGGAGGTCGAGACTTATGGGTTGAGCCCGGAGCATGTCACCAACGGCCTGACGTTTTGCATCTCTCTCTTCTGTTGTAGTCCCAAGTGTAAAGGCCTTGCGCTTCTTTTCATCGTACTGACTTAGCAGCTTCCGTTCTCCGGGTATCTCGCTGTCTGACATGGGATCGTAAGCCTTTTTCTTCTTGAGGTCTGCCTTATCCTTCAACTTCTCGCTCTCTCTGACGTTGACGTTCTCAAGTTCCACGTCATCCTCCTCATCAATGGCAGTATCCTTGAGAGTCAAGATCTGTTCACCATCGACATCGTCGAAGGCGCTCGCCTCATGAGCAACCTTGATTCCGGCAAGGTCTTCCGAGCCGTATTCGATCGTAGCCAATCTTTCCCTCTCGGCGAGTTCCTCCTCCAGCTTGCGCCTTCGCTCGGCCTCAATCTTCTTTTGTCTGCTTTTCGAACTTTTCAGCCATGCTTTGACGTCAAGGTCCTCTTCTCCGTCAAGATCACCCAAGCCTTTCCCTTCAAGTCTAGTGAATTTCTGTGCGGCGTCCCTGGCCTTTTTAATGGCAAGAGCCCTTTGCTCTCGCTTCTTCTTCGCCGCAGCTTCGTCCTGCAGATCCTGCCAGTTCTGGTATCCAGCATTCTCGCGCGTCTCGAGAGTGCTGCCGGGCTCGTCGTCAGAGGAGGAAGATTTTTCCTTGAATTTCACAGAGTTACTTGCCTGAGCCGATGCCGCTGTTGTTGACGTTGGAAGTAGCGCAAGCCCCAGTGTTTTTCGTAAGCGGTTTGCAGCTTCGATCTCGGCAGGATCCATTTTTATCGTCGTAAAGCTTGAGCCGATATTAAGCTCGTACAGAAACGTACAGCTTTAGGCAATACGGATTGGAAGCTGACTGCGCTAAGGATAGCTAGTGTTGCACGGCAGCAAGTAGATGTAGAGAACGTGTCGTGGGCCACAGTGCTCACGGTGTAGAAACGGCTCGAAATGGATTTCCGAGTTGACACTAATCGCGTACCGGGATTAGCACACAAAATATCTTGGCGCTTGCCTGCCCATGCTTTGAAAAAAATTATGAATGAGAAGTTGTTCCTTTTCCTTCCACAACCACAGATCTGTGTCCATGATCCCGTTCCTCCTGCTTGCAGGAAGTGATTCGGTTGATCATCGGACGTGTTCGACAATTCAAGGAGCCATTCACGCACCCCATAATGTCAATCTTCCAGTCGACAGATCTCAGATCAATCCTGCACCGGTCCGTCAAACTGCCTGAACTCGCCCTGAAGTCCCTCTGGGAGGACGGGGCTGTAGCTCGGTGGCTTTGCGGTGCAGAGAGGGCTTTTTATTCCCTAGTGTCTGCGAGTCCTCGTTGAGGTATTTCGTGGAGGCAAAACCAAAAATGCCTACATATTTCTTTCGAACCCTTTGGCATGGAGTGCATTCTTGTGGGCTTCCTGTTGGCAACTTTATAGCAGCCATCTGGAGTTGTGCATCTTCAATTGATCACATACAATCAATCTGCAGCTTTGCAGCGGAAGCTGGCGGCTCACAAAGGGGTGCGCATAAAATAAGCTGCAAATTAAGTCCGCACGAGCAATGAACAGCGACTTGCCGTAGCTGAGGTTATTGAGTTTCATATCGTATTTTGGAGCATCATGCCTAACACACTGCAGCTTTTGTGGCCGAAAAGTAAAACAAGAGTGAGCATAATTTTCTCTCTTGTGTGCCCATTAATACACTAGATCCTGATACATTGCACTGATCCACCAGCAACCTTGGAGAATCATATCCCATGACGCCATCTCGCTGATTTTTGGTATCATGAAGGTAAAACCACGCCGATGGTATACAAGACAGTTCGAGCGCTGCTCCCACCAGTTCTCGAACGCCGACACCCGTGTAGGTAATATATCAGGCCGAAACGCCGTCAACACAGATGATCCCACATTAAAGATAACCACAAGAAAAACACATGTTTTGAAGCCCTAGACCTCCATCGCTGCAGCAATTTCCTCACTGATACCACGAACGGTACTTCTATCACTTCTTGCGTCTTCATCACTCAGTATATAATTATCATGCTCGTCGACCAGTGGCCTGCGCTTGGAAGGCGGAAATTCTTCTGCTTCAATAAGCTTGACCTCGGACTCATCGTCATCATCGCGGTCTGCGACTTCAACACCTTCGCGGTCGCCAAGCCAGTAGTGTTTTCGTTTCCTGGCACCAATCGAGTCTGGGGTCAGCCAGCCTTCGGATTCGTCATCCAGTTGTCTTTTTGATCTGATCGGTGTTCGTGGCGTCCCGCTAGGTGAGTGCGAGAGAACACTGATTCCTCGTAGATAGAGATAGCAAACACGCTTCCTAGCTTTGTTGAAAAAGAAGTAGTGCATGGACCAGATTGCACCCTCATCTTCATCTTCGAAAAGGTCGTGCTCCTCAGGCGCATAGCGGTATATCGAACATTCCTTCAGAGTCATCTGCTGATCTATCAGCCTCCAGATTCCAGGACTCCAGTAGCCCTGACTTGCGGGCGGAGCTGACCCAGATGTAAAGCCAGGCACGTTGAGGAATGTAGACGATACGGGGCGTGGCCGTAAGTTATACATCGTCGTGTCCAGCGTATTCATCACCGTTCTTAGATGGCGCTCTCTCTTGAAGTCTGTAGGTCGGAGAAGATGCGAGAAGTCATAATCAGGGTGGCTCGCATTTAACGTCGCGATGAGGTATGCATATGTCCTCCTTGAGCTGATCATTCCAAGGTTGCCAAATGGACTGCTTCTACTCAAGTTCAGAGATGGCGCCAATAGATGGGCTTGCGGAGGAGAAAGGGAGTTCGAGAATTGCAGATTCGAGTTGTACTGTGCTTCGAGCCCATTTTCAATATTCTTGTACAACTTCTTGTCCCCGCCGGCGGCTTTCGTAGTATAAAGGTCACATCCCCCAACAACATCCAAGTCTGGAGTCGTAAAGTTGAGTGCCTGAGTGACGATGTCGAAGTCCCGGATGGGGATGAACTTTTCAAACAAGTCAGCAGGTGAAGATTGACATCTCGCACGTACAATGCGACAGGCAGAGAATAGTCAAAGACGTACCTTCATGATGTTGACAGCGAGTGGCTAGAGCTCACGACTTGTAGGTAGGCACATGGAGTTGGTGCTCAAGTCGCGTCACAGCGAGAGGACAACGGTCAAATTCACAAGGGAGGTACAAGGGGCTATTGAGGAGGAAGTTGGGGTCTTCAAAGTGTTGCTGGCGCAGCCCTCTCTTTGTTCTTCTGAATCGCTTGGCGGGATGCTGGCAGAGTTCTGAACTACTTATAGGAGACGTCCAAGCTGGCTGCAGAGACAGCTCCTCCAGTGGTGCAGACAGCCAGACGATAGACGTCTAGCAGGCAGTGAGTGATTGATGCGCAGCCATTCTGAGGTGAGGTATCGATGGAAGTTAGAGGAGGGGAAGTTGGTTAAATGAGGTGTGCTGATTGCTGCGCGGCCGAGTCACATGACGCGGCCAGGCCCAGTTCCCACTTTGGAAGGTTTTGCGCTTAGAACCGCCAAATGCGAGTCTGAAAATCTGAGCCAACGAACGCAGCACATGCACTTGGTGACGAGCATCGACGAGCGCTGGTTTGCTTCCGCTTTCGCGGTTTGACTCCATGATGTGTTACTCCCGCACAACTCAGGGTCGTCAGATGTGGCCCACTTTTGAAGAATTGCATGTCTCAATTCGGTATGACTGCTCCACACCCACCTCCTTCGACGTTGGTCGATCATGAATCGGGAGGGGAGCAATGGCATTCGCGCTAATGCGTGCTACCTGCGCCGTTTGAAGTCAGTCTTGCATCAACGCCGACTGTTTATGTTAGCTAGCCGGCGAAAAACTGGATCAGATGGAAAGCTTTGTATTCGTTCTGCTCTCTTCTCGGCATGCAACGACCCCGCTGCTTCCTCGTCACTCTTGTACAAGTTGCAATGAACTTTGGCCATGCCGTAATACCGGGGGTATCGTCCTCCATCTCTGTAACGCCATTCATGCCATGTATGACCACACTAAAACCCATACTCTTTCAGCTGTGTTTCGACTTCCTATGATTGAAAGATATGTCAACCCTGCTATAGTCCAGTAGCCTGAATAACACAAGACCTGGCCTAATTGCGCAAATGTCGGTCGAATGAGGGCAGGAGTCAGGGCGACGAAATTTAAGCTAAATGTGCTCCCAAGGTGATGGAGGCGCAAACGCTTGGCAACTCGTTCACCCAATTTTTGTGACGTCTTCCTCGACCTGGAAGGCAAACACGCGGAATTAGTTCTAGGGAGGCGGAGGGCATATTGGAGAAATTCCGGGAACAAGGATATTCGAGATGGATTTGATACGAGACGCCAAGGAGATTTCTCTTGACTCACTTCCATGTCCTCCAAGCTATCCTCTTGGCTGATACACCGCAGGACATTCTTCTTGCTGCTCTCCTGCATCTCTCCGGCTAGAAGAAGCTCGTCAAGGATGAAGTAGGCTTTCTGGAAATTGAAGATGATGTCCAGCTCGCAGACGTTGCCGTAGTATTTGTCCATCTGCTCCACATACCGATGCACAATCTCGAGCGTGATTAACTCATTGTCCGTGGAGGCGCAGCCGGCGATGAAGAAAAGTGAGGCATATCGACGGTAGACAACCTTTGAGTCTATAGAGTAAAGCTTTTCGTCAGCCAATATAGAGTAGGATACGGCGGAATTTGTCCCTGCGCTGATTAAGCCTGCGCACCTTTGTACTCGAGGAAGTTGCACATGCGTGTCCGTCTGGACAGCACAAGTTGTGATACATCCTTTATGATCTTCGCCTTTTCTTTGGGAGATAGAGTCGTGAACCATTTTGCGAGTCTCTGAGGGGTGGCCATGCAATCAGCACAAACAAGCTCGAGTTACATTGGTGGGCCACGAGACCAGAAATACTTACGACTTTGCCCTGCCTGGAGAGCAAGATCAGATAGCTAGATGGTTGTCAGCATCCAAACTGCAGACACCACTTGTCTGCTATCAATACGTACTTGATCGCCATGGCAGCTTGTGTGAAATAACACGTTCAAAGGGGAAGTCGTGGTTAAGTCGGTGTGCATCTGATGGAAATTGTCCCAGATCTCCGAGCGGAACTGCCCCGCCAATCTTCATGCAGCTCGCTTTTCCTTTTACACATTATTTAACAGCTATCAACTGTTTCCTAGCGTACGTAGCAAGTCTAGAGCTGAGGAGGCTGATCTACTGTTCAAACATTTTACTGAATTTCCCTTGCCAGTCCAGGTCACTTGACTACCATCCCCTCCACAATGAAGCTGGTACTATCAACCTCGTAAGCCAGGCCTGTCTCAGCGTGCCATTGGTCTGATTTGGCAGGAATATTATGTCTGGCGGACCTCCTGTCATTCGAAGGGCCGCCGTCTCGAAATCGAATGTCGAGCTCATAAATTCGCTACGCGCCAACTTTCTCGCAGCGCAAGAATCGTCTCTCCCCCCGCACCCACCTACACATGCCTCAACCGAAGCCGACCTCAAACTTCCCAAATACTCGAGTTGGACAACAAGAGAGGGAGACGTCCTCTACATCCCTTCCAACGACCCAACTCCACTCGCTGAACCTCGCGAGTCGTATGACATAACAGTGAAGCTCTTCTACCTTCCTGGAATTCCACCCTCAAGACGATGTACCCACACAAAGGAGGCCATTGCGCTCGTCCTGAAAGAGTTGGGGGTCTCGACAATAGATCTTCTGATCGTCAGCTATCCTGGCATAAACTTTGATGCAGATGATGATGTGGATGAGGACCTCTCGGAAGACGAAGGTTCAAGCCATGACAGTGAAGCCTCAAATATGGAAACCATAGTCCAGACATGGAGAACTTTGGAATCACTCAAACAGCAGGGCTTAATAGATCAGCTTGGGGTCTCAGAGTTCGGATCAGATAGGCTAGCAAAATTTCTCCCCGAGACGAAGATCAAGCCTAGTGTTGACCAGATAAATGTGAAGGATTGCTGCGTCGTCCCAAAGACGCTCATCTTGTATGCGAAGGAGAACAATATTGAGCTGCTCACGCACAATGACTGCACAGACATTCTGCCGCCTGGAACCACGAGAGAACTCTTAGGCCCTGGTGAGAAAGGTGCTGGGATCCTCGCCGCAACAGCCAATGCAAGTGATGACGATCCTGGGCTGAAAGGGGATATCGAGCCGCAGTGGGTGATCAAATACACTGCGGTCGTCAAGGACAGAGGTGTCATTGAGAACAAAGGATACTTTGCCCTAGCTCAAGTCGGGGATTGCGTGGAGCCTGGAGGACGGGTGTCATGAGAGTTTGTCTGAGCATTTCGAATAAGCGCGGCGTTGTTTGGCGTTTCCTGGATAGCAAATTGTAGGAACACTTCGGGGGAAAGCCATGTTCTTCATCCAACCATGGTCCTCTTTCTCCCTCTCATCCTGACTTCCTCCAGCCTCTTTAGAACCACATTCGAACCCTTGAAGCTGCCCTTGTAGCCCTCTTGGCTGTCAAGAACCTCGTCCTTGAACCAGTCCTCCTGCCTTGGATGCGTAGAACCGAATGCTCTTTCCAGCACATAGAGGTCCACAGCACGATCCTCGTCCTGCATACTCTGCGTCGCGAGTCCAAAATCAATCAACACGATCTCCCCTTCAAGATCTACAACCTCCTTCTCCTTTCCCTCCCCTTCTGCCTCAGTGCGATCCACCTCCCCATTAGCCTTCTGCTCCGCAATAGGCCTGACCATAATATTGCTACTGGTAAGATCACCATGCACAACCCCACCCTTCGAGTGCATAGCCCCCACGGCCCTCCCCACTCTCCTCAACAACCTGCGTACATCCTCTTCCCTCCCTCCAGCCCCATCTAACCTTCCACTGGCTTCGCTCCTCTTCTGTACCGCATCCCACTCCCTCAATAAATCTTTCACACTTCGCCCCTCCACCCACTCCATTAATAGCCATGCCCCTGCTCCACCTTCACCTTCACCCCCGCTAGGACCACCACGCCCCTTCCCCCGGTTCAGATCCCAATCCACGCCCAACACACCCGGCACCTTCACTTCCCCACCTGGCAGACTCGCCAACTTCGCTAGAATCCTCGCCTCAGCAAGGACCCGTTGCTTCGTCAGCCGCACATCCAACGTCGGATGCCTATACGGTTTGCTGGGACGGATCTTGAGCGCTGCGTGGATGTCTGGTGTCAGGAATGTCGTCCGGTAAACATGTGCTTCTGCACCTTGCGTGATAAGTGTTGGAGGGGGAGAGGTGTTGTTGAAAGGCGATGGGAGTGTGGGGGGTGTGAAGGCTGAGATTGAGGTCGAATCTGCCATTTCTTAGATTCCCAGATATTGATTTGAAGAAAGTGGTTCGCGGTTTTGCACTTGAAGTCGATGTATCTGACACAGGAGCTTTTCACACACGTGCAGTAGAAGTCGTGACGATTTAAAGTGCTTCAAGAGTACTTTCGTAGTCTCTTCAATCTCCCACTAAAAGATTGACGCACTTGCTTGTGGGAATATCTCCGAAGATGGAAAGCTTACTCTGGTAGAAGTGTTGACGAAGGCCTTGCTGAGCCAGCTGAACGCCAACTCCCACTTTGCTTCTCGGCGTCTCTCTGATAAACCTAACCTACACGAGTTCTACTGCGTTTTGTTCGAAAAAGAGGTTGTAGGACTACGTAGTTGACTAGCGTTTCTGTACTGATACATCATTCTCCCTGTGGTTCGGCATTCAATCATCTCGACAAACCCTAAATGAATATCTTGCGGCCTAGTATCGAAAAGGTAATACCATTGGCAACCCTAGTTCCCTCAGCAGATTTTGTCGTCAGGAGGGGCTTCGAAGTCGGTCTGGGTTTTCTGGCGGAAATTATGTCCCACTTAGCTGTTCAAGTAGTTTCGAATAGCGCTTTGCAGTCTCCTCCCTCCCTCTCCCGCAACTTGGATGAGATTCTCTAGATCATCGCCCGCTGTAATCCCGAACTTCCTCACCAGATCCTTTGCTGCAGACTCCAAGTCTCCGTAATTCTGATCTGGTTCATCCTCTTCTGGCCGTCCAAAATACGCGTTAGAAGAAATTGATTGTGCTCCTTCAAAGCCTTGTAGTCGACTCTTGGCTTCTGCCTGCGCACTCGGGTCGAAGTTGTTGCGCCCAAAGAACTCGTCGCTGGAGATGCCCTTCTGAGTACCAAACTTCTGTCGAGCATATTGTTCCGAATCATCTGGCAGAGCCATCGTTAGCTTTCAGCAACACAGCAATATACTTGAGGTGCATCCACCAACCTTCTGTTGCTTTCGGTGTTCCTACCGAGCCAAAACCAAGCTTTCTTGGTTCTGCTGAAGCAGCGGGTTTCCCACCACCAACCTGACCAAATCCGAGTCTGCCCATTCCCATGCCTAACCTCTCAATTTCACTTTGACTTCTCTGATGTCCTGTTTGAGCACCATAGCCAGCCTTTGGTGGACTTATTGGTGTTGGTGCGGCGATTGTAGGCTTTTCTGACGCCGCAGGTGACTTGACCCTAGTTGCTGTTTCGACCTTCTCTGCTTCAGGATCGTAGCCCAGCTTTTCTATTCGCTCCGCCTCCTCCTTTGCTCTCTTTTCCGCCTCCTCGAAATCGATCTCTTCTCCCACAACTTTCTTCGCGCCCAACTTTTGAGTCTTCTTTGCGCCAAGTATGTTCGCACGTTTCGGCCCCGTGGAAGTAGGCCCCTTCCTGATAGCAGAAGAGCTGGTTGTGCGGATGGCAGTGGGAGCAGGCAGATTGGTCTCAGCGTCGGGTGCCGCTAGTGGTGAAGGAGATTTCGAGCGCGTGGTGGAGTTTCCGTTGGAATTGGCAGAGAGGAAGGGCGACGCTGTTCGGGAAACTACAGGGGGCGTGCCTGTTCGAGAGGGAGGATTACTAGGGCGCTTTATCGTGGGCTTGTTCCATGAGGAGAAGAAGTCATCGGCTGGTTCGCCTGCAGGTGTCGATGAGCCATCGGTAGAAATTGCAACTGGGACCTCCGTGATAACAACTTCCTCGGGATATCTACAGAAACGTTAGAGGGACAAACGCACGGCGGAATAGGTCGCGTACTCTTCCGCATCTCTTGCAGCTCTCCGCTTAAGCTCGTCTTTGTATTTCGTCGCCGCATTAGATGTGTACTTAGTTTTAGGGTCTTTGCTTGCAAGAGCCGCCGTGCCGCCATTTGACTGGAAGAACTTCGTCGCTGATTCGTTGCCTCCGACTTTCATGAGCCGTAGCTGCTCCCATTGCCAGACTAGCCACAGTCAATACTTTGCTGTCTCGGGTTGGAATTTTGCACGACGAACCATCGAGGTTGGTCGACCGAACAAAGGAGATATGTACTCCGAGATTTCGGTGATTTGAAGAGCAATCAAGGCAGAGGTATATTCCAAATGGCACAGAGGACCAAGTTGGATTGTTTTGACCACAGTCGAAGCATATCTAGAGCCATTAGTCAGAGCAGCCAACTAAAATAGCAGCGGCCTTCTCACTCGATTTGCAGGTTTGGTCTTGAGCTTCTCGAATATCTTCTGCGACTGCGCCTTCGTGGCGCTCATGTTGTAGACACGTAGATCAAAATTGAGCAGAGAGAAGGACGCACGTCAAGCAACATACAATCGTTAGTTTTTGGAGTGTAAGACACAGCCTGGCCCCTTCGGACGTGGTCTGGTCTTGGCGCGCCTAGGTGCGGTGTAACTCCATAATTGCCGTCCAACAATGACAGCTTTGGTTCCACGGCGACAACCCCACCACCAGCTGAAAGGACGTACAAAAGTGGTGTCTTTAGGGTTTGTAGAGAGCTTTGGAGAGCCGTTTAGTCAAAGCACCTGGGCTCTGATCGACGTTAAGCGGAGCCTGCTAGCCCCCTAATTTGTTTGAGATCTACCAAATCGTTACAGTCTACATCTTCCACTGTCCACGGCGCTCGAGTCAGAGTGGCGTCAGCCCAGTAGGATCTGATAAGGCAAGGAAATGAGCTGTTCTCAACGTCTAGCCACCACTCCTCAACGAAGCCGTCAACGCTGTCCCCACCGTTACGTCTCCTCTTGCTTGAACGGCAGTTGACCCGTACTCGTAGTGTCTATGCAGGCAGTAGCCCGAACGGGGGGAGTATGAATAAATGCTAAGCAGGTAAGGGTATTTATCCAAGACGCCGGATCGCCCTAGTGCACGCTTTCGCCACGTTGGCTTTGCGATACGAACTTTTTAGTCGGCACGAACAGCTCGTCCTGCCTGCCCGAATCACGATACTGGCAGTGTCGGTGCCCCAGTACTTGGAGTCGCCGCCATCTGTGCTTGTGATTGCTGCACCGCTATCGATCTAGCCTCGGCTTCATGGATTACACCCTGCAGGATTTGTTGTTCTGACGCATCAAGTACTTTTGTCAAGGAATCGTAGAATGGTGGTTGTTCTTGTTGCAATCCTATCATCACTGTCAGTCACAGCCCCCCTCGTGAAGGCACTTGCAAATCTATGACTTACTGAGCAGCGAGTCGCGAAACACAATGTAGGGCTCAAGTTTGTCAAGCGGCGTTTCCAAGAGGTTGTCTTCATCCAGCTCACTGTCCTCATCGTCATCTGCTAAAGCCCCAAACTTCTTCGCCTACTAGTTGTTAGTAAAGGGCTCGGCAACATAGGTAGACCACATGACTTACTTCTTCGTTCAAGAAGTCGAGATAAGACTGGCTCTCGTCTTTGATGTCTCCGCCGACATCCTCGACATCTGCAGCACGAACATTTCCCCATTCTGTCTCTTCCACTCCCGCCCAGTCCTCCTGTTCCTCTTCGTCATCGTCATCGTAGTAATCATTCTCGTCATCGTCGGCCCCATCGGTCGCTCTCGCTGCCTCTTCTCTCTGCTTCATAGCAGCCGGCAGAGTTCTGAAAAGCTGTGTAACACCGGTCAACAGTCTTGGCCAACCAGTCAGCACAGATGCCGGGACTTGGTCCGCTCTCAGTGTGACCAGAGCTGAGATAGCGGCTATGCAGAGCTTTTTGTCGTGAACACGCCTGAAATTGTCCATGTTACCGAACCATATCGAAAAGAATTTGTTCGTCCAGCCCTTGTTTTCCAGCACCGTCAGTGCAAGCAGCGGGTTGTAGTAGATCGCATTGATCACCATCTCCATCAGATGAATTTTGTAGCTCTTCACCAGACTCTTGCCAGAGCTGCTAGCGAGCACGTTCATCGCCAATTCAACAAACATCGGCACATAATTGTCTATAGGACCGCCCCTGAGGTTCAGCATGATCGCTTCAGCAAGCTTGCAGCCGCAAATCCTATCGACGCCTCCAACTTTAGGATCGTTGAAGATATCTCGGACCATGCCCACCAGCGCCGCCAAATAAGGTGGATGAGAGATCAACCGGTCTTGCCCGTACGACACGAAATTATCTAGCGCTGGCAGCATGTCTTCCAAATAGAGTTCTGCACCATCTTTGAAGCTCTTGTGCATCAATTCGAATGCCTTCCACATAGTGTCAGAAATGCACTTGGAGGCGAACGTGCAAGAGTCGACGATTTCGAATACTTCGTTGTACAGGTCGTAAAGCTTGTTCTCCAGAGTGATGGAGATGACAGGCATGAGAATCTCCTCCAGCCGAAGCAAAACATCAGGCGACGCTTCCAGGGTGAGGATCAATGTTCCAATTGTTTGCAAGACACCGAGCGCAGCAATGGATTTGTCGTCCATGAACTCACCATACTCTGGGCCATCGCCGTTCTCGTTTGTTTTCGTCTCGTACTTTCCCAGCAGTTCGCGAATTATGCGGAGATACGTCTCTCTCAATTGCTCGCTTAGCGCCACGGCGAATGGTGTGAGCTGTTCCGAGAAGACTTCGACAAATTCTTCCATGACGTTCGCCAGGGCATCAACATCCACCTCGTTCGCCAGTTTCAGGAGCTGATGCATAATCTGCGGGATATTGGCCTGCATTGATGTACGAATAATGTCGTGGCGAATGAGAGGTTGAAGTGCCAATGCTGCCATAACACGGACGGGGAGCTCGGGATCTGCCATTGATTCGAGGATGTTGCGGTAAATTGTGGTGAGGTTGTTCTGGTCTTTGAAATCGAGCTGCTCGAACTTTTCAAGCGTATCGCAGGCTCGGGCTCGTAAGAAACCATGTGGGGAGCGGAACTCTGGAAACACATGGCGTACAAAGAAGTATTCAACCTGGTCGGCAATTGGACTCTTCTTACCAAGGATGACGGAGGCAAGCGATCCAATCATCCTGAGAGCGCCTTCCTTCTCTCGGGGGAGTTTCTGGTCATCTGGTGCTGCTTCGTACTTGCTAACGATGGTGTTAACGAAGGAGAGGATGACGAAGGTTTGCTTCTTGCGTGATTTTGTCAAGGCAATTAAGAAATTGGTAGCAGCCACATCTGGGGCGGAAACTTCTTCGTAGAAGTTGAGTTTGCGGTGGAGATACTCTGGCGGGTCATCCGAGAACAGCTCAATGTCCTCCTCGGATTGACAAAGGACCGGAAAAATGAGGTGTGCGATGAGGCTGTCCATGTGCGGCTTGAGGTTCTCCCACATTATTTTGGGCTTGACGCACTCTTCAAGGAAAATAAGGGTGTAGGAAAGTGAGGGTTTGCTCAGCCAGTAGTTGCCTCCCGCCCATTTCTCGATCTCCCGCAAATATCCTTTCAGTATCTCCGGCGCAAACGTCTCGATGAACATCTTGCCGAATCCAGAGTACTCCTTGTCTTGTGACTTGGAGATAGTAGTGGGATTACCGTATCGAACGTATAGTCGGTTGAGGTTTGCATATGACCACTTCTTTGCTTTCCACCAATGATTTTGTTCGCGCTCATCGACATCATCGGGCAATGCGCTGGGAGGTGCCGATTTCCCAATGACTCTCAAGAACAGTGTACACCAGTCGACCGTTGCCTCTCGATTTCTCAAGGGACCGGGAAGCTCATACTGGAATCGTCAGCAATCTCGTCGCACTACACATTGTTTTACCACTGACGTAGATAGTGTGTTTGTAGCACTTTATCAGCATCCTCAGCATCTCCCCTGCCTCCAGGCTATTCTCATCCACGAGTCTCGAGCCAATATTCAGTAATGATGGGAACGAGACGGTAACGATCTTGTCCAGGTCTGCTCTTTCTTCGCCTGCTTTGAATCGATATGTTCGACAGACCGACAAAAGGCATTGGAGGCCTGCGAAAACAGAGTTCGCATCGTTCGTACTGATCAGCTGCAAGGTAATGTCCATATAATCGGGCCATTTCTTGGGGAAATCGTGCTGTAATATTGTCTGTAGGATGGGAACAAGCTGTGCGCGAATCTGTGGTTGCGAGGAGGCGAGCACAGGGAGGAGCCGGTCGCGGAAAGGCTTTCGCTCATCTGCGGGTATCGGTTTGTGGCCCAGAGCATTCTCCTCGGCCCACCCACGGGTAATCCTGTTCTTGAGATAGACGACGGCTGTCCTTATAGTGAGCATTCGCCAGATCCATAATCCCTTGAGAGTCTCGACGTACTCGATAGTCGCACGCCATTGTCCTGTTCACCCTGAAGAATATCGAGGAGGGCGTTTGGAAAACCGGGTTGCTCTTCGGCCTGGAGAAAATAGCAGTCAGCCTCAGTCGCCAGTACCAAGGGGATGTGGACAAATACAGATTTTAAGGTGAGCTCTGCCTGCACCCTCGTGGTGGAATCAGAGGAGAGAGTGCTCGCAATGCAGTCCCTCAAATCCATAGCTAACAGCCTTTTGCGCCAGGCGTCAGCGAAAACGATATTCTCTAAGGTCCAACCCTCTCCGTCTCAAGGTAGCCAGACAAATGCATGCAGACTGTTCTTCATTCAAAGTTAACAGCATGCCACGTGGGCCGAAGTTGAGCGTCTCCACGACGAAACAAATTCGGAGTTCTCTCAAAGTATTATGCACGAATATGGCATACACAGACGTTCATCCCCATAAGGCTTAACTAAAGTTTAAAATCCTCTCCCCCCTCCCCACCTCCAACCAAACATTTACGTCCTCTATCCCTTCGTCTAGAGCGCCTTGTCTACGTAAAGCAGGGCTTTTGCAAAGTGCAAGGGATTGCGGATTAAGTGGGTCGGAGGGTGAAAAGCATCGATTTCCTGCGCGCCGTTCCACTTCTCTACATGTACAACGAAGCGGTGAATACGATGTCCCTGCGAATCATTTCTCTTGCTTTCTCCATCTTCTGATACAAGTCCACGTCACCAATGAGCCTTGCAGCGCTCATGACTTCCCTGCACGTCTCGTCGAGACGAGTGATGACTCGGACTATTGTGCCCTAATTTCCCTTAAGCTCGCTATCAGAGGCCGTCTGAAAGTTGGTTACGTACCTCCATCACATCTGTCAAATCGGTGATTCTGTTGAAAGACATGCCTCTCGCCCACTCGTAGACAACCTGTGGACCGTCAGCGATCAAAAATTTAGCGTTGGGAAATAAAGAGACACACCTCCACCAGACCGAACCGTGGTCGGCTGACGAAGTCATTGGAGTCCTCGCTTGAGAGTATGACTTGGTGCAACGTTTGAACTCTATTGACGTCTTCCGAAATCCTGATGATGGCCTCCTTTCCTTTCTCGAGGCCTGCGGTAAGGACTGGAACGTTGTCGGTCTTCTCCTGGAACACAAACGCAGAAAGCAACGCGACGACCTCTTCTGGTTCGTAATCGGATAGCACATTCTCGAGAACGAGCTGCGTAAGGACTAGTTCGTCGACAGAGTGGACCTCACAAGCCACTTTCCCTTTGAGGCCCACAGTTCGCTCACTGGTGATGAACTCAAGATCCTTCAATACTGATATGCGCTGCTCATAGTCAGGCAGGAGCTGCAAGTTTTGGTCCGACATCAGCTGTCTCAACTGCGAGATGTTTTCTTTGACTACCCATTCGTCATGCTGCATTGCGAACTGATAGGCCTTAGTGACAGCCCACTTCAACGACAGACGTGAAATAATACTCACATGTTTCACGAAATTGGGGCAATTCAGAGACTCCGCATTTTGCGCAATTGTGGCCATCTTCTGTCGCTCAACCAAAAGTTCCCGAACCTGGAGATCCTTCACCTTCGACCAATCCAGCTCATCCCAAGTCGGTGATATCCAGGACGAATACAACATGATGAACTCTTCTTCGACAACCTGCTTTTGCACTGCATCGAGTCTTAGTATTGCGGACAAATCGATCTAGAACGCCATGGTCAATGCCTTTTTGAGAATTGGATGGCCCGGGAAGATCTCCTAACCTTAATAGACGTCATTGTCACGCATTCAACGTCCTCTAGACGAACTTGGGTGAGATGAGCCTTCACCTGATCAACGGATGTCGGCAGTGGGGCAAACATGGGCCGGAAGCGAGGCAAGCAAGGAAGTAGATCGCTATTCTGGCGCTTCGCTCCAAGGAGACTGATTGCCAGAACTTTGACTTGTGGATTCGGGCCACCTCCGATACCGTCGTTCAACAGAATTCCAGCCATCCGAATTCCATCTTTCTTGAAGACGATCAGCTGCCGCTTTGACCATAGCCTCTTACCTACGGGCGATGCCAAAAGACTTGTGTGAAGCCTGTTAGTAAGTCGCTCGAAAGCCATTGCTGCTTCGTGACAAGTCTCAAGGTCCCGATCACAAATGGGGCAGGGCTCCCTTTTGATCTTCTCTAGATTAGCCTGAGACAACTCAACCTGCTTCTCGTGTTGGGGTAGTAACGCTTGGGTAGCATTCTCGCTGAAACTGCGTTTGATCATCTCCTCGATCTTCAGGGCCTCCACTCGGAGCAGATTGAGAATCATATTGTAAGTCAAACGGAACTGTGAGCGAAGCTTCGTTGGATCCCCCAATATCATCTGGCGAAGCTCGCTAGCCGGTGGAGCTTCCGTCTTACCGGACGTAACAATGATGACAGAGCCAACCGTGTCGAGACCTCTTCTGCCGGCGCGTCCGGCCATCTGCGTGTACTCACCAGGCAGCAAATTGCGAAACTCCCGGCCATCATGCTTTCGATAGCCCGAGAAGACAACAGTCCGAGTCGGCAAGTTCAAGCCCATCGCAAAGGTCTCCGTCGCAAATAGGACCTTGACAAGGGTCTTGGCGAAAAGGATCTCGACAATTTCTTTGACAATGGGAAGGAGTCCTCCGTGATGTACAGCGACCCCTCTGCTCAGCAATTCTCGCAGGCGTCGAATCTGTGGCAGGACTCGATCGTCTGGCTTCAGTCTTGCGATAGACTTCTCTATGATGATATGGATTGCACTCCTCTCGGTGGCGGTGCAAAAGTCTTGATTCGATAGCGAGTCTGCATTCTCCTCACAGCGCTTCTTCGAGAAAACGAATATGCAAGCTGGCAGCAAGCTCTCTTTGCGGAGGTGCTGTACAAGGTGAACCCAGACGTTGCGATCTTGCGCGGCTGTAGTACGGCCGCCACCGCGACCCGTCCTGGCTATGTTGCCTTGGCCTCTATTTGCTGGCTGACCTCTGCCACGCTGTTGAGGCCCACCTCTTTGACTGCCTCCACGTTGCTGCTGTCCACGACCACCTCTTGGAGCCGCTTCGCCCCTGGTTGGCGCCTGTGGTTCAGGGCCTTTGATCTCTTTTGGTTTATTTCCAGATAGCACGTCATTGGCCTGCTTCCAGCCTTTCTCAACGAAGCGCTTTTCTGAGTCGACGATCTTGAACATTTCCTTGCCAGCCCATAGATAATGTTCAAGGGGAACTGGTCGCTTTGGGGTCGAGATAACGTATATATCCTTTTTTTTGGTCCTGCCTACCCATGACGCGAACTCGTACGTGTTAGGGACTGTGGCAGACAATAGTATCAGGGTGACGTGCTCTGGTAACATAATGATGACCTCCTCCCACACCACTCCACGTTCCAGATCGTTCACGTAATGCACCTCATCGAATATGACAAATTCCACATCACGTATGAGATCCGCGCCGCGGTAGAGCATGCTTCGCAGAATTTCGGTGGTCATTATCAAACAGCTTGCTTCAGGCGCAATCTGGACGTCACCTGTCAAGATGCCGACATCATCGAATTCATTTCTGAAATCTCGGAACTTCTGGTTGCTGAGTGCTTTGATCGGAGAGGTGTAGATGGCCTTCGTCATATGTTTCGCCGCTAGGGCAATGGCATACTCGGCAACCACCGTCTTGCCAGCGGACGTATGGGCTGCCACGAAGACCGAATCGCCGCATTCCAGATGGTACACAGCCTCTTTCTGGAACGTGTCCAGTTCGAAGGGCCATTGTCTGGCCATCTCAGGCACAAGCTCTTTGAAGTTAGTAATCTCTCTGTTGATGTCAACAATGTGTGCCCACTCTCTGCCGCCTTTCTTCCGCGATGATGTCAGTAGCTGCCTGTGAGGCTCCAGAGCCGGGAATTCGACTGGCAATAAGTCGGCAAGGTCTTCATCTTGGTCTTCATCCTCACTCGGCGTCGTGGCATTCGTATTTGCTGGCTCAAGATATCCATTCGTGATGCCGTCGGGCAGTTCAAGTGTGGTAGCGGTCGGCTCCGCCTCATTCAAGGTACTTTCAATCTCCTGAGCTTCGCTGTCGTCCGCAGGCAGTCGCTTTTTGGGGATCTTAAGTCCTCTTGTAAACCCAGGCGCGACCTCAAGGAGTCCACCCTCAGTCCCAAAATTGATAATGCGATCGAGTCCACCGGATTTCGTTCCCCCTTTGGCTCGCTCTTCAACTTCGACTTGGTCCTCCAATTCAGCAATAGCATCGACTCCATCAAGCCCACCAGGAGCGAAAGGAAAGAAACCTGCACCACCACGAACAAAATCGGCTCGAGTTGCAGGCCGTCGAAGAAGCGAAGTTGAGTTCTTGGCATTAGCGCTGCTCGCTGGTACGGTCACCTCTTTGTAACCGGTCACTCTTCCCTCGAGGCCTTCCCTTGTAAATCGAGTAATAGTCCTGGTTTGTGTCGGTGCAAGCTCTGCTAGTTCAGCATAGTTGACTGGAGCATCCCATCTTTGCTGTAGCCTATTCAGCCACTGTGCACTGAATTCGGTTGGTGGCGAGAGAAGCTCCTCCTCGAGCTCTCTTTTGATGATTTCAGGTCCTTTGAAACCATTTCGTCTGGATCTCGTTTCCTTTGTATCGGCTCTGGAATAAAATTTTGGACTGGTGTCAATCCAAGAATCTTCATTATCGTTGACGTCTTGGCCTCGGAGATGGAGGGCTTCAACCACCTCCCTGAGGTCATCTACCATGTTGACTATCTAGTATTGTTCTTTTCTGAGGAGGTGATTGCATTCATGTGTGCAATATCAAAGATGTCAACCTATGTTGGTTACACCAGCTTGCAGTGAAGGTAAACGCGCGTAAACAGGAGCTAGAGTGCGAATGGTAGAAACTAACTAGTCAGCGTGCGCCAAGGCGTCTACGACTGAAAGAAGTTCATCTATGTCGCAACGATCACATGTTACAGAAGTTAGGAAAAGCAGAATCCTGAATCAGATTTCCATAATAGGCTTCATCCGACTGTATGGGCCGTTGGAGTCTGGGCTTGACTGAATTCGGTCCGTAGGAATTGAGGGATACGGCCAGCGTGGTTGTTTACAGAACGAAACACGCCCACAGTCTCTCTTCGTTCATCATTCGAGGGGTATTTTTATCAGGCCTGCCAGCGACATGCTCCGCATTATCCACTTTTTGTACACATGAAATTGACCACGGGCTGAAACCGGACTCCGCAACCCTGGCCGAAGACTTCTCCTTGAATCATGGCACCTCACGCATCTTCGCACGCGTTCCATCTTCCGAGGATCCGGGAGACTTTCAAATTGCCATATACCAAATCAGATCTCTCGCCCAGACATATCTTTTACGATGTCAAATTCTATCCGTACCATACTTCGCCAACTTCACCGCCCATCTTCGCAGCGGTGGGTGATCGCCAGATATTGCTCTGTCGCCCGTCGGCAGAGAAAGGTAGATCTATGTCCATCATCTCTGCCTTCAAGGATCTGGAGCAGTTTGAAAAGGGAAATGGCGCAGTACTCAACTCCTGTGCTTGGAATTTTGTGGACCAAAATGAGCCATTAATATCGCTCGCCGGTCCGAGTGGTCAAATCAAATTGGTCAGCGCTCTGACTGGAAAGATCGTTACGATACTCATTGGCCATGGAGGATTTATTCAAGATCTTGCCACTCATCCGTTGTATCCATGGATCCTGGCAAGCACTTCAGAAGACCATAGCATACGAATCTGGGATCTTAGACGTCGGATGGAGAAGGGAGAGAATGCTTGCCTGATATTATGTGGCCACGGCCAATCGCACAAAGAGGACATTCTGACCGTTGCATGGCATAGTGGAGGTCGATATCTGCTCTCAGGAGGACTCGATCACATGATCTGTGTGTGGACACTTCCTGATCTGGCTCCTGATGCAGACATTTTCGACAAGGAAAAGCAGATGAAGGATTCAAGAAGTGCAGCAGAGACCAAAGTCATCCACTACCCCCATTTTGTGACTTCCGCCGTCCATTCCAACTACGTTGATTGCGTTTGTTTTTATGGAGATCTCGTCATGTCGAAAGCTGCCGAGGAGGGGAAGATTGTACTTTGGAGGATTACGGGCTTCAACTCGAAGCTACCGCCGCCAGGGCCAGATCGAGCGCCGAAGACGGGTGAATTCAAAGATACACGGAATGGATTTATGGCGCCTTCCTTTCGACCAAAAAATGGCAATGGCGATGACAATGGCAACGGCACATCAACGGATCAAGATGAAAAGGATGTTCAAGAACCTCAACGACCTCCCTTCGAACGCCTGCTGGAATTCCAAGTTCCGGATAGCAACCCTTTCTACATGCGCTTCAGTCTTCTCACACCAAGTTCTTCCTACCCTGACCTCCACCCAGTTCTGGCCTTCGGCAATCACAATTCCAAAATCTTCTTCTTCGACCTCGCTCGCCTCGAGCTTGGCCACGATGGCCGAATCGCCTCCCCGCAGGACTCAGAGGGCTTCCTCGGGCCCGACGATCGCCGTGGAACGAAGAAAGGCGTCGCAAAGCGCCTCAACAGCACCACCTCTTCTAACTGGCCAACCCATCTTACCGGCCACGGAGGCGGTTCCATCTCCTCTCCCGGCACTGGCTCGCCGGCGCCACCTTCGAGCCCTTCATCGAGGCGCTCATCCTCAATTGTGACGGGCGTGTCATCTAACCCACAGGACGGCGGCCGAGCTAACTCGACGGCTGCCACCAGCCTATCAGCTTCCGGTGTAGCAGTAGGCCCGGTTGAAGACCGAGTGAAATATAAGATTGACAACCCCTTCGAACCAATCAAAGCTCATCAGACTCTCACGGTCAGGAGCATCTATTTCACGGCTCGGCAAGCCGCTTGGAGTGCGTGCGGAAGATGGTGTGTTGTGGTAGGAGAGACTGGAAACGATGCATTGGGCGTGTTGTGTGAAAGGTGGACATCGTGAAAATGAATTGCAAGGCATGTGGTTTCAGCAAGAGTGTATACGAGTTGGTAGCAGCTCCTGTCACTTTCGTCACAGGGCTTGGCTGAGCTATGAGCGACAAAGGCGTCGGATGCGGTTTATGTAGGCTATTGCTGAGCTATGAAAATGCAAAATCACACCCTATGCGCAGATCCACCCCCACATTGGCGAGTTGTATCCTGTCCCTTGCGCCCACCTGCAATAGTTGAAACCTAAGCTCACCACGGGTCTGCGCGACCACCATCAAACATAGGTGCTCTCTTATCCTCCACAATTTCCGGGATTGGAGGTAGAAGCTCAATATGATGGATTAG
>Ga0335072_10000680_pt1 | contig 61679 bp, 54 predicted proteins | sample Lox_Sample_21_FD_206725 | JGI IMG/M metagenome (GOLD analysis project Ga0335072, IMG submission 206725) | Soil microbial communities from Loxahatchee National Wildlife Refuge, Florida, United States - Lox_Sample_2.1 | ecosystem: Environmental > Terrestrial > Soil > Wetlands | place: USA...
TATCAACAAATTTAACGGTGTTTGGCTTTCTAAAGAATTAAGTTTGAAATTATTTGACTATGAAATGACGGAGATATGGGTCTCTGAAGTAGGTGAGTTTTATTGATTTTTGGTGGGGTTGCGCGCTGCAGTAGCATGCGCGCTGCCGTGAAAACCCGTAGCACGCCAATGCCGCAATGTCCACTCACACTGTCGCAGCTCCTGCCGGGGAGTTCTTCTGAGATTTGTTTCCAGCTCAAGCCTTTTCGCATAAGTTGCAGGAGTTTCAACTCTTCCTCAGGCCGTCAAATGTCTCCTTGTAGCCTGACTGGCAATGTTTCCTGACGCGTCAACGCCATCAAAACTAAAATTCGTGTAGGGGGATGACGAAACAAAAGATATCTGCCGCGGACGGTCAGACCCCGGTTCCAAGGTAAACTTACTGGCGTGCTCGCGCTGAGGTTCAAGACTTGCCTCCAATCCCATTATAAACCTTGCTCTAAAGTGTACTACAAACTATGCTGCTCGAGAGTAGAGAGACAATGGACATCTAAGTTAGAGAGAAGATGTTCAAACTATTGGCGCTGTACTATAAGGCGCATACATTTGAAAGCTTTGTTCACAAAAGGGTTGAAAACGGCCCCTCAAACGAGATTCCGACTCTAATCTTAGAAAAGGTCGATATGTGCCTCGTAGTCACTATGTAGATGATGGGAACAGGTGGCTATTTTTAGCCAACCAAGGAAAAGAGGGTGCCTTTTCGACCTCTGCAGGCCCAGTATAGCATCATACAAAGATGCAGCCCGAAGTTGGGCATCCCTCGCGCGATAGCTCGTGTGTCGCTAGGGTACCCCGCCAATCTTAGGGTGTTAACTCCGGACGAAGCCTGCTAAGGTTGGCGGGGTACCCCCTAATTATTAGCTGACACCTTTAGGGAGTTTAACCCGCGAAAGTTAGTGAGGGTGCCCCTAATCACGAGGTATTGCGCGTGGAGGGAATAACACAATAAAGCTGAGTGTCGCGGTTTGGGCCGCCTAACCTGGCCGGTTTGGACGCTGCTTTTGGCGGTTTCGACCGCTTCGCTCACCCTAGCAACTTTTCGCGCTCTGAACCTGCTGTCTAACACGGTATTTCCTACCTCACTGCTTTGCCTTGGAGGCAGCATGCAATTTCGCCTTCAAGAATTCTTCTTCATAGGGTTAGCCACCCATCGAAGCAACTGGACCACCCGCTATAGAGAATCGGGAGAAGAGGTGATGATATTCATACTATAAGACCAAGATCCAACACCCTTCCCACCTCCGGGTGGCAATATGCGTGCTCCGAATCTGGATATACCGACTCCAAGGTCAGCTTGGGATGGAAGAGGTCGAGATGATTTGAGGCAGAAATTGCGCTGAATGCCAAACATAGCATAGCCACAGCACCAGCACCAGCACCTCATTTATCGCCAGGCGACACCATTCTCTATGATCTCAAATTCGCTTGATATTTCTTCAGTTCATCACTAATTATATCACATCACATATGAAAATCCACATCAATCAGCTTAGCCGTATCAGTTGGCTCAGAAGTACTCGTAAACCAGCTTGTTCAGTACACCGCAATGGCTCCCCTAAATCTTCAGCCTCACTCCTGTCCAATCTGTCGAGATCTTGTCTTTGATCTCCATGGGCAAGAACGAAGAAGCTCCGGGGACATGGCCAAGAAAGGTAACCTGTTCAGGTGTACACTTGCAGATATCAGTAACGGCGCAAGTCATGGTTGCCAGTTCTTCAACTGGCTCCTTGACGAGGAGGTCATTTCACGCCAAAGCTTCCTCGCTCATAGCCCAAACAATCTACCCACGAGTGATCCATACTGGAAAGTCTTGAATACGCTACAGGACACGGCCATGTGGGTACCAAACTTCTTGGGGGAAGTTCAGCCTCAAAACACACTTCGCAACCTTGACTCCGATACCGCTACATCCCTACAGGATCACCGCCTATTCGCCGCAACGTACCAAGCAACTGGAAGTGCTTTGGACATCAGCAAAATCGACTTCTTTGGCCTTTGGAATCCAGTCACAGTGAAGATCGATTGCAGAACCAGGACCGGGCTTGTGGTTTGCACCGAAGCGGAAGACCCGGCTGCATCCACAATTACGACCCGTCCTATTGAGGAATATCCCGCTGCCGGCAAGACTGTTACTAAAATATCTTCGTGGCTACAAAGCTGTCGGAATGGACACACAAAATGTCAAAAGATGTCTACGACAATGCCAGGACGGCTGCTTGAAATCGATGCTACCGATTCCAAACGTACACTCAGGCTTCTTGACACTAAAAACCTCGATTCCGTTGAATATATAGCTCTTAGTTATTGCTGGGGACGAGAACAATCTGTCACTTGCACGAAAAGCACCCTACCGAAGCTCCAAGTCAGCATCCTGGTGTCGGATCTGCCTTCAACTATACAGGATGCGGTAACGGTCTGCGATGAGCTCTCCATAGCTTACTTGTGGGTCGACGCACTCTGCATAATCCAAGATGACCAGTACGACAAGACCACTGAAATAGCCAAGATGCCATACATATACGGCAACGCAAGCCTTACCATCGCGGCAGCAAGTTCACGTACCGTAGATGATGGCTTTCTTCATCAGCGAGCGGTAACATCTCCTACAGCATTTAAGCTCTCATATCGATGTCACGACAATGTCCTGGGCTCAGTTACCATCTTCATCCTCGATACTACGCCAGAGCCATTAGATGAGAGAGGTTGGACATTGCAAGAACGTCTCCTGTCAAAAAGATTCCTTCAATTCGGTTCCAGATCAACTAGATGGTACTGCCACGAATCGGGCCAAACCAGTGATCAATCAGACGGCTGGATGTCTCAACCAGAATACTCGCCGTTGGGAAGAGACACGGTAGACATCGTCAATTTCCATCGCATAAGCGACTTCCACCCTGCCAAAGACTATGGCTACATCCGTAATCACTGGGGAAATGTCATCAAGGCGTACACGCAACGCAAGCTCACAAAGTTGACAGACAGACCACACGCCATTGCTGGGATTTCCGAAGTTTTCGCGCAGCTATTCCATAACCGGTACCGAGCCGGGTTATGGACATGTTCAATGCACGCCGATTTGCTTTGGGAGATATCCCCAAATACACGAGTGCCACGACCAACGGTCTACCAGGGCCCAACATGGTCCTGGATCGGGGTGAACGGCGCCGTTGATTTCGGCAGCTTCAATGTGAACGACTGGCGCGCTACCATCTGTCAAGCACAGATTCTCGACATCGAGTGTGAGCCCGTCAACGATCAAGCACTATTCGGGGCAATAAAACCTACTTCAGGTCTTCTGAAGCTCCGCGCTCGCATGGCGAAAGGCGCCCGCGTCGTCAGCAATGGCAGCGACCCCAGCAACCGCAATGAGAAGTTCCTAGTGGGATTCCTTGGCCAAAACGGTGCCGGGGCCTGCATCGCCATGGCTAAGATGTCCAGCGACGCTATCGAAGAAGACTTCTCGGATACAGGCAACAACAGCGACGAGGCCAATGCAATTGAAGTGCTTGAGATTCAAAGCCGCATCAAGGGGGCTTCGTGGCAATGTAGAGGACTGGTTTTGCGGGCGGTACCGAACAAGCAGGGCTGGTTTCGGAGAGTGGGGACTTTTCAATACCAGACTAACAGGGATGGGCAGAAGGATGGAGAAAGCGATGAGGATTGGGAGACAAGAGTGGCATTGGAGTTTGATTGGTTCCGGCATCAGGCTTACTCCATCGTAACTATTATCTAGATTCACTGCTCGTGATCAGTAAAATGTTTCCATTTAAATATCTATTTCATAGAGGAGTTTAGTGGAATAATTTTTGGCCTCCGCTCATGTCCAAACTTCTAGAACACCAAGAAGGGTATTACGTATACTAGGAAGATCGCATGAAACAGTAATCACCACAGGCAAGTGGAGCGTTATAGGCGATTAAGGTGGCGAGAGTCGGACAACGGCGGGAGCAGGGAGTTGACAAGTGCCGCCAAACTCGGCGAGGACGACCGTGACACTGAGATTACACAAATTTCGAGCCCGTCCTGTGCGGCACCATAGCCTTCGACATGGTGGCTCAACTTCAGAAGTCTTCCACGCCGAAGCGCGACCGGAAAGGCGAGAACTTCGATCAACGCGCAAAGAATCTCGTAACCAAATGCCATGGGCTGAAGACAATGTATCAAGCCGATGTGTATATTATAATTTGCCAGAAAAAAGAAATCCCTCATCACTTAACTATTCTTCCTGGCCTCCTACAAAAGAAGACATCGTGAGCATCCTTCCATACGGAAGAACTCTAATTGCTAACAACTCCCAAGGATAAATACTACCCTCCACCGGTCAAAAAGACACCCGCCAGTTTCGCCCACACTGAGGATGAGCTGTCCGATTGTAATCATACATAAGGCCCGGCGACGGAAGAAACGGCTGTTTAGAGAATCTGCTTGAGACATGGCGTTGTTGGGTATTCTAGAATCATATCTACCTTCTAATTAATCGCCATTCATGTAACTGTTTTCATCATCGTCCGATTCGAGAACCTCAACCACGTATCGAAATTTTTGAATTGGAAGCGGTTGCTGGAATAGAGAGTAATTAGTAGGTTGATCTTGCTATAAACCCTCCTGTTGATGTGATGTCGAGGTAGGACCTCGAGGTGAGATGTCAAGTTGGAACGATCCGCCAATCTGCGGCTGACGCAACTAAAATAGCGAGTGGCAGCCCCGCCCTAACCCGCGAGGGGGGGAAGCAATCGGCCCCCCCGGGAAAATTTTTCCCGAACAACAGCTTTGACAGTTGAGGGGGACGGGAACAGGGACCACTGAAGACATATAGCCACAGCAGCAAACGTGTGGCGACGTATACTGTGTACTGTAGCTTGTGCCGGCAGTGCGACGTTTCACAATAATGGCGGCGAACAATGGGAGAGTTGCTAAACGGAAAAGAGATAGGACGAACGAGAACTTCGCCAAGCGAATTGAAACCCTGTTTGTTAAATGTGACGAACTCAGAGAGTATCATGCTGATATTTTCCTATTCGCCCGCCGGAAAGGTAAATCTTACATGTATAACTCAAGTAGTGGACGCTGGGTTCCCTCGGAAGAAGATATGGTAAGTTAAGAAGCTGTTCGTGTAGAGCGTGATAGTCGTTCTGACCACAACATAAAGATAAGCTGTACCCACCACTAAGAAGGAAGGGCGGTGGGAAGAGCGGGATGGGATGGTGGTTTAAATGAGAGAAAAATGGACCGGGTTGAGGGAAGTCACCCGCGCAGGTGATGCCGGAGAAACGACGGCGCGGATTGGCCACTACCGTATACCCAAAGCAGGCGGAAACGCCCCGCTAAACCCAACTAAGGGCGCCCCAGGACAGAGTTTACCGTGGGCCACCCTCATCTAGTTCGAAAAGATGCCACGACATCGGCGTCAAATTATTATTATCCTCGTACGAATGCGATATACTTCATCATCATTGCGACATACTGAATGCCCACCAACCCAAGCCACACATCAATGAGGTTTAGACGAGTACAAATTACAGTTGGCAGGAGAAATCATAAAGGTACTCCTGTTGTTGATTTATGATAATCGCTCTGAGCGATTAAGGGCGAGGAGAGCCCTCTAAGCCCGAAGGCGTACCTTCCAGTATTAATAGTTCCAATTTCTCTCTATAAGGTCGTCTGTTAATTATATGTTTAGAAAGCTTTTGGACATAACTTGAAATTTTGAAAACAGAGCTTCGCCTTCACTGTCTCTGTACATTTATCTAAGCTCTTCATCGTCAACATCTTTACAACCAAGGAAGGCTACCAAGACATTTTAGGAAGAACTTGGCAAGGATCAGCTCAACTCAAACGTAAGCTAGGCCACGAATTGAACGACTTAGACTTCTGGTTGATCACAGAGAACGCTCAAGGAGGGACTTGGCAAGGGTATGAAATCATGATATACGTCTTCGAGAGTCCACGGAACAACATCACGGGAACGCTGATCATGGGTGATGTCTGGTATGCCGAGTAATTTCCAAACTGTCTACCGGAAGACGTGGGAGTTTGAAGGTGCCACCTAAGGGGATAGGTCATTTGTTAGCACAATCCCAAAAGGGACTTCATCGAATTGACCCCACAGAACATAACCAGGCACTGGCATACTGGGAAGTTTCAGGCAAACTCGTATATCCACCTGTGATTGCTGGAACCAACAACATACACTTAGAACAGAAACTGGGAGGGACCGATATTCCTGCCACCATAGCACAGGCAATAAGATCGATCGTCAATCTCCTGGAGAATGACGAGATACAATGTCGCTGGAGGCGACATCCAGCTGTTGTGCCGACAACAACCTCTAACGAAAGGAATACGGCAGAAGCGGGACACAAGCTGCCTACGTTATTGCATTTTCAGCCTTTGAGGTACGCATACGTAACATGACTAATTGGAAAGATGAGATGATATGGGTACCAAAGGCATTACAAGTCATTGAACTACACTCTTGTCAGCAATTATCTCGAGATGTCTACACGTCTTCGTCTAAATTCTATTTCTAGAACCCGTTCTAATAAAGAATTAGCATACTGCAACCGGTCAAAGCGAAGCCCGATTCTCAGAACCTACCAACACCGGATGGCTCGCGGTAGCCGGTATGAGGACCTTACTCCTTACAGCTGCAATCAAAGCATCATCCACACCGGCCACCTCCTTGGCGTACTGCTCAGGCGATCCCCACCTCCTCCTCAGCAATTCCAACGTCGCGACCATAGCCTCCTTCCTCGCGCTGACCATCCTCTCAGCGCGGACCCTCGCCGCCTGCTCATCCGAGCCAAAAGTGCCGCCCTCCACGATTCTCTCAACAAAATAGGCCTTCATGCTCCCCATACCCTTCTCCGTCAGCGCATACTCATCCGCAACATGCTCATCTGGCACGCCCAACACCCCAAGCACGACGGCCACCACGCAGCCCGCGCGGTCCTTGCCAGCCGAGCAATGCACGAGGGCAGCGTTGCCGCTCGGCGCCGCGAGCGCCTGCAGGACCGCGCGCACCGACGCGCCGCCATGCTCGAGGATAGCCTCGTAGGCGCGAGCGAAGCCCGCGGGCCCGTCTTCGGCGCCGTAGAGCGCGAAGCGCGCGGCCACCACGTCGGGCGTGTACTCGTCGGCGGAGAAGACCGGCACCCAGGCGCGGGTCACGGCGCCGCGCGTCGCGGCGAGCGTGCGCTCCCACGCGGCCAGCGTGCCGGCCCGCTCGATCTCCGGCGCCGCCCGCAGGTCCAGGATCGTGGTTAGGCCGTGCGCCTTGTGCAGCGTTTCGAGCGAGGTGGGCGAGATCCGTGATGGGTCGCCGCTGCGGTACAGCAGCTGCTTGCGCACGGCGAGCGGCGCGCCCGAGCTGCTGGTGAGAGTGCTGGGGAGGCCGCCGATGTCGCGCAGGTTGGGGAGATTGGGAATGTTGATGAATGGTGGCGGGAGATTTAAGGTTTGTTCTGGTGGTTGCGCTGGAGGAAGAGACATCGTGTTGTGGATTTTCTCGACGGCAAATTGGAATTGAGGAGAGAATTGGAGAAATAATTGAAAGTTTACATGGCGTATATCTTTATATCCAGTGGCAGAGGCAGTTTTTACCAATCAATGCGCCGTAAAGATACACGGATTTATGTGCTTGAAGCACTGCAACCGAGGTCGGAGGTTGTAGAGGAGAATCAAGTGAGCTTGCGATGTCAGCCAATCTTCAACCGCGGTTCTGCGGCTTCGTTCACTCAGCTCCGTCACTCAGCTCATCTCTATGCCACCCGCAAATCACTGAATAAGTTGAAGTGCCAACGTACAATTCATTAACTGACCAACATGTAAACCTATCCAGAACTTGATGATCTCTAATTTGAAAGAATATATTCTTTCAGAGCTTAATTGTACCTAGCAACTGTGTACTCCGTACCATGCGGTACTCTTAAACCAATCCTAAGGTAGTCATAATATTGCAAGAGATGCCGGCTGACAGTCTGCGGCATGTGATTCAGTATCTGCAGCTTCCAATTGATATTTGACAAGGTGTACAAGCTCTCCTCTCTCAGGCGGATATTTGTGAGCTTCGTCGTTACCAGTATTCTCCCAGCCAAAACGCCGTCAAGTGCTTACATTCGTGGCAGGGAGAGCGGTACGTAGATGCTTGAATCCACATCGGATGTGGTTCGTACTCGTACGGACCAATTTCTACGTCATGTATGTGTAGGCGGGTGGTCAAAAAGCAAAATATGTGCTCAGAAAAAGGAAGTCAAAGCAACCCACCTCCTTACGAGACTACTCTAGATGCCATCATGTCGCATGTACCTGTACCTAGCAAAGAATATCTCATATAGCTTGTCCGCCCGTCAAATCTACCACCGAGAATAGAGAGATCACTGTGATACTGGATTTGGTTACATTCCTACAACTCCGTTTGTTGATTATCCACGTGCAATCAAGGCTAGGCCGTAAAGCACATGCGAGGTGCTTAGAGGTACTCTATCGTACTCCACTCGATTGCTTTCGCCTTCCGGAACGCCGCGGGCCGTTAAAACTTAAAAACAACTAGGCCGTCTTACAAGTTCCATTATATAAGCATTTCACATTCATTCCAGCTCTTTTTATTCTCGAGGTCAATTGATAATTGCCTTCTTATTTCATACAACTGAAAACTTTATATTTTTCTTTTGTGGTCTTCTGTATAATCGAGCAAGGACCGAAAGCCAGAGCCGCCTGCTAGTCGAGGTCCGAAGCCGCTTCCGTATACCATTATCATAACGCAGCTGTGTCGTTCATATCCGTACGTTCCTAAGATTTTGGTCCTTTGACGAAGGCCGGATGGCTTGAACTAACCTTCAATTGCAGTGTATTTGAACCTTGAGCCTTCCTTCCAGCCAATACCTATCCATATCAATTGGAATGGCTCTATAGCTGTAATTCGACTTTTACGCACCACTTGACTATCAAACGTGATTCCATTGATATCAAATCAAGCCTCTCGAGCTCTAAGTAGAGAGGCTTTGCTGGTTTTATGCTTCGGGACCCGGAGATTCTCGTCTAGACAGCAGCTATGGAATCAGAAGCCGAAAATATGGATATGTCGAACAAAGAGACAAGCCCAGAGTCTGGAGACGTCAGTTCTTCGTCTGAGATGGATCTGAAATCAAAAGAGATTTCGAATACTAGCCCTCCAACAGACCCGGAAAAAGCGGATGTGGACAAGGAAATCAATCGACAAGACTTTGGCGCTCGAGACTCAACACAGCAGGATGACGCTCATACGGTGAGCTCGCAAGAAACACAGGAGGATGTTCCCGAAGAACGGCCACCCTACGCACGTGGGACTACCGCGGGCACGACAGGCACGACAGGCACTCAGGGCGGCCTTCCCCCATTGAAGCGCAAGGAAACCAGACTCGCGCAGAAGGAAGCACACCCGTGGCAACATCTAGGTATCACCCTGGGCCTGCCGATGATCGTCCTATTCGACATTATTGTGCCGTGCATCATCTACTACACGTGGTACGACAAGCACAAGTCAACGTGGGAATCCGAGTGCCGAGAGCAATTCCCAGGCCAACAACCGTGCCCGATCGTGCGGCCGGAGTTCGACCAAAACATCCTCGGGTCGGCCATCGCGTCGTTCGGCGTCGGCGAGCTGTGGATCCTGATCGCGCGGGTGTACCGGCTGTTCGTGCACCGCGACGACTGCGCGCCGCTGCTGTCGCGCAGCCGCTGGGAGCTGGACGCCACGTCGTGGGTGTATGCCGTGGCCATGCTGCTGGCGCTGATCCCGTTCGTCGTCGGCAGCAGCTTGGTTATCCCGAAGCTGTATCTCTATGGGCCCAGCTTCATCATGGGCTTTCTCGGTATCCTCATGGTCGCCACCATCGACTTGCCGTTCTTCAAGATCCCCATTGGCATCAATTCCCAGCCGCGCGGTACGTATATACGTCCGTTTATCTATTACGCGGCTGAGGACTTTATTGCTGTGGATGGCTTGCAAGATCGTGAGTTTCGTGTGCGGTACAACGACCGATACAAGAGCAACGCCATGTTTAGACGTTTCTTCCGGCACCTTACGTTGTGGTGGCTCTTCGGAGTATGTGTCTATATTGGCTGTGTTTCAGCGGTGATATGGACACTGCCATTTCACTACGCATTTGGCTTGTCATTGGGCGTATTGTTTGCATATATCGCAGTTTGGGCAGCAGTAACCTACGCTTGGACCGTTTACGAGATAAAACGAGAGCATAAAGCGTATATGGAAGATAGAATTGAACCATGAGATATCGGAGCTACTGAGAATGAAGAATGTTAATAGAGAAGGCCACTACAGAATAATCACAATCTGGATTTCCGCATCTTTGCGCATCATCTCATTAGCGACAACGGGAATGGTATTCGTCAGTTTTGAAGCTTTTTCCTTTGCCCTATGCGATTGTACTATCGTAATGCCATTGCTTCAACACACGCGGTCTGCTGTAGAGCCCGAGCATTAAAGCAACGGAGAACTACTTTGAAGCGGTCGAGATGAGTCAAAGGTACTAGTTAGTACGCACCAGATCAGATATTTCTCCGAAGCTCATAAATATTATCTATTGTTACATAATATAGCTGAATACGGGGGTTTCGCCTGCCAAATATGGTGGTTTTTGACGCTGCTTTGGGTGGCTCCGACCACTCGCTCTCCCACACAGACTTGAAACGCACTGCTGTTGTACTGCTCTACCCTGGAGTTGCTAGCTGGCTTTCACATTGGGAAAAGTTTTTGCCATGGTATGATAACGTGATTGTTGGGGACAAGGCTTAAAGTGAGAATCAGTGGTGTGTTAGTCAATAGAATCCGACGCATATTGAGCTTGATTTCTCGAAGTTCTGTGGATCTCTGCGCCCATTATAATTTCTTCTTCCACGGCATCGACCATTTAAGAGGGAATCGTGAGTGTGATTGAGGCCCTTGCATAGCAGTAGAAGTATACGTTGAGACACTCAAGTCATCGGGCGCGTCAGCGAATTCTGTGCATGCCGAATCATCAAAACTTGATTGTGGTCCGGATGGCCTCCTTTGGAGCTGTTTGGATTGCTGTTCAGCTCTTTGCTTGTCGCGGATTTCTTCTACTGTCTGTACAAACTCATCATTGCCAATGGAGACCGAAGCTTTGAGATCTGTCGTTTCTTGATCTGTGAGCTTTAAGTGTTCTGCGAAAACACTCACCATCTCCACGCTCGGTGTGACGCGTCGCTCTTGATATTCACCATCGATGACGTACTCGAACTTGGACTTTCCAATATTAAGCAGTAATGACCACAGCCTTGGTTTGTGTTGAGGATGCTCAGTAAGCTTCCCATCGACGTACATTGCAAGATCGAACTTGATGACTAAATCAAGAAAGCCGAGAAATCGAATCGACTTGTTTGGAGCCGGCCAATTGAATGGCTGATCTCTTCCTGATCGATCCAAGATAGTGAGGCCATCTGGTCCTTGCCTCTCGCAAAGTAGGACGATTGCAGATCTATCGAGTTCATCAAGCACCCGGTTTAGCGTTACCTTCTTCTGTTTCCACGACTTCTCGGCGTATTCAAGAGTTCCGAATATTGGAATCCAAAGTGGACTGGCTCGGTGAATAGATGGGTCAGAATAGATCCTCTTTAATTGAAATAAGTAGGAACGTGCCACAGCCGCGTAGGGATTGAAATCCTCTCCGGTAGCTTCAATGAATTTGGCCCAAATGTGATCTTTGTCGAGAAACTCGGATACGGTTCTGTGCATGAAGTCAACTCGACATTCCGCCAGTAATTTCCCATCGTCAATATTGAGCTGGCTGACATCTCTGATGATTTGCACCTCATTTTCAGAGATCTGACGTCGGACGGGTTCAACTTCAAGCAATCCTTTGCATCTGCTATCTAGTCGTCGTCTCATGTGCAAAGATTTGTAATACTTGTCGACTGTGCCCATTGGTTGAATTTCTTCTCGTAAAACAAGGCCATGATTTCGGTTTGCTTGTTCAGCAAGTGCCAGAGGAAGGAGCTTCACCGGGCCATTCCAAACCTTAAACAGCTGGAACAACACCGAGGCGTCTGGAAAGTAGCGATCGTCGAAATTGTGAAGTATTCGTCGGAAAAGGTCGTTCAATGCCTCGGGTAGATCATCCAATCTCTTTTGCAGGTCTACTAGATGGTCACCATCCCTCAAGCCCTCCAGCAGTGACCCCACAGCGAGCACTACCCACAAGAAGATGCCATCGGACTTCTCTGCGACGTTACTAATTAACGTTCGTGCATACTCCTCGTCCATACCCCGAAGTTCAATAAAGCCTGGGGTATCGGTTAGTTTATCTTCGACGTAGGTTCTGATATCCTTTCGTGTCAGATCCTGCAGCATGAGTTGCGGTTTGGCCTGAAAAGCATCCTCAAAGATCATCCATGGTCTGCTCGACACGCATATCTTCGTATTCCTGTAATGCGAAATGCGTGTAACCAATTCCATCAAAGAATCTAGATTGCCTTGAAACTCATCGAGACCGTCGATGAAGAAACAGAATTTCAGAGATGGATCCTGCTCTTCAAGCAAGAACTTGAAGGCCTTCTCAAGTTCGGGCCATGTCCAGCTTTCGGAGAAGTCTCTGGAGAGAGCGAATGACTCCCATCGCCTTTCAGATGTGTCGAAACCTCTTGCCCTACACTGCGAAATGGCTTGGTGCAAGAGCGTCTGAAGTAGACCCTCTTGCGAGGTTTGCATTTTGCTCCCTGCGTGCCAAAAGTAGAAGGATGCAACGATGGGGATGGATCCTTGCACCCATGCTCTGAGCATAGCCGTTGTCTTTTCATGACGCACGATATACTTCATCAAAGTGCTTTTGCCGGATCCTGCCTTGCCCGTAATCCAGTACAGATCAGAATCGGTTTGAAGCCAGTCTCCGAAGCTCGACCAGGGATGCGGTGAAGATGCCGAGCTCTCAAATATCCATTCGAATGTCCTGACATGAGCTTCCGCTATGCGCTCTTCTCGTGCAGTTATTGCCTGGAACTGCAGACTATGCAGTAATCTGTCAGTCAGAGTCGTTGAGAGTCGAGATCTTGGCCAGAAGACTTCGTTATGGTAATCTACATCTGGTCCCTCTGTCCCGTCGTTTCCAAACAGAGAGCGTTTGATGGTTTGGTCGGATTGTAGTTGCTGGAACGTATGTTTAAGGTTATCTTGCCATCTGTTGTCATCTTGTAGTTGCTTCAAAATTTCATTTCCGACATTTGAGGATTCAACAGACGAGGCTTGAGTGGTAGACCTCTCGGCAAGCAGACGTTGAGCGAACTCGGTAATCTCCTCGCTGCAATCGTGGTTAGTGACATTTGGTTCAAGATTCCTAGCTTGCGCATCATCTTACCGTAAACTAACCAGGATAACGGTCATAAGTTTCTGTTGCAGCTCGGCCAACCTCCGTTTTAGTGACTCTAGTTTCGGTTTGTTCGCAACTGCTTTGAATGCGGTACGGACAATCTCGAGTCCTGATCGCCCTTTCTCAACATCAAGCTGACAGAGACCCTCCGAAAGCCTTGATCCAATGTCGATGCAGTCATTAGCGACAGTCAGTAAATCGTCCTCGTTCGCAGTTCGCGATCTCCGTAGCTTGCTCTGATCAAGCGAGGCCTTCAGGCGTTGATTCAGAGTCCGCAGTTCATCAGCATCTCCTTTTAGAATTTTAAATTCCTCTATTGAACCCTTAGAGTCGATGAAACGATAAAATTCGATTAAATTTTTCACCACACTCCCGCTATAGGCTGCGAACTGGACAGCGGTTGCTGCCACGCCAACGGCTGATATTGGGTCCATTGAGGACAGCACAGCAAGAGCATATTGTTGAGAAAGCACGCCAGAGAAGAAGGTTTTAACCCTACACTTTTGTTCACGTATTGCAAAAGAGGCCGCCTTGCGCTGCCACGTAGCGGGTGACAGACACAGCCACCGCGAAGCCCTCCAAGGCAGTCTCAGCTCACATTCTGTGCAACCACATTTCTCTTGGCAAAACGTATGATCTCTAAAGTGGATAGCGACGTACTAGAGGACGTACGTGATGTATGTAAGAAAGTATCTACATCAACTCATCATTGGGAAAGAGTCTGTTGCCGGTCATGGACGTCCACGAGAAGGTCGCGATACTGAGATTACCGTATAGAGTATAGAGTACCATGTCATGTCGTACCTTACAGTATCGTATTAAGGGTCCAGTCCAGATTCCCATATCTACGGCCTTTGCCATCTCCGCCACTCCAACTTGTACAATGCAATGACCCAGACCCTTGCCATCACAATCGGTGTTCTCGCCCTCCAAGGCGCCTTTAGCGAGCATATTCAACTTCTACGCCTTGCCGTAGCAGCGCTCCACGCCTCCGGCACCGACATCGCCGCCAATGTCTCTTGGAGATTCATGGAAGTGCGCACGCCGGCGGAACTCGCAAAATGCGACGCGCTGATCATCCCGGGCGGTGAAAGCACGACAATGAGCCTCGTCGCGCAAAGCAGCGGACTCCTCGAGCCACTGCGCGACTTCGTAAAGTACTCTGCATCCGCTTCGCCACCCGCGCAACTGACGCACTAACCGCGCCGCCAGAGTCCACCGCAAGCCCACCTGGGGCACCTGCGCGGGCCTGATCCTGCTGGCGGAGAGCGCCAACCGCACGAAGACGGGCGGCCAGGAGCTGGTCGGCGGGCTGGACGTGCGCGTCAACCGCAACCACTTCGGCCGACAGGTCGAGAGCTTCGCGGCCGATCTGGATTTGCCGTTTCTCGCGGAGCCAGCGCAGCCGCCGCCGGCGGTCTTCCGCTCCGTCTTCATCCGCGCGCCCGTCGTCGAGAAGGTCTTGCCTGTTGCTGACGGCGTCCAGCGAGCTGAGGCTGGCCGCGAAGGCACAGTCGTTGCGCCCGCGAAGACGCCTGCTGATCGCTTCGCCATGGAGTCGTACAATGCCGAGGTCGAGGTGCTGGCGCGGCTGCCGGGCCGGGCGCGCGCGCTGGCTGAGAGAGGCGTGCTCGCTGAGGATGTCGGTGAGGATGGAGATATCATTGCTGTGAGGCAAGGCAATGCATTTGGCACCAGCTTTCATCCTGAGCTTACGGGTGATCCGCGGATTCATGTCTGGTGGCTGAAGCAGGTACTTGCGGCGACGGAGAGGAGACGTCACAGTATCGCACTTGAGGTGTAAGGTGGCTATTTGGTTTATTTAGAACAGTTGTATGAGTCTTTGCTACAGATATGGCCCTAGCTGACTCATTTCAATGTATATCCTTTCTTTCCACAACATGGTTACCACGAAATGCGGAATCCCATGAACACTCTTCCTAATAATGCTCTGAGTAACCACCTTGCCTTCGTCATCTTACGCTTATCCATTGTATGATAACACAGAGATAAGGTCTTCCCTCACCCAAGCAGAATTTTTAACCCCATATTGCACTTTCCAGAGTCGCTAGAAGTTACACTTCCAGCCTAGATGCTTCACTCGCAGAGAGGCGAATGGATTGATCACTCGTAGCTTAGCCTACATCATCAATTCATCATTTATACATATCTCCTTCGTCGCCGTATGCCCTTCCATAACCGCCGCGACCAGGATCATACTCTTCTCTGTACTCGTCACGCACTTGTCCACCCGACTTGCCACGTCCGTACTGTCTGCCCTCGATAAAGCCTTCGTCAAGATCTGTACGTATCAAACGCTCGTCGAGTTTAGTGCCTCCGATATACTTCATACAATCTAATGCGTCTTGGTGAGTGTAGTATTCAACGAAGCAGAAGCCGCAAGGAGTCTTCTGGAAACGATCGAGGCCCATGACGAGACGTTTGATTTCGCCGACTTTGGAGAAAAGCTCGTGGATCTGCTCTTCGGTGGTGTAGAAAGACCTAGCTCCCAGTCAGAGGAAAGGTATCATTTGCTTGAGTGGAATGAGATTCTCACAAGTTGCCAACGTAAAGGGTAGTGGCATTTGCCAGTTTGTCTACGGGTTCAGGAGTTCGCTCTCGCATGGCATCAGGACCATCTTGCATGTCTTGGTCATCGTCGCGATTATGCCGCCTGCGCTTTCGAGTCTGTTGAGAGGGTTAATTCTGCTTGGACAATGCGGCTTCTTCCGTGGCGAACCTTGTTAGCAGTATATGAACTGGGCTTATCGAGGCGATCAACCGTATTGCGAGTAATTGGCATGCTTCTGAGCTATTGGTCTTTGGTGGAAGTGAGAGCAGGAGCTAAAGAAAGAGTGAATGAAGTAGAGAACGCGACTCCGTCCCGACGTTTAACCGGTCCAGCGCGTCAACCTTCAAATCACCACCAGCGACCAACTACTCGCCATCCACATAAAACCACCCAATCTCGTCTGGTTCCTCCCGATGAACCGGTGATGTGACCGGCGAACCTCATCTCCAGCTTCACAATGCCGAGGGTTCTCAGCTATACGCCATCCTGGCTATCCAGGCCCTGGCCTGGCTTTGATGTGTTCGCCGCCAACACAACCCAGCCGCAAATCAACGGTAGTTCGCGTGTCGCCAGTTCCACTCCTAATGGTCCGTCTAAGACGATCGCGCTACGAGGTACTGAGATCTTCGTTGCTGTCGGCAATGAGATACGATGGTCCGATTTGGCCTGGTTGAAAGAGATTCAAGAGGAAGACGTTCCAAGGGATCAATATGGAGGACAGGCATACAGAGTCCTCAAAGCTAGCATCCACGGAGATATCAGACAACTACTCATCTCTCCTCTCCAAGATTACCTCGCTATCGTCACACAACACACTGTCCACGTCATGCGTCTACCAGACTCTAGTCTGCTATCCGCCGACGACACTACACCTTTGAAGCCAAAGATCTTTCAGATTGGTCCTACCGCTCATGTAGTCGAGGAGGCTCCAGTTGTTTCTGTGCTTTGGCATCCATTGGGCGAACTTGGAAGATGTCTCGTTACTGTTACAAGAGATGCTATTTTACGGCTGTGGGAGATCAATCAAGACAATAAGCTGTCTTTTGGTGAAGCATCGTTATCGGTCGACCTGAAGAAACTCGCCAACGCTGCTTCGGCTAATGATGACCTACGCGCCTCAAGATTTGGGTCTGGCAAGACTTACACACCTGACCTGGCTTTCTTGGAGCCAGCTGCCGCGTGTTTCGGCGCCAATACTCCTGCTACTCAAAATCCATGGGCATTAATGACACTTTGGGTTGCCACCGTGGATGGAGACGTCTATGCGCTCTGTCCACTTCTACCGAAGAAGTGGCAGCCATTCGATGGCATGATGGAATCGCTCTTCCTTTATGCCGCCGCTTCGGACGACCAGGAATCAGGTGACCTTGCCAAGTGGTTTTCTGATCTGCACGATCAAGATCCTTTGATAATACAATCACGATTCGACACTTTCACCATCTACAACCGACCACGCCGGCCTGGACCGGTACCTCGAATGCAGGGTCCATTCTTACTCGATCCGGTACCGAAACACGACTTCGATCTTACCGACATTTTTGTAACCGAGACCGCCATCTCTGATGTTGAAGAGCTGGACTACGATGAAGACGAGGATGATATCGACCCTGAAGAGCTGTCATCTTCCTTGATCTTTTTACTAACTGCAAATGGCAATGTTCATATCTGCCTCGATACTGAAGGAGTTGAGGCTCAGTGGCTGCCATCCAGTAGCAATACATCCACTTCGAGTCCAGTGCCTGTTATGCCAGATCATGAGACACACTCATTGCTCACTCTCGAGACTGTCGAACTCTACCCGGGTGGCAAGTACTCCAGCAATACCGTTCCATCCTTCACACCGGATATCATCTCTTCTCACTCCGTCTTCATCACTCACGGCACTGGCGTCTCCTATCTTTCTCTAACACGCTGGTCTGAACGGCTCCAACAAGAACTAGAGCAATCTGCCGAAGAAGGCTCAGCTCTACGCTACACCATCCTACTTTCAAGCCCGAAACCGCTCCTGGAGCACCTAATCCAGTTTCCAGACACGACATTGCACCAACCGCGTCCTCTAATCGCAGCCGCAGCTGTGCTACAAGACTCCGACGTGGGCTACCTCCTGCTCACAACCGCCAGCCACCAGCCGTTCGCGGCAACGCTGGACCTCGCCCAGCGCGCGCCCTCCGCAGGGCCCACCATCAAGCCCGATCCGGACGCCACGCCACCCCCGCTCCCGCCCCTCTCCGCACCAGAGCTTTCGCTCTCCGCCCCCCGCGACCCCTACCAGCCCGCCGCAATCTTCTTCGACGCCGCGCTCCCGCGCAGCCTAACCTCACTCCTGGAACGCACGCCCGCCCACGAGCGCCCACTGCACGCCGCGCACCTGCGCCTGTCGGAAGCGAGCCTGGCGCTGCTGGTGGGCGCGCACCGCGCGGCGGCGGCTGCCAGCGGCGCCGTCGCCGACGCGGCGTCCGACCTGTTCCGCCGCGCGGATGCCGCGACGCGCGAGCTGCGGCTGCAGGTCCGCCTCGTCGATGCCGCCGCCGCGAAGGTCGATGCGCTCGCCGGCGACTATGATGGCGAGGGCGAGGGCGTGCCTGGCGCGCGGCGCGTGGCGGAGCGGTTGCGCCGCGCGAGGGAGAGGCAGGGTGCGGTTGCGGGGCGCGTGAGGAGGTTGGCCGGGGGGAGGAGCGTTGGTGGGAGGGTGGTGGGCGAGAAGGAGGCTGCGTTTGGGGAGGAGGTGAGGAGGGTTGCGGAGAGGGTGGGTGAGGGTCTGGAGCGTGGTGAGGAGGGCGAGGAGAAGGCGGCGCTGGTGCAGAGGCTGGACCAGGTCAAGCGGTTGCGGGATGAGCTTGTGCGGCAGGTGGAGCTTGTGGGGAAGGGTGGTGCTCGTGAGACCGATGAGAGGACTGTCAAGGTCGGTTCGGAGTTCAGAAGGGCCAAGGAGAAACAGGTTATGGATTTGCTGGAGCGCGAGGAAGCGCTTTTGGAGGCCGTCACGGATCGTGTGAATCGGCTGAGCATGCAATGATTCCCGTACGGAAAGTCATCGTGTAGGATAGGATTTTACGATCTTGGAGGATGCATTCCGCATGGACATTTGTATTAGATGCATAGCGCGAGGCGTTCGAAAAGCTCCTCCAACAATGATGTTGGATCAACCATGCGGCCTCGAGAATTTGGCAGGCTTTCGACCTTATACTCAGTATCCACACGCAGCGTCACCACCCACCTTTCATCACAGCACCACTACGTACACAAAATTCATAGTAATATCATATTGCCAGCCTCCGGCACGCATCCCAAACGAGCTAGCAAGCGCACCGACCCTGACGATCCACCGCCAAGCTCACGCGGCCTGCGCGCCGAACAAAAACCAAAAAAATAAAAAAGCCGTTTCATGGGCGGCCGGAAGGCTTGGCAGGCGAGATTGCGGCGGCGTCGGGTCGACGCCGCGGCGAAACGGCGGGTGCTGGGGCCTCCGCCTGCGTTTCATCCCTGAGCCGCGATGGAGCTCTGTGCGGTGCCGCGGCTTGCTGCTGCTGCTGGTGGAGAGGGCTGGAGAGCAAGGCTGGAGGAGAATGCAATGCACGGCTGGCTTCGCGGACGCGGTGCCGCTGTGCTACGCTGCCGCTGTGAGGTGGGAAGCTGCTGAGAAATGAAGGCACGTGCGGATTCACGGACACAATAAATAACTTTGGGATATGCACGTTGCGCAATTCGTCCTTTGGTCATGCTTGCTAGGAGTATGTACAACTGTTGACTCCAGCTGGTCTAACCTGAATCATCGAGCAAACCGCCGTTCCAGAAACCATCGCTTGTATATGCCATTGAGCACTATAACCTGATGAAAAACAAAATTCACAAAGCGCCTTGTACCTCGTAAAGTGTAGGTCAGCCGTTCAGCACTTGAACTTGGTGGACCTGAGGAACAATGATTGCCAGATGCTAAGTAGTTGTAGAGGCTGGTTGGTGCGCGCTTGGCGCCGAATTGATATGCGAGTAGATACCACGGAACTTAGCCGTTGGTGAAAAGAATCAAATATCGCTGTGGTAGAGCAAATGGTCTATAGTGATGGTCGTTGTAGGTGCTTTTTGCCATATGCGGATGGATGGTCGTAAATGCAAACTGTTTCCATATAGGATGCGCCAAAAAACAACAATTTGTCGCGGAGATCGAAATGTCTATGGTATATTGGTTGTATGAAGTAATTCAGTCGAAATTTGCAATAGAGCTCGTGGAGAGGGTTAACTTCCAATATGGCGCTCACTCTCGGGCTTCCATGTGCCTGTGTAGCAAAATGTTAGCGGGACGTGCACTACAAGGTACCACTGAAAGGTATGGGAATGTAATACGTACCCTCGAAATTGTGTTTCACAAAGGCCATTGGATCGTCTTCCTCGCCAGCACCCATCTGTCGCACACCAGGAGAAAAGCTCGTAATGGGAAGGACAACAACGTCGCCAACCTTCTTCGGAGAAGTCATGCCTGTAAAGTGCTCCCATGAGATGTTGCCTTTGCTGGTGCTCATATCGAAGTACTCTGGATCGTTGAAAAAGGAGAAAACGGTGTCAGTCCAAAGAGCGGGTCCGGTAAATTCGATGATATTTTTGGTGTCCTTGGTCAGGCGTCCATCAGCCTTACGTCGCAACGTCTCTTCGGTGATATTGGCAATTACGTCGCGAAGGATGGGATGACCAGGTTTGGCTTGAATTGTCCATTGGCAGAACTGGATACGGCGGGAATACCACTCAGCCCAGTCTTCCCGGTCGGGATCTGCTTCGACTCCGATAACCATGCCATATGAGGCGCGGTCAACTTCAGCGGGAACCCATTCAGTTGCAGACTTGAGAGCTGCAGTGTCAATATCGGAGTAAATGCCTCCTCTTGCAAAGAGAATCAAGTAACGGAAGAAGTCTGCCTTGAGGACCGGTAGTGGAAGGACGTTGTACGCTTCAACGACCTCCGGAATCGAGGCGTAGAGATGCTTGATCAAGTGCGCAGCAATGGAGTCTGTGATGACTTCGTGAACAAAGGTAGGGTGTAGCAGTGTCCAACTGGCTTCAGGCTCTCGGAAGATCTCCTCGAACCTTCCATCCGCTGGAGTGTGTTTCCACGTCTGCCAGATGTAAGCCGGAAATTTGGCAGTGACTTCGTAAGGATACTGAAGCTCGAGTTGTTGTTTGAGAGGACGGGCACGCATGTCTTCGAGAGAGATTTGCGGTCTCTGCTTTCGTGGCGGAGGAGGAGAGTCCATTGCGGCTGAGGTGGTCTGAGGAACCTCTGGTATGTCTTCCACAATTTCCGGCTCGCTTTCGTGCAATCGAGTGTGCACACCTTTCGGTTTGGGCATGTCATTTGCATTGGTGATGCGTTGCTCCGAAGAATGGAATGTTCGCAGCAGGGCGAGCAGCGAGATGATGGCGAGAGCGATAACGATCGCTCGCCTGAAGGTGAGCATTTTGACGGTGGAGAGTAAAGAGGAGGGCCGTCGTAGACCCGGAGGTGGGAGAGCGGATGTTTAGTAGTGTTGGTGCTGTTGCCGTTCTAGCTGTTGTTGTTGTTTATCGCGGCTGAACCGGGAAATGGCAGGGAGACGGACGTTTGTAGGTGGAGAAGCCACAGTCAGCAGATGTGTGAAGAAACGAAAATGCAGGCAGAGAAGTAGAAGTTGAAAGTGGAATGGGAAGGAAGCAAAAGAGAAAATAACGAAAAGATAGACGGGGAGGCAGTGGTAATTTGAAGGTTACGAGGCGTCCGTGGGTCGAAGGAGGAGATTATTCTGAGGAAGTTTTTACGACAAGTCGAGATTAATGGGACGGGCAATCTTCTTTTTAGGCGGAAGGTGCAACGGCGCCGATAAGCCGTGCGTACACCAACTCACCAACAAAGTGAACGACGACCAGCAGCAAGGGTCTGAGCCATAATTAAAGCTAACAGAGTGTACGACTGCTGCTCCGCCTTTGGCCTCAGTGGAGTCGACCAACAGGCTGGCGTCGCGGCCTTCTGCTACCTTAGCCCGACCGACCAAAGCCTCATCATGCGCGCCAACAATGCTACTTTGGGTACGGTACTCTGCACGCCATGTCCGTGCCGGGCTGAGAGAGCTGGGCTGCGCATTGCGGATGTCCGTAAGGCGAACCACTGGCATTGGAGGACAAATCATCGTACCACACTGAATTCGAGTACAACGCTCTCGTCCGACTGCCGCGCCTTGGCCTGGTCTGACAAGTCATTACACGTTCATTTCGAATATTCAGATGATAAAGATCATCCTCCGAAGCTCTGGCCTCTCTGCTAACCTTTGATCGCCGCTTTGTTGCCGACGAATGCATGGATCCAGCAATTCATGCTTCTAGAAAAGTGCCAACCGCCTTCTTCGGTGAATGCTTCAATAGTGAAGATGCATCCACATGCAGGCATCGGGTTTATGCGACCTTCTTCCGTTTTCTCTAAGCCGGCAAATGCTCGCTGCAAATCACTAGTCAGCGTGAGGGCGCATCCACTAGTCACTTAGCACTCCGCTCGCAATTGCCACCATGCTTTTCCTTGGATATTTTTCAATGTTTCACCGGAATTGAGCGGATGCAATCATACTCTCAATCCTTCCGGGACATTGCTACAAAACCACGCTGACGGATGAAGAGGTCGAAGAAAGGGAGGACAGGGGGGTACGGAGTAGATTGGCCCATTGTTCGTCATCCCACGACGCTAACCTGTTACTCTACCCAGCAAGGGCTGCACGAGCAAAAAGCACATGGCCACAAATTCGCTTTCAAACGCTCTACATCATCGACGACCACGAGATGCCGATGGTCGTCGTAAGCTTCTTCGATGGAAGAAGCCAGCTTTTGTCAATTGCCCTTGCTCTTCCCCGCAAAGTTCGTCGTAGGTGCAGCACACGCAATGGCTAACGAAACGCGTGGTATCTCCATTCCTTCGCCATCAATTTACGGAATGCCCGCTCTGAAACACTGGCTCTAGAAGATTTGGCATAGGGCCGTTGCACCCTGCGACAAAGCACTCCCACCCAACCTCGTAAGCCACCCACCCAATTTTGGCAACGCTTTCATTGACTTTCTAATTTTTCCATTCACAAAACTCTATCTCGAAATCTTGGGATTCCGCCATCTCTTGGCTTTTCCCATGCTTTGCCTCCATCGTACCTATACACATGCTCGCCTCTTTCCTCTGCTAATCGTCACTGAATCTCTACTTACGCGCCCAACCGAAGCCCTACTACCATCCATCTGCAAGCCATGTGTTTGTATCCTTTGCACGCTGACCGTTGCCTTTGTCTCGTTGGCCCAGCCGCCGTATAGCTGACGACGCGGAATTGTGGGTCACTTGGCAAGGTATGCTTGCTCTCAGGTAACTTTCCTTCCTTCTCATCGGCGCATAGAGCAAACATGTTTACTTGTTAGCTAGGTTCATCCCACTGGACTCATTCACCGTGCTCTACTTTGCTTGCAATCGCTGCCACCTTCTAACGTACCATGTTTGGTGGGCCTCTCGCCGCATGGCTTGTTTGAATCACACTCGTCCTATGGTCGATCTGCCTGTGACCGTCTCTGTTTCTGAGCTTTACGGATGATGCTGTGGCTTTACTTTCGTACCTCAGTCAAACTCTGATCACATTCTTTTCCGTGATGTTTCCATGCAATTTGCAGATCGGCTCTCCACTTTTCGACTCCTCCCATCTCGGCGGGTTGCCATCCGATACTCAATTGGTGGATGTTCAAATGCCTGCCGAACATGAGAACATTACCTTTAATGTGGGATTGTCAATTGGCCTCTACAAGCCGTGACAACTTCTTTCTGATCTTCTTCGGTCAATGTACATCTGTTTGATCGGCATCACATTCTCATCACACTCCAAATCGTCGCGAAGCACTCGGCTACGTCGCTACAAATTAGCTCGGAGGTAGATTCAAGAGCATGCTTTCTCATGAATCATAATACAGCAACATATCTGTGCCTGTCGATTCACACTACGATTGACAACATCGTCACTTTGCTTAGATGGTGTCGGGCTGGACGGAAGTATTTCGATCCTACTACCCTTATTTCGCACGAATAAGCAGTTAATACCTCTACCCTACCGCTTTGATCATTAATTATATTAAAAAGGGCTTTTAACTTATCTCAATCACTTAGACGTTTAGAACTCTCGCTGTGATCGCTATCGCGAGGTGGTGGTGATCCGCTTGGATTGTCAAAACGAAACCAAAGCGCTTTGACCATTCGCTCTATCTTCATCTTTCTAGGCCTACATACGCGCTTTCTTTAGCTCTCTACCATTTCCCTTTTGCTTTCAATTGATTAAACGGAATTCTGCTGTCAGTCAACGCATATACGCAATCGTCACTCTCCACTTTCTTTCGCATCGTCATTTATGTAGGCGAATACTGCCTCAAGGATGTCGCTATCCATTCCAAAACATGTTCAAATAGCAGAAGGCAAATAAGGTACTTTGAGAAGATGTTGCTTGCTGACCAAATGATGCGATATATTTTCGCTTTGCTGTTGAAGTCGGTCTAGCTTGCCCTCTGGATGCCAAGCAGGTACCGTAACATTTACGGTTCGGACAGCCTTATTGCGACTTTGCGCCCTGTGGCTGCAGATGATCACCTGCGCCTTACACACCACCCAAACAAAGCAACCACTGAAGGCTCCCGCGACCGTAGAGCTGAAATCAATGATAGGTACCCGATTATTAGCCGTTGCTGGATCATACGATGGCACTTTCCGTCAAAGCAAGACAAAACGAGGGCGTGGAGCTGGGTTGGGTGAGTGCCCCATCTATCCTCTTCTTGGCTGCGAAGCACGATCTCAAACCACGACTAACCATTCGTCGAACATTCAGCCGTCCCAAAACGGCTGGGTATGCCTGGCCGACGAGGCTGACCGTCGTGTCACAAGAGAAAAGGTTTTGAAAGGGTCCATTTCAGCTTGCTGCTCTAAAATCTGAGCTGCCTCCCTCTCTTTTTATCCTCAGCTTTCATCTTTCATTTTTCATCACGATGCTTTCAATATACGCCGTTTTGGCTCTCTCTGCAGCTCATGGTGCTCTTTGCTGGGGAGAACTCGGTCATGGCACGGTGGCATACGTTGCTCAGAAGTACTTGACCTCAGCTTCGGTCGCATACATCAATCAGATCCTGGTGGATGATCAGGGAAATCAAGTTGACTTCTTTGATGCCGCAATCTGGCCAGATGAAGTTCGACGAGCTCGTCCATATACTGAGGATTGGCATTTCATTGGTACGGTACCTTGTTCATGCTTATCGGCGGTAACTCACACGGCTTGGCAGATGCTCAAGATCAACCTCCGCAATCCTGTCAAGTATCATACCCGCAGGACTGCACCAACAGCGCGCACAAAAATGGCTGTATCATAGACGCCGTCAATAACCAAACCTCGCTATTCCTCGATCAATCACAGGATCCAACGACGCGCTTCGAGGCACTCAAGTACATCATCCATTTCATCGGCGACTTACACCAGCCGCTGCACATTGAGAACGCATACCGCGGCGGCAACGAAATCACACCGGTATGTTTCGCGCACGCCTGCTCGCACAACAATCTGCACTCGGTGTGGGACAAGTACATTCCAGACAAGATCACGGGCACCAAGAACGACGCACACCACGACCAGCTGATCGAAGCAGCTCAAAAATGGGCCGAAAAGCTCTACAATGCCAACGCCGCTCAAGATGCTGATCCTCTCGCTTGTGCCAACATCCAGTCGCCCAGTGACTGCACGCTACCGTGGGCCAGCGAGGCCAATACTTACGTCTGCAGCACTGCTATGAAAGAGAGCATCGATTGGTATCAGAACAACGATCTCAGCCTCGACTATTATGATTCCGCAGCACCGGTCGTCGAGTACCTCATTGGGAGGGCTGGAGAGCGACTCGGTGCTTATCTCAATGCGCTGGTTCAGGCCGCGCAAGGTGGCCAATCCGCAGGTGAAAGGGAGAAGGTTGAACTCAGGAAGCAGTAAGTGCTCGAGTGCTTGAATTCATTGGGAAAAGTCGGCTGCACGATTCAAGAAATGCCAAATAGTTGAGCGCTGGGTTAATCGTCTGCGGAATCATTGATTGCAAAGCCCTTGTCCTGCTGGAGTATCGCATCCATTTCGTGAAGAAAATAACAGGTCATTCCCTTCTCTCTCATTGAAGATATTTGTTCTACCACTCTCCTTTGCGCTGAAAAAGGAAATTCTAAAAGCGTAAGTAATCCGAGTTTCCATGTAGTCCTTTCACTGCTACACAGAAAGTGTGCGAACCAATCAGAGCTACGGGCTTCATTTGATGACTGACTTTGATGAGCGTTCCTGGTTCGTCTTACGCCCATCTAATTCGTCTCCTCTATACACTTACTGTTTCATATACCTTATTCTGAGACATTTTCTCGTTCCTCTATTTAGCGTGATGGATAGAATAGTTTGGATAGCTCGTAGGGTTCGGCCATGACTTCTGGTCTGGTAAGGACCATGATCGTCCAAATGAACCCAACGCTTCATAAAGAATCGAAGACATTTCCTACTGCTTGCATTCGCCACTCTGGTTATTTCCTTGACAAAGTTTCTCATATCTCTTTGGGATTTCAGTGCGAATTGCCGCCAGCGCCATTGGGAGTACCACGCAATAGCAAAGAGGTGAATAATATGCATTGCCCGAATCGGCCCCCAATAACAGCGTCACCAAACCATCACTGTAAAGGCAATTTATAACATTGCTGCGGTGTGATTACAATTGAATATTAATTTGCGGACAATAGATGGTCAAGCGAAGCTATGTTGAGCTCGTGACGGTGCTATTGTCCGGGTATCCGTGATAGGCGCGAGTGGCGACATATCTTCTGCATACAATAGCAGACAATGAGAAATCACGGCGGTCTCGGCGGGCAATAGAACGGTGATGCACTGTGAATGTTGTTGGAGTGGCCAATGAATTTTTGGCATGCATTTTCACGGCCAGACTGGGTTGGTGATGGGCTTTTCGAACGCTTGACGGTTTGTCATGTTGTTCAACGGCAAAGCGGCTGCAATGTGTCCCTGGAAGTGGCACAGGAACGGGCACAAGCCGGGCGGTAAAAGAGAGCCACGACTGTGATTTCTCGCGTGGCCGTTTGCATCATTGCGTGGAGTTTGGAGGTGCAAAGACGGTCACATCGCGAAGCAGCCAACGCAGCAACCACACAATACATTTTGCGAGTAAGCGAGTGCTCAGTTTCCTCGCATTAACGGACGCCAACGGTATAACGACTTAACTCGTCTTGGTGTGGTCGGCGCTTACAGCCGACCCGTCGGCCTCTCGCAGTGCATCAGCAGAATCGCCACCAGCAAATCAGCGTGTCGAAGCGCTGATTCTCCCATCCAGCTTCCCATTGCCTCCATCCTGGCACAGCGTGACGCTCCGCTTTCTCACCTCGTTATTCGCCCACCAACACCGGACCTGCCGGGGACAAATGTTTAACGTGCCTCTTCTGGCCCTCTCACACGTATCTTAGCTCGCTGGAGTGGCCCTGGCATCGAGTGCAACAACCCCCGTCCCATGGTGGCGTTCTCTTCCCGACCACTAGCAGCCATGCGTTCCCATCCTACACCGCACCCACATAAGCACCAGCGCTCGCCCGCATGGCTCATCAAACCCATTCAAATCACCACTGACACTTAGGTCGACGGCTTTTCTGCTCTCTTAAAGAAGAACTCTGCTTCGTGAGCCTCTGGAAAGGACTCAATCTGTCGACATCGCAGCTCTCTCGCGCTCGAATTCGCCGCTGAGGGGTACCTACAACTAAGCGCCCGGCTTGATTGCTTTGCCGCTTTGACTCTGTCTGCGAAATCGTCATGTTCGCCGTCTCCATACTGCTCGCGTTCGTCGCGTGCTGGAGTAGAGTTGCCGCACATCTCGTTTTCTCCTATCCAGGATGGAGAGGAGATAATCTGCACTCGAACGGCACAAATCCGGACGGTTCCATTCCAACAGGTTCGCTGGGAATGGAGTGGGATAACGATACGCAAAGCTACAACTTCCCTTGGGGAATGCAGTGGATGTATCCATGTCAGTAGCGCCTTTGGGAGTGCTGTTACAACCTTTGCTAACGAAAATGCAGGCGGAGGTATGGCAACCACCACCAACCGAACATTGTGGCCAATCCACGGCGGCGCTGTCGCTTTCCAGCCTGGCTGGTTCTCAGGACATCAATACGCTTTTATCTACATCAATCTTGGAATTGGTACCGAGCCACAGAATTACTCGCACCCGATGGTACCCGTCTTCCAGATCGTTGGCCCGAGTAATAACATGTATCCGGGAACATGGTGTCTACCGCAGGTCCCGCTACCGGCCAACATTTCCTTCAACATTGGTGACAACGCTACCATCCAGATTGTTGAGGCGGCTGTCCACGGTGCCGCTCTGTACAACGTACGTACTCACCTACAATGCTAGCCTTTTCAACGCTAATGATAACAGTGCGTCGATATCACATTCGCCGATCCCGCCGACGTTGCTCCTGTCAACTCCTCCAACTGCTTTAATTCATCCGGCGGCTCTCAAGGTGGTCCAATGGGCTTCAATTACGTCTACACTGCAACCGGCCAGAGCTCAGGCGCCATGGACCTGCCTGTCAGCAAGATAACTCTATTCTCGCTGGCTGCCGTTGCGGCACTGGCTCTCGCATTATGAACGTAAAATAAGTTGAAGAGTAAGCAGGCACCGCGATATTTGAATGGGATGAGGTGGAGTTGATTTGGAATATCCGTGGCCCAAAATGGTCAGCATCTTTTTTCGGGTCACCACCACCCATACGGGCTTGACTATGTGCCTGGCGCAATCCAAGTCTATCGGGAGTTTCGGTAGCGAAGCGTTGAATTTTACAAAGCGATCGTTCTCACGGGAGCCTCTCAGCTGTACATAATAGCGGCGTTTTGGCATGATCGGTTGGCCCGGTTTCTATTTTGTTAAACTATCCGGGCTTGTAGACCACAGCGGCCTTTTTATTGTCGATCTAGGAGAGCGCTGATTGTATGCATTTAATGATACATGCATCTCAGATGATACATCATCGATGATTGCAGAGGTGATATCAAATCGGAACTTGATCGCCAGAGTAGTAACTGCCCGAGTCTGAAATGCGAGTACAGTGAAAATTTATATATACATACAGCCGCTACCAAACCTACTGAGTGACGCAATATCTATGAACGGGAGCCTTATTTAAGAGCAAAAAAAAAAAACCAAACTAGAAAAGGGTAGTTGGATGGAGTATGTGGGTCTGGCTCGTGATGTCGATAAAGGCATAACCTCCAACCTAGCCCAAATCCTTCACATTAACCAGACAGCAACATTCCAGCGAAAGACAACTTAATTCGAAACGAAGCTTACTTCTCCGTAACCTATCCAAACCGAGGCCTAAGCCATAATTCCACCATGTCACATATTCACACTCCTGTATCCGGAGTGCGGCGGTAACAACGAACATCAACCTCCGCCTCGCATACAACAATTCCATCTCCATACTCTCAACCCACCAAAACACCATCTACACCCACTCAACTTACCTCAAAGGCCTCCCAAAATGGGCGAAGAGCCCTGGACGACTGTAGGCCCACGCAAGCGGCGTACCCGCCGCCGCAGCACCGCACTCGCCGTCGCCATCCCGGCACCCGCATCCGCTCTGCCAACACCCAGTACCTCCGCGCCTGCGCCTTCGCCGTCCGAAATCGAGCGTCTGCTCGCCACGCTCTCCGCGCAGCGCACATCCTTCGGGCGCAGCGCCTTCGGGCGCGCGCTGTGCGCGTCCGCGGCCGCCGAGCTCTCGCGGCGGCGCGCCACCGTGCGCAGCGCCGTGTGCGTGGGCCTGGGCAGCGCCGGCCGCGCCGAGCCTGCGCTGCGCGCCCGCTCGCTCGCGCAGCTGGCGGGGTTTCTGGAGGTCGCGGGGGCGCTGGGCGTGGCGCGCGAAGCGCTCGTCGTGCAGGACCCGGCGTTCACGGCGGTCGACGGCGCGCTGTTTGCGGCGCTGGGGGTGCGCGTGGTGCAGGACCCGCAGGCGCGGGAGTGTGTTGGCGCGGCGGGGTTTTTGTTCGCGCCGTTTTTGGAGGGCGCGGTGCTGCTGCGCTGTGTGCTGCCTGGCGTGGACCCGCTGCTCTATGTGGGCTGCGAGGATCTTGCGGACATGAAGTATCAGCCGTTTGTGGGGTCAGATGTTGAGCTGATGAGGCAGGTTGCGAGGGAGTTCATGGCGAACCGCACGGAGATTAAGATTCGGGAGGAGTTTGAACCCGATAAGTACATCTTCACTGGATTGAGCATGTACTTAAAGTCTATCGAGGATGATGAAGAGACATGAGATGACGCCGATGGCATATTTACCAACGAATACATGCCAGAGGTGACGGATAGCCTCAAGATGGTTGCAATGTTGAAAGAGATGATCTAGTATCCCAGTTTCCAAAACGGGAAAGTCAAGGCCAGAGATCTCCACGGCTAATTATTTCCTCCTATGAGGCACTGAGGAACCGACGTATGCAAGTACCACGTCCAAGGGGATGTGATTGCTGAGTTTACCAGTCTTCAAAGAGTTAAGTCCGATCAACAACGATGAAAATCGATCCTCAATGCAAAACGGCCACCAAAATGCAGGGAGGTCGCAACATTCGGATGATTCTACAATGTCGATCTACTATATAAAACCAGCCTTCGACATTTCACAGCAACTTATTAGATCCTCAGAAGATGTCCAAGTTGGGGGCCATCACACATCATGTCGTTGTCACGTCGGAGTTCGGACAAGGCTTGTTGTTGGTAGTGTTGTGGCTTCTTTTCGTTTGGCCGAAGGTTCAATATTTGCCTTCAAGCCAGTCTTGATCAAGGCGCTCCGCGGAATTTTGGCAGTAAGAAATCAGCCTATACGGAATGAGGCATTTTCTAGTTGCATTCTACTGCCAATATTTCGGACATAGAGGAAAGGGCCGGTGATAGTTTTGATGTCTACTGCCTATCAATGCCGCACCACAGTTGCTGCACGTTGCTATGGACTAGCACACAGTGTGACACGCTGTATGAGATGCCGCAAGAAGTGGAACGGTAAGTCGGCAAGTGGCTTCCGAAAACTATGATTGCAGAATTTGCACCGGCGAGCCGCATATATTGTTCTGTCGTGGCTTCGGTTCCCCACAGATTCACCGCAGATCGGCAATCACAACTCCATTCCGTAGCGTTGCTTAAACCTGAGATCCACTCCATCTTTTCTTACCCGTAGAGCAGCATGACTGACAGCAGTTTGACATGTTGATCGATTTCTACAATGCACCTAGCTCTCGCATACTTTCGATTTAGAACCAGTTTTTCGGAGAGATACTTGAACCAAAATGAAGATCATCGGAACGGAGCGCTGGTCGCTACGCAGACTAAAACGCCACCAGCGCCATATACCGACGGTGCTTCGACGAATCTTACGCCATGTTTTGGAACCCCTGAGACTGATCCTTGACTAAAGAGTGTTGTTTATCCTATTTCTAGCCGTACGTCAGCCCGCTCTTGGTCATAGCTTCGGCGATGGCGATCTTCACCGAGCACTACCTTGTACTACTTCAACTTCCTCTGCCACAATTCCCCTATTTGTCTGGCCAGCTCGTGGCTTGACGACGATCCAACTCTTAGCATACCTCAAGGGAGCATTTTTGTAAGCCACCTAGCTCCCGTCGTCAAATCATTTTCCTATCCGCGATAATAGGGTACTTGGCTAGTCACATTCTTTGCGGAAGTTGCTTAATTCTTACAGTCAAGTGTATCTTTTGCTCAAAGTCATGTCATGGTTGCGGAAGTGGCTAAACATGCAGTTCATTTTCCGTTGGAAAGATCAGACGAGTCGACAATCAGTAATGATTAGCACCAAGTCAGCCTTGATTAGCATAAAGTCAAGCCGTTTCCTCTGATCTTCTCTCGTCAGGACTTTTCGTGCTTCGAAGCTTTCATTACTATTTGAAAATCAGCAATTCCAGCCCATCGTTCAACTATAGTTCTCATCATGAAGACCCTCGTAGTGTTTTCGGCTCTCCTTTCCCTCGTTACAGCTGTGGCCATCCCTGATGGTGCTACTCCCCTAGAAGTCGTCAGCTCTCGAGAGCTCAGCATTGAGGAGCGCACCAACTGTCCAAAGGGTGGTACTCTCCCTAAAGGTGCCCTCCAACCAACCCTTATGGTACCCATAAGCAAGAACCTGCCAGACGTCGCCTTTGGAGGGACGTATACTCCAATCGTCACGCCCAACGACTTCTGCACAATCTTCAACCTCGAGATCCCCAGTTCGGGCTTCAACAAGACGTGCACGCTCGAGTTCCTCTTCCCGGACCATGGGCAAACGCTCTCACCATACATTTACCACGGTGGTGGTCACTTCACCTTCACCGGTTACGCCTTCAACACGGGTGCTACCTACCGGACCACCTATAAGAACCAGCCGCCGCCTGGACCTAGCCCGCCAAGTCCTCCCGCCGTTCTTGCGCCTGGAAATGCATACGTGATCAATGCGGGTCCTTGCTTCATTCCCGAGGGCCAGGCCAGCATGGAAGTTAGCGGTGCTCTCTGCTCGCCCGATACCGACCTCACGTACTTCCAGACTGAAAACGCTGGTTGTCCAATTGGTTTCTATGTTGTGATTAGCTAGACGGAGATATGGAAAGGCGTGGAAGAGGGAACGGTAGCGATACGGTATAGTCCCCAGCCGGGATAGTCGAAAGTAATCAAAACTGGCGTACATTCGATGCAGTTTTCGTGACTCGTGCAAGCGTCTCCCATGAATCCTGTGCTTTTGTATTGATGCAATGCATAGAAGCCAGTGAAAATGACAACCAGGGAACGATGATGCCCGCGCACCCAAATTCAGCCAAAAGCCGCAAACCCAGTCTAGTCCTCGTCGGCCGTCAAATCGCCATACTCCCACATGCCTCTGCGCTCCTCCTTGGCCTCGCGCTCACGCTCCTTCAGCCGCGCCAGCACCGCCTCGCCCACCGCCTTCTCCCAAGCCTTCATCTTGCGCGGCACCATAGCCAGCCCCTCCGCGACAAGCTCCGCGTTCAGCGAATCCTCCACCTTCTCGCTCTTGCCGGCATCGAAGAGCGTGACGGCCAGCACATTGTCCTTGTCGACGAAGTCGACGGCCGCCACGAGCTGCTTGCCGTCGGTCTCGCGGGCGAGCCACGCGATGGCGTCGCCCAGGTACTCGGCGGCGGCGGGCAGCTGGCAGAAGGAGAGTAAGGCGTCGGTGGCCTGGGGGCGGAGGGCGGTGAGGGCGAAGGCGTCGCGGCCCAGCGGGCGCAGGTCGGCCCACGGCAGCGTCTCGCTGTTGCCGTAGTCGACGTACACGACCTCGGCGCGCTGGCGCTCGCGGTCGTTGCGGCGCACGCGCGCGCGGTACCACTCGCCGTCGGCCGCGAACCGCGCCGCCACGTGGTCGCCGGCTTTGGGCGCGCCGCCCAGCGGCTTGCTCGCGGGCGACAGGTGGAACGCGCGGAACGCGTGCATCAGCTCCTGCAGCTGCGACGTGCCCTTGCCAATCTGCTGCAGCTTCAGCCGGCCCGAGTCATCGATATGCGTGATGATCACGTCGCGGTAATCCTGCTTGCGCGGTTGCGCGTGCGCGTCGCCGTTCGCCTCCGATTCCTTGCTGCCGTTCAGATCGGACGCTGCCGCACCCTCGTGGGCATCTTCTTCCTGTGATGGATCCCAGTCGTGCCACATGCCCTTTCGCGCTTCTTTGGCCTTCTTCTCCGCTGCGAAGAGCTCGGTTGCGTGGCCAGATTTCTCTGCCGAGTAGGCATGAACTGATGCGAGGCCTTCTTCGAGTAGGAGTTTGGCGAAGTTCTCGCGATTGATATGCAAGGTGCCAATGAAACCACCAACTTTGTCGGTGTCTTCGACGTCGATTTCCACATCTCGTTGGAGGCAGCGACGATTCGCAAACTCCAATGCTTCTTGGCCAAAAGGTTCACTCCTGTCATTCGCGTTACGTGCAGCCTTGGGTGCTCGGATACCAGACAGCACGAAGGTGAGCTTTGCGTTCTCCCGTGGTACAAGAAGTGTAAACCTGGAGCCAGACTTGACAAAGTCGACAACTGCAGGGACTTTCTTTTGACGGGTGAGCATTGAAGCTTGTCGTTTCGCTTTCTCCAAAGATTCTGAGTAGTCAACGTAGCTTTTTGCGGCTGGTGGTTTCTCTGCCCACATTCCCTTTTTCTCTTCCTGAGCCTTCTGCTCGGCCTGAAGCAAATCATCATAGATTGGACTTCGGTCTGGGTCGTCATGTCGATGCCGGATGACTGACGCATACCCGTTTTCAACCAACATCAAGCCAACATTCTTGCCGGCTTGCGTAACGGTTGCCATTTCTCGTTCATCATATCCTTCCGTTGCTGCGCGTTTGCCATCGATGTGAAACTTGACGTGCTTGCCTATCAGCCTCTTCCGGAGGAATTCCTTTGCTTCAGCACCAAACGGTGTTTGATTCGGGTCCGACGGTTTAGGCTGCCGTACGCTACTGAGATTAATGCGTCGTTCTTGTCCGGTCTTGTTGCTTCGTAGAAAGATCGTATCTGCGCTTTGTATCCTGCTTACAATAGCTTCCGACTCCCCACCGGCAGACTTCGAAGCAGTATGGCCTTGGAATACTCCTTTTTTGGCCTCACGCGCTTCCTTTTCAGCTTGCCGAAGTGGTCCCATCTCAGATCCCAGAAGCGTAGAATGGAAGTCAGTACATCTTGCAAGGCCGGCCTTAAGTATGTGCGGCGCGATTACGCCTTGCTGCGGATGTTTCACAGTTGCCACAATTTGGCCTTGCGGACTCACACCTAAAACAATGACTGAGGCGTTGCGTTGCAACATTCGAGTTTCTATGAATTGTTGAGCTTCGTCTCCAAATGGTTCAGCGGCTTGTTCTTGTCCATCCGATGGGTTAACACGTTTCGTTGATGGGGCGCGAATCCCAGCAATGAGAGTCAAGACTTGCGCGTGCTTCGTGGGTGAAAGTAGATATCGCACAATAAGTCTGTCACCGCTGAGAACCTTCTCGACGAGACCTAGCAGAAAATGTAAGCACAAATCCACAGCATATGGAGCGAATATCTTACCATCTATTGATTTTCCTTTGTGTTCTTCTACAAATGCTTTCGCGTCGGGAAGATCGTAGGAGCAGTCGACTCGGCCTCCCGATTCCGACCACATGCCCTTGGAATCTGCCTTTGCTCTTGCTTCTGCAGCCTGGAGCTTCTCTACGAGTGCGGTAGAGTCATCAGAATCATCCTTTCGGCCTGCGTCATCCCGCACTTTGACCCAGCCTTCAGCAACAGCATGTTCGGGTAGCTGTGATCCATTCGGGATAACTACAATACCATAGTCTCGTTTCGTGGTTGGGATAGTGTACAAAATGCGGAATTGTACTATTCTTCCGACAAGAAGTTTTCGAAGAAAGTCACGAGATGCGAATGCGAACGGCTACATTAGAAAGTCAGCAAAGCCCTACATGTACAAAGGCGGTGGGCTAGAGAAGGTTAGGTGTTCAGCATGGATTCTTCAAACCTCCTCAGGAATTGTGAGCGCACACGGCAATCTTCCCGGTACTTTGCGACGGTGAATCATCCATCTCTGAAGCTGGACGGGTCGCGGAAGTCAGCCAATAAGTCAACCGAAGCGCGCGACCTGAAGAAACCTGGCAGTATCTCAGACTGACAAAACACCTTCGTTATCTCTTGCCCACCACCCAAGCTCTTGATTTGTTGCTCACCTCATCGCCTTCTCTTCTTAGCCTGGGAGCAGAGACAAAGGCAAGGCTCAATGTCCGCTCCGACTTTGGATTGTTTACGGCAGTCAAGATGAGAGTGTCGCCGGAGAGGACGCTTTTGACTCGAGCTTGAAGAAGACCAGCCATAATGTATGCGATATTTGCGTAGTTTGTTTCGGGTAGATATATGGTGGGGTGTAAATATTCGAGCTTTAGCTTGGCATTCGAAATGGAAGAGGATTATAGCGAAAGATTCGACGTCGATGTCAGGCTGACTCTTAAGCGGCGAGTCTAGGCAGCTGCAATGCAATCCCAATTCTAAAAGGAAGGTAAGCCAATAAACATGAAGTCAGGAGCATACGGCGTAGCACCTTTGGTGCACTGTTAGGCAATTCGTTGAAGATGACAGTTTGAGGAATTCTCGAGTTGTGGGGAGGTCTCGTGGGGTTCAGCAATGACACGCGAGCATCAATATTGACCTTCGGCAACGAATCACAAGCAACCAAACCATTTGTCTTCAACCACACTCGAATTATTTGGCTTCATCATCTACGTTGTAGAGTCTGCTCAGCGAGAGGAATCCCATTCTATGAACTTTTGTTGGCTATATACGGACCCATTGTGCCAATTTAACATTCAGGTGTTCACGATGCCCCAGTCGCTGGTACCGGATCCTTTGTGCACATGCTTAAGACGCAATGCCAATCACGCCTAGCCTTCGTTAGAGAATGTCTTGTAGCTTCAGTATCAATCGGCTTACCGCAAGCAGGACGACCACCAGCATTGCCTGTCTTCTTGGAATCGGGGTGGCCACCCTTGCCGAGGTCATCAGTGCCGGAGTGGACCACGACGGTACGCTGCGGAACCGTTAGCAAACTGATTGTGAGCCAGAAGAAAAGCCGTATCTTACGCCGATGACGCTTTCAGCACCAATGAGCTTGATGAGCTTGTCCGTGACGGAGCCTTTGGCGTTGCCTTGGGCGTCGGTCTGGAAGTTGCCCAAATCACCGACATGACGTTCCGTGTCAGTTGGAGCACCGTGTTCCTTGTTGAATGGGTTGACTGTTAGTCGTTAGAGAGCCGCAATGGGAGAAACGTGGTCGATATGAACAACGAACAGTGAGGGCCAGCGGATGTGCAGCCGTTGGTGTTGTCGCCAAATGCGTGAACGTGAATGCCTCGTTCAGCGTTGGGATCGTTACCAGTGATGTCGTAGGTGATGGTGGTTGGACTGGACTCCGAGGATTGCTCGAAGGTCACGACGCCCTTGACATTGGCGTCTCCGCGAAGAACAGCGACTGGATAGATGGTCAGTCTCACGCGACCCGAGGTATCCAGACAATTTTGAAGTGGTAGATTAAACTCGGAAGGCTTGTCAGCCGTGAGAAGCTTAGATTGGCCTGCTGAGCAATTGCAACATGGCATGTTGCATACCCTGAGGGCCAACAACGTGCAGGCTAATGCGGTAATTGCTTCAAGGAAGCAGAGGAATTTGCTCATTTGGCCTCACAAGCTATTCGCTATGCCGGAAAGAGTATGACGGACGTCCGGTTATGCCAATAGAAGCTCAGGCTCACCTGCTTTGACCATTTTGATGGAAATTCTGTTACAGCGATTCGATTGGTGAAGTCTAGTTGGTGATATTGAAGAGATGGAGGTTCGCTTCAAGCTTGTGGAGGGAAAAAGACTTTCAGTGGAATGTGGGATGAAATCAGGCGGGGCTCCGAGTGCGCGCTCGGAGTCTTTCGCAGTCTCCGCCCGTCCTTTCGTCATCAGTCCGCTCCGATGAGCATCTGGACCTAAATGCGGGCCCTTTGCTTATATAAAGATCTTACCACGTGAAGATGAAAGCGGATGCGAGTCAATGTCACAAAGTCAATGTGCCGTGGTCGGAGTTCACTCCGCCGGCATCACGGCAGTCAGAGAAAGCATGTGGACCAAGTGGATGTCGGAATTTGTAGATTTAGCATCAAATCGTTGAATATAGCAGAGCATACTCGCTAGACGAGATCCTGACACTACTCGTTCCGATATGCCATTAGTCAATGGCTGACAAACAATCCATATTCGTGTTTTGAAGCTCTATCTACGGTAGGTACAATTTAGATGAAGATGGTTGACAAATCATCAATTACAGCTTGCAGTTTGGATTTTTGCCTTATGCCTTCTCAATCTTCTCTCGCAGAATGCTCTTGAGGGTAACGGCATCGGCGGCGAACTTGGAGATACCTTCACGGAGCTTCTCGACTGCCATTTGTTCCTCGTTGAAGTCGAAGCGGAAGGTTGCCTCGTCATTGATGTACGACTTCCTTTCGATATCCAAAGTGGAGGCCTCTGCGGCGTCAAGCTTCTTTGGAACTGGCTCTTTCGAGTTGAAGAGCTCCTCAAGTAGGTTTGGCTATTAATGTAAGCAAAGCGCACAGTTGCAAAATGGAAATGGCACCTACCGAGATGGTGAGGTAATCGCAGCCAGCAAGTTCAGTGATTTCTCCTATGTTACGGAAAGATGCGCCCATGACAATGGTCTTGTAGCCGTACTTCTTGTAGTAGTTGAAGATGCTGTGCACGCTCTTCACGCCCGGATCTTCATGAGCCGCATAGTCCTTCTTCATGGCGGCCTTATACCAGTCGAGAATGCGGCCGACGAACGGAGAGATGAGGAATGCACCAGCTTCGGCGCCGGCGATGGCCTGGACGAGGGAAAACATGAGCGTGAGGTTGCAATTAATTTTGTGGTCCCGTTGCAGAATCTCGGCAGCCTTGATGCCCTCCCAGGTGGAGGCGATCTTGATCAAGATACGATCCTTCGAGATACCCCTCTCTTTGTAGAGCTGTGTGGATATTTAGTCAATGCTCTTGACAAACCACGGTTTGGTTCACATACTTCAATGATGTGCAATGCCTTTTCGACTGACTTCTGAGTATCAAAGGAGAAGCGAGCGTCCACCTCTGTTGAAACTCTTCCCGGCACAATTTTGAGGATTTCCGAGCCGAATTGGACCAGGAGATTGTCTAGGGTGGCATCGACTTGCTCGTCGATGTTCTTGCCGTGTTGCTTGCCATATTCCACGGCATCATCGATGAGCTTCGCATACTCAGCCTTTTTCGAAGCAGCGAGGATGAGAGACGGATTGGTGGTCGCATCTTGAGGTTTGTACTTGTCGATAGTGGCAAAGTCACCGGAGTCGCAGACGACGGTCTAATTGCTCAAGCACAGACTAGTTAGCATTTCTTTCTTTCGATGGAGGGGCAGTCCGGTGAAGCCGGATTGGAGAGCTTACGGTGCCGGTAGCCTTCAATTGATCGAGAGAGCTGCTCATGATGGAATCAATTGATCGTGGAGATGTTTGGAGATGGTTGGTTCGAGATTGCGAAAGAAGATTGTGATGGGATGTGTGGTTGCACTTTTGTTGGGTCTCCTAAGCAGTGGAGGGGCAAAATGCAAAAGCCAGCATGTCATAGAGTGCGGGAAAACGCTCGGTCAGCCTATTATTATTCTTCCTTGCGATCGCATCGGAGTAGGAATGTCATCAATCAGCACCTCCAGCCTTTAATAAGCATCTGTCACTGTCACCTCTTCCCTCTGACAAGTAATAACGGTGGTTAATGCTTGGTAGCTTGTCTCGCGCCTGAGCTTTTTGAAAGGGATTAATCTCCTTGGGTTTCCTCCGTTTCGAAGGCCTGCTCTATGTGTTTAATTAGCAGTAGCACCATGGTGAAGCAGCTAAGAACCTTACGTAGGCCTCGTTTCTTACCATCAGCAAAAATGACAACGGGCTTGAGAGTTTGCGGTAAACGGATTTAGCTTGGAAAGTGAAGAGTCGGAGATTGTACTCGTTTCTTTTCCTACATTCCCCTTAGAACTTGCCCCAGTCGTGTCCAGCAAGCTGCTGGTAAACTTCCTCTACCATCACATCACCGTTGCTGACCTGATGTCCCGGCCCCTGTGGGCCAGGATTGTTGAAAGGCGGTACGATTCTTGCACATCCAGAGCCTATTTCGTAGATGGTTCCTCCAACAAGCTCTGGATCTTCCATTAACTTCACCATACCCTCAGCAATTTCCTCTGGCGTAACCCAGATATCCTTGGATTCGTCGACATACTTCATCTTCTCCGGATGATCCAAGAACAGCGGTGTCCTCACTACACCAGGAGCAACTGCATTGACACGGATACCCAACGTCTCTTCCAACCCACCCAGCGACCTGGTAAAGCCTGATACTGCCCACTTGCTCGCTATGTACATTGGTGTCGGCAGTCCAAACACCTGACCCGCAATACTCGCCGTCATGGTGATTCGCTTCGGATTCTCTGGGCTGACTTTTTTGCCGTCCTTGGGATTCAAGAATGTTGCGATAGCCATCTGCGCCATTCGAATCGGATGGGTCACATTGATATCCATCATCCTGTACCGGTCGCCATGCTTATCATCCTTAGACTGCTTTGAACCTGGGGGATACCAAAAGTTACTCCAGGGCTCTTCAAAGACGCCTGCTCCTGGTCCGACGATGTCAACGCCTCCAAATTCGTGATCTGCTGCTTCGAATGCCTTTTCGAGTTCCTTCCAAACCGTGACATCCGTCTTTTGGAAGACACAGCGAGGTTTGGAGTTATCCTTGCCAGAATATTCTGCCACGAGTGCTTTGGATTCCGGGCGTAGGGTAAGGTCAGCAATCAAAACATTGCATCCTCGAGACAGAAGAAGCTTCGTGAGACAATAGTTAATACCACTGCCTCCACCCGTGATAATAGCTCTTTTCCCTTCTACTGTAAAGGGCTTATTTCCTGAAGATGCCATTGTGTATCCCAAATATCAATTCAAAATACAAATAAAAATGCTCGTTCTACGGCAACTATGGATTCAAGACTGCCGGCGTTCTTATGCCGTCTAGAAAGGGGAGGGGTAGTCAAGTTCGTCGAAGCCGCTTTACTCCGCATATCGGCTATGGGTTAGCCTCTTTGAAATACGGCAATAATGGCCTGATTGATCGATCAATCTACAATGTGCAATTCCGATGATTGTTCAATGCAATCGTCGTAGATATAAATTTGCATAGGATATCTCCAGTGATGACCATAGGTTGTGGGTGGATGGTATTTTCCAATTAAGGTACTTTTGATGCGTGTCGCTCGTACGAGCACACGCAGCACTTCTATTACGAGTTGCTTATCTTGGCTACGTGTAAGAAACCTCATTGATATACTATTTGGACCATTCGCCGCAAATGCTCCTCGCAATCGCTCAAACAATGCAATGTGCTAGAATCTCGTTGTGTACATGTGAATCCGCGGTACAGTACCTAACTATACTCATAGAAGCGCCCTCTTCCGGGACATTCACTAACATCAAATTGTATGTGTCGATTCGAAATCGAAAATTATTTCGTTCACTCTGGACCGAGATTCAAAACGGAAAACTGCTCCCCTTGTTCCTCTAGAAACTCTCGGCGGTATTCTGCAATGTGAGCAGCGACCACCTCTGGGTCCTTGACATTCTGGCCGCGAAGATCCTTGATGAGTTCCTTGAGGCCGTGGTTCCACAAATTTTGTTGCTCCTCCGTTTTACCAGGGTTGTCTGTGCCGAGTTGCACGAGTACTTTGTCGCCTATGATTCAAACGTCAACTAAATCCTCAAATTGTACACCGAAGAGATGATTTGTACCTGTTAAGCCAACCTTCCCAAAGTGTTGAAAGCCACAGGTGGGATCATTGCATTCTCCTTCAGCAAGTTCGGTCTGGCAGAATGGGTCCTTTGGATCGATATTGTGACTATACGTCAAGGAGCGGAAGCCCGATGCAACAGTTTTGGGGTATTCTGGGTGGAAGCGATAAGATTTGAACATGCTGAAGGGTGACTCGTATGGGCGGTATTGTGGAAGCTTTGCAATGCCGCCGGTAGGCTCAGGACCACTGTGATAGTTGGCCAGTGAATCTGACGCAACAGCTGGAGACTCGTTCGTCGTAACATCCTTAGTCACACTCTCAGCATCATGTGCGGGTGGGAAAGGTGTTTGTTCTTGTTCAGAAGGTTCCGTCCGATTTACTGTAGAGATCTTTTGTTGGCAAGGTTCCGAGAGCGCCTCGTCAAAGTTTTGGTAGTTCCAAGGTTGCAGTTCCAGTTGTTTGTCTTGTGCCTTGGAGTCGACGGCATAATTTACTTCCGAAGCTGGAAGCATGGCTGAGACGTTGATTTGAGGTTGACTTTCATCTGCAGATTGACGCAGCTCTTCGTCGTTAGTATTGGCTTCGATGGCAACGCCGCCAATGTCATCCGTCTCATCTTCATCAGTGGAGCCCATGCTCATACTGTCTCCACCTGAAAAAGAGCCATCCGCCTCCATATCAGATGTCTCTACGGTCTGAGGCTTGGCTAATGTCCAGTAAGCATGTTGTTTCATGAAAACCATATTACTACTGCCTTACCAATGATAGTCATCTCGCCGATAGTGTCCGAAGGCTCAGGCATTGATTCAGCTTGAGCTTGGCCCATGGGTGGAATCGCATGTACAGCTGTCTCTGCTGCCGCATCTACACATTCCCCGTGGTTCTCACGAACCGACTGATCTTCACTTTGATGACTGTCGACTTTTTGTGCGGCCTCAATGTCGTCTTTCGTGGCCTGCATCTCTTCGTGAGACATACCCTCAGTGTCTACACCAAGTTCCTCGAGTTCTTTCGCAAGTTGCTCTCTAGCCTGCTGCTTCCGTGTTCGATCTTCGTGCAACAGGGCGAGCTGCCGTTCCATCTCTGCAATCTTGGCTGCGGTAGAACCCAAATCGAGATCCCGATTTTGTAGGTCAGACTGAATCTCCGCACGTCGTTTTTTCTTCCATTCGCCGGAAGCATCTGGATCTTCGGAGCGGCGCTTTCTAGACTGACTCAGCGCCGATTGCGCCACAAGTCCAGTTTGATCTGCGGGGTCCGAAGGGTAAGGGACATTGTTGACATTCGAGAGTTGAACAGTCGCGGTAGGGTCCATGGGGCGTGGTTCAACGACAGAAATGGGAGCTGGAGGGATTAGGCCCTGGGAAGATGAAATGCCTGGCATGTTCGTTGCTGCAAGGCGCGATGCGGCAGAGGATTGAAGCCGCTGAGCCCTGAGCTTGGCTTTCGCCTCAGCGAGCTTTTTTTCAAGAGCGGTCATTACCACAGGCTTCTCAGGTTGAGATATATCTTGCTCTTGCGAGGAATCATGAGTCATTGATTCCGCCGGCTCAGTCACGCGCTTGATGAGAGGCTGAACTTGTTCCAACGGCGGCGACTTCACGACATTGGCCTTCTCCGCCGTTGACAGCTTAGACTCTAAATCCAACTCATCTTCAGTCTCGTCGTCCGAATCGAGATTAATAACAACTTTCTCTTGTTGCACGCCGCCCCAGACTGTTGGAGAGAACCCATGGACACCCCTTTGGCCCTTCGAGCCTGACGCAGCTAGCTGGCAGCGATTACTATCCAAACCCCTCCCGCCGAGTGAACCGTCTGGTTCGAGAGACACTTGTGCAGGCGGAGAGAAGTAAGACTGCCCAGATTTGGATGGGACTCCACTCATGAAGAGACCCGGAATTGGAGTAGTTGGAGTTTCAGGAGAGTTATCGGAAGTTTCTGGTTGAATCGTTGCGGAGGGTGCGCGATCTAGAATGCCTACCGATTGAAACTGTGTGGCAGGTGAGCGCTGGATGTCGACGTAAGAGTGTGAAGTGGTAGACAACGTGTTCGTTGATGGTGACTGAGCCTGCAAGGTAGACTGCTGCTGAGTTTGAAGGCGGTTCGACTGGTTTGATCCGTTTGCTCCCATTTTCCTTAAAGCATCAAGCTTTTGTTTAATGATCTCGTTCTTTGTCTGGTCCGTCACTCTTGCCGGTGTGTCCGACGAAGATGATCCACCTATTGTGCTAGATGAAGCAGCAACTACCTCTTCAGACTTGTCTTGAGTAGGTTGCTTTGAAGAGGCAGTGAGCTTGTTGCTTCTCGCGGCTTGCAGTTTTGCCAGATAGGCGTTACGATCGGATTTTGTATGCTCTAGAGCAGTAGAACTTTGAGTGAGCTGGGTTGGAGGCTCATGGACGCTGATCGCGTTTTCAGGAGCCGATGAGGTTGGTTTATGTTGATGCAGCTTTTGCTCATCGCCCAGCTTAGTCGATGCCGAAATCAATGACTCGGAAATTTGATTTGAGAGAAGTTCAGGACCCATCTGCGTGACGCTTGTTGAATACAATGCAGCTTCTTCGGAACTAATCGGGAGTCCGGCTGCGTTCCACAGCTCCCACATGACTCGGCGTTCGTCGTCGGTCCAAATAGTTCCAGCATACATCCGGGCGAAGCTTATGCCTACTGCGCTCATGTTTCTAAAAGCCGCTATGATGAGTTGATCGCATTTAGAGTAATCTTGTTCGGGATTTGGTGTTGGTTCGCCAAGTCCAGGAATGGACGGAGCCGTCTTTTTCGGATCCCCATCCATTTTCTGGACGGTGAACGCTGAAGACTGACGCCGATGAGCTTCTGAAAGGTGATGTGAGATGGACAGGGGAGGCTCTATTCAAAGATAAGTCAGTATGTGATGGATGCAAAGGGAAAACTTCAAAGCAGGATGTGCCGTAAATAGAGATGAAAATAATGGGTTTGTTTTGGTTGACTCCAAGGACGTGTTGGAGTTTGAAGAACAAGGCACGTGATTCTACCCGATTGAGGTGATATTTTGAAAAAATAGGCAGTCGAATGGGTAGGCTGATGGCGTACAACACGCGAACCGCGCAAAGGCACTCAGCCTTACTTAGGACGGCGCAGTATGCCAGTCACATACTATCACGATATGATCGGCGCTCACGAGAATTCAACTAGAGGAGAGCAGAAAACAGAGCGCTTACCTGGTATACTGAATGGTGGCGCCAAGGACGACGAGTTTCCAATCCGAAAATCTGCTGCCAACTCGCCTTCCTCAGCGTCAGACTCGTCCGACATTATTTCTCCATCACTGATCTCTCCGCTTTCAGAGCGGTCCATTTCATAAACGCCACTATCTGCGCCAGCTAACGTAACTCCCTTTCCGTCTTCTAATGGACCTGCGGGTCCCTCCTGGCCTTGGGTATTCTCGCCAATGTATTGAGTGGCAGCATCGGACGCGTTCAAGTTAAGAAGGTTGGCGGGTGTTGATACGGACTGGATGGTGTTTAATGGGAAAGAGTTGGGAGTGTGAGATATGAAGCTATTGTCTTGAAGGTGTTGCCAAAGCTGTTGCAATGGGAAGGTGCTGCGCTGAGAGGTGTTAGGCGTTGTTTGGAGACCAGGAATGCCGTAGGAAGGAGCAACAGAATTCATGTTGAAGCTGGGATCGTTATTTTGAGTCGCCGACGCACGATGAGAGTACGAGTACGAATCGCTGGGCTCGTTGGGCGAGAAGCCAAACGCAGGAGGAGGTTGATATTCATCCATGGCCTCCAGCGCGCGACCGCTCGCCGCTCTGTCCAACTTCTCTATCTATCAGGAAGTAGCCTCCTCTTCAAGATCTCTGACTGTCCGCGAAAGCAGCGATGCATGAGTATAGCCCTTGGTAGCTTTACAAGCTCGGGACTAGAGCTGAATCGCGAGTCAGGATTGAAGCTGGATTCGAGTAGGTATGGAGGATGGGATGGGTGTTTACGAATTTGCTGATTTTCGAAGATAAGCTCCAAGCGGTATACGGATAGCGTTCATAGCAATATGGACTGGGAATGCAGTGGTTGGGAGATATACGCGTTGTCGCTCGTCTGCAGAAGTCAAAACTGAAATTGATACACCCATTGGTCGTCAGGGCTTGAACCGTTGGGCAATTGCGCGCTAGCCAAGATCACGTGAAAGCATTATAGCAGAACATGCTCGTGCGATGCTTCGAGACTCGAACAAGTCAGCCAAATTAAAGGCTGAAGTGGTGCTATTCTATATATCAAAGGGATTAAGGATTATAAATCGATCGTGGATCTAGTAGAGTAATCAACACCATAGGTCCAGTGCACAAGTCCAGGATTAAGAGCATTCCTCCGTTTCGTCAAATTGAGAGGTATCAATTTGTAGCACTTAATCCATCTTTCCTTTCCAGTACGCATCACCTTTGACTTTTAAATTCTTGGTCAGGTTGTGTTCGTCCTTTGGCTGTGTCAATTCGACAACGGATATCCGGTCGTCGGCTTTTAAGTCCTGAGCACGAGCTGCGCGCTTGGGCACACTTGGGCGCAGAAGGGATACTGGATGTAGACAAAAGGCTACCCAGGCCTACTTTGTTGTTGTCGTTTACACTATGTGAAGAGTATCCAGATGGTAGAGCCTAGGAATACGTGTAAGAGAGGCTTCGTAGGTTATACTTGGAGCGACGCCTGCTGTGCCATCACGATTTGCCCTGGCTGTTGAACAGTACAGGCAAGTCTTTCCGCTAGTATTGGCATACTCCGCAGCCTTCGTGGTGACATTGGAGAGCCTCTATTGACGCTCTGGTAGTGAGAAGTCTCGCAACCTTGAGATACATAGTTTGATGCTGGGCTTTAGGTGGTTTTTCGTAGTTAAAAAAGCGATGCGATATGGTTTCGTCGCCAATGATGGCCTTGTAGCCTGACCGTTCGTATCGCGCCGTTGCTCCGCCGTTTGCTCGCGTAAACAATCAACAACCACCCACTATCAAAGCTCATCATCGCGACCACTTGATTCAATTCTAATTCGATTTTCACGTCGTAAATAAACGTCTAATGATACTTGCTGAACTTCCTCGAATTCCTGTCATTTTGACCGAGTTTCACGGCGTATGGATGCCACCTCATAATCGGCAATCGCACCTTCGACCCAGCAAACCCACACTCTCTGTAACATGAGTATACCTGCGCAAAGCGGGCCAACATGGCGCAAAGATTCTTTGAATCGTAATTCAGCTTCACCTGGCTCCGTTATGTCTGCGACCAACGGTAGGCCGAAGTCTACCATTCTCTCTTCGCCAGGCCAGCAGCATCTGGGACATGGCAGGCACCAATCCTTTTCGTCCATGAATTCTGGACCTCCAGCAAGGACTGCGTCTACGCGCGCGAGATCGAACTCTCACCGGAGCAACACACCCTCGACTGGTACATTCGCCCCGCAATTCATCAAGTCAGACGAGATACAGCATGGCCTTGAAGCCGTGCGTGGCATTGAGGGAGAGAATGACTTCTCCGGCAAGAGATATGTGTGGTTGAAAGATCCAAACACTGCTTTTGTGAAGGGATGGGTTATCGAAGAACTTCCAGATAACCGATTGATTGTCGAATGCGACAATGGAGAGGTAAGAACCGTCGACCTTCCTATTTGATTCTGCGAAGATCACTGGCTAACTGGCATAGCAACGGGAAGTTCATTCGGATGAAGTTGACAAAGTCAACCCAGCAAAGTTCGACAAGGTCGATGACATGGCAGAACTCACTCATTTGAACGAGGCCTCCGTCGTATACAACCTTCATATGCGATATCAGTCCGACCTCATATATACCTACTCAGGACTCTTCCTGGTGGCTATAAACCCATATTGCTCCCTGCCAATATACTCGCGTGACTACATCAACATGTACCGCGGAAGGAGTCGTGAGGATACGAAGCCACATATCTTTGCCGTTGCTGACGAGGCTTTTCGAAATCTCGTGGAAGAAGGCGATAACCAGAGCATTCTCGTGACTGGCGAGTCCGGTGCTGGCAAAACAGAGAATACGAAGAAAGTAATCCAGTATCTTGCTGCAGTGGCCACAACCGACACTCCAAGAGCTGCAAAAGCAGGAGGAAAGCATTCATCAAATCTCTCTGAGCAGATCCTTCGTGCAAATCCCATTTTAGAATCTTTCGGCAATGCCCAAACGGTGCGGAATAACAACTCGTCGAGATTTGGCAAATTCATTCGAATCGAATTCACAAGGTCCGGCCAAATTGCAGGAGCCTACATCGACTGGTACCTCCTGGAGAAGTCGCGAGTGGTTAGGCTGAGTTCGAACGAACGCAGTTACCACATCTTCTATCAACTGCTTCGAGGAGCAGACCGTCGGATGAAGGAACAGTTCCTGCTAGGAGGTCTGGACATTGAAAATTTCGAGTACACTCGGCAGGGCAATGATACCATTGCGGGAGTATCTGATCAAGATGAGTGGAACGCACTGATCGAAGCGTTCCACATCGTAGGATTCTCAGAGCAAGAACAATTTTCGATTCTTCGAACCGTTGCGGCCATCCTTCATTTGGGAAACATCTCCGTCTCGAAGGAGAGTCTGCGGAGCGATCAGGCTTCGTTGGATCCTGATGCTGAGCGTCAGGCCGAGATTGTTTGTCGTCTTCTTGGAATAGAAGCCGAACCCTTCATCAGAGCCTTGTTACACCCAAGAGTCAAAGCCGGCTATGAATGGGTCGAGAAGGCGCAAACACCAGAACAAGTTCGACTCGCCATCGATGCTCTGGCAAAGGGTATCTATGAGCGGCAGTTCGGTGATCTCGTAACCTGCATCAATCGGCAGCTTGATAGATCTTCAGCTGGAGCAGATGATTCTCGTTTCATCGGAGTTCTTGATATTGCTGGATTCGAAATCTTCGAACAGAACAGCTTTGAGCAACTCTGCATAAACTACACCAATGAGAAGCTACAGCAATTTTTCAACCACCATATGTTCGTCCTGGAGCAAGAAGAATATGCTCGAGAACAAATTGAGTGGAAGTTCATCGACTTCGGAAAGGACTTGCAGCCTACTATCGACATGATTGAGTTGTCAAATCCGATAGGCATCTTCTCTTGCCTTGACGAAGACTGTGTCATGCCAAAAGCGACGGATGCAAGTTTCACTCACAAGCTTCACGGTCTATGGGACCGTAAAATTCCTCAGTACAAGCGGACACTTGCGCATGACGGTTTCATTCTCCGACACTACGCTGCTGAAGTGGAATACGACACGGATGGGTGGCTCGAAAAGAACAAAGATCCGCTCAATGATAGCGTAACTCGACTACTTGCAGCATCTTCGGACAAGCATGTCGCACATCTCTTTGCGGACTGCGCAGATAACGACGACGTCAGTGCAACAAGGAGCCGGGTCAAGAAAGGCCTTTTTCGTACTGTGGCTCAGAGGCACAAGGAACAGCTTTCATCTCTGATGAACCAACTTCATTCCACGCACCCACATTTCGTTCGCTGCATTCTGCCAAACCATCGAAAGAAGGCAAAACAGTTCAGTGCACTTCTTGTACTTGATCAACTTCGTTGCAATGGTGTGCTCGAAGGCATACGCATCGCGCGAACTGGATTCCCTAATCGACTTCCCTTTGCAGAATTCAGAGCGCGCTATGAGGTTCTCTGTCAAGATATTCCAAGGGAATATTTGGAGGGTCAGGTCGCAGCAAAGCTGATGCTCGAAAAGCTCAACATGGATCGATCGCTCTACCGTGTCGGCTTAACCAAGGTGTTCTTCAGAGCTGGCGTTCTTGCCGAGCTTGAAGACCGTCGCGACAAGCTCATTAGTGAACTTATGGGACGGTTCCAGGCCGTAGCTCGGGGCTTTGTTCAACGACGAATGGCCCATAAGAAGCTGTACCGAGCAGAAGCCTTGAGGGTGATTGAGCGCAACTTTAGAGCGTATCTGCAGCTTCAGGCTAACCCTTGGTGGACTCTCTTCGTTCGCATGAAACCACTGCTCGGTGCCACTCGACAAGCACAGGAGGTCAAAAGACGAGACGATAAAATCCAGTTTCTTGAGCAGAAAATGCAAGAAGAAGTTTCAGAGAAGCAACGGCTGGAGGAAGAAAGACGCCGGGCAGAGAATGAGATTCGACAGATCCAATATACCCTCGAGAGCGAACGAGCTCTCGCGCTGGATAAAGAGGCAATCTTTGAACGCCTGCAGCAACGAGAAGCTGAACTTACCGACAAATTAGCCGGCGCACTCGAAGACCAAGAGCATCTCGAGGATCAGCTCGACGAGCTTGTTGAGGCTAAGAAGAAGGCTGAAGAGCAGGCAGATGTATGGCGTAAAGAGCTGGAGCAAGCAGGCCATATCATCAGTGATTTAGAGTCTGAAAGGCAGCAATTGAACGAACAGCTCGACCACCTCGATCAACAGCTCGCCGAATTGGAGAATGCAAAGTCTCAACGTAGTGAACAGGAAGAGAGCCTGACAAAGGAAGTCCGAATGCTGGAAAGCCAAATTAGCCTGAAGGATCGCAAGCTTCAGGAACTTGAGTCCAAGTTGCTCAAGAACGATCAGGATCTGGATCTGAAACTTGCAGCCTCCGACAAGGCACTAGCGGCATCGAAGAAGCAGGTCAAAGATCTTATGGACGAAAGCAAATTGATCCGGCAACAGATGGCTGAACTATCCAGCACCTCTACTAGTTTCGAAGATCTCATCCGCCGTAAGGAAAGTGAAATCGCTGTTCTTAAGTCTGAGAACAAAAAGCTTGATTCGGACCACAAGACTTTCGAGGGCGAGAAACGAACTCTCATTTCCAAACATGAGAGCATTCAGAGTCGACTCCGTGACGCCCAAGCAGAAATAGAAGGACTGAAGCTACAGAAAGCTCAAGTCGAGCGCGACGCTATTGATGCTAAGAGGGCTCTTGAAGAAAAGATCACGAATGATGAGACAAAGAAGAAGCTGGAGCGACAAGTAGAAGACCTGCGATCCGAGCTTGTACAAGTGCAGAAAGAACTAAGCCGTGAACGACAATCCCGAGATGATGTTCAAATACTCGGCGAGCATAAGTTTTCGACACTGAAACAAGAGTATGACTCTCTAAATGAGGCAAAGATTACGATCGAGAAAGAGCTGTACGTTCAGCAAGACGTTCTTCGAAGAACGACGGATGCTCGAAGTCTTGCAGAAAAAGAGCGGAAGGACCTTCAGACCGAGTTACGAAATCTCCGTGACAAGTATCTTGCCATTCAAGAACAGAAGCTGGAAGCCCAAACCGCGGCCGAACGAAGTGCGTCTCGCGCCGCGAACGAACGACAGGCAGCTATGAAACGAGACTTGGATGCAGCAAGCAGGCAGTTGGACGGTGTCGAAGCGGAGAAGACCAGGCTGGCGGAACAGGTTCAAAACTTGACCAACATGCTGGCCGAGTCCGACTCCTTCCGAAACCGGCATGACCAAGAGAAAGATCGGCTGCAGCGCGAACTAGTTACCGTCAAGGGCCGTCTTACTGCTTCAGAAAACGATAACCGTGCTCTTCTAAACAAGATTCAGCAAAAGAACCTCGACATCGCGCGCTCTAACTCCAGAGCCAGTGACACTCAGCGTACTCGCATCACACAGCTGACTGCCGACAAATCAAAAGCAGACGACGAAATCAAACGCCTTCAGCGTCAGCTTGAGGAAACTCAGCTCACTATTTCGTCCCTTCAGAAGCAAAAGGAGAAACTGGCACTCAATGTCGAAGATCTCAATCATGAGCTAAGTCGCGAACATAAGGCTAGCCGCAATGCAGAACAAACTTCTTCGACCGTTAACTTACAATTGGCCGATGTTAACCGGAAACTCGAGACTGAAAGGCAGCTGAAGAGTCAAGCGCAGGCCAACACGCGTACCGTCCAAGCCTCTCTTGACCAGGCGAACAATGACCTTGCAGATTGTCACAAACAACTCATACTCCTTCGTAAGGTCTTCGATCCTACTAGTGGCGACTCTCCGATCAGCTACGAGAATGCGAAACCAAGTATTGCCCGTACTGTCGACCTTGCGCAAAGGCTCGAAAGTTCCCAACAAGCTCTTCATGTCGCCAACGAGCGCTGCCTAGCCCTGGAAACACAGCTTGAAGGCCTCCGTAATGCCCATGGCAGCCAACTTGCGGAGCTGGACGCCCGCCATTCTGATTCCAAGCGAGCATTGCTCGAGGAAATGAACCATAACCAGGTAAATTCACGGCAATCACCTCTGGGATTCCGTAGAGATCCGGAGAATAGGAAGACCTTCTCGCCGCATACCCCGACTCAGCGGCACATTAGCAGTGCTACGAATGACTCGGCTCGCAGTGACAGGACACTCGACACAGTTGCAATCAACCACAAGATGGATCTTGAGGCTGAACTTGAGCTCGTCCGTAACCAGCTTCAGATGTCAGAAATGCGGAATCGTCATCTGCAGACACAACTCGACCGCTCTCCCACACGACACAACGCAGATGCGGAGGATAGTCCTTCCGTTCGCCGAATGCAGAAACTAGAGCGAGAGAATAGCAGACTGCATGACATGCTAGACGACTCCACGAAGAAGGTGTCGGTGCTGGAAAACAGTATCCGTTCGGGTCAGCTCACGCTGAAAGAAGTGCAAACCAAGAGCCACGAAGAGCTTTACGACTTGATCAACTCACAGGAGCTGGCCCGCAAATCACTGGCGTCCGCGCATAAGAGCGCAATCAACGACGTGGCAGATGCAAAGGCAGCGTTCGACGACCTCAAGCAAGCTAAGGCGGCTATGGAAGTCGAACTACGCGACGCACGCTCCGAGCTCAACGACCTCACCTACGCGCGGGAGCAAGAGGCCGGCAACCACTCGCAGATCCTGCAGGAGTTCGCGGACCTGCAGATCCGCCTCGACAACGAGACGTCACAGCTGCTGGACGCGCAGAGCAGCATGAACCTGTATAAGGCGCGCGCCGACGACTACTTCAACAAGCTCGAGCAGGCCGAGATCGCGGTTCTGAAGGCGACGCGCGCGGAGACGTTTGCGAAGGCGCAAGCGAAGGAGGCCGAGGAGACGACGGCCAGCCTCATGGCCGAGCGTAGGGCCCTCGATCAGCAGATTGAGGATCTCACCAGGCAGACGCAGAGGTATGAGGAGAAGATTGAGGACCTCAGCGCTGACTTGGAGGGCGCAATGCAGGCGAAGAAGAGGCTGCACAATGAGCTCGAGGATTATCGTGCGCAGAGGGCGGCTGAAGTCGAAGATAAGGAGCACGGCTTCGAGTCTACGCGCAGGAAGTACCAGACTGAGATGGCAAGCTTAAGTCAAGAGCTTGAGATGGAGAGGGAGAGCGTCATCTCTGCTCGAGAAGAAAACAGCCGGTTGAGAGAAGAAATCGAGGAGCTCAGAGGCAAGTGGGATGACGAGGTTCTGAATAGCTCAGCTTGGGCCAAGGAAAAGAGCAGGCTCGAGATTATGATGCAGGATCTCAACAACAGCCGTGATGAGGCCGTCGGTGCGCATAATGAAGCCCAAGAGCGTATCGTCAATCTCCTTAGTCAAGTACGAAGTCTCAGGACCGAGGTCGACGACGTCGCTGCCGAGCGAGACTCTCTCATGAAGGAGAAGAAGAACCTTGAAACTCGACTCGCGGACAGCTCAGAACGCCTTGAGGATCTCATGCGTAGTGAGTCTCCCTCGATGCGCAATGCCGCCACCGTGGATCGCGATCTTCTCGAGCTCAAATCTTCACTGGCACAACAGGAAGACATTGTCGCAGCAGCAGTCGGTAAGATGCGACGTGCTGAAGCGCTTGCACAAGAAACGCAAAAGGATCTGCAGTCAGAGAGGGAGAGCAATGTCGGCTTGCACAAGGAGAAAGCAACACTAGAAAAGACGGTCAAGGACTTGCAGCTCAAAATCCTTGACCTGGAGACGAAAGGCACCTCGAGTGCAAGTCAGGATGTCAGATTCTTACACGGGCGAATACAAGAGGTATGCTGCTGTGATCATTACTAAGCTTATTTCGCGACGCCTTGCGGCTCATAGAACAGGCGTGCTAACGCAGTCCACAGCTCGAAACCTCCCTTGAAGCAGCGCTCACACAGCGTTCCTCTGAAGCCAGAAGCATACGCACAGTCGACCGACAAGTCAAGGACCTGCAATCGCAGATCGACCGTCGGGACAAGCAACACGCGTCGCTCTCGGAGGACCTGTCCAAGGCACGCGACAAGATCTCGAGCCTGCTGTCGACCATCGACGAGCTGCAGTCGAGCGACTCGGCCAGCCAGCTGGCGGCCAAGCGGTCGGAGCGCGAGCTGCGCGAGGAGAAGGAGCGCGTGCTGCGGCTCGAGCGCGAGCTGGAAGGGTGGAAGGGCCTGCGGCTCGAGCGTGGCTCGGCCAGAGGAGGCCTGCCGGTCGGCGGTGCGCTCGGCAGCGATGTTGGCAGCATCAGGAGTCGTGGCATCCGCGAGGGCAGTGTGGCGCCCGGCGCGGAGTCCGTGGACATCATACCACCAAGACCGCTTCGGAGAGTCAGCGCGACGAAAGGGTTCTTGTAAGGTGGCGCCAAGGGCCTGTGTTGTTTATTGCATAGAGTAACGGTTTTGTTTATTGGCTACGAGAGAAATTGAGGCACCTGCATGTAGAGCTCACAAGGCTGGGATCCATGCGGGGTTTGCTCTAATTTAGCGAATGTGGTGAAACCACACTCTCAGCCACGCCTGAATGCATTCAACGGGGGAACGTTGAGAAACATGTGCTAAAGGATGCTGGTGGGATTATCTTTTGGAAGGAGAATGCGTACTCTAACTAGAATCTGTCTTTAGAGAGTTCAGGATTAATTGCAATCGCATTCCAACAAAGCTGCCTGACGTATCTGCCAGGATCTTGTCGAAGCTGAGGACGCCTGAATCATCGACTCCGGACCTTTTTTTTCGAATATAATTACAGCAAGCTGGCAGGAATATGCAGCTTAAGCAAAGCGGCTGCATGCTGACCCCACAACCTTGTAGGCCTTATGACTGGTCATCCGGAGGCAATTATAAACACAAAGATCTCAGAGCCTCAATGCAACAAGACTCGTTCCTTCGGCAAATAATCCAGTTTAGCAACACTTGGAAAAGACTATCAACATGGTACTGACTTGCAAGTCCTCTGTCGTTGATTGTACCATTCTCAACCAGACAGTGCCAGCAAAATCCCGATGTATCTAGAATTAGAGTATGTGTGCTATCTCAAAGCTTTACAACCTTTTCCCATAGGCTAACATCTGAGCGCTTAGGTCTTGGTCTCATTCATTACGACCACAGATCTCGCCTGTATCCTGGCACTCATTGTCATCTTTCTTGAATGGTGGCTCGATCGAAGGGAACGTAAACATCTAGAACAACTCTTAGTCGAAAGCACCGCAACTTCACCATTCAAGAGCTTGACATACTGGTCATCAGTGACGAAAAAGGTGCTCCTGGGGCTAAGCAATACGCAACTACTGACAGGCATTGGTATCCAGCTTACAGCTCTGATCGACCATTGCACACTCAGTATTTACCATTACTGGATCGCGGTCAATCTTGCCCAACTGTCTACCATTACGCACTTGATGACCACGGTCGCCTTGAGACATTACTTCCTCGAACATGCACGTTCTTCTATAATACGCGTCGCTCTCATTCTTTTCAATATCGCTTTGTACCTGTATCAGGCCTTCGTCGCGGACTCGCTTCAGTATAGCAACAATGTTGGCGATATCTCGCAGAGTCTGGCTTGCTATTATCAAGGCAACAGGCCGTCATATACTAAAGACAAAGACTTGCATGTATACTGGACCACAACACTGGTGCTGATGACCGTGCTCCATGCGGCATTGCTTTATACCGTATTCCAGGCAAGCAAGAAAAACGCCCATAAAGTTTGGTGGAAGAAGTGGTTGCTTCGTCTACCAGTCATAATTGCTTTCGCATACATGGTTTTCGCCATTGTCGTAATAGGCGCCGATGTCCTCCCTAACACCCAGGCTATTGGAACCCCATTAGTAGTCATTGATGGCAGTCAAAAAGAGTGGGACTTTGGACAGATCCTGCCGGTTTACTTCTGGGAATCCCAATACTTGGCGGATGGGAAACTGCTTGGGGTGAGTTACGTTGGGCCTATGACGCAAACCGTAAAGATACTGACTTCAGGAATAGAAGTTCATTCCGATTCCAAAGAACATCGGAAGAGCGAAATATCGAATACTATCAGTGAGAGTGTTAAGCACAGCATTGTCAAGCCGAAACACGAGAATCTTGGGTCCGATTCGCTATGAAGCCGTTCTCGTCAATTATTAACAATATGATAGCGCTTTGTAGCTGAGAGATAACTTCCGTTACTGGCAGATTGAAAGTTGAATACCCCCCGCGATTCTATATTGAATGGTTAACTTTGCGCAATCCTAAGAACTCTCACTTATCTAGTCAGCAGTACAATGTCCTGATCTATGCCATATTCACATCGGCTCCTGGTTGCAGCCACGTTCCCCAGGTGCCCTTTCTAGCAGCTCTTAGGTCATCTACATTTAAAACGCCAGCATCCTCTTTGATCAAAAGCTCCCAGATTGAGTCTCTCAGAGTTACAGGCCATCTTGGCGTGCCCCAGTACCGCGGCACAAGACCACGGGCCCTCGCTTGCTCGATTTGTGTGCGCATTAAACCGAGCTGTGACTCTGAGAGCGCATAGTGCCAGAGTGGACCCAGGGCACGCGTCATACTGCTTGATGCGTAATGAGAATTTGAAGGGTTGTACTTATAGCTGTGCACGACCGGGTCTGCTGCTGGGCCATCACCGACATCTAGACTATCCTGTGTGACTTGGTCTTCTGGTGCCGAGAGAGCTTCGAGTGGCGCGTCGAAGAAGATGTCACGATATGTCATGTTTGCTACAACCACGTCGAATGGTGTATTGCCGGTGCCAACTACCGTCACGGGTCGTGACATTCGGCTATGACCATCCCAAAAGGTAAGCCAATCACGCTCACGTAGAGGTTCTAAGGCTCTCTCCACTGCAGGCCAGAGTGCGGAGCCTTCGGTCTTAAAGTCGATGAGAAGGGTCAGGCTTTGTTCTGGGTCTTGGAAGAAAACGCCATGCAATCTTGATCTTGTTTGGCTTGGAAAGACGGCGGCGAGACCCGTGGGCTTGTTGCGCTGCTCGAGGAGTTCAACGAGGGGATCGATATACATCTTCGATAGCGTTCGGTTCTCTTCAAGCTCTCCCTCCGCGTGGCCAACGTAGAGTTCATCGTTGAATAGCCACACGTCCGCTTCCACGCTGATGCAACCGGTGCACAGCGCGGACCACAACGGCCGACGACGCCAATAGTCGTTATGTGAATGACATGGAATCGGTAAAATTGATCGGAAATATTCGTCTGGATAGTTTGTCGAGGATATCCATGGATCGAAGGGCCCGAAGGCTTGATCCAAGCTGTCCGGACCTGGCCAGTAATCCACGTTTGGAACAACCAGACTTTCCCTGATGGTCAGGAAACGCGACCAGTCATAATGGCAGATAACTTACATGGTAACGATTATGCCCGAAATAAAGATGATCAAAGCCTTCAGAATACGCCACAGGATGCGAAATCGCCCGGCTGCAAAGCCATTAAATCGGGTTCCTCGAATTCGACGTAAGGCATTTCCAGAATATGTCCCCCTTTTTCCCCTCCGCCAGAGTTTGAATGTGCTCTTGGAACGTCTGCGTCCAATTGGCTTATCTCCACTGTCCAGAGACGACTGACCCTTCGGCCAAAGATCATTCAACTCGGTCGATTCCAAATCACCAAATTCTTCTTCGTCTTCATAGGGTAGGTTCGCAAATGACACCTTTCGGTCTGAAGCAGAGGATGCCATGATGGTGAAAGTGGCCTGGATGGAAATCTGTCACTAGTCACCTCCCTACCCTCTCGACTCTTGCACGTCACGGAACGAAGGACTCAATCATTGATGAAAGATGGAAGGCGTTGACATTTCGTTCGCTCATGGAGACAGCTGGTAATGAAAAGAGACGCGACACTTCCCGCAGTTTTCCGCAGACTCCGGAGTACAAGCGGAGCCAAGACGAGATAATAAGACCACGACCATATAGGTAAAACTCCGTTTCTAGCTTCTGCTTACATTTACACGCGACCTCATTGGTTGAAGCGATTGCCTTCCTCTCTTGTTACCTACCGCACTGAACATTGAGAGATTCCATATTATTGTTGCGCGCTAACTTAATTACAAAGCGAAGTGGAAGTCGAGATCATTAGGATTAGACCTTGCCATTCGCATCTTCGGCCTATTGATATTACCACATCCCAGCTTACTAGAGTAATACCAGACGTCCGAGTACCGATCCTTGGAAATAATCTGGCAAGGAGGACACGAGATCCCAGCTTTGCGCACCAATAGTCAGGCGTACGCCTTCAGGCTTCGGAATTTCTGCTTTATGTTATTACATTCAACAACATTTCACCGTCTCCAGGACCGCTGAGCTGCAATCTGGCCTCAAAGGTCATTGGTTTATCAATTGCGCTCATATTGACTTATGTAATATATACGGAGTAAGCTCATTTCTTTCAAGGAATTCTTGCCTGGACAATTCCTTTGTTGTGGTCATGAGATTTTCCTCTCAACCGTATAATATCTCTCGTCTGGACCTGGAAAATGGCGGACAGAGCCTTCGTTCACGGCTTACGCTTCACTAATTATTACTGCGGTGACTAGTTTTGGGTTTCGAATATGCGGACTCTCATCGGTGTAGCGGCCATTACTCTGGCTCTCATTTCTGAATCCCTTGCAGTCGCTGTCCCTACTACGGAGAAAAGGGCCTCGAAGATTTCGCTCCAATCGCGACCGACGAAAAGAAATGTTCGCAGGTCCATCGGTGGATCTTACGCCAATGCGTCCTCGACAGATCAATTTCAAGGAACGGATCTCCAGGTAACATGATCTCTCTCGAACCTCTTCTCTAGACTAAAGCATAGTGGCAATGGTACGGCGATATTCAAATTGGAACTCCTCCTCAAGACTTGTATGCCTGGACGAGAATTGGTTTAGCATTGGACTGACGCCTCGTAGTACTGTTGTTTTTGATACAGGGTCAGCCGATATCTAGGTTCCAACCACTCTTTGCACCGTTCCAGGATGTACCAGCCATCGGCAATTTGATGCGGCTGAATCTACAACATTCCAGAATCTCACTACCCCATGGTCTATCACATTCGGTACCGCTGGTGGAGTCAATCCATTGCAAATCTGGAGTAGTAACGGGTTTGCTGGGACTGATATTGTGAATGTCGGAGGTTTGAGCGTTACTGGTCAAAATATCCTCTTCGTCACCAATTAGAGTATTATGTGGGAATCAGATTCGTATGATGGCATTTTTGGGCTTGGGTTTCAGGTAGATTTAGTTTTAGACTTTGTTTCATTTTTTTAAAGGTTGATTGATAATGGTGAAGTAAAAAAGGGTATCTACGGCTTCTATCTGTCTCCAATAAAGGTTGGGCATGCTGAGTTAACACTTGGGGACGTTGACTACAGCAAACTCACCGGGCCTTTGCGTCCTATTCCTGTCGACGTAACAGTCACCACAAATATCGGCCATTTTACTGCCAACTTTACAGATATAATCGTAAATGGTCAAGGAGGTCATTTCCTGGGCCAGTCAGCAATTCCAGACACTGTCACTTCAAATATCGTCGCACCAACAAATGACGCCGCAACAAAATTCTATGAGCTCATTTCGCCGAAGATTCAGCTCGTCAGCACAGCTGGTATATACGCAGTATCATGCTCCGAAATAAACGATATTCCAGATGAAGTTACATTCGACTTTGGTGGTGTGCCTATGACATTCCCTTCCTCTGAGTTGAATGTCGGACCATACCTACGGGTTCAGCAACCATGGGGCCGTACAAAGGACGAAACGACCTGCATCAGACTGTAGTTATTGGTGGAGGACTCGGCACCCTTATTGGACCAGAGTTTAATGATGTCTGGATTGTTGGCGGTACACTTCTAAAGTATTACTATACAGCTTGGGACTACACAAACGTCGGCATAAGTGTGGCGACTACTGTGCAGTCGCCGAAGTAGTAACTGGACCATTCCTTGGGCTTAGAGTTGTTGAGAATCTAATAGTGTTGGCTCGTCTGCCACTCTCCGCAGCTGTTCTCTAGAATGTCTTCCAGTCGTTAGTTAGTTCCCATGCATGAGCAGCACGAAGAATCGTCTCCCCGTCCCACCACTTCCCTACTATCTGCATTCCTACAGGTAGCTTCTTCCCTGATCCTTTGGCTGGGCCCTCTAGGATCTCCAGTGCCGCAACTGGCATGGTAAGAGCTGGATGTCCGGTCTGATTGAACTGACAAGTGGAGCTGGTTAAGCCAACCTGCTTCGCGATTTGCTCCAGCGGTGTAGCGTCTTCCGTGCAATGGCTCGTTGCAAGGTAGGCCAATGTTGGGGTTATAATAAGATCCACTTCTTTCAACGCTAAATCGTACGAATCTCGCAGTAGTCGAGATAGGTTTGTTGACTTGACCAAAAGATAGGGGAATGCAGCCTCAGAATACACGCCGTTGAGGTAGATGTTCTTGGTAGAAACGTACGCGTTGTCCCAGTTCTCCTGTTTGAGTGGCCACATCAGTTCGTGAAGCTGAAGCATATTGTGTCCACGACGGCCAAATGCACCCGAAGTCTTAGACAAGTATCCACCGATTTTGCTCACACCCGTCCAGATTGAAGGTCCTTTTTTGTGCAGCGGAACACTGATGTCGGATACTTTAGCCCCAAGTTCTTTAAATCTGGACGATGCCTTCAAAATGACATCTCTCACGCGTGGATCCAGTACGGCACCAGTCATCGACTCGGACAAGATTCCGATTCGCAGGCCAGAGAGATTTTTCGGATTCTTAAGGTTGGCAAGATTGTCGCCATACTTAGGAACTTTTCCAGGAGGCGGTGCTCCAAATCCACGATCGTCAATATTGTCTGTACCTGCAACTGCTTGAAGAAGATATGCGTTCTCTAATATTGTCCTCGTCATTGGTCCAAGGTGATCGTTAGTGGGTTCATTCGAACCACAGGCTGTATATGGAATCAAACCAAATGTGGGTTTGAAGCCGACAATACCGCAATTGCAGCTTGGTATCCTCACAGATCCTCCTTGGTCTGCACCGATGGCCATGTCAACTTCACCGAGTGCAACCAGAACAGCACAACCGCTCGAGCTACCTCCACTGCTGTATCCTTTGACATGAGGATTATCAACAACGCCGGTAGCTGCTGAATGTGACGTCGCACTATGACACAAGTTCTCGCAGACGGCCTTCCCTTTGATGTGACCTCCGGCCTCCAGAATGCGCGTGACTACCGTAGCATCGGTGCTCTATTCATGAATTAGTTCGCGATACCTACGATGAAATTGAACACACTCACTGGTACGAATCCTTTTATGAAGGCTGTTCCAAGCAACATCGGCACATCCTTGACTGCTATATTATCCTTCAAAGCAACGATTTTGCCTTTGAGGATCCCGCTCCCGCTTTGAGGCTTTGCGTCTACCAGGTCAAATTTCCATGCCCAGGCGCCGTAAGTGTTGTCTTTTTTATCTGGAAAATGGATTTTTGTTCGAGGAAACCGCTCAAGATCGACCGGAGGTTCGTAATCTCAAAACCATCAGCCCCAGGGCTTTTGACGTTGCGAACAATTATTAGTTACCTGGCATCTTCATCAACTCTTCAGCAGACTCATGAAACACCGCCAACAGCTTCCTGTAGTCTTCCTTTTCTTCATCTTTGATGCTAACTCCTAAAGCCTTACAGGCATTATCCAGAACAGCTAAGGTAACGGGATTGTCCTCCTTCGGATTCACTAAGAATACAGACATTTTGCTTGTGCCGAATTCAATGCCATACTGCACCGGACAATTAACTGAGCTCTTTGATCACCAAGTCAACCAAATTTCTCAAACACTGTATTCCGATTTCGCGCGGAAGTCGGCATCGACAGAAAGGGTATCCGGGAATTAATCATTGTAGTCTAGGGGGTATTTATACGGAGGTGCGCGTCAAAAGTCTGGGCCGCCCTCAGCTTATTGATGCCTTAGAATTTGGGGCTAGTTTTCTGATGCCTGAGGCTAAAAGTTATACCCTCTATATATTTAGCGAGGTACCTCACTAAATTTAGCGCCTAAGGGCCCTAATTTTAGCGTGTACCAGCTAAAGTTAGCGAGTAGGGGCTTTTAATGCCTA
>Ga0335072_10000681_pt1 | contig 61664 bp, 45 predicted proteins | sample Lox_Sample_21_FD_206725 | JGI IMG/M metagenome (GOLD analysis project Ga0335072, IMG submission 206725) | Soil microbial communities from Loxahatchee National Wildlife Refuge, Florida, United States - Lox_Sample_2.1 | ecosystem: Environmental > Terrestrial > Soil > Wetlands | place: USA...
GCAAATTGTAAGTCTCGCACCTTCAAATGCACCTTTCAATGAACAGGAACCACACTTACACCCATGATTGAAAGCGTAGACAGAGCAGAGTGCAGATGGAGAGGTGGGCGGATGAAGAACAGTCGTTGACGGTGGAGACGGCAGTCAGTACAGCGCCAGGCAGCTATATACTGACATCAGCGAGTGAATTAATGGAGTGATCGAATTATTTAGTACATGCACCTGCAGTGGGCATGATAATTAATATGGCAGCGCTGCCGTCGAACACCCCGCCGACTGGATCGGGAAGATGCGGCCAAAGCACAGCCACTCATTCAAGCCGATGGCCGAAAGCAGAATCGAACATGACGCGGCACATCCAAACTTCCATTCTCATTCTAATTTATCCCCATTATCCATTGAAATTCCACGCACAGGAGCTATGTTTTGAACACTCCCGATTGACATTTGTCCAAATAGAGTAACAACGTCATTTTGTCTCCGGCAACGATGTCAGCAGCCTACGGGAAGCTTGGCCTCTTCAAGTAGCTGTGTTCTGCCCCGGAGAAAAGTCAGCCCAAAATCAAGACGAATACCGGAAGCTAAGGAAGTCCATTGTTGTATTCCATACCTGAGTTGACTAAAATTGCCTGTATAACTTATACACACCCTTCTGCCCACTGAATTCGGCACCGAATATCTTGGCTATCTCGGCGATCGCTTCCGTTGACATCTCTCCCACAATCAGAACAGATCCTGCTTGACCTGTGACGTGTTTCACAGATATGGGACCATCGGAAGAAAGAAAGAGCATGAGATCGCCTTTGTCTATGTTCGTATTTGTCATCTCGTTCGTTCGCTGAGGAGCCAACACGTAGCGTTCACCCTGATGGATTTTCGAGGAACAGAGGTTTCTGACGGTGGCACATATTAATGAATCCGACCATGGTCCGAAGAATTGGAGAGAACCACTTCCACTTGATATGGATTTCCAGCTCCCAGTAGCTCGAGATGTCACAGCAACAATCACCGTTCGCTCTCCGAATGTGAGGTATTGAAAACTGTTTCGTCCGCCTGATAAAGTTAAGAAAGTGATCAATGTTATCACGATAACTTAGTACTGCTTGTACTTACTCATGCTTGATAGAGGCCTCGTGTTAACAGTTATTTGGCATCGGGGGGGCTGATATTACCTTTGAACATTGAGTACGGTAGTAGTTATAACAAAACTCTACACGCTAGAATTTAATCGCCCAGAAGTGAACTGAGAACACCTTGAACAACGCACACAGAGGTAGACCCATTGTTTAAAACCTTTACCAATGAATTTAGCCGCGTATTAAGCATTCAAAACGTCGCAGACTTAAATAGGAGCAAGTTGGCGTTGGCGCTTAGGTACCTTGTAGTAGATGCGGATAGCTACCATCTGCTCAGCAACGTTCTGTCCATAAGGTACCTAGCACCGAATTCTGTTCCACAAGGGAGGTATGGCTTATACTAGAGGACAAGTGTGATTCCGGTGTCGAGGTAGGCTATGCTGAGGCGGTATGACGTTGCAGACATTTGAATTCGACTGCTGCCTTCATCGTGCTCACGCCCGTTTCGCAAATCGCGCGACAAAAACTTCGTTTGACCTGCAGAAGAGCATGATGTTCTTGTGCAAAATGGCCTGAAATATCAGTAGAATACTGCGACTGCGCATAAAAGTTGCTTTGTCTCCGAAATCAGCTCGGCAGACCATATCAACAGCGGTTCCACTTTCTCTGACGACATGTACCTGATCAGGAACGTTGAAGCATTAACATTCCCCGACTGACCTTGATACAATGCGAATATCTAGGTTTAGAAGGTAGTGTCTTTTACCGATCTTCCGCTTAGCCTAGATTAAGATGCTCTGTACCTACGTTACAAGTAATATTAATAACATCCTCAGACCCAAGCCACTACTCTACCTCAGAACCGTACGATACCGCAGTCGCACTCTAGACGTGGAGCTTATCTGCAGGTTGGATTCCATCTGGCTTCATTTCTCTCTACATCCATCTTGACGACCAATCAATCCTCATGACTCCAATGATGTCGAGAATACAAATGATGATATGGTGGAGATAAACGACAGGCTCGGATGCTTCATCCGTAGATCGAAGTACCCCGCCATCCATAGCTTCAGCTCAACGGCTGTCTCAAACCCCCACCTCTCAAATACTCCATCATTTCAGTAACCGACTTCCGCCTTAATACCGCTACACCTGCCGTACCTGCGTCGAGTTTATAAGATGGCTTTTTCCGCTCCCGAAGACTCCGTCTTTAAGCACCCTTCGCTTCAAGGAGATCCACCTCGTCGTAATCGCCTCCAGAAACATAGATTCCTATCCGGATCGTGCTATACCCTCTTAGATATCGATCGCTTCATTCATAGAGAAGGTATTACATCATGGCAGGAGCGCAAGCAGAGGCACTGGTCAAGATTGATCCGGAGTTTGAAGCAGTACGCACATTCTTCACCGTTCTTCAATCTAGCAACTCACACTTTTTGCAATTCTCTAGGCCTTGAAGAGCGCACCCCAGACTCCACGATTATTAAATGACATCCATGTGTTGAGAAAGCTGCTATCTGATCGGAAGCAAGCCCTGACCGCTGCTCAGCAAACTGACATTAGCGGAATCGTCGAGGAAGATTTCACAGTGTCGGCGCGGGATGGTTATGCAATCCCTGTTCGCTCGTATAAGCCCAAAAAGGCAGTCGCTGGTGGGAGTCCTCTGATAGTCTTCTACCATGGTGGAGGATTTTGCCTTGGTGGACTGGAGAACGAAGAACTCAATTGCCGGAACTTCACCCGTGATTTTGGAGCCGTTTGCTTGAACGTTGACTATCGCCTGGCTCCCGAGCATCCATTCCCAGTTCCAATTAATGATTCTTGGGATGCTCTCAAGTGGGTACGTTGTTGTTGTTGCTTATTATCGCCGTCACATTTTCGCCAACTAACATATCTCAGACCGCAGCCAATGCTCAAAAGCTCGGAGCCGACCCATCAAAAGGTTTTATCATAGGAGGAACATCGGCTGGAGGTAACATTAGCGCCGTATTGGGTCTTCTGGCTCGTGACGAGAAGCTTTCTCCTCCCCTGACCGGTCTTTGCTTGCTCATTCCGGCCCTGTTGGACTTCGAAAACATCCCTGAGGAGTACAAGGATGAAGTCGTCAGCTACAAGCAGAACAAGAATGCACCAGTGTTAGGTCAAGCCGAGATTGATATGTTTATGTCACACTATAAGCCAGAACGCAACAGCAAACTGTGGAACATTTTCGCACCACCTTCCGATCACTCCAACCTCCCAGCCACGTATTTGCAGGTACCGTACTTCTCCAGCCATGAATCACTTCGTTTGAGCTAACATGCGATTATAGGTTTGCGGTATGGACCCCCTACGCGACGAAGCGATCATCTTCGAGCGTAGGCTCAAGTCGAATGGCACACCCACCAAGCTCGATATGTATCCTGGTGTGCCACACGGCTTTTGGAGTTTCTTCCCTACTATGAATCTTAGCGCTCAGTTTGTCAAGGACACGTCTAATGGCGTGGAATGGCTTCTGAAGCAGGTATGATGCAATCTGCGTGTCTGTCACCGCTGTAGTGGGAGATTTCGGAGCCGTCGGGTCCACCTTCGCTTCTGATTAGATTTGTAGTTGCACATGTAGCCAAGATTTAAACTTTATCACTCCCTCCTGTCTACTTCATTTCTTAACCATTTCAAATACTTCTCTTAAGTCTCTATTCTTCTTCTGCTAGCCACTGCTTTCTCTTGCCAATACCGAGAATAGCACCCTCTGGTCAATTATCAACCACCAAACAAGCCTTTTCTGCGCATCTAAATAAACCATCTCATTCTACGTCCGTATTTTCCCACTATATCGCTGTTTTCACTGCCATTAACCAGACACAACCGTTTATGGAGCCAGTTAGGAGAGATAGGATGGTGAGAGAAGAGAAAGAACAGATAAGGGACAGAAACGTCAAACTGGACAGATTAAGAACGTGAATCTAGCCAATGTGTAGGTTCAAGGGACTACCTTTATGAGAACTAATACTAAGGATCCCTTCACGTGAACCTGGAATAGTGAGACGGGTACTTCTGCCCAGGAGAACTCCCGACAGTCACAATCTTCTTTTTTGTCTTCGGTCTTTAATCCGAAATATTATAGGATAGCTCTTAAGGCGATACATAGTCAAGATTCCTCTGCGAAGTTTGGAAAGAGATATTTTACGAAAATGAAGTGGCGAGCCGGTTGTCAATCCGAGAATCTGCGGTTCCATATATTCATCGACCCAAGTATGTGCTGGCAAGCCTGGCATCCTTCAAGCAGACCGCCTTTATTCCTCGTTTCTGGATCCGATGGCTCTTTGACCAATTTGCCTGGATTTTCGGGTAGAATAGAGCAGTTTGAAACAACTTGACCTTTAAGCATTTGCTCCCTATCGTCCCGCGTGTAAGCCGAGAATGGTCAACGAAGCTCGCATGCGAGCGTCATTCCTGGCTGCTCTTATCCTTAGCCACACGCGGATTCGGTAATGCTTGAAAGTTAAACCTTGGTCTCGCCTCCCTTGGACTCAACGCAGGAACCGGATGGTGTAGCTGATGTGGATCAGGATGATAGCGCCGACGATATCAGGTTTGTGACTATCGTGGATCATAAGTTTGAACGGAGCCTTTCGATTGATCGGGCGGCGAGTGGGCACGCGTATTGAATGAGAGGCTTCTCGGACCTCATTGACGTTTGGATGGGTTGGGAGTTTGCGTCAACCTTCTATGCACAACTTCGTTCGAGCGGAACTTTGTCGTTTGTGGTTCGATGGCGAGATCGGCGACTGTTCTGGCGGTTTCTGTATGTTTAATACTCGCACTGTAAAATACCTAAGGTAGTTGTTTTAAACATAATGGAGTAACTGAAACACATATGAAAGATGCAATGCCAAAAGCCATTACTTTCATTTCTCTCTTAGCTTACAGCGTTTGCTCCTTACTATTCAACCATTCTCTCGTGCTCCACCGCTGATAAAGATGAAGTGAGGCTCTGAAACTTCTTATCTTGGCCTCTGAGTCTGGAAATTCACCACGTTGAAAACAATCATTTGAACGCCAACGGAGATATCCGGTCTGAGGAAGCCGAGAGCCCGCTATGCCAATGCTGATCCTGGATTGAGGAAAAGTCGTGAGAGTGATATGGAAGTCGTGATGGAATTGGTAAGGACAACCTTGGTGGGCAGTCATGGGAGTCAACCTGAGTTCGAAGATATTTGGATTGAGAGTTTCAGCATAGGCAATGGCCATCTGAAACACGTGGTGAAGGCTGCTCTCTAACCCACATGTTGATAGAGAAGTAGTGGTTCACCAACTTGCTCAATCTCTGGGATCGTGCAGCGTAGGTCGAATGCTTTGGATAGAACAATCTTGAAAATCTACGACGGCGTTAGTATACGCCCATTGGTTGTCATCTCAGCAAAATGTAGCTAACATACCTTCTGGACGTTGATGCTGTGGCTAGTACTGCTGAATATCAAGCTGGCTTTCATTGCTTTCGCGAAGCGCTTAGCTTGGTTGGAAATTTCTTCCTGCTCTTCTCGTGGGAAGTTGACAAAGGTATCATATTTTGTGCCAACAAGGAATGGAATGGCGGTTTTGTTGAAGCCACGACCTTGACGATACCACTCTTTGATCGAATTGAGAGTACTCTTACGAGTGAGGTCAAACATAAAGAGAATGGCGACAGCATCGTTGCAGACGAGTGGCAACATGTTGACGAATTCGCGTTGACCACCCAAGTCCCAGATGGAGAAAGTGATCTCAGTGTTCCGAATTGAGATGGTTTTCTCCATAAAGTTCACACCTGTTCGTGTCAGCTGAATGGTCACCATCACTAGTACGTAGCGTCTGTAGCTTACCCAGTGTCTGAATGTAATCCTCATCCCAACTGCCTTCAACATACTTGACCATCAGGCTGGTCTTCCCAATTTGCGCATCACCGACCATACCGACCTTGATCACAACACTCGGATTCTTAGACTGTCCCTCAGCAGTGCGACCATGCTGATCATGAGCCCTATCGACTGCGGTTGTGCCCGACATCTGAGATGGTGGTCTGGAGGGAGGCTTGGACATTTGCTGTTGAGAGTGGTTAAGACCGAAGCGAGAGGCAGAGTCAGGATCTTGATGCTGAGTGTAGGAGCGGGTAAAAGCGGTGTCGGAGTAAGAGGTTTGCGGGCGATGGTCGGCGCCATTGCCGTTGCTGTAAGCGTTGTAATCGATTGTTGACTGTGTGATGGTGGTGTTCATGCTGTCGTCGTGATCCATCATGGTGGTATCAACAGAATGGGCTCCAGCACCCGTCGGCGGATCGACTTCCATTGTGGTGAGCGGCAGGGAGCCGATGGCTTGATAGAAGAGTACTAGGGGTTTGTGGTGGGGAGATTGCGGGCTGGACTGGCGTCTCGGTTCAAGACGCGACAGTTCGCGGGGCAGGACGGAGGAGAAGGTCCTGAATGAGAGCGGTGGGAGCTCTGGCTAAGGGATGCCGGTATCAATAGAAGAAAGACGGGCGTTCCGTCGGCATTGTGGTGGAGAATGAGCGAGAGTGAGCCAGAGCAAGGAGAAGAAGCTCATTCGAATTGTGTACGCGGGCTGCAGCAACGTTGTTTGGTTCGCTGGTTCATTGAATCCCAAGCGACAGCCAATCGTTGCGCTCACTCCGCCTAGACGCGAAGCGAGGCGCGGCCAAGCCTTTAGTTTCGCGATTTTTCGTTGCTCACATAAATTGCTTCTAAACTCCGGAACTACCCTATTGCTCGTGCGCTTACCCGCAAAGTGCTCGGAAACACTGCGGATTCCCTCTCATAATGAGCAAGCGACCGGTTGACCTTTCGGACGAAGAGAGCGGTGCACTCAAGTCAGGCAATCGACCCGTCTCCAACGGCAACGATGAGGCCGGAGAATTCGAGGATGAATTTGAAGATGAGTTCGAGAGTGAGGACGAAATTTTTGAAGCCGGTGTAGATGGCCGACCAGACGAAGAGAGAGAAGCAGAGGAACGCGAGGGTGTGAGAGACCCTGGCAGTCTTGAAATTCTACTCGATGCTAACAATGCGTACAGCCATGGAAGTAGACCAAGACACCTTCATACCTGGTCGAAATAAGCTCTCGGTAGGAGAGACACTGGCTCCCGACAATTCGGCGTATGAGATGCTACATACTTTGGAATCGACATGGCCATGTCTGTCCCTTGATATCATACGAGACGGTCTGGGTGACGACCGAAAATCTTATCCTGCCACCCTCTACGCAGTTGCGGGCACACAAGCAGATAGGGCCAGATCGAAAGAAAACCAGCTGATGGTCATAAAACTGAGTGGCCTTAGCAGGATGGAGCAGGAAGAGGACGAAGAGGAAGGAGATGATAGTGATGACGACGAAGAGGCGGCAGATCCGGTCCTGGAGACTAAGTCCATACCGCTCACGACTACAACAAACCGGATACGAGCGCATCAGTCTGCACAAATCTCATCCTCACAGCCACCAACCACAATCACAGCGTCCATGACTGAGTCTGGACAAGTCCTGATCTACGACGTCACCCCACATCTCGCTTCATTCGATACTCCCGGAGCGTTTATCACTCCTCAGCAGAATAAGCCCATCTGCACAATACGGGCGCACAAATCAGTGGAAGGATATGCACTGGATTGGTCATCTCTACACAATGAAGGTCGCTTGATAACAGGTGACAACGATGGAAAAATTTACCTAACCACTCGAACACAAGGAGGTGGCTTCACTACCGATACAACTCCATACACAGGTCATCAAAGCTCGGTAGAAGAGTTGCAATGGTCACCCAACGAGAAGAATGTGTTCGCGTCTGCCAGTAGTGACGGCACTGTGAAAATCTGGGACACGCGGTCTAAGTCACGCAAACCTGCAGTGAGTGTTACAGTGAGCAATACCGACGTGAATGTTCTGTCCTGGTCCCACCAGACGCCGCATCTACTTGCCTCGGGAGCCGAAGATGGTCAGTGGGCGGTATGGGATCTGCGGCAATGGAAACCAAATGCCACTGGAGGTGATAGCAAGCCAACACCAGTCGCCTCATTCAACTTCCACAAAGATCAAATCACGTGCGTGGAGTGGCATCCTACGGACGATTCGATTGTGCTTGTAGCATCTGGCGACAACACTTTGACTCTATGGGATCTTGCGGTCGAATTGGATGACGAAGAAAGTAGAGACACAGCTGGAGTCAAAGATGTGCCACCGCAACTGCTCTTTGTGCATTACATGGAGCAAGTCAAGGAAGCGCACTGGCATCCTCAGATTCCAGGGACCGTCATGGCAACAGGTTACGGTGGATTTGGGTACGTCAACCAGCTGTTTCTGAATTTACACTCTGCTAACCAAGCTCCTCTAGGGTTTTCAAGACCATTAGCGTGTAAAGAGCACAAAACAAAAGTCGGACCAAAGATCTCGATCACGTGACTTGAATGTCCCCTGGTTTTTGTCCGATTAATAATACATGGCAAAAGGATGTCGATGGAAAGCTGGCGACGCTCAGAAGGGGCGTTGATACGTGTTAGAAGTAATCTGTACCCTCTAGACTTCCAGAAAGGATACGATGCAGCATGCATGAGGCCATGAGCGGGAAAAGCGTATATAGAAATGATGCATGAATTCCACGTTGTACCACCGTGATCTCGAAGAACCTTAAAATACATCTGCCTTGCTATTTGACTATTGAAACTGCTGCCTTTGTAGTTGGATGAGCAGCATTCTTGAGTGTGCCTGGCGAATAGCCCCGAAATAGCAGGCAAGGCTGATGTAGCCTTGCGGCGAGTTACTGCTCTCGGCGGCAACAATGATACCATGATAAGTGCTCACAAAGGGAGGGTAATGGTATGAATTTGACGAGATCCGTGGCAGTATTATGTCTCTGCCAGCGGGCGGTCAGAGGCGGTGACAAAGTGAAGGAGATATGGGATTGTTTTGCCCCTACGTCGTTGTCGCTGGAAGGTGATCGAAGAGGGTCGAGAAGCGCACGGGCCAAGGGCTGCCTAGCGCCTTGATTCGTCAGAGCAACAACCCGAACCTTTGGATGAGCTCTCACCTTTTAGAAACACCGTCACCCGTGAAAAGCTACAAAACTTCGCCATCTCCATCTTCTTCTCCACACCTCTTCTTCATCTTCCCCATCCACTGCATATCTCTTCCTCTTCTTCCAGCCCATCTTTATCCACGTTTTCATCTGCTCTGAGAGTCTGCATCGAGATCCCGCTGCACCTTTGCATCGACCGAAACCTTAGTACACAACAATCATGTCTGCTGAGCCAGACCACACACCACGGAAGGTCAAGCTTGACAAGTATGTCCCTCACTCGCAGCGATTCTGTTCATCAATACTAACCTTACGCAGTGACCCGTCCGGCGCTGAGAAGCGAGAGGTGTGTTGAGGCTCCACCATTAACAGTGCTGGCCCAATAACTGATGCTAACTACACATAGGTCGACGAGACGGCCACGGCCATCTTGAAGAAAAAGAAGAAGCCAAATTCGTTGATGTGAGCTCTTCTTCATGCTCCGTCACGTTCTGCCGGAGTTGCACATGAACTATTGAACCGTGGACTAACAACAGCCTACAGGGTCACCGATGCCACCAACGATGACAACTCCATCATCGCCCTCTCGAACAACACCATGGAGACGCTGGGTCTGTTCCGTGGTGACACAGTCTTGGTCAAGGGAAAGAAGCGGAAAGACACTGTTCTTATCGTTCTGGCAGACGATGAGCTCGATGATGGCAGCGCAAGGATCAACCGTGTTGTCCGCCACAACCTTCGAGTGAAGCACGGAGATATCATCACCGTCCATCCATGCCCAGATATCAAGTATGCCAAGCGCATCGCTGTCCTCCCGCTGGCCGATACCATCGAAGGTCTTACCGGCAACCTCTTCGAAGTCTTCCTCGCCCCATACTTCCGTGAAGCATACCGACCAGTACGCCAAGGCGATACATTCACATGCCGCGGTGGCATGCGACAGGTTGAATTCAAGGTTGTTGAGGTCGATCCACCGGAATATGCTATCGTCGCTCAAGATACCGTGATTCACTGCGAAGGTGAACCTATCCAGCGTGAAGATGAGGAAGGCAATCTCAACGAAGTTGGCTACGATGATATTGGAGGATGCAGAAAGCAGATGGCTCAAGTTCGTGAACTGGTAGAACTTCCTCTGAGACACCCACAGCTTTTCAAGTCCATTGGTATCAAGCCACCGCGTGGCATTCTGCTGTTTGGTCCTCCCGGTACCGGTAAAACTCTCGTGGCTCGCGCTGTTGCCAACGAAACCGGTGCCTTCTTCTTCCTCATCAACGGTCCCGAGATCATGTCGAAGATGGCTGGCGAATCTGAATCAAATCTGCGCAAGGCGTTCGAAGAAGCGGAGAAGAATGCTCCAGCCATCATCTTCATTGATGAAATCGATTCCATCGCTCCCAAGCGTGAGAAGACCAACGGTGAAGTCGAACGTCGTGTTGTTTCTCAGCTTCTCACTCTCATGGACGGCATGAAAGCCCGCTCCAACGTCGTCGTCATGGCTGCCACCAACCGACCGAACTCCATCGACCCAGCTCTTCGTCGCTTTGGCCGTTTCGATCGTGAGGTTGATATCGGCATTCCGGATCCCACTGGTCGTCTTGAGATTCTTCAGATTCACACTAAGAACATGAAACTCGGAGACGATGTCGATCTTCCAACCATCGCTGCAGAGACTCACGGCTACGTCGGTTCTGATTTGGCTTCGCTCTGCTCGGAAGCTGCCATGCAGCAGATCCGTGAGAAGATGGATCTCATTGATCTTGACGAAGACACCATCGATGCCGAGGTTTTGGATTCTTTGGGAGTCACCATGGATAACTTCCGCTTTGCACTTGGCGTTTCTAACCCATCTGCTCTGCGTGAGGTCGCAGTCGTCGAGGTTCCCAACGTCCGCTGGGAAGATATCGGTGGCCTCGAAGAGGTCAAGCGCGAACTCATCGAAAGCGTTCAGTACCCTGTCGATCATCCGGAGAAGTTCCTCAAATTTGGTCTCTCGCCATCTCGTGGTGTCCTCTTCTATGGTCCACCCGGTACCGGTAAGACCATGCTTGCCAAGGCCGTTGCCAACGAATGCGCTGCCAACTTCATCTCCGTCAAAGGCCCTGAACTGCTTTCTATGTGGTTCGGTGAATCTGAGAGCAACATCCGTGATATCTTCGACAAGGCTCGTGCTGCAGCTCCTTGCGTCGTCTTCCTTGACGAATTGGATTCCATTGCCAAATCCCGTGGTGGATCTCTCGGTGATGCTGGCGGTGCATCAGATCGTGTAGTCAATCAGCTCCTGACCGGTAAGCTGTTTTTATCGACGCTTGTTATTTGATCAACTACTAAGTTAATTACAGAAATGGATGGCATGACTTCCAAGAAGAACGTCTTCGTCATCGGTGCCACCAACCGTCCTGAGCAACTCGACAATGCTCTGTGCCGTCCAGGCCGTCTCGACACTCTCGTCTACGTCCCGCTTCCCAACCAGGAATCTCGCTTGGGTATTTTAAAGGCACAGCTGCGCAAGACGCCAGTCGCGCCAGACGTCGACCTCGAGTACATCGCCAAGAACACGCATGGCTTCTCTGGCGCCGATCTCGGCTTCATCACGCAGCGGGCCGTCAAGCTGGCCATCAAGGAATCCATCTCGAAGGAGATCGAGCGGACCAAGGCGCGCGAGGCCGCCGGCGAGGACATCTCGATGGACGAGGCCGACGCCGAGGACCCGGTACCGGAGCTCACCAAGGCCCACTTCGAGGAGGCCATGCTCAACGCCCGCCGCTCCGTCACCGACGTTGAGATCCGCCGCTACGAGGCCTTCGCCCAGCAGATGAAGAACGCCGGCCCCAGCAGCTTCTTCCGCTTCCCTGATGCCGGCAATGCCGCGCAAAACGGCGGCACCGGCGACTTTGGTGATGGCGGCGCGGACGACGACCTTTACAACTAGGCTTTTTACGGTCCTGAGGTTTGAAGCGCTTCTATGTGGGTGGGACAAGGTGACTCGGATGATGATTTCGGTTGTGTAAGATGCTTTCTTTCATGGTCGTCGCCATTTGTCACTGTCTCAGAAACTCTTAATGGCGATTGCAACATGCGGAAATGGGTCGGATATGGCATGCAGTGGCTTCTGCTCTGTCTAGATTTGCCCTAAAACTATGTCATTTTTCTCCCCTTTCCCTCTTACATCCCCACATATTTGTGCATGACGGTAGCAGAATGGATCTTCGAGTAGGATGTTGAGGTTGACACAAGGATATAGTTGCAGATCGGATATGGCATAGACAGATAGTTGAAATTAGTGGATCCGATCTTTAATTTTCTATACACATTTTGACTGATTCATCGACGTGAGGCTTCACATGAGAGCAGATGCCGTTAGCATCTTACAAGTTTTCAGTTCTTTACTAGCCGCTAATTGCTACCGCTACTAAACACGTATAGTATCTATCTACATACCCCCATCAGCTGCTATCTTCCTGGCACATACAACCCCTAAATTGGAAGATTGACGCCTGCTAAGCTCGTAGTAGCCGGTTTGGTACCAGTCTTTATGCTAAATGTGGAAGAGTATAGCTCTGGGTTACCCGAACCGATTTTTGGAGGCAAGAAGATAAATACAAGTGCGTCGGTGGCTACCTACTGCTGCTTCTTTCCGCGAAATGGCAGCTGAGTACCTGAATTCTACCTCTTCAATGTCTTCTGTTTCTCTGCATTCGTCGCTGCCTTCTTATCACTGACAAATAACCCCTTTCTCCGTCTTACGGCGTCAACATACTTCTTTGCCACATTCTCTCTGTCCGCAGTCTCTCCCAAATCCTCCAGTTCTTCTTCCGTCCACGGAACCCAGAATGGATCTTCATCGAGTGCCTCGAAGCCTTCGAATCGTAATTGCGGTGAAGCCAATCCACCCGTTCGCTGTCTGATTTCAGCAGCGAAGCCGAAAGATTCAGCAACGGGCAGCAAAGCGAGGATTGTGAAGAACGGAGTGCCTTCTTTCATGGACTCGGAAAGAATGCGTCCTCGGCGACGGGTGATGACACCGTAGACCCGGCCTAGAACTTCCGTGGAGCACTGAATTTCACAACTGTACATGGCCAGGAGAATCCTTGGACTCCAATCTAGAAAACCCGTTCGAATAGACTCGCGAACAGTTCTAATGACTTCTCCAGTAAGGCGGCCAAGGCTCTCACGAGCGGAAGTATTCTCGTCCGGAGAGGGAGAAAATTTGACAGATTCCAAGAAGACAGCAATACCTTGGACAGGTTCATTGCATAACGGACCTTGCAGTGTTTCTAACTGGAAAGCATAAATGATTTTGTCTGCGAAGTCGCGAGCCTCAAGAGTGTCATTTGCCGCTTTGTCCCTAAGCTCTTCAGGATGCTCCCTGAGTATACGACTGCAGGCATCTAGACCTGTTGCGTCGAACAAGATGTTCGCACCAGTTCGCCGTGGGCCAAATGAAGCTATTTTGTCAATGGCCTCATGCCATACTTCTCGGTCTACTTTCGACGTCATGAAAGCTTCTTGTAGCTGACTTCTAAATTCGGCCAGAGAAAGAACATTTCCAGAATCTACCGCACCGATATTGTCCGCGTCATCTTCTTCATCCGCTGAGTCTGAAGTTGTACTCTCTTGTGTCCCTCCTTTTTGCTCGTCCTTTTCTTCAGCTCGTCGCTCTTCATGCAACTTCTTTATCGAAGCAGAGTTCTTGTTGAGGAATTCAGTAACAGCGGCGGGCAAAGGACGCACTCGCAATCTGATCTTAATATGCTTCGAAGATGTTTCGACAAGAACTGTCCCTCTTGGGAGTGCCTTATCTCGAGGCGGGTTCATCTCTTGAGCCGAAATAATGCTCTCTCGATAAGGAACAATAGGCTCACCAGCTTGGATCTCACACCTTGCAAATCGCTCTCGGAGATCTTTCAAGCATCTTTCGAGATGAAGCTCACCAGCTGTTGCAAGTACATGCTCTCCAGACTCAAGAACTTCATAAATAGCGCACGGGTCACTCTCTTCCAACATCTTAAGACCTTTGATCATTTTATCGAGGTCGCTGGGATTCTCGGGTTCGAGTGCAACACGGACAATCGGTTGTGATCCTAGGTTCACACCAGCAAGGTTGACTCCGCCTTCAATCTGCGTACATAGAGTGCCCGACTTCAGAACGTGTCCCGCTAGCCCTTCAACACCGAAGACCACACCGGCTGGAACAGTCTGCAAAGCTTCCATGCTCCGGCCCATGAGCAAGAACAGTTGCTCTACGCGAATCTTTTGCGGCAAAGGCGCGGCGTGTGGATGAGATGGTGAGAACTTAGGTGGAAGAACATAAATTTCGTCTCCGACATTCAGCGTACCCGAGTACAAACGTGCGAATCCAATCAAATGTTCCGGATCTTCTTTCACGTCTTCAGCCTTGTTTTCTTCGATGTCATCAATTGAAGATGCATTCAAAGCACCAGCGATTCCTGCTACACCATCAGAACCGCTGTTCTCTGCTGCTCTTGCTTTGGCAAACTCAGCTCTTTTCTTCCTAGCGATCTCGCGTGCCTCTTCAGCACTGAGAGTACTGCCTCCTCTTCGTTTGTTCTGCGGTAACTCGCTCTCTGGGACCGATACCATTTTGCTCACATACGCGACGATGGGAGCGTCCCTGTCTGTTCGAAATTTAATCATTGACTCCCGAATCTTTGGATCAATATGCTCGGCTCCTGGAGATCCATCCAAGAGATCTGGCATACGAGTAGCCTGAGATGATGGAGGCGAAGGCAGAGATTCTATGACGGAGACGAGCAGCGCTGTAGAGAGTGGCAACCACGATGCAAACACTGTGGTAAGTAGAGCACGCGGATCCCGAGATCTTAATATATGCGGTGGAATGGTGATTGAAAGAGACTTCGTGATTTTTTCAAGCATCGTTGAATCACCTCTGCCGTTGCCGCCTCCAGTAGTCGCCTCGTAGACAGCCCATACATTCTCCAGAACGAGTTGAACGAACATCGGTCTCAAATTTCGGCCTCTAAGATGTTTAGACCCAAGAACACGTTTGGTCTTTGGATCCAAGTAGAAATCTCCCCAAAGTACTCTTTCAAGTACTGAACGTTTGAGACCGAGTTTTTTCTCATAGAGATCAGCGAACTGTTTGACCGTGAAAGCCCAGCCATCAATTGCGCTACTGAAAATGACGTTATTTTTCTCTGGCGCAAAATAGATGTCTTCGTCGTCCTTCTCTTCGTATTCAGCAGGTGTACTCGTGGCGTCGATACCGTCAGGATCATGCTTTGCGCTGTTCGCTGAATCCTTGCCTTCATCGCCCTTCTCTTGTAACTTGATCGAAGCAGCTTTTACGCGCTCCTCAATACGTTCACGCCATTTGAGGTCGTCTTCCATTCGCTCGCCCTGAAAAAAGCTTCCCATGATGGCGTTGACCTGTTCCAAAAGCTGGCTAAGATGGGTATATGCTTCTGACGGACTCATTTTGAGTTCTATGACCAGACGATCCATTTTGTTGATTACCAGCAATGGCTTCAATTTTTCTATCCATGTTTGTCGCAACACGGTGATTGTCTGACTGCACACTCCTTCAACAGCGTCGACTAGCACAACAGCGCCGTCGCAAAGTCGCGATGCTGTAGAGACTTCGGTGCTGAAGTCGATATGTCCCGGAGAGTCTATGAGATTGATCAAATATTCTTGTTGTGAGGGTTGCGCTTCAGGGGAGGATCGGCGAAGGAGGGAAAAGTATAAGGATATAGCGGAAGATTCCATTGTTATGCCTCGCAGTTGTTCGTCTGGACGCGAGTCCAGATACCGAATTTTACCGGCAAGCTTGGGAGATATAATGCCATTTGTGGCGATGAGTGCGTCTGTGAGGGAGGTTTTGCCATGGTCCTACAGCACGATTAGCACTGAATGCGGAGCTGTGGTTTTGGGCTGGCCTTCACAAATCTCAACAAGGAATGAGACCGCAGGAGGCCTCATCCTATAGCTGTATCTTGTGAGACACGAGAAGCCCAGGAAGAGTTCTCGGAAAGACATACGACGTGAGCTAGAATGCATATATTTCTGATGCCCTCTGAGCGCTTCTGTAGAGCAATAAGCTTCTCAGGGCTGACAACCGGCATCGTGACGGAGGAGAGAGGTCTCGTTCATGCATGAATTTGGAAGGCGAAGCTCGAGAACCTGTTCAATCGTAAATGGAGAACTGCACAGTGGAAAGAGGCTTGTTACTCTATTCTACTCTGCTTCCAATATACGATACTCCGTACGCCCCACGAAATTGCCCAATTACACCGCCTCAGCCTTGACCGTCGATTAAACTGTGCTCCTCCGCCTTGATGGCCGATTCAACTGTCTGTGACTTTAGAACTGGACTCTCAAGTATATCATTCAACCGATTCATCTTCCTACTTTCGGAATGTCAGATTTGCTATTACCAACTGCGCCTGCAAATGAGTCTCGTCGTCGCACACGCAGGGACGCCGGCTCGGATTGCGAGTGCCCTTCTCTCAAGAAATCTCGGGTAGCATTCGAGTATCAACCACTAGACCCTTCATTAGACTGTACGCGACTCTTGGAATTCGAATCTGTCAAAAGTGCCGACGACATTCCCCGCTGCAAGCTGATCCACGTCACATTCGGCCAACTCCCCAAATATGAGGCGCTGTCTTATATGTGGGGGGACGTGACCAATAAAAAGATGATATATGTCGACGGAAAGCAGTTTATGGTAGGCCGAAATCTCCGAGATGCTCTTCGGTTCTTAAAAAGGCGTTCACAACGTCAAAGATACTGGATAGATGCCATATGTATTAACCAGAACGATATTGCCGAGCGGAATCGGCAGCTGCGAAACATGCCTCAAATATATAAGAGAGCAGATCGTACCTTAATATGGTTGGGCCAGAAATGCTTTGAAAATCACCCTAAACCAGCCTCGAATGTTGCGATTGAAAGCAGTCAGAAGGCAAGGAATTGGAAGCTGTGGGCAGATCCATATTGGGACAGAGTGTGGATCGTTCAAGAGCTTTCTTTGGCGACGAATATACACGTGTGTTATGGTAAGGAAGAGCATGATTGGGAAATCTTCCTCAGGCAGATTGAACTCTACGTTGATGATCACGCTACCAGAGGGCCAACGAAGCTAGAACGACAGCGTCGGGAAAGATACGAATTGGGACATACCCTTCTACGACTACTGGAAACTCATCAGAATGCAGTTTGCAAGGACCCGCGAGACAAAATCTATGGCTTCGTTGGACTAGCGGTAGATGGCCACGGGCTCCCTATGGACTACCAGAAAACCACTTTTGAAGTCTGGAAGGACACAATGCTCTTCCTCAATAGCACTGAAGAGTTTTCCCGTAATGGGAATAACATATTTTCATTCAGCAATCTGGTGAAACGCCTGCTCGGTGGCAATGATGTTGCAGCAATGGATCGAGTTGTACAAGAATATGCTTCGTGGATTGGCTTACCGGTCGACACCGACATATCCGACAACGCCTTCAAGGTCCCAGTTTCTCTTGTGGGAGCTATTGTCCATATCGGTCCCTCACCCAAGCAAATGCGTTCTACTCTAGAAAGAGAGCGAGAGTGGACGGCGCAAGTGAGCAACACGTTCTCGAATGACGTAGGCGCAGCTACTCTTGAAAATGACCTTCTGATGCAAGCGCTGCTGAGCAGAGACGACATTGATTCTGGCCTACTCACTTTCCCAACTCCTCGTATGCGCTGGAGCTTTCAATCCAATCATACTTCGAAACGCCATAAATATTGGCAGGACAATTATGCAATTATGAGAAATAGGGCAAAGTCGGCCACACAACGCATCAAACCTCCTATTTCAGAGGCTGTAACTTCAACGTTAGAGCCACACTTATTTCAGCTTGTTAAGGTTGATTCATCTAGAACTCCATGGAAAATGGGTGTTGCTGCAGGGAATGCGCGGCCAGGAGACTGGATCTGCTGGATGGAGGAGGTACAGAAAGCCGTAATTATACGATTCGACGAGGAACGTGAAGATGTCTGGGTAAGAATCGTCGGAACGGCCAAATTCACGAAACACATTTGTAAACAGGCAATGGTTCCAGGTGACAGGACTGAGAAGCAAGATTTTTACCTTCGCATGGACGTCGAAACCGCATATATTCTCCTAACTTAGGGATCTGGTCAGTTAGATATATTACGGCGGCATTGAAAAGAGCAATGGAGGCTACTTTTATTGCTGCAAGTGGAAATTGGACGGTTGCCATGGCGTTGTGCTGAAAATGGTAGCTGAAACTTTTAAACGTTCTAGATGGAAGTGATACAACTTGATCCGCATTTCAGCTGACACTCTGGACACTGTTACTTTGGGTGGCAGAACTTATGGTACGGAGAGCTGGCAAGCAGAGTCAGGTGGACTGGTGGAGTGCAAATGGACAGGACAAAAGGGAAACGCCTAAAATCTAGATATCTCGGGATCAGGCTTGAGTGGCAAAAGTAGAGACCTGTCAAGTATGAGTTAAACCGTTGATTCTTCTTTGTCTTTAAGTGGATCGCGCTTCGCTGACGCTTAGACCAAGGGCATTTCAACTCATCCGTGAATTCAAGTGGAACGAGTCGTCATGATGTGAAAGGATTGCATAACGGGAAGAAACTGTGATCACAACGCCCACCTTAACAACCTAGCATCAGGCAGGCCGCTTTACACCAATTCGATATGTCTGTAGGACTATAGTCTTAGATAAGACACCCAGCATTCCGTATGACAATATACAGTGCAGAAAAGCTAAAGGATTCAAGAGAACTTTTCGCTATGTTACGATTCTGGGATTTGTATGCTTCCCTCACAACGTCGGCGGATTGGATTCTTAATTCAAGTCACCGCATTGATCAGGCCGGCTTCTCCTGGATGAGGTAATCCAGCCTTCAATGTTCATGTTGCTACGAGTTGATGGAGTGTGGGAAAATGAATGAGTGCATGCACGGTCGTCGAGAGACCAAGTTGGAGCTGATGTCAGATGAACTGTGAGAGCAGCGTACTTTCGCTCCACCGCCTTCCTATGGGATCCAATGAAGGCCCAGAGACACACTATGGTACCTTTCGCCCCAATTCCTCGATCTAGCGGGTTGCTGCGGGTAGAGCAGGTAGCTTAATGCATGTCCGCCAGGTACAACTGAGTCCACTGGGGGCTGAATGTTCTTTCCGATTGTACATCAGCTGGAGATTGAATTTGGAGAAAATAAGCGCCATTCATCATTTAACTAGGTAGCTCTTGAACAGATCTTCATCCAATATTCTCCGTTAATTAATACCGAGCTAACGGTTGCTTGATCCTTGCGTTTCTAAACATGGAAATCCCATCGCAATCGTCTTACAACGAGGTACAACATTACATGAACGTCGGCGATCCTTTCAACTCCAAACGTAAGAGGAACACACCATCTGACTACCCAATCATGGCTTCTCTACACATTTTCTCCCCCTTTCATTACCTTGTCTGTCTGTTCAAGGCCAGGTAACACCTGCCTTGGCAGTGGAACTCAATCGGCAAGCTCGAATCCTTCATAAACCACCCATATCCGGAACAGACTATAAGAAGCAGAATTCGCTGCGAGGTATCTTGTCATTCCCAAAGCTGATTTCATACCAATACAAAAGCTCTTCAATACAAAAACCCTTCAAACTTCGCTACTTTCGACACGCACGATGAAGTCAATATTACTCCTCCTAAGCGTACTCACTGCTCTTACGTCTGCAGCCGCTCTACACCCACGCCAGGAAGACTACTCAACGAGCACTCCAACGGTTACTTCTACCTCAGCGACTACTTCAGCATGCACCATTAATGTGATTGGAAACGATCATCTCAACATCGAGCAGTCTGAATGTACTTCTTACTGCAGCACCGTCACCTACACCTCATTCACCGACTGCGGTGGCTGCTCAATCAGAACCATTGAGTTAGGCCCTGGACCGGTCAACCGCTGTACGACGTGGACTACTGTTGATTCCACCCAAACTACTGTCGTAGCTTGCTCTCCGACAGCGACAACGACAACGCTATAGATGGGTATGCGAACATATCAACGTCATTTGACTTGAAGGTGTCTCATTACTCCAAGGCGAACTTTGGGAGTTGGAAAAGGCAAGTTAGCGGGTCGTTTTGCAATAGCATTGGTCACTTTGTTTTCTGTTGAACAGCGTTAGATGTTTTACTTTGAGTCTGAATGGGTAACAAACGACTGCAAGAGGCGTTTGTCCATATTTTACTGCATACGATGCAGGAATTGTTACCAGATTAAATTTGCTTTTGCCAAAACTTCAAGTGTGATCAATTGCCGATTCTTGACTCCTTGAGTGTTTGCGCAAAGTACTCTAGCTGAGACGTCGAAGCTTCTCTTGGAACCGACAACTGCTATCATGAGGTTAGAAAGGGGAACTTCCAAATCAGATAAGCATCAAAATGCCTCTCACAGCTTCATATGGAACACGGCTATACAACAGAAGTAGAAGTTGGGTTGTCGCTTAGGTCGGATGATTGGAAGTCAATTCCGAGCTACGTTCGAAGATTCACCAGAACATCCCCATTACTACGGAGTTCGAAGTTTGATAGCCAACTCTTTTCTTGACAACATTAGATTTGAAGGGTTTCGTGTATCTTCCAGAAGTTGGACTTCAAAAGTTTCCGTGCAAAAAAGGTTTGTAGTGTCAATGCTGGTCCCAAGCGATTAATTATTAAGAAACATACCTTAGCTGGCCTACTCTAAGCTTACAGTACCTCGTCATCCTCGGATTCCAAATAGTTATATCATACATATATTTACAATGGCTCGCTGACTTACGATCTTACCAGCTACGCAAATTTCTTTCTATTTAATTCTACAATGACTTCAGGAGTTAACGACGTCAAACAGGCAGTAGTCTTGGTTCCAGGTGCCTGGCACTCTCCCGAGCATTTTGGACCCACCACGACGCGCTTGCAACAAGCCGGATACCAAGTCTTTAGCGTAGGGATGCCGTCTGCCAGCGGAAATGGGCCATGGACTGATCGCACAATCCAGATACGGAAGCGGTACGCTCAGTTCTCCTTTCAGTATTGGACGGTGAGCAAAAGGATGTGATTCCTGTAATGCACAGCTGTGGTGGAATTCCCGGTGGCGACGCGTGTAAAGGCCTATCTAAGGAAGACAGAACTAAGGATGACAAGAAAACTGGAGTCGTAGGACTGGTGTATATTGCTGCGTTTGCAGTCCAGGAAGGACAATGCTTGGTAGATGCAAAAGTCATCAGCTCCTCCTTTTTGGCACGTGTTTGAAGTGAGTTCTCCATTTCCTTCTCTTTCTTCTCGGATAAGCGCAATTGCACGACTTCACAAAACCGAATGAAACTACGCGTTTCTGACTGTCGCGAATCACGCGTTGCAGGAAAAGGGTACATTTCCGAACGATACGATCAACTCTTTCTACCACGACGTTCCGACGGAGCTTGCTCAGCATGCCAGTTCACTTGTGAAGGCTCATAGCAAATCTTCATTACTCTCTCCCGCGGCGTATGCGGCTTGGAAGCATATTCCAAGTACTTATGTCGTTTGTACGGATGATCGCCTGGGTGGCTCTAAAAACCAGGAGAGAATGGCGACTCAGAAAGGTGGACGGTGGGGAGAGGGTAACAATTTGGGCATGCTGAAGGTGCACAGTAGCCACAGACCTTTCTTGTCCAAACCCGTATAGATAAGTAATGTCATCAGGAAAGCCGCAGGTGAGGAAGGTGTGAACGTTAGCGACACAAGCAGATAGTTTGATAGCACGTTGAACTGCAAGGAACTGATGACGGTGTTCTGCGAAGGAGCTGATGACACTTCTCGAGAGCAAGGAGGTGGTGAATGCTACTTCGGCGTGATATAGAAGGAAATCCAGCATCTGCGGTATTCGTTTATTGGGTCTTGCATTTCCAGCAGTTCATAGCCGCTCAAACTAAGAGGGAATTAGTCGAACAAATTATATTGGTCAGGATTTTGAAATTGCATGCATTTGTTGCACCGAATTACGTCGAAAAGCTATGCAAGCGAGTTTGTGTCGGAAGAATCGTTCAGGTTGACAGTAACATCGCGGTTCTTCGAATGGGTGAATATGGTCGCATTGCGCTTGCGGTAGAGCCAACAGCAAGACATCATCGCAATACAGCTCCTTGAATGAGTGTCATACGGCCGGGAAAACCGTCAAGACATTCCATTGATCTTCGAGAGCTGGACATACAAGGTTGATTTGGGTCATCTCGGGTGGTTGGACGCCTCGAGTCCCAAAGCTGTATTTCCCGCAACTCAAGGGTCTCCATCAGGCGATCTAAATTCAAGGATGAAGCGCCATCATCCTCAAGGATGGAGTGTAAATCGCAGAATGAAGATCTCGACCCAAAAGATGGACATCGAATTTGGCAAACGCACATCTCACCTCAGATCAAAGCGCTGACCGTATACGGTGATCTTTCCCGAGTTGTGACGGTAGATGGGCGAGAAGAAAAAGAGCGGATAGGAATTCACTTGAATATGGAGATATGCGTGCGAAGATTTCGGGCAAGATACCTACAAGATCAAAACAATGCAATGTGGACGCTGTGCGATGGTCTGAAACGGATTCGCAGCCTCGACGCGCTAATAAGGGCCCATTCGCTACGAATACGGAGCACGTTGTAAGGCGGTCGGCCCGGGCTCAGGGCACGGCACGCATGAAACGAAGCGATTCAGACGATGCAGCCCTGAAAGCCACGGCGTCACCAAGCGAGAAGACCGAGGCAGGCTTAAGCCAACTTCAGCGTTGAAGTTCAGAGACATAGAAGATGAAGCATCGCGGACTTAACCTTTCCTACCGTGGTGTCTGGTGTTGCCCAGATGCGGATATTGGAAACACCAACAGGCCGCACTGCCGATTGCATCCCAAGGGAATGGATCGTTCTCTTGGCCATGGAAAGCATGTGGGGGCCCAATGTCACCTACCCATGACCAAGAATGAAATTTGCAAGTTGATCATATGCAAGCAAAGGAGGAGACCGGAACCGCCACTCGAAAATACAGGTATAGCCGGCGTACTCTATCTCGTATGTGGGACGGAAGCGTTGATCAACTAATCTTGCCCGCCTCTAGGTTCGACGCCATTCAACGACCCTTCAGCTTTGACAAAGTCCGGGGAAGACGCCACTTTGGTGCCAGTCGACACTAACGCGCAGGCTTTGCGAGTAAGTGGCACATTTTTGGACTCGGCCAAGGATCCAATGTCGTCGAGCATCAAAGAGTAGTCAGTTTTCAACGCACGACACCTTACCATGCCGCGCCTTATTCTCTCGGAGCTGACAGTTATGACCGAAGATTGCATTCGCCATGCTCAAAAGCTGCTAAGCCGTCGTATTCGCGCAATTGTTACCCGAAGCGAAGCCCGGAAGCGGTCTGAGATCCCGCAGGGTGTAACAAAGGCCAGTCCGTTGCCAGCGGGGAACCACGGTCATGGATGACCTGATGACAATTCCACTGAGTCCATACATGTATTACTGACCATTTTAGGTCCGGAAATGGAGAAATGCGCGTTCAGATTGGACGAGTGAAAGCATGGGGTCGGTTTCCGCCAAGCAAGTTGTGGGAGCACGGCAGCGGGTAATCTGAAAATGCTCACATGTAGCTGGTCGGAAAAGCAACGAAGGATCATCTTGCAGCTTTAACTCAAATCTGCTACATCTCTAATCAGAGAAGTTCTACTTGTCACCACCGACTGAAGCTTGCGGGGTTTTTACAAGAAGATTGAAGACCGCAACCAAGATAGAAGGTCGGAAGGCGAGTGAGTAGACTTTGAAACACAACGGTAGTGCAAATGTTTTGCATTTCACTTTGCAAAACACCATTTTGGCGAGCCATGCATGCTACGACCTTACGCTCAGCCAACTGCAAGAGTACATGTTCTCGTAGTAAATCGTTGTTCCAATAGAGTAGAATGCATGCCAATCCTTCATTCAGGCCGCGGTTTAGAAGCCCAGCCGGCCAAACTTCCCGGTCCCGGCTTCAGCTGCAACTCTTCTCCTCCGTTGCACTTCTACGTGAGGCCCTGAGGATATCTTCATCGACGTAGCAATCGGCGTTGCCGGCCACACCATGTCTCGTTGCATCAAGTCGCGTGACAAGGATGCAAACACCGTCGCAAACGCCTCCTTCGTAACCAACGGTCAGGAGCAAGATGGAGCCATGAACCCCGCAATATGCACATTCCTTCAAGCCACCGCTCTCATTCCACATGCGCATCCTTGCCGTACATGTAGGGAGAGCTTTCACTACCCAGCGGCAAAAAGCATGCTGGTTACCGTGGCCATGCCCATCAAAAATATAATCGCACTGGCCTCCCCTCCAAGTTACACAGTTGAGCTAGCTTAGCTGTCTTTTGCGTCTCCAGAACAACTACATCCATTCTCAAGCGCATCTGCTGGGCAGCCACGAAGAAAACAACAATTAAAAGCTCACCATGGCGGACATTGATCCCAAAGCACCAGCACCGCCGGAGGAGCCAGGCGTAGGCGCTGCGGCTGCTCCACAGACGAACGGTCATCACGAGGATGAGGCTGAGAAAAAGGAATATGGAGACATTCCAGAGAAGACTGAGTATGTTCTTGCTCGAAAGTTCGCAAATTGGCTCATCCAATTGACTTTTGTGCTAGTATCTTCGAAGCTGGTGGCCACAGAAAGCACTCCATTTTCGACGATGAGCGTAGGAGACGCCAAAGTGTTCAGGAAATGACAGAGAATACCAGCGGAGAGTGAGTCGTTCTTGAATGTGCTGCAATACATGGCGCATTGACCTCCATCTAGAATCCGTAATCCGCTAGTTGGCATTCCTAGGGAAGCTTTGCTGGCAGACGTTGAAGAGTTCGCACAGGAAGGCGACCTCATGGATATTCTTCCTCTCCTGCAGAAAGGTGCACTGGCCGCTCAGAATCCGCGTGGCTTTGAATCCATTCCTGAGCTCGATGAGGAGGACCGCGCAGCTCTTCGCCTTGAGAAGGAGCACCGCTGGCATCATCCCAAGATCCTATACTACACCATCATTCTCAACTCCATCGCCGCGGCCATTCAGGGTTGGGACCAGACCGGTTCCAACGGTGCCAATCTGTCATTCCCAATCCAATTCGGCATCAATCCTGACCTGAGCGACCGCAACCAATGGATCACTGGTTTCGTCAATTCTTGCCCGTATATTTGCATTGCTTTCTTTGCTGGCTGGATTTCCGACCCCGTTAATCGTTTGTTCGGTCGTCGCATCACTATTTTCATCGGTGCTATCTTTTCTCTGATTGCTCCAATTGGATCCGCTTGCACTCAACACTGGGGACAATTGGTAGCATGTCGCTTGCTGCTCGGTGTTGGTATGGGCCTCAAAGAAGTCACGGTTCCCGTCTTCTCTGCAGAAGTTGCTCCTCCAAACATCCGTGGCGGACTTGTCATGTCCTGGCAGACGTGGACCGCCTTTGGTATCTTCTTAGGAACGTGCGCAAATTTGGCAGTCAAGGACGTCACTAGCGTTGCCGCCTGGCGGTTGCAGCTCGGGAGTGCATTTATTCCGGCAGTGCCTCTGGTTTGTGGTGTATTCTTCTGCCCCGAGTCCCCGAGATGGTTGATGCAGAAGAAGCGCTACCGAAAGGCTTTTGAGTCGTTCAAGCGCCTTCGCTCTTCCACCGTTCAGGCCGCTCGTGACCTTTACTATGCACACGCTCTACTCCGTGCCGAAGAAATCCTGGTTCAAGAATCCGGTGTCGCTAAAAACGGCAACTTCTTCACTCGATTCATCGAGCTTTTCACCATTCCACGCATCCGTCGAGCCACTCAAGCATCGGGTATCGTTATGATTGCCCAGCAGATGTGCGGTATTAACATCATTGCTTTCTACAGCAGCACAATTTTCCAAAACGCCGGCGCCACCGTCACCCAAGCTCTGCTTGCAACTTGGGGATTTGGCCTCGTCAACTTTACTTTTGCTTGGCCTGCTGTGTGGACCATCGACACATTTGGCCGGCGTGCGCTCCTGCTCTTCACTTTCCCAAACATGTGTTGGACACTGCTCGCCGCCGGTTTCTGCTTCTGGATTCCGACGTCATCCAGAGCACACTTGGGCTTGGTTGAGTTCTTTGTTTACCTCTTCGACGCCTTTTACTCTCCGGGTGAAGGCCCCGTACCGTTCACATACTCGGCTGAAGTCTTCCCACTCTCCCATCGTGAAGTCGGCATGTCTTGGGCCGTCGCGACCAATAACTTCTGGGCATCAGTTCTTTCGCTCACACTCTTCCGTATCCTGCGCGCCTTTAAGCCTCAAGGAACATTCGCTTTCTATGCTGGTTTGAATTTCCTTGCATTCTGGATGATTTTCTTCTGGCTTCCGGAGACGAAGCAGCGCACTCTCGAGGAACTGGATTACATCTTTGCGGTGCCAACTCGCACGCACATGAAGTACCAGACTACGCAAGCGGCTCCCTACTTCATCAAGAAGCACATCTTTCGTCGCAAGGGCCTCATTGAGCCTCAGTTGTACAAGTTTGACGAGATCGGAACTGAGAACGTTGATCTACTTGCTGGAACCGTTACCAAGGATAAGCCCACCGCCACTGCCGATCAGAATGTTTAAGAATTGTAGAGCTAGACATGTCCGATTGGATGATGGCCTCTACCTGTCGACGTAGTGGAGATCTTTTTGATACGGAAAGGAGTGTGTACCTGCTGAGATATCCCCATGCGTCACAACCATGATTCGTCTTTCATTTTTGTTGCTGGATTTGCCTCCAAAAAATACTCCTTCGCTTCTCACTCGGATGTACTTGTAATCGAAACGATAAATGTACAATCGACGTCTGCTTCGCTACATACTTTGAGTTTATTGTGCGTGATAATTCTTAAGACCTCGGCGTCATCGTACTGATGGGCTGTTGTGACTTGTCTGTGAGCTACGATGACCTTACCTAGATTCTGGCCAGAGGCGTGGAATCTCAGAGAGTCTAAACCGGTGATGGAGCCGCTCGTTTCAATGCAAGCCCCGGGTTAGCGATAACGGCAATGCGTGGTCGGGTGATATTGTGCACACAAAATTTCGCATACATAATTGAGACACTACCATTGGCCTAAATGGCTTTCGGTGGAGAGAAGATGGAAAATGTCTCGCCACATGTGCATTTTCATCAGGCGTTCGATTCGGCAAACCTTCTTGCCTGGTTGTCGGATTTCCCTTTTGGGTCTCGCCATGTGACGCACAGTGGCACAGAATAGCATTCAAGACATAAAGATGACGCTGGGGCGGGTTTAGCCGATTTAATGGGGGCTGCCGGAGCGTAGATCCATCCCCCATAAGAAACCTGCTTGGCAGGCCACGGTTGAGTGCGGCCAAGATTTCGATACTCGATATATATAATGATCGCACAGTCTCAGGTCATTGCCAAAAATCAATTCAAGAAGTCACGATTGCTATATCGCAGACCAAGATGACCATATCCTCCGCGCCATCGTCTACCACAGGGCGAAGGGCAATTGACGAGGTGGTTCTACCGGGCGATTCACTACCCGGCTTCGAACTACCACAGTTGTCAGAAGAGCAGTTCGCCGACGCCGACGAAGGCCAGCATTCGCCAACCTCCGTGCCGACGGAGCGTCCACCACCCTTCAGCTCACCCGACGACGCGACCGCAGACAGCGACGAAGCCCTCCCGAACTACTCGCGGCGGCCCGACCCTTCAGCGCCGCGGCTGCCGTCGTACGCGCGCGCAACGCGCCAGAGCTCGCGCACCATGACCATCGAACAGCTGCTGCCGAGCGAGGAGGAGCGGCTGGCGTCGCTGCAGGCCTTCTGCGAGGAGCGCATGTACGCCAACGACTACTTCGGCGGCCAGAAGGGCTGCGCCGAGGGCCCGCCCAACGATCCCTTCAAGCTCTTTCGCTGGGCCAAGCGCAAGATGAGTGGCGAGAAGGGCGCCGTCTGGCGCAAGCTCAGCATCGAGCAGAGAGAGAAGTGGGAGGCTGCTGGTGGGGAGATGAAAGAAGGCGAAATAGCTCGGGGAGAGATGGATACCAGTCGACTTATTTGAAGACTTTCAAGACTTTTGATGAGAGCCGAAGCATGTGTGTATGATTTGGATGGTCATGAGAGAGGTTTAAGGCGTTGGTAAGGAAGGTGGGTGGACTTCTGTGATGTTTTACTGGGTGGTAGCTATCATTCGTCGATAGCTGCTTTGGGTACGATATCAAATTGTGAGCGTATCTGGATTATGAACCGATCATGTTTGTTGAGCGGCATGTTTCATTGTTCATAGCGTGGCGCTGGAGCGACTGATACTTCATACTTGGTATTCGTCAACTTGGTTCGTCTGCACGTACCGTATATTGTTTTGCAGTTCATCGTCTTTGGTTCGTCTGCTGGTACTCCGTATATTCATAAGCTTATTAATGTGTGCACTTTCGTAGAGACAGGTCAATGCACGACTTTCGACCGCACTTCCCCTTCACATATCTTCAACATGCTGCCATAACCCTCCATTTCTTCGTTGCTTAGACGTCGATTGAACAAATCAAATACAATAGAAGCGAAATCTTCACAACATGTTCAATCAAACCGGTATCATATCACATATCAAGGTAGGAATGCAGCACAATCGATCTCAACTGTAGCACGTCGTGATATTCGATGACTCTTTGATCAATAGTAAAGCTCGTGATTCAGCTATCTGTGTTGATTTAGCCGCCATGAGATCATTGCTCTTTGCAGATATGTTCCGGTTGCAAATTCAATCGTGTACCATCCCAATATTCCAGTTCATGCAACAGAGAACAAGTCTCTCGACTTCCCGCTAGTAGTTGTCATCGCGACGACTACCTTGTCCACCTTGCTGTCCACCATAGCCCGAATCTCCTCCCTGCTGGCCGCCATAACCCGAGTCTCCGCCCTGCTGGCCACCATAGCCAGAGTCTCCGCCTTGGCCTCCACCCCGTCCACTGGAGCCTCCGAATCCAGAGCCTCCCTGTTGGCCGCCATAGCCCGAGTCTCCTCCCGAATCACCACCGAAGCCTGAGTCTCCGCCCTGGCCGCTGGATCCTCCAAAGCCTCCACTTTGTCCACCACGACCACCAGAGCTACCACCGAAACCTGAGTCTCCTCCCTGGCCAGCGGACCCTCCAAAGCCTCCACCTTGTTGACCGCCCGAGCCGGAGTCTCCACCGAAGCCCGAGTCTCCTCCCTGGCCGCCACGACCACCAGAGCTACCACCGAAGCCTGAGTCTCCTCCCTGACCACCACCGTAGCCGGAGTCACCTCCTTGGCCACCGCTGTAGCCTGAGTCTCCGCCTTGGTTGCCACTGCCGAAGCCAGAACCTCCACCCTGGTTTCCGCCGTAGCCAGAGTCACCTCCTTGACCACCGCTGTAGCCCGAGTCTCCGCCTTGGTTGCCACTGCCGAAGCCAGAACCTCCACCCTGGTTTCCGCCAAAGCCAGAGTCACCTCCCTGGTTGCCGCCTGGGCCGCTGCTCGTGTTCTTGGTCTGGTCAAGTTTGTCTTGAGCGAATTCCTTCGCCTTGTTGAACAAGTTCGACATGATTACGGATTCGGAGGTTCGTAGAGGTTTGGTATGAAAGGCTGGACTGAGGTGTGGAATTGATAGATGAGAAACTGAAATTGATTTGAAGCTTGACTAGAAGGTGAGGACGCGTCACACGGAAAGCAGTGCTTTTTGAAGTACAAAATGACGAAGGCAAACCTAACTTGGTTGTAATCCTAGACGCTAGGAACGTCCGAAGGAATCAGCTCTCCACCGTGCCATACCAGAGCTACCCGATCTGCAGCCTCCAGACCCATCGCTCATGTACGTTCAGCATCATCGCTACCCGAAGAGATCTCGGCCTCGTGAACTTGGCGTTAACTCCTGCTTCTCCCCTGACATGCATGATCCAATCGGCACCAAATTGTCTATGCAAAACAAGTTTTCGCATTCCAACTCTGCTACATACGACTACCTTTCAAGCAGTACGCCGGGTACAAGCTCGCGATTTCATCCGGTCAGACGAAATTGGGCGATGCCGTGTACCCAACGGGCAACAAGCAACTTACCTCAATGGCCTGACAGCACGCGGAGAGAGGGGTACAGCCCAAAATTCCACCACCATTATGCCAGATCGTCATACACGTGCATCTCCCTTGGCGTCAGTGGCTGCCTCGTTATGCACGGCAGGACGCGGTGATCTTGCATCATTTCCAGTGGCAGCACGCCGCAGTCCCGTCTTGCTGCGCGTACTGGAGCTAGCGTAGCTTGGAACAGCTGAAAAGGTGGTGTAGTGGCGAATGCCATCTGAAGTGAGGGGCAAAAAGGTGGGGTCCGGCTCAATTACGCGCATCCCAATGGTGTGATAGAAGGAATGAATAGTGAGAAGAATAGCAACTCGGTGCTAAGAAGCAAGAAATCTTGGGTTCAAAAACATCGAATCTACAGGGGCAAAATGGCAGGGAGATACGTCAAGACGCAGATGAGACCCCTGGCTACGTTAGGGAGCGCCCTGGATATCAAAATGCCTCATCGCGGCACATTCGTCCATTCCGAGATGGTGGTGGGGTCAGCTGCGAGGCTGATCGGCGATCTGCATATTTTTGTTGCAGTTTAATGCTGTCGACTGAATTTTCAAGAGTTGGCTAAGACTTGTGAGTATGATAGCGGATGGAATACATCGGATGCGCGCCGCGAAGACAACTCCTGGCCAACGAGAAAACACCAATCCTAGATTGACTCCAGTTGCGCCGACACATGCTTTTACATTCGGCGCAAAACACTATCCACGTATAACATTCAATCACTTTGACACTAAGCCTTGTCGTTCCTCACCTTCGCCATCGTCATCGCTCCACTTGTCTTCGTCTCCCACTGCAAAGATGGTTTCTCCGTCCAAACTCTCCCGTGGTAAGCTGGCAGGTTTCGTGGGCTTAGGTGCTGGTAGCGGAGATTCATCTCGAGGTCGGCTGTAGGCAGGAGGTGCAGATGGTTCCGCGTTACTGCTACCGCTCTGATCACTCGAAGGCGGCGTGTGTTTGTTCCGTGTTGCTCCTCCCTCCAAGTCGGCCTCACTGTCCATTGAGTCTCTTGCGCTCGCAATCTCAAACCCATCGTCGTCCTGAGCAATCTCGTCACTCATGGCAAACCGTCGATTGTTCACGGTTGGTCGCCATAGGTACGCGATGAAACCGACATCGGCCAGATACACCAGATTCAGCCATCCATCGAGAATGAACCAACGTGTCTGCCAATGGCTAGGCGCAAAGTCCTCGTTCCCAACGCCGACGAACGCAAACGAATTGAAGAAGAAGAATCCGAAGATGATCATGATGCTTGCAAGAATACACCACCATAACTTGCGGTACATGCCAGCTTTGACATGCTGCTTGCGTTGGACGAGATCCTTCATTGTTTTAGTAAGAGAATTGAGTGTCCAGATGTAGAATGCCGTAAGTGTTGCCGAGAGTGGGAGAATAACAAGTAAAACAAGCGGTCCAGCATCTTCTGGGTGGATGGTCAAACTTGCAATCACATAAACAACTCCGAAGACGAAGTGCGCGATTGCAAGCCATCGAACGTATATCATGGTTCTCCCAAGAGACGGTTTGACCACACCATAGCCCATGCAAACGATGAGCAGAAGAAAGAAGGAAAACGAGTTTCGAGCGGCACTCATGATCGATACGATGATCATGAAGACTCGTGTGCCAAGGTTGACGCCATGAACGTTCTGATAGTCGTAATAGCCCCAAGTGAGCAACATCTCGACCACAAGAAACACGAGAATAGCCGTGATGTAATTTTGTACCGGAAGGATGTCTTGTCGGTTTTGAACATACAAGAATCCCCAGAATATGCAAATGACGGCGTATACCAAAGTCAGGCCACCGTAGAATGGTAGCTTGGCAATTTGTGCAGCCGGTAGTTCGCCATAAGCATTTCTGAATTCGACAATCGCGGTGTAATCGGAACCATCTCCCAAAGTGCCAACACAAAAGTATCCGGTCCTCAACACAGGGTAGTTGATCGGTTGAGAGTTGTCTGTATGGATGGCTTGCGTGAAAATAGGGTTTATGGATTTGTCCACATTTGGGCTGAGGATGAATTCGCCGATTTGGGTTTCGTTGCAATAATTACTTGCGATGGCATCTTGATCGCAAATGTACTCTCTCTGTGGTACTGTAAGCAAACTTATGATCATGTAGTCCTTCGTACTACGAACTTGATACGGATCGTCCCCAATTTGATGGCCAATGTAGTCCTTGTCGCGATACTCGTATATCACTAAGCTCACTATGGCATGACTATCTCCTCCCTGATTGATAAAGGTGACGAGGATGAAAGGATCAACTGAACCTCCCCATGAGGCTTTGCTGTACATGCCGGAGCATTGTTGTGAGTTGTCATCTTGTTGATTCTGAGCATCCTGTCAGTACTCGCGCGACACGTACGACTCTCGAAGATACATACTAGTGTAACTTCAGCAGCTCGTACTATCCAACTGAAGAGTGCCAGAGTCAAAAGACTCCATCTAAACCCCTTCATGGCTGGTACCTGTTTGAAGCCGGCGCGTTGATTGTCAGGCTACCGTCGCCGCAATGGGTTCTAACGCTGAAATGATGGACAATCTATCTCATCTGGACGCACACTTTTATGAAGATGATGGAAGAGCAGTGACAAATATAAATGAAGCAAGACTACAAGCGTGAAGTGTTGAGGCTGTGGCTTTGCATGTCCACGACAAGAAGTTTGTACAGTACACGGATAGAGCCCTGGAGAGAATAACCGCGCAAGCACCCAATCCCGAAGATCTGCCGACAAAACAAGTAGAGTGCCCGGATTATGATATTTCGGACAATCCACTAAGAATCTTTGCCTCACCGTTTTAGAGCATCAAAAAGCAAGAGAAACAAGCTAGGGTCGCGAATACTTAGTCGTCAATATGCCAACAAAACACGTGGACCGACTCTGCAGGCGATGTAATACTCTTGAAGCCGTTCTGACTGTGAGATCAGAGCCTCTCTGCAGAGACTGCTTCGTGAAATATGTTCATACCAAAGTCATTAAACGCATGGAAGGTTTCCGGGCACGTCATACACAACCAGGCCAGCAAAGAAAATTGTTGTTACCTCTCTCATTTGGAGCGTCCTCGGTCTCTCTCCTACATATCTTGGATAGGCAGCTACAGGCTCAAATGACTAGAACCGGAAGGACGGGATTTTCTTTGCACATTCTCCACATCGTCGCTACTGAGAATAGCGATGTGGATGATATGGAAAGGATTCGTTTAGTCAAGGACCGCTTTCCGAACCACGAGTTTTCCACTTTCTCTCTTTATGATATCTTCACGAAAGATGGTTCAAAGAGTGGAAAGAGCGGTGAAACTAATCATAGTATCAACCTTGGTAACGGAGACTCTTCGCCGCGACTGGAAGATTTCTTAGCAGCGCTCCCATCTGCTTCGTCACGAGCGGACGTACTATCGATTCTCCGAACACGCTTGGCCGTGAACTTTGCTCTGACAAATAGTTGCGAAGCAATTCTTTGGAGTGACAGTACCACAAAACTCGCGGAAAGGGTTCTTGCTGAGACTGCGAAAGGAAGAGGCTTCTCATTGCCTTGGCAAGTGGAGGATGGAGAGTCACCCTACGGTGTTGCGTTCTACTATCCGATGAGAGACGTACTTAAGAAAGAACTTCTATCGCATGTCGACATGGTTGAACCGTCGCTGAAAGCTTTAGTATCACCAGATGCTTTCCAATCTACTCAAGCTCCGCCGAGTGCGAAGAACACAACAATCGACGCACTGATGCAGCAATATTTCGAATCAGTGGAAGAAAATTATCCTAACATTGTGTCCAATGTCGTCCGTACGACCGGAAAGCTACAGGCTCCTCATTCAACGAATCACCAAGTCTGTCGACTTTGTAAATTACCAGTAACAGACGACTTACTAGGTACAGATGGCTGGGGAGGAGATCAGACAAGAACAACAGTACTGAAACGATCAGAACACGAGCTATGCTATGGCTGTGCAAGATCCGTACCTCCCGAAGCTGTCGTCTTCCTGCCGTGATAAGAGGATTGCTATGTCGGTTCCGTTGATGTCAGAAAAGAGCGAAGCAGGAGTAGACTGTTTTCAACAACTCCACCACAAAACACTGAAAGAGATTTATCCAGCTTCAAATGCTTTGAAGTTTCGACAAAGCTTTCACCGCTGTGGGTGTGGAAGATGCTGCATCCCTCTGAAACAGCTAAGCGCCGAGCATGGGATTGACGAAGCGACTGTGCCGCCCAACTGCAGGGCAACACTCAATACGATTGGATTTCGTGGCACAGCCTCGACCACATCCTTTAGTGTCTCTGGGAGGGTTTAATAGCTGGATTCTGCTGTCTGACAATGCATGTCTCATCCAAAATCAAGCATTTTTGGCTTTTCAATCTTTCACCCTTCGGCTGTACGCATGTAGATATAGGTGATGCGACATTCATTGTATATTATAGTTTTGATTTTTGGGATAATAGAGGAATCGACAGCAACAATCATCGAGAGACAGTCTACAAATGCGACCGACGTTTCCGAAAATGGCTGGGTGTCGCCGCCGAACGTTCGTGGGACATCAAACTTATTGTCGTCTTGTTTGAATACGATGTTTCTATGCGCTTGGACTGCCTACCATCCAAATATTCGACCAAAGACTTCATTTTGGAAAGACTTTTCGCACCGTGTTTTATGGCTGGTTGCAGCAGTCTTTGCACCTGAGGTTGTGCTTTTCTGCGCATCTGAGCAATGGTGGATAGCGAAGCGATTGCAGAGAGATGTTAACAAGTACACCAAGGCAGGCTGCGATTCTACTCCGGCTGAAAGCGAGATAGGCAATATCGTGAAGAGCGACTTAGCTTCAGTTCCGGAGATTGTAATGACGGATCAAGTCCTGGATCACTTTCGAGACGAGAACTTTGGTCAGGACGACGTCGAACCTTGGACATTGGAGCAAGCTTTCTACGCAACATGTGGAGGCATTGCGGTCAAATCTTCTTCATTTTGGCACCAAACTTCGTTGACGTTTACTCCTGCTGGCGTTGTTGATCTCGCAGCCTGCGGTCTGCTACCCGTCGTTCCTGAGCAACTGGTCAAGGATAAGAGCAAGGCAGATACTCTTGCGAAGCTTTTTGTCTGCGTGCAAGCAGGCTGGTTTTTGATACAAAGCATAGCACGACTTACTCAACATTTGCCATTAACGCTGTTGGAGATACATACTTTGGCGCATATCTTGTGTGCATTCTGTATGTATTGTCTTTGGATACAGAAGCCGTATAATGTCGAATATCCAACGTACCTCGAGGATCAGCGAGCCATTGATCTGGCCGCACTCTTTGCGCTTGACAGCGGTGAGATAAAGGGTGGTGAACACACATATAGGGAGAGGAAGCAGCTTACGATGGGCGACGTAAGACGAGCACATACTCGGAGACCAAAAGAGAATATTTTTGCTAGAATGATAACGTGGATCGATCCTCCGTACGTGGAACCACCTGCCGCGACAACTCTTATGATAACGCACTTCCAATTGGCCAGTCGAGCATTCGACAGACTACAGAATTGCTTGAACTTAGTGTCGGAGACATTCAACAACACAAGCAAGCCTCCGAAGTTTTACGTGTCGCCAACCTTCGGTACCAAACTTCTCGTACCATTCCGCAACGATCTCTTCACCGACACAGGTCGTATCTCTATCGGGCGGTTTTTCACCTTCGTCGCGTTCAGCGCCGTGTATGGTGCCGTTCACCTTGGTGCATGGAACTCACACTTTCCAAGTACGGTGGAGAAGTGGATGTGGAGAGCTGGAGGGCTTGTCATGGTTTCGACGCCGTCGTTCATCCTTGTCAGTCAGGGTCTGACGCTTGGAGCAGAAGCAATAAAAGCGTGGAAACGAAATCGCAATGAATTACCGAAGTTGTCCGCTGGGCGAGGAACTCAAGCATTGACATTGTTCGTGGTGGCGCTCCAGAAAGGTTTAGAGTTGATACTCTCCATTAGTTGGCTCACCTCTGCATTTCTTTTCTCCGTCTGTGTGTATGCTAGATTCTTTATCTTTGCGGAAGTCTTTATAAGTTTGAGATCGACGGCCAAAGGCACATATCAAACCGTCGTTTGGACCGATTTCATACCTCACATTGGATGAAGATATTGGAGTTTAAGAAGCTATTAGGTATAGGGAATGCATTATATGCTAATGTAACCACGACTCAGAGGTAGTAGGAAGACTCTTTCACATCGTATAAAATATTACTCCGCTCCACTAAGAACGCCTAACATGCTAGTGCTGGGTTTTGCAAGAATATTGAAAGCCCTTCTGATGAGATATCCTTAGCTTCTCAGAGCACTCGCTCCACCAGGTCCAGATACCTGGCCCATCTCTGGATCCGCTGGACGGCTTGGCTGTCTAGTCGAAGACTTACTGAACCAACCGCCGCTCTTCTTTTGCGGTCGATCATCTCTCGGTCCACCTCTAGTCTCATCTGGCACACGTGCTCTTTCTGGCCTGCTAGGTTCGGCTGCCGGAGTTGCTGGATGAGTAGAATACTGCGGCAATTCGTCGTCGGTGTCGATCTCCTCATAGACAGTTGCAGGAGCTGGAGGCGGTGCATTGGGATTTTGCTTCCTCTCCTGCTCCTCTCGAGCATGGACTTCTCTCGGCTTGTATTTTTGGTCGAGATACTTCTCCAACATTCGGACGTTGATGGTGTTGGCTTTGATCATGGCGTCCAAGTAGTCTCCAAGGAGCGGCACCAGGCCAACAATCAGATCGGCGACAATAATGAGCAGCATCTTTGTCCGCAACGATGACGGTAAACCACCATTAATCTTCTTCATGTCTTGAAACAGCATCAGAGCCATCACCATGTCCAACACGTCGCCAAGCTCTGGTATTAGCCCGATCACGCTGGACCAACCGAAGCGCACGCCGAGAAAGTTGAAGAGGGCGCAGTCCAGTCTGTACGCTTGCTTGCGAGCGTTGGCTAGGATCTTGGCATCGTGCTCTGGGATGTAGGATGGGATTTGCTTCTTGAACTTCTTTTGCTTGCGGGGATTGTGCGGGTCCGGTCTGTACTCGTAGTATGGATCATACTGCCCAATTGGCTCCTTTTTGGCGTATTTCTTCAACTGGCCTTTCAGTATCTTATTCGCAGCGTATTTGCCTATTTGTTGTGCCATGGTTGGTGTTGTGGTGCTTTGAGTATCAAGTGGCTATGACCAGGGTCTGGAAAGGTGTAAATGTGAAGATGTGTACTACCGAGAATGGCCCAAAGGAGTCAATTTATGGTGCTCAAGTCGCAGCGGTCTCTTTCCACAAGCCGAAGATAGAATGTCTTGGTGGAAGAGGAGAAGAAACTGTGGTCCTGACGGTTGGCTGAGAGGCGGTATCTGTGAAACAAGACGCGCGCTTCCGCAAACGGCAGAGCAGAGCTTGAATGGAGAATTGCAACCGAATGGAGAAGCGGGAGATTGAAGAAATAATAGAAACACACGAGCTTTGAACAAGGGTTGTAGTTTTGGTGTTTCGTAGCACGATGGAATTCTTGTTTTCAGCATAGATGGAGCAGACTGTGGACGAACGTCATACATGTATCCAACCAAGACGCGCCAGCGCCAGCCTCAACGCAAGCTCAGCACACGTCAAAATCTTGCCCTATCCTGCTCTAACCGGCGCATTCCTTGTCCAGCTGGCCCTGAAAGATGTGGCGGCGAGGTGTGGCGCGTCGTCGGGTGGCTTAGCTGCCGTTTGCCGTTGATGTGCCTCTTCGTCCTTTTGCTCAGCTCATGGTGGAGTGTTGTGATAGTTGATCCTTTTCTTTCTCCGCAATCAACAAACCCGCACACCCAATCAGCAAAATCTCTCTTCACTTTGTTTACGCCTTCTGCTCACCTCCACTCCGCCAATCTCCATTGCTTGCGTGGCTGTACATGTCGACTTTCTCCGCTCACTGCTGATTCGACAGTAGCCGGCGCATCTGAAATCCATCCAACTTGGCTCATCCCACCTCGTTCGCCGCGCGCCCGTTGCTGAGATGCGCACACGCCGTCGTCAATATGGCAGCAGAGAAGAAGATGGAACTAGTTGACTGTAAGTGCTTCCTTTCCAATCCAATCGCCCACCTGCCTCGCTTTTCGGATGTTAGTCTGGCTGAGCTGTCGCTCGAGCTTCTCTTAGATCACCATCGCGCATAACTTTTGACATTGACCACGCTAACAACACATATTCCAGGGCTCGATGACCTCAGTGTGCGCTTCATAATCAACCTTCCTAAAGAAGAACTCGAAACTCCCTCCCGAATTGGCTTCCAAATCGAGGAAGCTCATTGGTACTATGAAGACTTCATTCGACCACTTGATCCTACTCTTCCCTCCCTGAACCTTCGAAATTTCTGCTCCTTGATATTCCAACACTGTCCACTTCTCTCAGACTACTCCGGTTTGTCTGCTGCCGCCTATGAGGAGTTCCTTGCATACAAGACCAGAGTACCTGTCCGTGGTGCCATTCTTCTCGATCCAACTATGAACAATGTCGTTCTTGTCAAAGGCTGGAAAAAAGGAGCAAAGTGGAGCTTCCCGCGTGGGAAAATCAACAAGGATGAGAAAGATCTCGACTGTGCTGTGCGCGAAGTTTACGAAGAGACTGGCTTCGATGTGAAAGCCGCCGGTTTAGTTCCAGAAGATGAGGAGAGTGTTAAATACATCGATGTCTCGCTCAGAGAACAACAAATGCGACTCTACGTCTTTCGTGGCGTATCTACCGATACACATTTCGAACCGAAGACCCGCAAGGAGATTAGTAAGATTCAGTGGTACCGTTTGTCCGACCTACCTACACTGAAAAAAGAGAAGCAACTTCAAGAGGAAGGTGGTAATGGTAATGACCTCAAAGGATCACTTTTCTATATGGTGGCTCCTTTCCTCGGTCCACTGAGAAAGTGGATTGGCCAACAACGGAGAACCGACAAAGCTAAACTTCGAGCTGCTCATCCACGCGGCCTCATCATTGAAGATGACGATACCGAGCTCGAAGCCAATGGTCAGGACAATGCTGCTAGCGATATACCGCCTGACTATCCAGTTGAGGCCCAAGGTGAAGCTGATCATATGGCACGCCTTCTTGCTGGATTGCATAGCTCAAAACAAGCATCGACTCAATCGTTGAATCTACCTGAAGTCTCCGACGCGAATACTCAGTCATCAAACCCAGCGCTCGAGTTGAAGCGCTTGTTGAGCGTTGGAAATCCATCCGATCCACAAATTCAACATCCCGTTCCTCAGCGAGAAGAATCGAATCCGTTGCTAGCTTTGTTGCGTGGATCATCCACCTCTCACTCGACACAAGACAAGATGGCGGCTGTTCCACAGGTACTGAATGAAAACTTTGTAGCTAACCCATCAAACACAACGAATCCACATCACACTCCTCTTACCGGCATGCAGCCTTCTCAGTTCAGTAAGTTGCAAACACCGCCGCGCTGGACAATCTTGCTGCGACAAACATATGCCTTTCATTCACTTTACTCACCATCTTCAGATATTCCTCCAGACCATGCCTCGTACTCGGATATGCGTATGCCGCCTCTACCACCACCGGATGTCTCTCCGGGGTTCGTTGAAACTGGACCAACAATGCAACCCTCGCCAGGATTGTGGCCGACCACCTATCCGCATCCACATCCTCTCGCAATGATACGACCACCTATGCAACAGCCGAGCTTACAGCAAGCAAATCTACAATCACCTCCACAACCTCCTAAGCCAGTCCCACGACATGGTGATCCATTTGCTTTTGCTCCTCCTCTTCCTCAGTTTCCGGGCCTTCATTCACCGGCTATTCCACAGGCGACAAGCCTCCCACCACCGAAGCTTACAAGTCACAGCTTGGCCTTGCTTAATGCATTGAAGTCACCACATGAGCAACCTCTAAAGAAAGCGCCGTACGAGCAACGTGCACTAGTCCCATCAATTCTACTTCCGGTTAAGAAGAAGCAAGTTAAATCACCTGATGAAGTGACTCCGCCGAGTGGTCTTCCTTCAGCAGACTCTCCCACCCAAGAGAGACAAGAATTACCCACTGCTTCGCCACCAGCTACCACTGCAAAGGCGCAACCACCTACTGTTCAAGTCAACAATGCTCAGCCTAGAACTGCACATCAGGACACACTGCTTAACCTATTCCGCTCTAATACCGCTACCCAACAAGCACCAACAAACAAAGCATCAGGTCACCTTGCGCCGATTGAACCTGTTGAACTCTCTGCTCACCACTCTCCACATGCGTCGCGGTCATCCTTCTTTGCACCACCGAAACCACTGCAGCATCAACTTCCAGCCTTGTCCACCAACGTGCCGCGTCATGGCTCTCCAGGTCTTACTTCGGCAACAGTTTCGGGACCACTCAATGCACCAGATTTTGAAACAGTCCGTCGTGCTCAGAAAAATAATCCCAGCTCTGCCACCGGAATGGTGCCACCTATGGGTGGACTGGTGCCTGTTGAGATGGGTAGCCAAGTCCAGAGTACTATCGATATTACTGCGCCGCAACCACGATCATTCCAACCTCAAATCTTGAAGAGGCCACCGCAATCATTCTCCGGCCCATCTAGTGGAACTGGGACACCTCAACCACAAAGCACGGACGCAATTCCAGCCTCTGTGCAAGGTGAAGGTGTGAGAGTGGCGCAGGGCGAGGCGGAGAGGAAGGCGTCACTACTGTCACTTTTCACGTCACCGGGATCCAAAGCAGACAAAGCCATCACACCCGTGTCGCCACTACCAGACTTCTCAGCAGGCATGCAGAGTGCCGCGGCGAGCGCTCGGCCTAGCATCGCGGGCATTGTCGGCGTCGATGATGAGCTCGCCAGCAGAAGCAGGATCAGCAGCATTACCAGCGTTGCCGCTAATACCGACGCCAAGAGTCGTCAGGGCAGCCAGGCCATGGGTTCAGCCACCGGTGTGGTGTCTGTGTTGGAGCAGACGCCTGTTTCGAGTCCGCTTGCTCAGAGCAATGCCGACTTCTTCCTAGGTTTCCTGCAAGGTGTTGCGAAGAGCGCGGAGGGTATGAAGCGTCCGTAGTACTGAAGAAAGATACGGTGAAAGGCATCACTCAATGTTTGAATGGATTCAGAATGGATTAGTTACTGGATCTGAGTGCATGGTGTCATGGATAGGAATCTGAATTCGAGGTATCCGATGAGTAGTGAAAAGGCAATGGCCATACTATTGACATCTCCTGCCCGAATTTCTATCGTATTTGATCATTTACAACGAGAAGTCCTATTTGCTTTCGCATCAATTCGGCTTGCGGTTTTTGGATGCGGCCTACCGCTGTACCGGGCTCGATTATGACCATCGACCTGGAATGCCGTTCTCACGCGACCTAAAGGATTGAGTTCTGAGGTACCTCGTGCGTTCTGCAGCGCTTCTGCCTGAAGAATATGCAATTTCATGGTTCACTTCAGCCCAAATTTCGCTAATCAACCTTGGGAAAGAGTTTGCGCTAACTCGGCATTCTCATCACGACAATCGTATCCACATCTCGCCAAGAGTTTGAGTTCTACAACAACTAAGCAACATCCTTGGAGTCCAATTAGCTGCTCGCCTTTCGAACGGGATTCATTTGAACAAAGCGGAAAGTGTTGAGCCGATAGGCATGCTTCCAGATCCAAGAGCAAACCATGACCGCGTTTACCCTAATTGCACAGTCGGGTACGGGGTGTATCACAGTCCTGCTGCTATGAAGTCCAGCCGATCCTTGCACTCTGCCGTGTTGCAGCTAAAGATTGGATACGAAGCAGGCACGCGATGCTGACTGACTGTCAGCCACGCCGCAGTTCCAGCACCTACAGTACTACTACTGGGTAGGCTGTGGATGACACAAGTCGACTCTGCTTCGCTCAAAATACGTAGAAGGCTGAATTGCGAGGGACTGAGCCGCGAAAGCAACGCTAAAAGAATGAGTTTTCCGTGTTCCGATTCCTTCTGCATGATCCCATCAATTGATTTTCGCAAGGGATCGACCACACGTGTGATGCGAGTAGACCTCGTAGTGGTCCGTCGCCTTGTCCAACGTCTCTCTCCGCTCCAACCTCCGTCATCGGGTCTGCATCCTTAGGTCCTTTGCTATTTTCTTCTCTCATTAACGAAGCTCCGAGAGCTCGGTAGCAGGTAGCTATGTTAATCATGGCGTCCAGCTTCCAACTTGAGCTGTATATCTCCCTCCCGGCACGCTCGTCGGCCGAAATTTCTGACTCTTCCTTTCTGCTCGTCTCTCCGGCTTCAGATTGGGATCAATCTTGCTCTTTGAGTTGTTGCTCACAAGTTAAAAGCTCGTGCGATCCCTTCTTTCTTGAAGCTTCAGCCTAGCCACCCACCTTCCGCGACTTCGTTTGCTTGACCAAAGAGCGATTGGCTCCATAGATAAGCTCGAAGATGTGGAGCTCTGGTATGCGGTGCCTCCAGGCACTGACATTGGTGCTGAATGCTGCTCATGTTTACACTGCTTCGAGCATCCCGGGATCTTCATCATATGTCGCTCCAGCTGGATTTCCAACCAACGCGTTCTCCAGCTATTACCTTCTACCTGCAGAGCCAACAGCCGAGCCACAGCCAATTCTGTACGATCCTGTTTTGGATTTGACATATCCTTACAATCTTACGAATCCGGAAACCATTCCTACAGTCGACACCGATCCGTTGTTTTTCCCGGTGCCGACCACCAGCCTTTCGGCTTCCGCGGCACAGTCTTTCCTCGCCGAAGTCTTTCAGAATGTTACTACTATTATTAAAAATGGTGCCAACAGTACTCAGAGCAATTGCACCATCTGCAAGAATGCACTGGCCGCGGCAAAGCCAGCAGCGCTGGCCGTTCCATCGCTTGTCCCAAATGCCATGATCTCACTCTGTGAGCTATTCAAGTTCCATTCAAACGCGACTTGCCAGCTCGACTTTGCCGCTGCTAACGACGGCGCAATCTGGACTCAAATTCTGGCGTTTGCGGATGTTGAGGGAGAGGACGGCAAATACATTTGCAATACTCTTAGCTCGACCTTCTGTCCAAAGCCGTACACGATCCCACAGAAGCCAGTTTTCCCAAAACCGAAGCCTGCAAACCCTCGCACGTTTAAGCCCAGCGGCAAGCGTAAGTATATCCCATGAGTTCAATGGAGCATCAATTTAACATTGAGATATCTAGGTGTCAAGGTTCTCCATATGTCGGATCTTCATCTCGATCCTCGTTACGCCGTATCTGCAGAAGCTAACTGCACTGCAAACCTTTGCTGCCGCGCCAATAATCCAAACCCAAACGTCAATGGAGTTTCTCTTCCAGCTCCTGCGTATGGATCGTTCGCATGCGATTCTCCGTATGATTTGGCTCTTGCCGCTTTGGAATCTGTTGGACCGCTTACTGGAACCGGTTCGCCGAGCAAGAAGTCTCGACGAAAGGGTTACTCGGGAAGTTCTCTCGGTTGGACCATTTATACCGGTGATTTAACCAGCCACGACCCGCAGAATCAGCTGTCCGCTCTTTACAATGAATATGCCGAATTCAGCATTTATAGCATGTTCAAGAACTTCCTTACGGGACCTGTGTTTGCTACTCTGGGCAACCATGATACCAGTCCAGTTGCCATGGATGCTCCCCACAATCTGCCCGGCAATCTCAGCACTCAGTTTAGCTGGAACTACGATCATGTGGCTGGGCTTTGGCTTCATGAGGGTTGGCTCTCTCCTGAAGCCGCCGCTCAGGCTAGAACTCATTACGGAGGATACTCTGTCAAGAACCACTTTGGCCTGCGCATTATCTCTTTCAACACCGATTTTTGGTACAAGTCAAACTTTTTGACTTTCATTAATTCAACCAATGGCGACAACTCCGGTGTTTTCAGCTGGATCATTGATGAGCTTCAAGCTGCTGAAGATTGCGGCGAGCGAGTTTGGATCATCGGCCACGTGCTCAGCGGTTGGGATGGAACGAACCCGATTCCAAATCCGACTGATTTCTTCTACCAGATCGTTGAGCGATACTCTCCTCATGTCATCGCCAATGTCTTCTTTGGCCACACCCACGAAGATTTCTTCTTCCTGTACTATTCCAATAATGCCACCAGCATCAGCGAATCCGCAGTGCTGAACACCGCTTGGGTCGCACCGAGCATTACGCCTCTTACGAATCTCAATAGCGGATACCGCCTGTACGAAGTCGACACTGGCGACTTCAGCATCTACGATGCTTACACCTTCTACTCCAACGTATCGGAATTCCCATCGTTGACCTCGACTGGCCCAACCTTTCAGTACGAGTACAGCACGCGCGACACATACGGCGCCGCCGCGAACTGGCCGTCGGATGCACCATTGAACGCGACCTTCTGGCACCGCGTCACCGAGGCCATGGCAACCAACGTCTCACTCATCACACTGCAGAACCACTACCAAGGCAAGTTGAGCCTCAAGTCACCCAACTGCACCAACGCAGCATGCCAGGCTGCACGCGTGTGCTACATGAGGAGCGGCAGCTTTGGTTTGGGCCAGTTGTGCCCGCAAGGGTAAGTTCGTGGTTTTCTTCAGTGAATTGGACATGTTGCTGATCTGTTTTATAGGTTTGGTTCTGTGCAGAGTGCGTTTACTCCTTCGTAAATGACATAACTAACTTACATCGAATGTGAAAATTATGAAATCGACGCAATATCATTGTATATGAAATCGACGCAATGCCATTGTATATGAAATGCTTCGTAATGCCTAGAGTAAAGATTAATGTGCGATAATGAATCTGAAAATCAAACTGTTGTGGTCGGAACTGCTTCAATCCACGTTTGTTGCTTGAGACTCACGATGGAGAGCGGTATTGTTTGGACATGGAGCCACCATTAAGACGTAAGGTTGACGAAAAGTTTTTAATGAAACTATTTCAAGCACAATGCTGTTGACAGGTATTCTAAGTAGCCTCGATCCATTCTGCCTACCCTTGAATCTCCCTTGAGATCAATACCAAACTCATCGCAGAGTCAAAAACGCCTAAATGCAATGCCCATCTGCCAATCCTAAGGAGTCATTCTCCCTTTGATATGCCTAGACGCCTGCTGGTGCAACCGAATATGTACAATCTGAAAACGCCATGTGATTAGGTAGCCGCAACCATTCGCAATCCAGTCGGATCAATTCCATCTGCGCTGTCATGACGCTCGGTGATACCGGCGGTTCTCATAATGATGGGAGGTTGTTGTTGAGTTGAAGAAGCTTGCGACGAGTTTTCCTTTTCGATTACGGTATCGTCAATTTCTTTGCCTTCTTGCTCAGAGGAGCTTGGAAGATTGGAATCGTCTAGAGGTGTTTCTGGTTCGACGGCAGCTTCGGCAATAGAAGTGTCGACAATATTCGTAAAAGTTACCGAAGAGTCTTTTTCAATGCCATTCGACATTAGTGCAGACGCATCATTCTGAGGCGTGCTGTGTTTTGGTAAAGCAAATGGTGGTGTATGTTCATTACTCTCTGCTATAATTGTTGGATCCGTGGTAGAGAGCGGGCCGTCAATGAGAACATCGAGATCTGAAGCAGATACTGCAGCAATGTCATGGCCTTGTAGCGTCCTCTTTTCGATATCGGACTCTTTTATAGAAGAGGACTCTACTGGAACACTCGCAATTGTGTTGACTTTTTCATAAAAGAGCATGAAGACCTCCCCTTGACAGAGGACTATGTCTTCGCTAACGGCAGTGACGTCTTCGTCGCTTAGTCTCCACCAGCGCTCTTCTCTTCGTGAGTCATCAGCGCCTGCCGTTTTGTCTTCCTCGTTGTCCGAGCTCTGTGCTGGCTGCTTAACCTCGTGCAATCGATAGCAGATGTAATGCCCATTTTCATGTCGTCCGTGGTGAGTGACAACCGCTCTCAGTTGGTAAAGCTCTTCAGCACCTTTTTCAGAGTTTGGTAGCATCGATTCAACTGGATTCATCGGCCAATCCACCTTTATCTGGTCGGTCTTCTCGGATATTAGTTGACGCTGATCACCACCAGCGCACCATTGCCCTAGATCAAGAGACATTGGAAAGGTGACATCAGCATAGTTCTTTGTTTGAGCACCAGTCATTTCATTGAAACAGCTGCGGTTGACGTGAATGACCAGGCTTTGTGGTGCTCTGGCGACAACAGCTTGTCGAGATTTATTGCTGAGCGTCCAATTTTGTTTTTGAACACCACACTTCTTTACAATTGTGGCGTCAGCGAAATCTTCATTCTCCAATGCACTTTCGACGGCTTTCAACCTTTGGATCATAGTTTCCTTGAGCTCATCGCTGATGCCATCGCTTCCGAGTAGCTTTTCAAGCTGCAATTTCAGACGTATGAAGGTACATTTGGGACATTGAACGCCTTCGATGAATTCGAGTTTGGTATACTCGTCAAGACATTCGCGAATATCGTAAGTCCACGCATTACCAAGTTGAACGGTAAGGCAGTTGAAAGGTATAAGCGAGAGACCTTCGGAGAATCCACACCGCGTGCAGGCAACGCGTTGGGCAAGCATACCCTCTAGTGGATTTCGAAGCGGAGGATGCGAAGGCGTAGATTGCTCATCGGAGTCTTCCCGACTACTTTGAGGCACGTTTTCCGAATCTTCCAGAATTGATGCAAAACCAAGCCTGCCATGCGAAGAAGACGACGGTGCCTTAGCTACTACAGAAGCTTCTTTCTCGACTTGATCCAAGATCTTGGAAAAGTACTCCTGCGCATCTTGCTGCTGCCAGGTACTCATGCTTTTCAGTTTTGCCGGTAGCCATAGATAATTTCCGTTGTTTCCATCATCATGCAGTTTATCCACCATCTCGAGTAGCGCCGCGTTCGTGGATTCATCTGACGTTGCATGCTTCCTTAAGAGTAGATCTCTGAGAAAAGGCGTGAGTGATGGTAGCGAAGAGAGGCCCTGAATGACGCTGTTCTGATAGCAAGAATTATCCCAGTTTCCAAGTCCTGCAGGAGCATCGTTTGGTCCTTTTCGTAATAAAGAGGCTAGATTCCGAGAAGGACCCCTCACCGGTGATGATCTCAATAGGCTTGAAGAGTCCAGTCCAAAGACTTTGTGTAGACCTCCTGTAGACCCTCCGAAGCCTGAGTACGACAAGTTTGCCCACGCGTGAGTTACTTGGCGTGCCATCGTAAAAGGTATTGAGAAGAGCAGATTAAGCTTTGACGGAAACGTTGTGGACGAGTCGGCAAGCCAGGGGAAGATGAGGCCGGAGAGGATAGCGAGAAGCAGCAAAGTAACTGCAGAGGTGATATATGATTGCCTCCAATCATTCGGAGGGTCAACAGCGAAGGTATGGAGGTTGGCAGAGTCTTGGTTCATGGTCGAGATGATTGATCACGGTTAAGAGGTTGAGTTACGGCGGATGCTGCTAAGGCGGAGAATGTGGTTCAATAGCTCTTGATCGTTCCAAAGAGGTCGTCATCGGGACGTTTGCAGTTTGAAAATACGAGAATGTTTGTCGAGTGGTTCGTGATTGTGCTATTGAGCCTTGACATGGACGGTGAAGGCGAAGGTGAAGGCGGAAAGCGTGTGATCGGAATTGCTCCGTAAGGCAAAAATTGGAGGCGACAAGGCATCACAACGCGGTATCAGTTTGAATCGAAAAGATGTGCGGCACTCAAAGAACAAAATTCGGTCTTTCCTTTGCTTTGAATGGGCTGAACACAACGCTGAGCAAGTCTGTAATCGTTTGACTAAGATGGCAAAAGCGCCGAAATCAAAGAATAAAGGTATTCGTCTCCTCATTACGTCTGAATGGCAATTCCTAACAAGTTAATATATAGCGCCTTCGAAGCACTCTCGTGCTGCTCGTCGAGCCGCATCGCCTTCTCTTGACATTGACAAGTCTCTCTCCGACCTTAAACCTCCTACAAAGTCATCGAATTCGCATATTTTTAGACCACAAGATTCTGGAATTCGAAAGAAGAAATCCAAGCCACCAAAGCGTGGCCAACGATTACGACAACAGAAAGGACTCGAGCGAGCTGAGATGGTTATGGATCAAATGGAACTCAAGATACAGAAGAGTGTCGGAAAGTTTCATACTATTAAGGAGAGAAGGAAGGACTGGGAGAATGTCAACTCTAAAATTGAAGCAGGTGGAATGTTCGGAGCTTTGCTTGACCTTCGAGACGATGTGAAGGCTTCAGACAAATCTAACCAAGACTCCTCCAAAGCAATGAGCGGAAATAAGGAGAATAAAGATGTAGGAATCGAAGAGAAACTAATAGCAGAGGATTCAGGGCCTCTTCAGCTTGCTTTTAGACCGCCACCTAGTGTCATGGGGTCTAGAACTGCACAGCAAACGATTGAAGATGACGCAGATAATGTGGAATGAGCGAGAATGAGAGAAAGGCGCTCTATGATCTTCGATTGATAACTCCTTGCGACAAGGCTTAGTCCACACTGTCGAAGGTGACGCGCAAGAGGTGAGCCGGAAGAACGACTTGGTAAACTGCTCTCAAAGTCTTGTTAGTGAGACTTTTACTAACTACGGCTCTGCGATAGATACCCACGGCATTACGACGCTCGAGGTTGTAGGCTAGAAAGGCTTTGCTCTCTATTTGCCGCAATCGCATAGACTAGATAGGTGATATACTGGCTCGCTCAACGCAGAACGACGGAAGATAGAGGTACATGAAGGCTGTAGAATCGGAAATAGTGGAGTATCATTGATCAAAATGGTCTTTGCCTTAAGAATTTCTCATGTTCAAACGCCAGTTATGCCGGTCATCGCACTAACATGTTTGGGAATCTCTATTTTCCTTCGACACCGTGAACACCAACAATGCTTCATAAATCATTGAGCAGTTTCAGCTTCAATCTTCGTCCATACCACCCCATTCATCCTCATTTTGCTCTAAAACTGTGACACTCCCGCCATCAACACTCCAATAAGCTCGTGGTTTAACTCTGAACTCAGCCATAGCTACTCCAAAACTCTTTAGCAGCGCTGTTTGATGTGAGTTTAGCACGTCTCCCTCTTTGCAAATTGTGTATTCCGTATCCAGAACCACCTTGCCTTTTTCCAGGTGGGTTGGCATTCCCCATCCTCTCAATTGCGTCTCCATACTCGCCGGGACCAAGACATCATCGTCCACGGGAAGTTCTCCACCTCTTGAATATACTGGTCCAGACGGAATTGTGAAGCTGTACGGAGCCTTCATGCCAGCTCTTGCAAAATCAAGTTCTGAGAAACCTTCAAAAAATTCTTGCACTTGCGTTGGGTCTCGTTTTGTGAAAAGCAGACCTACGTCTCCTTTCAGATGTTCTGCTAGCTTTGCAAGTCCCGATGCCTGCTCTTCCTCTTTGGTTGTTCCCAGAGCCTTTGCCATGACTTTTGTCTTGCCGAAGAACATCCTGCCGTCCGTCGCAAACTCTGTCCGAACTTCCTTCAAGTAGTTGTTCCGCATGTTATCTACTGCAAAGACAAAGATGGTCGGATATTCGGATATGGCGGATTGAACATTGGAATAGAGACGAGCAGAGAGTTCTTTCCGGTTTTTGTCGACTTTTGTGAGATGTACAACTCGTGCACGTTTGGATTTTGGCATGATGACTTGGTGGCGAACCGACGCTACGTTCTTGGGTGTCTATTTCGCTGTCTGGAACCGTACGCTGTGTGCTTTCTGACAGTATTGTGTCGTAAAGGATTTTAGTTTGGAGGTTACGGTTCGAAAAATATTCTTGATGTAGGGCAATTTTTCACGGCGCAAAACGCCGCAGGCTGAGAGCTAAGGGAAATCGGAGCCGAAGAGCTTAGAGCTTCCCAAGCTAGTGCATCTGCCTTCGACACGGCGTCGATCTTTTACAAGATTCCTTTCTCTATGGTTTGGAACTGAAACTCATTATGTATCCATCAGTAAGGAACCATGTTGGGTTTTATGGACTACATTCAGAACGCGTTCCACGACGCCTCAAAGTGGAATCGCGACAACTCCTACTCCAGTTTGACATGGACAGCGCAGTGTGAGGTTTGAAGATACAAAGCACATTTGACCTGATGCTAATAGTGTTCACAGCACTTCTTGACTTTGAGACTCCTCGAGGTATCAAGTTGCATGTCTCGTCTCTACCCTCTCCGAATTTTGCGACTTCATACACCATTGCCAATAGCGGAATCGTAGACGGCTCTCTATCGTACCTTTACACATCACTCCCACTCCATAAACCCTCCAAATCTACACACATACCTCTACGCGATGTCATACGAGGCTACCGGCACCTAGACTCCCTGCAGCCGACAGAGAATGCGTGGGAATGGGAGATCTGGCAAGGAGGGAAAAGAATTGACAAGCGAGATACTTTGATATACGGTCGAATATTCCTCCCACAGCGAAGACTTGAAGCATTGTACATGCGAAGACTCTCTCCTACAAAGCTGGTGAAGATCTCCGCTGTCAGTGACGATACTTTGCCAAATGGTGGAACTATTCTTGGAGAATTCAAGAGTGACAATGGCAAGTACAGCACCGAATATCTGTACAGTACAGACAGCGCACTTCTTGGTTTTCGTGGCCTTTACAACTTTGGACCTGATCCGAGAGAACGGTCACTGAAGTCTAAAGACATTCCGATTGTTTGCGGTCCTTCCTCCATTCCTACTTCAACAACAACAGCCGTATTATCTTCGACTATCAACGGCAGTGAGCAGTCGCACCAATTCCATACTCCACCGTCGCTTTTCTCTTTAGGTACAGAAATCTATTATGGTCTCCTCAACTCAACCGTAGGCATTTCCACTGGTCTGCGCTTCACCACTCTTCCTCCGACCTACGGCTCGCATACCAGCTTTCCATACACCATGACACTCACTCTAAATCCGTTAATGGGAAATCTGTCCTCTACATACTCCGTGAAAGCCGGAGGGAACATAGCGCTGTGTAGTAGATTCGATTTCAACTTCTACAGCTACGAGAGTGGCGTCTTAGTGGGTGCTGAGCTTTGGAGGATGAAGAGAAAGATGATTGTTGGCGAAGAGGAATGGGCAAAACGTATGATACGTCCAGAGTGGCTGTCCGATACGCAGACCAATTCTACAGCACTTGAGTCGGATGGCGAGTTGAACCGCGAATCTACGCATACTATCTCGAGAAGCATTCCGCCGAGTACCGAAATCAGTGACGAAGATGTCGCCGGTGTGTTGAAGGCGCGTGTAGATCAGAACTGGAGGATTGGCTTACTATGGGAAGGACAATTTAAAGAATTGTTATACAGCGTTGGCACTAGTTTGGATCTGAAGCGGAGAGAGCAGATATTCAGAGGTTTGGGTATAGAAATAAGCTATTCATCGTAGCTATATATAAATGCTTTGTTTCATAGATGACAGAAATTTATCAACAGCATATTGAACATCCGTTGTGATAACGACCTCCACGTCTCAGCTAAGTCATCACGACTGTGGTGAAGGAGTTGCCTCGGGAGATTGAGCTGATGATGCAACACTAGCATCTTCATCTAGGAGTTTCTGTTCACCATGGCTTCCTATCGTAGCCCAGGTCCCGCTTCCTGTCTCCATAACCAGCTCAAGATTCAAGTTCTTATCGAACCAGCGTTCTCTCCTCGTGCTTTCCCGCTTACCACCTTCTAGAGCGCTTCTCGCAGCTCTGGTTGTTCGCAGTCTTTTTGCTGTGCCTCCTGCGGAAAGGATGTTACTGAGTTTCAGCCGTTCAGCTTCAAGTTGTAGATCATATGCCGCGATTCTCCGGACGTATGGTGCGAGTTCTGTTGTAATCACTGCAAATTCGCGGTCGAATGACGAGGTTGAGAAGCTTGTTGTCGGTTGCGATGAACTAGGCTCAGCGAGAAGATCGAAGACTGCAAAATCGGATCGCTCCAAATGTTCCTTTCTCGAATGTCTTGCTTTGGCGGCGAGAATTATATCCACCAAATTTCGTTCTAAGTCATTGTGCACAGTCATTGTCGCAGCATCCGTCATCAAATCTGGTTTAGCCAGTACAAGGCTACTACCAGCCAGGCTCTCACAGATATTAGAGTAGCTAGGAGAGCCGTCCGTTTCGAGAACTGGATAGCCGATAGTATAGTTGAGCTTGACCTTGTCAGATAGCTCTGGGAGCGATGGGTCAATTTTTGCCTTCAAACTCAAGTCCTCTTCCGACCTAGCGTATATGTCTGCAGCACTCATGCAGTCGGCTCTAAAGCTTGCATCAAGAAGACTTGTTGGAGAATGATCTTCAAAAGTCGAGTTCCTTGAGTGACGACTAAAATGCTTCAAGTCATCCTCGGAAATATCCCACTCTTTCTGGGCTTCATGGAGAGTTAAAGAGAGTGCATCTCGCTGTTGACTGTTGTGGAGCATATCGTATCCAAAAAAACCCATACCCGACTCATAGGTGCCGTTGCTGGTAACACGCAGTGTTCTGCCTTCATCATCAACATCTGATCCAGGAGGCCAACGTTGAAAGAGCCATTCGAGACAATTAGTGGCGCCGACACCCATCTGACACCAGAAATTGAGTTCCGAAATACTTGCACGGAGGTCGTGGCCTGTAGCATCATACAGCGTCTGGACAGCATCACGCTTTAGAAGATGGCCTTCACGTGCAGCGAGAAGTAGTAGATAGTCCACCACTACATCAACTGGTGGAGTCGTGAATCGCAGAATAGCGTGGAGTGTGAGAGCGTTGATTGGTACTAGGTTTTCGTCGTTGCAAGTTATTACAATCGGCCGCTTGGAGTTTGTAGCTAATGTCAGAACTGTGAGCCAGAATTGTTTATCCTCTTCGAACAGGACATCAACTTCTTCAAGAAAGATCAAAGATTGTTTTTGTCGTTGGTGCGGCCGCGTACCACTTGGCTTCGATTCTTTCTTGAGAGTGGTCAGGTTTAGCTTCGAACCTTCGGTGCCTTTCTTCTTATCTCCCACTGGCTTGAAGAAAGATGCCATACTCTTTTGTCTATGGTCAGGTGCCGTCTCCATAGGTACTATGTCAACAAGCTTCATGTCGGACTCTGTTTTAGATTCTGAAAGAGTTTTGGCGACCTGTTGCACGAGGTGATTTTCGGTCATATCCCCAATCTTGTCAAGGACATCTTTGCCAGAACGTCGGGATCCAGAATTGAGCTCGAATATTTCGAATCCAAGTTCTTTTGCAACTGCATACACGGAAGCTGTTTTGCCACAGCCGTGTGGACCGCTTAGAAGGATGACATTGCCAACCTTTGACAACTTGCCGGGTTGAAGACCCCCTGTGCCTCCACGCACGAGAGATCGATTAGGAACCGGTCCACGAAGAGTCATATCGTCCATATCTAGCTCTAAAAGTTCTCCTAGTTCATGGTTTTCATCATCGCTTGAGACAATGAAATCATCAAGGTCTTCCTCTCGTCTTCGTTTCCGTTTCTTGGCAGCTTTCACTGTCTTATTCGAGAGGTCAAAGCTCGCGGTAGAGCCTTTGCTACCGGTGTTGACAGATTCCACGGTGCATTGTTGAAGCCATTCACGAATGATAGTCACTTCAGGGCCTTGTTGTAAGACTTCCTCGGCTTTCTGGGGTGCATATTTCTGCGTCCAGAGCTGATTCTCGCATTCAAATTTGTCGAAAGGAGAGATATAGTCTTGAATCAAATGATATGCTCTTTGAAGCAGCTTGTGGAGCCTGGAAGAGCCTCTCAAAAGATTATCGTTACTGTTCTGATCTGCTTCTTCGATAGGTGTAGAAAGTTCTGTCGATACTTGACGTTGAATTTCGCAAGCAGAAATTAAGGCCCGGCCTGGTTTCCTGAGAGGTGTATCACTTCGATCTTCACTTGAATCTCTGTTCGGGATGTCACTTATTGTCGTATTAAACTTCAAATCAAATCGATGGGTGTTCTGAAAAAGAACACTTTCGGAAGGCCTAACTACAAGGTTTTCCTTGGTCTTCTTTCCATTCTCATCTAGAGCCAGATCGTGGATGTGAACTGGAGGTGGTATGGTATCGTTTGCGTCGTCCCGAACGTGCTTGTTCAATGAATTTGGCCAAGGCGCATCACTGGCTCCAGGATACTTAATGAATCCAGAACCGGACCTATTTGATGTGGTTGCATGAGTTCGCGGAGACTCACCGGTGGCGTACGGTAGTTCGAAGCGGACCTTTGGTTTCACTGGTGTTGCAGTTGCTCTTCGACGTAAGGGTGACTTATGAGGTGATTGGCTTGTGGGACTTGTGGAATGTTCTGGTTGAGCGGATGAACTGGGTCGAGAGGCTTTTCCGAGGAAAAATGGATGCGTTGGCTTTGGAGGTTCTATAGACTGAATTGGAATCTGTCTCGACGTGTCCGTTACTGTTTCTGGCCCAAGGGCTTGCTCTTTCATTTTCTCTGCGCTGTTAAGGATCCGTTCGATCTTTTGTCCAAATTGAATGCGATCGGTTCCATTAGGATACTTCAAAACCACCATTAAATGTCTTTCTTTCTTTGTGCGTCCACGTTGAGTTCTCTTTGGCGGCACTGGAGATGATGGCTTAGGAGGAGAACTGAATTTACCATTCGGTCGGAGACGAAGCATTTTCTTCGGCTTGGACTCGTTACTCTCGTTCGGCAATCCGGAGCTGTTTGAGGATATTTCTGTGCCTTCCAACTGTAGATTATGCATATCATTTACTCTTGAAGCTGAGTTGCCAGTCTCGACATCATCTATTTTGTTTCGTGGAGGAGTGAAAGGGAGGTATGAAGTCTGATCAGTGGCCGTCGCTCCGCTAATGCCATTTTTATTGGTGTTTTCCATTGCAGCCGGTGTTGTTTCCCGTCCAATATCTTCTGACTGTTGCTTTTGTGATTCCAAACCATCGTCTGTTTGAATGTTCTCGTGGGATATGGAGAGTTTGATCCGTTTGCGTCTTTCAAAGGCCGGATCTTCAGCATTTTGTTCGGCTCCTGCTGTCTCAGAGCAATCAAAATTTCCTACGTCGACAAGATTAGACGTTGGAGCTTGCATTTCGTCGGAAGCAGCGTTTGAAGAGGAGGTGCCATGAAGCTGAACAACCTTCGATCCGCCTGTGTCGCTGGTTGAAAGTATCGCCTCTTTGCCATCTGCGGCACAAGAGTTGGAATCAACAACATCTTGATCATCTTTCGGTACCCCATGCTCTGTATTGCTATTGGATTTCCCTGTGACTCGTCAATAATACAACTACGAAGATTTCCATAAGCACGGTGAGCAATTACGGTATGTTTTTGAGAAGAACGGATGTAGGCCAGTCATTGCGCTCCCGACGGCGGCGGATGCCATCTAGTTGACCAAGACATGCTCTCTTGGGAATGTTCCAAGGTAAGCCGCAGGATAGTCGCAATCAGATGTTGATCATGAGCTGGAAAGGGATCTGAATTGAAGGATTCAAAACGACATCGAGATCATATATCCATAACGCGAGCAAACGCGAGATCACGCGCCGAAACCAATGAGCGTTGTCCATTGCCATGTGCTGGCGGGAGAAATGTTCGGCCCGTCCCCGCTATTGGCGTTCAAAAAAATATCATCGCCGCAACTACTTCGATCTTCACTCTTGTTGAGACGACCCACGCAGACTACTGATTTATGGTCTGGCAAAGAAATGCCGTCAGGACCTTCACTTGGTTCTATCAGCACATTGGTCTCATTACCATTACCATTCGATCACGACAATGGCAAAATCCAAGCTGCCGCTGTGTCTGATCTTTCGACGGGCAAACTCAAGAAAAGGCATGAGATTGCAGTCTCCATAGATGGAGAAACAGTTAGCATTTACGATGTAAGTTGAGTCTTCTTTGTGTTCGGTGAACGAGCGCACAGTTACGGAGCTTTGACTTGTTCTTGAAAGTACGACGCTGATGATGCCTAGGTTCGAAATCCAAGCCTTGTCAAATCATACGCATTATCTCCTCAATCCTTCTCACTCGTACCTCCGTGTTCGGTCTATTATCACTCTACAAATCACCAGCTATATCGATCCACCTACGTAGCGGTGAGAAATAGCAGTTCTCAACAGCTGGAGTTACTCTGCTTCGAAGAAAGTGAGAGCTCTGCCGATCAGATGAATGTGACCCGACGTGCCATAAAATTGCGATCCCAAAGTCCAGTTGTAGCATTGGGTATCATTCCTAAATCTACAGTCAGACAACCTTCGGCACACTTGCATGACATCACGGTTCTTCAGCGCAACTGCACATTGACATTACTATCTGGTGGTACTTTGGACCGGGTTCTAGAACAGAATCTTGTGACATTAGATGAGACGGAAGAAGTCATCTACGCAAAGGTTTTGCCCCTTGAAAGTTCGAAAACTGGACTTCGGGATCGAGATGACATTGTCGCTCGGTTACAACTCTCGGCGACTGATGTCCAACACAAACTTGCCGACCATCAACTTTTCCTAGTTGTTAAAACGTCAGCATTTACAAGCAAAGCCGACGTGTCATTGTACTCGATTTCGAACAAACACGGTACGCAATTGTCTCAGCTGGAAACACTTTCAAGCTGGAGTCTACCGGAATCATTCTGGCCAATCCACCGAAACAAAGAAAATCGACCAAAGTACTCATTTGATGCCAAAAGCGGAATCCTACAAACCGTCGTGGGTGGTGTTTTGCACTCAGTCTCACTGGATTCTTTGCAACCTCTTCCTCTACCTACGTTACAACACGCCGGAACTCATCTGAACGATTGCATTCGTATATCCTCATCTCTTGTGCTTGCTGCCTCAAAGGAGCATTACGGGATCTATAACACAAAGTACAACTGTATGTTATCTGTTCAGTCCTCTGCAGTTGTCCAAGCATCTGGTTCTCGAAAGCGCAAGTTCCAAGATGATTCATCAACAGCCAAGCCACTGACTTTCGTTTCATGGTTCTCAAGGCTCGGCCAAGTTATTGCAATCTCTGGGAGCAATCTTATGTCTATTCAGTTGAGTACGAAGCAAGGGAACTTCAAACGCCGAAAGATAGACGAAACGCCGCTAATAGATGTTCTTGGAAAAGGTCTGCGTGGAGATGATCTGTTATCAACAGTCTCCGAAAAGTCAAGAATTATCAAGAAGCAATTTCCAAAGCCGATAGGTACTCCTTTTGAAGACTCTACCTATTTCCAAGACCAGACTACGCAATGGCAATATCGGGTTAAAGAACTCGATGAACTTGTCAAAGCTGATAGGGGTCAGGAGTTTGATCAGCAAATTGCTCACGATTTGAAGATATCCATCAAGGAAGACAAACAGGAGGACGCCTCTGCTGAAGATGTGTCGTGGAATTTTACAAGCAATAAAGCTGCCGACAATGATGCTCTCCATCGTCCAAAAGCTCTTTACTGCTTGGGACGTATTTTCCGTGCAGTTGAACCATCACAAGGCGACACGACTGAATCATCTGAATCGAAGAAATTGGAAATCACATTTTATCCTCCGAATACATTCCATTGGCTTATATTGACAGGTCAATTGACTCCAGACCTTATCAATGAAGCATTCCGATCCGAAAGCAACACATCGAATACTGATACGATATCAGGTCTCGACTTGGTGACAGCAATTGTAGATTTCGACTCATCCTTCCGCCTCCTATACGACATCCTTGGAGAATATCCACGCTTGGACCTTGACATTCTCGCACACGCAACAAAGTTCATCCTCCGCAGTTTTGACGAAGCCAAACTTCAGCGCATCAGCACCAATCACGATAATTCTGTGAAAACTCAGAAGCTGTTGACAAATGGAGACAGTTTAAGAATTGAAGAGAAGTCACATGTCAATGGTATTTCACAAAATGAATCCGATGATGAGAGTGAGTTGATCTCAGATGCGGATGCTGCATTCAAAGAACTCGATCATGCATTCTCCATCCTTGAAACCGGAATTGAAATACGTAGCGAATGCCTTCGGCTTGCATTTAATCGTCTCAACTCCTTCGCAGCGCCGAATATCACTGTCGCCATCCGCTCAACCCTAAGTCAGCATGAGCTAGTGTTGCTCATTCATCTTCTTCGAATTGAACTTGCTGATGGCGGTTGGCATCATCGATACGTCGACACGGATCTTGAAAGCTTTGAACCCGATGAACAATACCACCATACATTAAACATCATTGTGAAGATGCTTAGCTGTGCCGTTGATGCCATAGGCGTGACTGGGTGGCTTACATCAACAACATCGAATTCGATTGATGCAATTGATGAACTTCTTGATTCACTACGGGATGAGATTGGTGCAGTTCTTGAAGGTCTTCATGAGGTTACATTTCTGAAAGGCCTTTTGAGCGAGTTTATGAGGTACGGATGGATGAGAGAGCAAGCGGGTCAGAAGCCCGAAGTTGATCACAAAGATGGAGCGGAGATTACGATCAAACGGGAAGACAAAAAGATACTCCCATTGGGGTTGAAGGTTGAGAAACGTGTAAGCGCAACTAAAGTCAAATCTGGCGGTGAGATTAGACAACGGAGTAAGCGGGATATTGGAAGGGAGATCAGCATGGCAGTGGGGAAGTATACATTTGAAGAGATTCGAGTGTAAATCTAGTGATAGAAATCTATTTTTGACAAGTAACGAATCTCATCAGCGTGATTATCTTCAAATGTTGTTGAAGCCGAAGCCTCAGGCTCCAGTGCGAAACTCCCGCATTTAATACTCCGTACTATCAAAGTTTACCTTGCCTTATGTACAAACAAGCTCCGTCTGCACTTCTTCTACATCGTGCGTACTTCGGCAACCAACTATACCTTCTTCCCAAAGACAATGACTAGAGAGTGACATGTCGATCAATCCGACAGCCAACTGGGACCGAGTCGGTGATCGTTTCTACCGGAAAATCCAACTTTACACGGCAGTATTCGATCAAGATCTCGAGCTTGAGAACTATACAATAGCAGGAGCTCCATATAGTGGTGCTGTAAGTGTGCATCTTAAAAAACACTTTACCTTCAGAAAGCTAACAAGGAGTAGCTCGCTTTTATCCGTGATGAGACGAAACTTCAAACCTACCGCGGAAACCAAGCCTTCAAACCAAGCATAGACATTTACACTTGCGCCGGCAAGCTCGTACGACGGATCAATGTTAGTACATGATAACTAAAAGCCAAGAGCGTAGCTGATAAGTTTACAGTGGGATAAAGGCACAGTTCGTGGACTTGGTTGGTCAGAAGACGAAAAGTTGCTTGTAGTGACAGATAATGGCACAGTGAGAGTCTATCATGATCTTCAAGCTGACTTTGTGCCATTCACCCTAGGACATGTATGTAACATCTGTCGCTAATGTGTCACAGAGACGCTAACTTCTCTTCAGGGAGCAGAAGAACATGGTGTTGTCTCTTGTCGTTTCTACTCTACTGGCTTCGTAGCATTGTTAGGCAACAACCACCTCATCTCGGTGAATCGATACGATGAACCTCGTCCAAAACTTCTTGCTGTTCCACCAGAGGAAGCCGTTGCATCCTGGGCCTTGATATCACCTGCGGATTCCCTCTCACGATCTGTTGAAGTCCTCCTCTCAGTTGGAAAGACCCTATACGTTGTCGATGCATCCGAAGCAGAGGATCGCGGTCTAGACAGAGGTCCTTTTCAACATATCAGTGTCTCACCGAATGGAAAATACGTTGCACTATACACAGAAGATGGAAAGGTGTGGGTAGTGAGTAGTGATTTTCAGAACAGATTAAGCGAGTACGATACAAAAGCAAGAACTGTACCCAAGGACATGCAATGGTGTGGCAATGATTGTGTTGCTCTCGCATGGGAAGATGAAGTTCATCTAGTGGGACCTCATGGTTCCGCTGCAAAGTATTTCTATGATGGTTGGGTTCATCTTATACCAGACTATGATGGAATACGACTCTTCACAAACGATGTCTGTGAATATCTACAAAAAGTTCCAGATGTTACAGAAGAGGTCTTTCGACTTGGATCGACTTCTCCGGCCGCCGTACTCTTGGATGCGATAGATCAACTGGATCGAAAATCACCAAAAGCGGATGACAATATTCAATTGATTCGATCGGATCTTGATTCTGCTGTTGATACATGTGTACGAGCAGCGGGTCAAGAATACAACATACATTGGCAGAAACAATTACTACGCGCTGCGTCATTTGGGAAATCTGTTCTCGATCTCTACAATAGTGATGATTTTGTCGACATGACAGAAACACTACGGGTACTTAATGCCGTTCGATTCTATGAGATTGGTATTCCGATCAGTTACGAACAATACATACGATTGACACCAGATCGACTTGTGGATAGACTGATAAACCGAAGCGAGTATCTTCTAGCTCTTCGGGTATCAGAATACCTACGGTTACCAACAGAGAAGATCTTCGTTCATTGGGCTCAACAGAAAGTTAAACTATCATCCGAGACTGAAGAAGCAATTGCACATAGCATTGTATCACGACTTCGTTCGAAACGAGGCATATCTTTTGAAGCTATTGCCAAGTCGGCATACGATGAAGGTCGACAACGTCTTGCAACCGAACTACTGAACTATGAACCAAGAGCTGGAAAGCAAGTACCTCTACTTCTTTCCATGGGTGAAGATACCTTGGCCTTAGATAAGGCGATCGAATCCGGTGACACTGATCTGATCTATTTCGTTCTGAACTCACTCAAGAAGAGGTTACCACTAGCTCAATTCTTCCGAGTCATCAATACACGACCTATTGCCACAGCTTTGGTAGAAAGTTCTGCGAGATTTCAAGATACCGAACTATTGAAAGATCTTTATTATCAAGATGATCGACGACTTGATGGAGCCAATGTTTTGCTAAGTGAAGCAATTTTGGAGCATGACACTGGAAAACGAAATGACAAGCTGAAAATTGCATCAAAATTGCTGGCAGATACAAAGGAGTTCGCACTACATCGTTCATTTATTGACGAAATACCAAAGATCTTGAAACATCAGCAAATGTTTGAGCAAGATTTCCAGCCAGAGAAATTTACAGGGCTCAGCGTAAATGAGACCATGTTCAAGCTCATTAGACTTGGAGCGATGAAACGAGCACAAAAGATCCAAACAGAATTCAAAGTATCGGAAAGAAGTTTCTGGTGGATTCGACTTCGAGCTCTAGTTGCAAAACGAGATTGGACGGAGTTGGAAGAGCTTTCAAAGTTGAAGAGATCTCCAATTGGATGGGAACCATTCTTCAATGAGATTTTGGGAGCTGGAAATACACGGATTGCAGCATTATTCGTGGTGAAGTGTGTGACTCTGCCTTACAAGGACCGAATAGAGATGTTTGTCAAATGTGGATTAATTGGCAAAGCCGCAGAAGAAGCATCAAGGGCAAGAGATAAGGAAGCACTCGTAGAATTAAGAGCGAAAGCAAGTGGAAAGGATGCACAAGAGGTAGAGAGGGCAATCAAGATGATGGAAGGAGGGAAGAAATGAGTACAATTCAAGTTGGCGAATACGAGGATACGGTACTCCACAACCATCAAAAATGAACGTTCGAAAACACGATTTCGTCTTGTAATACTTGCCGCCAGCGTTTGAACCACGGCTACTCGTGA